>WLWD01003260.1_pt1 | contig 65892 bp, 58 predicted proteins | sample 6712731 | NCBI WGS metagenome assembly WLWD01 (sample SAMN12718690, study PRJNA576275) | sponge metagenome | isolation source: marine sponge | host: Mycale hentscheli | place: New Zealand: South Island, Marlborough, Capsize Point | collected 2014-11-01
TGACAGTCACATGATGGGATATGAAGGCCACTTGGCGATACCACAGTTGTTGAATTGGTTTCTAGCCATCTTGATGTAGCCATCTGCTCCCCATGAGGCCCCCCAGCTATTCTTCACAATGTAGTAATTCCTCCCATTCTCTGTCCCATAACCAACAGCAAGTACAACATGGTCAAGAATAACCGAGCTACAGTTTCTGCTGTAGTACACACCTGTACCATTGTAGAGGTGAAAAGTCTTCAGACTGGCATCAATCTGAACTTTGATAGGCCCTATGGTTGCTATCGCATTAGTCAGTACTTCTTCATCTCCAAATGGGAGTAATCTATAATCCTCTATGGTTGCACCAATTTTTGAGGCATTAAATAGACACATAGCTGTGTCAGTAGTGGTGTATGAGTAGCTATCCTCTGTGTCAATGCCACCATTCCTTATAATGTACTTGTATGAATTTATTGCATTTCCTCCATAGCAACCATGATTGTCAAACCCCTTGGAGCAGTCTATGAGGTTCTGTTCACTCAGAGGCTCCTTAGAATTGTGCTTAAGATAGTTCTGCCCTTCGATTACTCCAGTGATGCCAAATGCCCAACTAGATCCACAATCTCCTTGGTCCTTGACTGCCAAGACAGCACCCTTGTCTCTCCAGTCTACACAAGATGGGTAAGTGCCTCTAAAGCCTCTGGGGTGTGCCATATGCTTGCGTATCTCTTCTGGTGTTGGTTTCTCCTGAAGTAGCCCTCTTCTCCTTTTCATCTCTTCATCATCTCTGTCAGCAAACTTATTCATGCCCAGTGTGAAGCCGTGCTCACTAGCATGATGGTTGTGATCCTCAACCAGTGCTTTGTTCTTCTTCCAGATTCTCAGGCGTCTTGGTTCTTCGAGAGGATTTTCATATACTTTGTTATAGGTCTTAAGTTAATAAATAATAATAATAATAACAGATTTAAGTCAATAAATCCTGATTGTGTTTAAAATTTTGGCATAAAAAATCAGTTGGTAGCTACAAGCAAATTCATGTTCTATGAGCTTCTTCATAATGATGGAGTAAACAGCAATTCCTTACCTTCTTCCAGGATTCCCATTCTTCTTCCAGTGTTGTGGCTGCAACCAATGTCAAAAAGAACAGTAGATACATCAAAGATGCTGCCTTCATTTTTGATGCTGCTGCCTTAGTATGGAATGAAAATTTCCCACAACACTTAACTTATTCATTTCTTTATACAAACTGTGGGAAACTAGTAGTACCTCGGGAATTGATAACGTGTGGGGAGAGTTCCTGCGGTCAGGATATTCTCTGTTCCCGCAGCTTGGAAACCACGTGGTTTGCTGTAATAACTCTGCGGTTTACTGTTACTCACTGTGTGGTTGCTGTCTCTGGAGACTGAGTGTGGTTGCTGTTGCTCAACCATGCCCAAGAGAATATCTGCCAAAAAGAAGCTGCAACTGGCTGAAGTCACCAAAAGGAGGAAACTGCTTTATACTTCAAGCACACAACTGTTGTTACGTTTTATCTCAACAAAACATATAACAAAATATAGGGAAAAAATTGTTTTATGCTTGCACAACAAAATATACTTGGTTATAATACACCAAATAATAAAATTGCAGTAGTGGAGTCTCCTGAGCTTGACCTTGTAGCACCAAGGGCGAACGCTGAAGGTGATGCTATGAACACCACCATGTCAGTGAGCACACTCACAGCTACAGATTTACCCCAGCTTGCTGGAGTGATGGTGGAAGTGTTACCTCTGTAGTTGAGGAGTCCAGCTTGATGTCAACTTCAGCAATCCCTGCGATTGAGGACCTGAGCAGTTCAATATGTAAGTCATATGATTAAATGATAAAAAAAAGGGTAATGCTATTCTAGCCATAACTACCAATTAAAAAAAATAATTTATTGACACACAAAATAAGCAAATAAATAAATAACTATGATATAACACCATTGTGAGAAATGACAGGGAAAGTACGTGGGAGAATACATCGGAGAGGGCAGGGGTGATATCAAGGACTGGAATGTTTTCTTTATGTCACACCAATCAAACTTTATGTAGTGATCACTTGTACTCTACCATGCCGCGTCTGATACAAAAAGAGTGGGACTAAATATCCTAAATCTATAGTTAACATACATACATACATACATACACAAATACATACAAACACACACATACATACAAACACACACACACACATACATACAAACACACACACATACATACAAACAAACACATACCAACACACACACACATACATATATACATAGAAAAAATCTATACAATAATACCCGTGACCGGCGACGTACATAATTCATCAATAATTCATGAGCTAATGAGCTAGAACGCGCAGACGCACAATACTCATGAACTCGCGCTGTATTACCGGGTAAACCTATAACGCAAAGCAAACCGGTTAGCAACCAAACCCGGCACAATAAAATGGACAGTAGGCGGGAGTGGCACAGAAACAGGAGAGCAGCTTTCCTGAACCAGCATTGAATTACTGAGTAAACCAAGAACGCGTTAGCTGACTTTTTGGTGAAGTTGCAGTGTATTTGATCATTATCTATGGATACATTATGCAGTTTATGGTGATGATGATGTATCATTAATCCAAACCTTGCCAATTTGAAATTTTGAAGATAGTTTGAATATTTGGGATGTGCCGTACGTATCTATGATGATTCTTTATATCTTACCACATAGCAAACCCATTCAATTTTTTGAAATAGAGTTGCTATGATACTAGATAGCCTTTAATTTACAGTGTGATTATAGTTTAAGATTTTCCAATTGATTAATATTCTCAAACACAAAAACTATAATGATGTGTTAAGCAAGCATCCTGTATTTGATTCCCAGTGGCGATCTAACATTTGAAAAATTGTGTATTGTTAAAGAAAAAGCCTGTGAAAGAGAGAAAATACTAGTGATGATGTAATGTATAACAGTCTCAGTACGTTCAATGTAGGCTCTGTTGAGTTTTACTACTGTTTAACATACCAAAATTCAATATGAGTTTTTACTGAGACTGCAGTAGTTCCTTCAGTGTCAGTGACAAAAGGTTCTGTCCCATTATTGGGTGAATTTGAAGATAGAGGCGATTGATCTTTCTTCTCCAAACTGGAATCGTCAGAAGATGAAGAATCCCTTGCACCTTGCTGAAGTAGCTGTTCTTCTTCGAGAAGTTTATTGATACTATCCGGCTGATTAAACACTGGAGATGACTCAGCACTTTTAAATTCCTCCAATGGAATTTTCTCTGCTTCCACATACTTGTTATTGGTAGAATCGGCCAGGCTGGTAGAAACTGTTCCAGATTTGGCATTGTAGCGGGACCGTGGGAACCGCAAAGGCCACTACGGCCATGGCTGTAACAGGTTTTCTAACAAGTGGGTGTGGCAAATAATGTATTGATGATCTTCATCGAATTTGCAATTGTTTTGATTCTTCATCTTCTGACAATTCCAGTTTGGAGAAGAAAGATCAATCGCCGCTATCTTCAAATTCACCCAATAATGGGACAGAACCTTTTGTCACTGACACTGAAGGAACTACTGCAGTCTCAGTAAAATCCAATCTATCTCTAAGTATTGAAGAAGCTCCAGGTGAGCACAATAATGATGATCTGTTTGGTAGAGACAACCTAGATATACTCCTAAGACTAGACACCGTGAAGGGACGGCCTCAGGGCGTGCTCTCAGTGAAGGGCAGCAGTGGTCCTGGAAGTTGAAACGAAAGGAGCAACCATGTCATTCAGTGAAGATTATCAATCTGAGACCGCTAAGGATAATTTGACAGTTTTGTGAACACTTTTTACAATCCATATTTCCTTCTTTTAATTTTTTAATCATATCTACAGATATTTGTAATGCATAGTCACACCCTCTAAGTGCATTCATTAATATGATGATTCATATGACAGTATAATACACCTATGTATAAGTGGAGTAGTAAAATCCACACAACCTGTTTAGATGGTTGCCACTTATATACATGCGTACTTGTCCCATGTAAGCAAATGACTAATAGACAACAAATAGCTTAACACATGTATTACAAACCACTAGTGTGCCAATGCTAGCACAGCAAGAGCAGCTGTTCAGTGAAGGAATTGGAATCCTGGCCGAGTTTGATAGCTAGCCCTACACAATTAACCTCACCAGGCCAGACTCTTTACCATATGCGAGCTAGTAGATACGAGATGATTTTTCAAATCAGTGTCTTCTTTGGAATTTCTTTAAGATCGATGTTGCACGGAATTAAGCGGTTTTCCTTTCCTAGCTCCCTGGTGTATACAAGTACCTTTGTGGCATGAGCGTGAGCTCCATACAAATTTATTTGTCGGAAGTACCAGATTTTGAAAGTAAGACCATTTCTCTCAGAAAAATTGATAAAATTGGATGGTGAAATTTTGTGAAACTTGTTCAACCTATAAAAAAAATTGACTTTTTTATCATGTTTTTTCTGGTGACGCTACAAATTGTTTATCCCCTCACACGAAATATTTTTAATATCCTTTCTCTCATGGATTTTTTTTTCCTATTCTACATTTGGGCTCTCTGGGATTACTTTTGAAGACATACTTTTTTTCTTCACTGGCGCTACTCGTGTTCCTCCATTGGGATTTACTCCTGATCCCATTCTCACGTTTGATGGCAAGGCCCACTCTCCCACAGCATCCCTCAACTTATGTTTACCTACCATGTATCATGACGACTATGCCACCTTCAAGGCTAAACTTGTATATGCGTTTAAACACCATGGTTGTTTTGGCCTTATCTGACTGCATTTTGTTTGTCATCTGTGGGTGTGTGTTTATATCTACTTATAAAGTACCTGAATCATTCTTTACATGAAATCATTATTTTCCTAGAATCTTTTTTTCCCCTGAAATCATTCTTTGCCTGAAATACTTAAAATTATTTTTTTCCTGAAATCATTTTTTTCTTTGCCTGAAATCATTCTTTGCCAGTCATTTTTTTCAATGAAAACATTTAGCCATACTTCATGATGTGTCATTGAGTTAGCTAGAAATAGTGGTAGGGGAATAGTACAACTTTAAACTTCAGAAGTATAAGCCTGCAAGTTTTAGTAAAGTTTGTGATTAATCATAAGGAGCCACTTCAACAAAGACCAGGAAAATGTTAACAAATGTACAAAGAAGAGGGTGACACTGGCAACAGCATTTAAAAATAAAATTGTTCCTAAAATGCAGTTGTTTATTGGAACTGTCTTCTGGAGAGAAGTTTTACAGGTGGGTAGCAGTAGAAGCTAATCAGCATGGGCGTTGATAGGTTTGCACACTGGGGTGCAACACTATATTATTGATAGATGGGCATCATATATCTAGAAAAAGGCTTGGGCTACAGTGGAACCTCCCTGTACACCTGCGACCTCCAACTTGTGGACATTACAGATTTACAGATCATGTAAAGTTCTGTGTAGCTTTATCTCTCATAGAGGACAACCTCTCTACAGTGGACTAAACAGATGGTGCCCGTTCATCGGAGGTTTCACTGTAATTATATTTTCCAGTTAGCCATGTTAACGGGACAGGCCATAAGACTACTTATAAAGCAGACAAAGTGAGATATGTTTCAGGATCCTTTTTTAGTAACCTGTACATTGTAAGGGTTTAGCTAACCGTTGACTCGCATGCCTCACCAGACACCACACTTTTAATTGTTTAGAACTTTATTTATCACAGTTATTTTTTTGTGGCAACACATAAATTATTTAAACGTTAAGAGAATTGTAAACATCATGAATGAACATTTTTGCTATAGTAAACTTGATTATCAATCCTTCATGAGTGTTGCAATAAATAGCATGTAATTGAGTTTGCAGAGCAGATCTTTGTCGGCTGACAAAACTCCTTCTACTTCATCAACTACAACATCATTTCTATCCAATGGTTCTGGCCCTTCTGTGTCAAAGAAAAGTCCTAATAGTCCAGTCGGTCGTCCCACATACGTAATACATCAACCTAGAAATGTTTTTTCCTATGAAGTTTTTTTTAATTTTTTTATACTCTCATGGGATCATAGAACAAATTTAGCCTGGTTGTCCTAATGACAACTTTGGGGAAATCTGGTAATTGGTAAAAATTCAAGATGGCAGCTGGACACCATTTTGAAAATTCAGTATTAGTGGATTAGTTTGGGATACCTCTTTTGGAGGGTTTCTGGGCATATAGAATCCATAATCTACTGCTATTTTTTTTATTTGTGGTCAAAATCAGGTGCAAGGGGTCATGTCAAAGATAGATAATACCAATAATCAATAATAAGCAATAAATCATTAATAGATACAGCTGGTATAGTTCAAGGAATATCATCGGGTAATAGATGTTACTGTCTACTTCTTTAAAATCCTCTTCCCCAGCATCTTCACTCTCCATGCCTTCCCCTTGAATATCCTCTTCCTCAGTATCCACCATATCTATGTCACAATCTTCCACTGCAACATCCTCATCCTTTCCAGGCTGAGCATCTCCTTGCGTGGTGTATTGGCTGCAACAACTCTCATCACCTGAACAGTTGCAGAATGATGTGCAAGAAAGATGCTGCTTGTGGCAGCCACATGCCTCAGTGCTGCACTTCTTGCTCTGTGCTCTACATTGACACTGAATCACATCAATCAGCTCAGGTGGAGCCGGGTCACCCTGAGCAATGACAGGAACTGGAATGTCATCACGAAACTCCCACCCAAAGTGAGTGATATTGGCCGACTCATCTGGTGGTCCTTCTTGGTCTGCTGCTTTCCACAATATAGTTTGTAGATGAGCTCGCAGCACATGCTGCAACAGGTTGGCAGATGTTGGAGGTAGGGCCATCACTTTGGGACTCTTCTTCTTCTTAGTGATGAGTTTGAAACGAGCAGACTCCATTGATGTCCCTGGAAGCTGACGATACAGTGCAGAAAAGAAAGGCTTTGCTGCCTCCATGACGTTGGCATGTGTGATGCCCACTTCTCCAAGCACATCTGCCAAACCTGGGAAATCATGAGCAAGCAGGGTGTTTAATGCAGTGATCTTTCCTTTCCCATATGGATAGGAGGTAGTATCACATCCACTGAGGGCATGCATACCGAGCAACTGCAGACACTTTGGACTTAGGTTAGCACAGGTGGCATTAATATTCAGTGCTGTCCCATCCCACCGCTCCATTTGCACCTTGCATAATAACTCTAGGTCTGCCTGATATAACCCAGTACACCAGAAGCACAAATACATCTGTGTCATCACTAAGTACATGAATCACTCTCTTTCCATCATTAGCTGCCTTGAGAACGTAAGAAACCATGGTGATGTCTGCCTCATCATAGTTGATCATTCCATCATCCCGACTGTCTATTATCACATTCTCTCTTGCACTGAAGGTGGATAAAACATTTGCCAACATCCGCTTGTTGTTCTTGCTCTTCAGAATTGCATCTCTTTTGGGCAGTGATGTGGTGATTGATAGTTCATAGTCAATGATGACTTCCCCAGCACACCGCATTCTCTCATGATCCTTAGCAGAGATATCGTGATACTTGTCAAAGACTACAATTTTGTCAGTATCACTAGAATAACGTCTCAAATGACTTTTGATAGATGCAATTAGATATGAGGGACTGCCTCCATGTGGCCACACAATGTGGTAGAATAGCTGGGAAATATCTACAATCAAAATGTCAGGAGCTATTGGCGAGGTCTCGAGCACACCAAGACGCTAAACCAGCCCCGATTTGTTGGATTTGCGGAGACAACCAAGCTCATTTATCAGTGATGAAGGCACTGCACATAGCTCATAAGCAAACAGAGGCCCTATTTCCATCTGCCGCTTCTGACCAATCATCAATAATCGGAGAAAAATGTTCTCAAGGTCTATTACTGGCCTGACATTGCCCTTGGTCTTCCTCTTGAGAGCATACATTGTTTTGATGGGGCTACTGATAGGGTTGTAGAATCCATCAGGGAGATTGGCAATATAGTTGCTCTGCATCTTCTTTCCAATTACCATTGAATCAGCCACATTCTCATTATCGAGTGCAGTTAGGCCAGTGACGGGATTATAGAGATGGGGGCGGCTATCTTCCAGTGGATGAGGGTACTTCTCCACTTCTGCATCAATAAGACTCCTATCATGTGCATCCAAGACACGCCGGTGCTTCAACTCCTCCTTGTGCTTTACCTACTTGGATTGGTCTGATGTTTTGGAGTAGATATATTCCATGCAGTTTGCCACATGGATAGTGATGGGAAATGTGTCAATCCATTCACATACAAGTTCAGCTGACAGAGTCATGCCATTTAGAGCTCCCTTGCCAATCTTGATCGCAGTCTGCTCGCCAAACTTGTCTGCAGAGACAGCATTCCAGTATCCATTATGATGCCGACAGACGATGTCTGCTTTGGACTCTGATGATTGCATCTCCATCAAGTAGTGGGTGAGATAGCGAGCATATTGTGCATGGCCAGCAAGAAAGAAGTACTTCATCATGTGCTCCATGGTCAGCTGCTTCAAGTGGATGTCACCCTCTCTCTCTGCACGTTCAAACTGGTGGACAAGAAGTGTTGGAAGGAGGAAGTTATCTACCCAGTGCCGCCCGGTGGGGATGGAGGCGAGCAAGCTAAATATTGCTCTATCTGCTCAAATGTCTTTGGTCCAGTTGACAGAAACCGCTTCAAGAGTGCCACTGATACACTTCGAAAGGATCACATGGCCTTCACCCAGGACTTGCATTGAAGATACCTATAACATAATGACAGGGTGTTAGTATCATGGCATTTATATAATAGCAGTACATACCTGTCAATCCCCCGTAAGCAGCAGCCACATACACTTCTAATGAAGAACCTTTCATTAGCTTTGCGATGCAACCAATAAATGACTGAATAATATGCATCCCACCAGGATGGACAAACACATTGTGGAACTGTTCTGGATGGTGCCAGCAGACTTGCTTAGTCACTGCATAAAGCTGCATATCAATGGAAAGATGTCAATAAGTGACTGCTGTATGTACACAAGTGTCGTGATGATGGTGTCAGGATGGGATGGTGGAGCATCAATCAAAGGACCAAACATGTAGAGACTTGCAGGTTTCAGTATACCCTGACTCCTGGCTAGCTGATTGTTAAACCCATTCCATTCCATAGCATCTTGACCCTGGCTCAGGCTGTTGAGCCACTGTGCATCTTTATTTTGGGAAGCTTTCAGACTAGTCTGTCGAGCACATACCTCAGTGTAGCTGATCCCAGAGTTTCTTCTGATGGATGCTGCAGTAGGCACCACCTTCTTAGGGCCAGTATAGTGTAGAAGTGGAATGACCCTATTACATCCCACAGACTAAGCCAGCTTGTTGTATGTGAGGCGTGGGATTGTAAATTGTAAGAGTACTGATACCCGATTGAGCACTACTGGATTCAATAGGCCACTTGCGCGATAGCAGAAGGAATGTTAATTGATTTGATGACGTCACGCGTGGATGCTCTGGATCCCATAGAGAATGTATTGGATGCTTGTAAACTTTATTTTTAAACTCGTGCTATATTGTCTATGACGGTTGTATTCTATTTTAACGAATGCTAGCTTGGTAAAAGTTATTAAAAAAAAGTGTTTTCTGTCGGTAGTTCAGGACAAAGCAACTCTATGGCTTCTACGGTGGTTTCCCTAGGGGGAGAGAGTGGCAGTTCAGAAGTGATGGAAGGAATCCGACTAGATGCTTCAGATATACCTGGGGCTGAACTGTCACAACCATTTGAGAAGCACCCCCTTGTAGCTTTGCGATGGTGGCTCCTTTGCAGAGGAATCAAAGTTTCTAATTCTTTGAGAAAAAAAGATGTGATTGACAAGTAAGGTTGCAGTTATTAGTTGTTTGGTTAGTATATGATGCAAATGTCCACTATCATTAAATGGTAGAATAAGGCAAGCAGATTCTGATAAAGTGCCTGTCATTGATGTGGATGGGTCTTACTTGTACAAGAAATACAAGGCACTAAATGAGTCAGGGAAACAAGTTTCTCTTCCATCTATTCCTTCTCCACCTCTTACTGGTTGGACGATTGTAACCAGTGAGAATTTCCAATCCGTTGCTGCTTTCGTTCCTCGCGTAAGCCATGGTAAATTTTACAAAGAATTGATGAGTGCAATACCTTATAAAGCAAATTTGCGCATTTTGTTGTTAATTTTTATTACATTTTCCCACCCTTTTTTAGGTTTACTTTATGCCTACTTGGCTGGGCATGTTGGCCTTATAGGTGATCAAGGTGCTTTTCGGGCATTGTCACGAGGATATACTCACTGGGCCTCTGGCAGAGTCGATGAACTTCAAGTTAACACTAACAACCCACTGTGTTGCCATGTTAAGTGCAAAATGAAGCCTTCCATGAAAACTGGTGTATATAACACATACATCCTGCTGGGTCGTAAGGAAGAGGTCACTTCAGTCAGACTAGCTACTTGTGAATGTGCAGCTGGGTATGTCTTTTATTAATTATACTGGATATGTTTAATTTTTTCTGCACAGTTATTAACTTACACCATTGAATGAAATAAATATAAATAAATGTGAAGTATTTGTTATAATAAAAGAACTAAAGCAATAAGATAATATTAATGTAATATAAAATATACATCTCAATATTACAAATACATCATATTTCAATAGGAAGTCGGCTAGTTGTACCCACATATCAGCACTTCTGCATGCCATTTCTGCCCTTCACCCACCCACCATAATTGATGGAAGTTCAGAAGAACTGGTGAGTGATGAAGAATTATTGCCCTGCACGTCACAGCCCTGTCGCTGGAAACCTCCAAAAAAACGAAAGGAAAGTACTATACGCTTGTCTGATGCATCATTTGTGAAACATGATTATGCCAAGCCGGACAAAAAAAAAATGAAAAAGATGGATGACTATGACCCTCGACCCCAACAGTTTCGGGGAACTGCATCAGAGCGCCTCCCAGAATTATTAAATAAAATAAAAGGAGAGCAACTTGGTATATCCCTTCTACTTGATCCTCAATTTCAGTGTGAAGAAGATCTAACTTCAAATGAATGCCAACCTCAAAGTATTATTAAACTTAAAGAAACTATCAAAAACTTTAAAGCATCATTGCAGGTTACAGCAGAGAAAGCAAGAGAAATAGAGAGAAATACTCATCAACAACGAAACTCCCAGCTTTGGTTCTCAGTTAGAAGATACCGCATAACTTCATCTCTATTTGGTGCAGTTCTTTCTCGAAAGGACACAACTCAGCCGGACAGTTTAGTACTTCGGATTATTCAACCAAGAGCACTTAGCACTCCTGCTATTCAACATGGAATAAATCATGAAAATCTTGCTTTGAAGGAGTACATTAAATATAAAAGTAGTTTAGCTGAAACTAATAATGATTTGATAGTTACTCCTAGTGGATTTATAATTAATCCTAGCTATAGCTGCTTAGGATCTTCCCCAGATGGAGCTGTGTATGATCCTTCAAATACATCTCAACCCTATGGTTTTTTAGAAATCAAATGCCCTTATACCTGCAGAAATGTATTGCCTGTGGAGGCATGCACAGAAACAGGATTTTATTGTACACTGAAAGATGGAAAGTTAGAACTCAAGAGAAATCATCAATACTACGCACAAGTTCAAGGCCAAATGGGCATTGGGGAGCGGCCATGGTGCGATTTTGTGATCTACACAACAAAAGGAATCAGCGTGGAACGAATTCTATTTGATGAAAAATACTGGAAAGAAAAATTATTACCCAAATTGAATGCATTTTATGATAATTGTATTGCCCCTGAATTAGTAAGTCCCCTCCATGTACTTGGACTTCCCATGCGTGATTTATCTAAAATGTAAACAATAATGAACTGTTTCTTTATTATCAAAGAATCATAACAACAATTAAATATCAATAACAAATTTATGAATCATCACAATCACTAATAGTATCTGAATCAGAATCTGTCAATTGATCAAAATAGTTTTCTACATTAATATCACTAGAAACAACATCTTTATGCAATGGTACTAAAGCAGGCAAAAAATTTGTTAGAAAAGCACAAACAAAAACAATTTGATTAGATAACCTAGACATTGAAATTGGTATGGTCCCTTTTAATATTTGAAAATTTTTTATTCTTCCAATAGCACGCTCCACATGAATTCGAACGGATGCTATTTTACGTCCTTTAGTTACGTCTTTAGCTGAGAGCTGCTTCTCCTTAAAAAATGCAGGGATATTTAGTTCGACATCTATTTTTTGTAACAAGTCTCTAATAGTGAAACCTTTGTCTGCCATAATTGATATCCCCACTTTCCCTTTAATAGCATCAAGAAAACCGGATTCACGAGTAAGTTCAACATCTGATATGGAACCAACATAGAGTGGGGACACAAAGCAGACAGCTCCATTAGGGGTACATGCTACTAAAAATTTCACCGTATTGTGATGCTTATATTGACTCCAAGTCGATGATTGCATTGCTAAATCAGAAGGAGTTTCTAAAAATACCTCGCTTCCATCTATAATGGCATAAGTGGTGGGAAATTTTTCACGAAAAGTAGTAGGTAATGTTCCTTTCACCTGATTCACAGTAGGCAACCAGTCAATCTCCTTAAGGTGATGAAATAAGAAACAAATCCATGTTGATATACATCTAGAGGTTTGAGATGCTGATATACCAAATCTAAAAGCTAAATCCACTAGTTTTAAATTTAGTTTTAACTTAATTAAAACTAAAAAAAGCTGATTCTTAGGGTCCAATTTTTGGCGACGCTTGTTGGAAGTGCTACGTTCTTTAGATCCCCAATAATTTAAATTATTGACTACTGGACCTAAAAACTCAAAAAATGCTGAAAAAATCATATAGGATGAAAAGCCAGTATAAAAGGATACCAGTTTGTCATCATTCTGTATATCTTCTATTCTGAAATGTTTCTTGTTAGATGGTGCACTTCTCAGCTGAGCATTTTCACTCTCTAGAAGTTCAATGTAAGCTAAAAGGCCAGTATGGACAGCTTTTGAAGATTCATCATCAGGTTCTTCAGAAGTTCCAGCAAATGACTCCTGCTGTGAAGTCGACGGTGCGAGTGAAGGTGTGACAGATCGACTGCAGCTAGTAGTTGCTGGTGTGGAACTATGGTCTCGCACGTATTTGTCAACACTCCTAGTCTTCGCTCTTTCTGCCCTAGCACCTGGCTTAATCGGAGATGCAAATCGTTTACCTGACAACAAGCATATTATACAGCTACTAAAACTATGTTGATATTACAAAATGTCTTAGAGAACTGCTTTATTTATTAATATTTCAAATTAAGGCTCATAGCTAAACATGGCAGTTTATACTCACCTACACTTGTGCTGGGCATCTTCTTAGAGTCCCCATCAGGAAAATGTCTCGAGCAAACTCTCAAACTTGGCTTTAGGTCACTTTCTCCCAACTGAAATACCTCGAGCCACGACCTCCTTAGCACTGGGTCTCTAGGAAAGCGGTGGAAAGCAACCCCAGAATCTTTTTTCTGAATAGTGTAACATATCTGACATCTCTGGCCAGGCATCACACTTAAAGCAACTATATCTCCAAAACTACTTTAGCTTTTCTGTCCGTTCAACCTTCAAAAGATAGCTAATTTTTCATATTTCAAGATTCTTTTCATTTAAATAGAGTATTGTTGCGTGCGCACCGCTGGCGGGAATTTTGAATTAATCACAGCCTCAATCGGTGCTGAAGCCAATACATTTCTATAGGAGACCGGGCATCCAGTGGTGACGTCATCAATAATTAAATTCCTGAGTTCGCAGATGCAAGTGGTCTATTATCCCAGCTGGGTGCATCTGAAATTCTGTTGCCATGGCATGAGTCTCCCGTCGACCATTTGGAGTTGACACCAACAAGTCAAAGTTGTCATACCAGCCGAATACAAGTCCCACTTTCTGAGTAAAGCCCACCATCTGATGCAGTGTGGCAGCATTGTCGCTGACATACTTTGCTGCTGACTTGCGGAATCTTATCACCTCCTCATATGATACAATGTATCCATGCTCATGTAGAGTATCAATGAGATCACGGCTGCCAAACTTGTGGTGAAGTTTGACACCTAACCCAAGTGTTGTTTGGTTCTGTTTGTCAGTAATACAACTTTGTATAGATTGTGATAAACTCAATGATGCTTTTGTGACCTCACCATGTGATATCAGCTTCGAGATGAACCTGAGCAAAGTTGTACTGGTTGTTTGCTTTGTTTTGGCATAGGTGAATTCGCTAAGATCATAGTTCTTGCTGAAAGGAATACGACATGCTTCAGTTGTGATCTTTCTCACCAAAGCATCTTCTTCGTCCTCATCCACAGTATCCACTTTTGCAATCTTGAAGATTTTACCCACAAACTCTTGAAATCCAACTATTGATGCACAACCATCAATGCTAAGTACCACCACTTCATCACCCATATGTGTTATCAGCTTGGTGAACATTTGTTTCCTTGTCAACTGACCGCCATAACTCACATACTTTTCGTGTAGTTCTATTGATGTCCAAGTGCACAGACTTCGATTATCATACATCTCATTGACAAGAATCTTCATGGCCCTATCATCAATTGGAAGTGTCTGGTCAATTTTCACAGGAATTTTCCGGAATTCATCGTAACAGCAAACGTGATACTGTGCCTCAGCTGCAGCTAGATCATGCACACCATGACAACGCAAAGAAACTTCCCTACTCCATGCGTCATTTTGATCCTCACAGTACTGCAATATGATAGGTTTGAAAGCAGGAGCACCTTTGACACCTTTTCTTTCGCATTGTACTACCCTGTCCCACCTATCAGGATGTCTATCATTAAAGGGTTTACACTCTTCTGCACAAAATAAACATTGCTTCTTGAAATTAAACTCTATTATTGGTGACCGTCTGATTCGTCTGGCAGCAGGTATGCGTGCTTCATCCAAGTCAAGTGAACCACTCTTCCTCTTTTTAGCCACACATTTTTTAATATTATCCTTGGAGGTGAATGAACAATAACAATTTTTGTGAACTTCAACTGATGCTTGTTCTCCTTGTGAGTCCAAAATAGCCTGTACTCTACTTTGAGTCTCATTGTCATGCCGTTCTGTTACACACTCAAGAAGTCTTTTGACTCCTTGCAGCTTGAAGGTTTTGAGTTGTCCAGACTTGAAGCAGGTTGGAATACAGCACTTTCCAACGTCAGACACTGTGTCAGCCATTTTGAAAAATAAATGCACCTTCTAGCCAGCACTGCCTGTACCAGCACAAGCCTGCACCAGCTTGCACAAGCCTGCACAAGCATGCACCATTCTGATATTGGTCAGATGTCTTTTAAGAGCAGTAAAACACTCAACAAATAAAAATCAATAAAATTTATATAATTACGATGTGCACGGTCAATTTGACCTTTGACCCAACCTTAGCACCTGATCTCAACTGCGTCTTCAAAAAATAACATCAGAATTGGATTCTACACATCCTAAAACCCTATAAAAGAGGTATTACATATCATTTCATGACCTTTGTTGAAAACTTTAATTTTGAATATGGCACCCAAGGGTCACCCCTAATTACAACATTTCCCCGAAGTTGTCATTAGGACAACCAAGCTAAATTTGTTCTATGACTACATATGAGTTCAAATTAATCATAAAACTCCATAGTAAAGAACTTTTCTAGGTTCAGAAAAATCCAACTGGACTATAAGTATAACAATAACAATAAAACTATAGCTAGCTAGTTAGCTATTAATTACTGCAGAGAACTCGATAGCAACATTTTTCACCTATTATTGTCTTTGTTAAACATACCTGATTAAGTCCTTCTACAGATGAATGTAAACACTCTCTGTTCCCTTCAAGTAGACGGGACACCCACAGCTGCATTGGTGTTCTGTTATTTTCTGTTCTCAAGCTATGGTGAGACCACCCAATCCTAAAATAATCAAGTGTTTCTTGAATTATTTCCAAAAATGTAAACTGTAAAGCGTATAATATCCATTTAGCTTTCTATGTTTAACAGACGACATTCTTCTAACAGGTAAAAAAGAGAATATAAGAAGGATATGCAGCCAGCATACAGGTCTCGGCCAAAGTCTTTCTATTCTCTGATTATGTACGCTTCCACCAACAATTACGCTATCTCGTCCTATTACTCTCTTAGGATGTTCCAGCATGTATTGTGCTACATGAACATTTTCACCACCCTTAGACCAGTACAGGCACTGTACCACTGGGTGAGGTACCATGCCCCACAACCCCAGTGTCCAGACGCATCCGACGTGAGAGTAATCTGCACACTTTCTTTGCTGACGAGCAGGGATGCGCCATTCCAGTGCATTGCAAACACATTCCACCAAGCAAGATCCGCTTTAAATTCATTGTTGAGGCGGATGTGGTGATGTCTCTTTTTTGCCACGCTGAGAAGAGCTATTACCCTCCTGAGAAATGATCTCCCTGGAGTTATTAGCTACTTTGCAGGCATGTTGCATAGTGCCAATCAGCGACTCAAGTTCCCTACTGCAGGCCCGTTTCTGGAGCCACAACCGTATTTCCTCCAACAGTCTGTGCAGCTTATCTGTCGGAAGATGTAATTCATCCTTGTTGGTGTCGATGATAATACCGAGAAAGTTTATGACAGACGTAGGTCCGTCCTGCTTCTCCTCTGCCAGTGGGATGCCCAATTCCCTACACGTGTGCTTGAGGGTGCACAGACTATCGCTACACGCTGGCGACTCCGCCGCCCCTAGCACGATAAGGTCATCAAGATAGTGGAATACGTACTGCACTCCCTCCTCTTTGACGCACCACTCTAGACCATCTGCCAGTGCATTGAATATTTTGGGTGCAGACCTGAGCCCAAACGGGAGCATGCCATCTACATATACTGCATTCTTCCATTGCATACCTAGGTAGAGGCGATCTCTTGGGCAGGTACAAGTCGATATGCTGACTTGACATCGATCTTGGCAAGTAGGGCCCCCCTGCCCAGAGACATCGCTCTCGCTGCCACTTGGTCAATTCATTTGCTAAGTAGTCGTCGATGACTTGCGGGTTTTTCTCTGCTGATACCATGTTCTTCTTGGCCGGGTTGAGCGTCGTGAACGCTGCCACGCCTATATGAAAGCCGTGCTCCAAACTAGTGACCATGTAGTTCGTATAGCCAGCATCCTGGTGAGTCCTTAGTCTCTTCCTCCACGCTGCAACGTTGAGTGGAGACTTGACGGCTGCCAGCCTGTGGTCCTGGGATGATGCCCCTTTGCAGTTGTGACTGTCCAATGCTTTTAGGTCCCTGGTATATCTGTAGTAGCCTTCTTGATCTACAGTGTACACACGTAACTAGCTTCAACTCCGACTCAGTGCTACCACTCCATTTGCCTAGCCTGATTCTCCCCCTATTCAACTAGCTGTAGCCTCTCTACATACATCTTTTTTTTTCTTTTTTTTCAACTCTAACCTAGATAACCTTTCTCCATGTAATTCCCCAATTTTGATTGACAGACATATTAATATTTCATGTAATACAATGATATTAAACCTATACAGGGTAGGTGGTCACGCCGAAGCGGAAGGTGCAACAAAATAACATAAACAGATACAGTCACTACATTGGTCTAAAGTCCAGTGTAACTATCTCATAGAAGATGTTCAATACATAGCGTGAGCTATTTCCGTCCTCGGAGGCGAGGTGAGCTGGGTCAACTCATTTTTGCTGGTGGTGCTCCTCTGCCACATTGGGATACCGGGTGACTGCCTCGGCATTCATGCATCTGTGGCCAAACCTGCACTGGTTGAAGTGGCACTTGTTGCCATATTTGGCATTAAATAATTGGCATAGATGACTGGAGGCAGGCTGTTTCGTAAGTTGCTTTACCCCGCGGATGTCCAGTGGCAAGCGACTCGATGTGGCTTCAGGGCAATCTGACTCTGCATGGTGCTCACTACCGCAGAGGGTACATCGGCGTACTGGCCTAGCTCTTCCAGTGAATGTTTCATTGTAGAGGGAGAAGTCCACTTGTCGCCACTCTAACGACTTTGTTAGGGCCGCCTTCCTGCGAAAGCAGGTGTCGTAGATGATCCAGCCATCCCCTGCAAATGACCTGTGCGCCTTGACAATCGTGCGTTGATAGGCCATCAGCTGCGGAGTCTTGCCTGGATACCTGGTGGCCAGCACCGTGACCAATGATACGAAGCATTCTACCCATACTAGGATGTCCGTTACGGGGGGCCCTTGCGCTGTTGATGACGGTGACAGCACTTCTGGTCCTCGTCATCTTGGGTAGACCAATTTCCCTGGATCAAATTGGCCATATCCACCAAGTCCAGGGCCAGTATCTTGGTGATCACTTTCGCTGGGGAGATCCCGAGCAGATTTGTTGGAAGTTCCATGTCTCTGTGGGTTGCTTTGGTGGAAAGGGGGGCGGTGAGAGATGAGGCCGCCAAAGCCACGCTTAGTGGCGTCCCCGGAGTGGACCCCGCGAGGGAGGAGAAGGATGGTAGACCTGCCAGTCTCCGCTGGTGGTAGCACTCCCATGCCTGGAAAAACACCAAGTGGACGACAGAGACATCATTTACTGTACCCCGCAATGCCATTGGGGCCACATTGCTCCGCAACCCCATTGGAGCTACATTGCTCCGCAAGACCATTGGAGCTACAATGCTCTGCAAGACCATTGGGGCCACATTGCTCCGCAATCCCATTGGAGCTACATTGCTCCGCAAGACCCATGGAGCTACAATGTTCCGCAAGACCATTGGAGCCACATTGCTCAGCAAAACCATTGGGCTACATTGCTCCGCAAAACCACTGGGGCTACATTGCTCCGCAAGACCATTGGAACTATGTTGCTCCGCAAGACCATTGGAGCTACATTGTGCGTCCCGCAGTGTGGTGGGACTAACCTGGTCAGCATTTGTGTACAGTAACCACCAAGTTACTGGGTCCTATTATGCCCTGCAATCGGCCTGTAGTGCCGAATGTTTGATGCCCTTTTGGACACCCCATTGCTTATACCATGTGACCTTTTTTTTTTTGTCTACCTTGATAAGAGGCTTGCTTATATACCCCTAAAACCTTACGTTGCTTACTGCCAGGCACTACTTAACCCATCTAATTGCTAATTGACCTTTGCTAATTGACCTTTCCCATTTGACCTTAGCCTGCTTCCTTCCTCAGCTACCAGTCACACTAAACTTACTTATGTTCCTTGTAGTGGTTGGGAATGGTGCTGTAGATGTTGTGGCCGCTCCTAGGGATGCTGCTATGGCTGGGGTACTATCCTTTGAAGACCCTGAGGCCTCAGCTATTTTGTCTGCGATCAGCCTGTCAATCCACTCCCTATGCGCTGCTGAAAATTCAGTTTCTGCCCTGGGGGTGTCACCTTCAGACAAAACTAACAAGCTATTTGGCTGCTGCTTTGCTAATCCGCTGACTGAGCCACGTGCACGGGGACTTTAGTACGCATGCGCCAGGCCTCTTTTTGGTGCGACCCTTACCTGTAGCCCTACATGCGGGTTTCCTCCCTCTATTAACTCTGTTTAATGAATAAACATTAAACTCCATTTATGTACGCTTCGACCAGCAATTACGCTATCTTGTCCTATTACTCTCTTAGGATGTTCCAGCATGTATTGTGCTACATGAACATTTTCACCACCCTTGTCCATTCTTACTCTTGAAGGTAGACCAAACTTTGAAATTTCTCTTTGAAATGCTGTCAACACAGTTTCTGCACGATTATTTGTGAGAAATGTTATCAGTCTACTATACCCATCTATGCAGCCATGAATTACTATGCGCCATCAAATCAGTTTATGGTAACCATCCAGATGCCACAAATCATTTGGAGAATGTTTGACATATTTTCTAAGGTAAAGGACATTCCTTTACACGAGCTTCAACTCCAAAAGGATTAACTCTTCTCAGAAATTCTCTAATCTGTCTACGAGATACCAGAATTCCATCAGCCTTTAATCTACCATCAACAGACTTCTATCCACAGCTAGGGAAAAAGGAAACGATGGAGAATACTATTTCATCAAGCTCTTGATCTGTAACTGAGGCATATTGGCTGCGACGAGGTATACCATATTCATGTAGATGCCTTTCTTCTGTTACATCCAAAAAATGTGGCTATATCTCCAACTTTAAAGCCACAATCCTTTAGAAAAAGAAGCCTGTCTTTGTAACTGCTCTATATCTTAACTCTTGATCCACATTAACTTCAATTTGATGGATAATCTCAATAAGCTGTACAACAATCTCTATGTAAAAGCTTCCCTCAATCAACACAAGACAGCCAACTGCAAGTTCTAGCAATTCCAAAAGAAGTTCTTTGTCATTATCTTCAGTTGTCTGTGTATACTCCACTATCACAGCTTCAAGAACTACTTCAGAAAACCTCAAAACACTTTCACAGAGACCCTCCATGATATGGTAAAGTGTGGGACCCAGACGAAATTAAGACACAAAAGTCACGTGACGATGAAGTGAAAAATGCACTGAATATTGTGCGAGTATGTATACATACTGATTCTATATAGGTAAAAATCGATTTTGAAAATGAATAGCTTAACATTGTTGACAATCGATTTTTTATACTCGATTTGATGATCGAGATGATATTTTGACAAAAGAGATTCATGTCCTTATTTTTGTGGCAAACGGTATTCCATAGTAAGGCCAGCTCAGGCTCAGAGTAAGTCATCTGGAGAATCATGCTAAATGGTTTCTGTTCTTGAGCAATTGACAAAAAAATATAAATTATTACCAATTATAAATTTGAAGAGAAGAGAGAAGGTGCATCTACTGCTGAGCATATAATTCCCTAATTCACTTTTTGCTTCAAATGTCTGGTGGCTTCTCATAATAGAACTTTTTATCAGCTGTATCAGAGCATTTTTTCTCCATTCATTGAACATTTTTATGGGGACATTCATGATTTTCACTGAAAAATTAAATAGAGATATTAAATCTTCTATATTGAGTAATTCAAGTAACCGAGAGTGATACCGGTATCGCCATATATTCATTCATTTCATAACCTACCAACTTTATATAGCTAGCTGCTGCAATCACAAATATTTGACTTATTTTCTAATTGGAATAATAAGAGAATAATAAGAAAATAATATATTATTCTTTTGGAATAATAACACAATTTTTTTTAAATAAAAAAAGAATAATTCTAAAAATTCGAGCATAATCTGGTAGGCCCTCTGGCTGACCTCCCTAAGTCAGAGTCACATGGCATCTTCTAAATGATCTAACACACACACACACACACACATGCACATACATGCACACACATACACACATGTGCGTGCACACACATACACACACACACACACACACACACACACTGTAGTTTGAACATATTCAAGAGACCTAGTCGGCTGACTCCTGACTAGAGTGAGCTACAACAGGAGGACTTTCTAGTGGCTGTGTATACGAGCACCACCCACACCTCAACCGCTAACAGGGAAGATTGCCTCACTCCGCAGATGGAGACTGGTAGCCCGACTCAGGAAGGATCTGTGGGATCAATGGCTAACAAGCTATCTAGCCATCCAAACACAAAGGACATAATGGCTCAAGAAGAAACCCCAACTCAAGGAAGGAGACTTGGTTTTCATCAAGGATGAAAACTGAAGGAAAGCACTTGGCCCATAGCACGAATCATCGAAACAATGCCTGCGACGGACAAGTATGTGCAGTCAAGCTACAATGCAGAGACAAACGATTATACAGGGCAGTCACACAACTTATCCCATTCTCGCCGGACGAGAACGAGGACGACCCCGCAGCTTCAGCTAAGCCCGGGAGTCTGTCTGGGACCACCCAGACATAGAAGATTCAAAAGTAAGAACTTTGTCATTCTTTAACATTTCTCTATGTTTACATGCCACAATTGTCATCCGACTTAATGATATTCATATTTGCCTGTAACCACAGTCATCTAGCTCTAAGTCATACCTATATATTGTACCATGTCTGAATGATAAAGGGTTGCTTACCTCTGAAAACTCTAGCAAGTACCACTGTTAGAGAGTGGCACTTTTGCTACTGCCCAAGACTGCAAGCTCACGCCAGCGGTTGCGGGTAGATATAGTTTCACTCACGCCAGAAGGCTATCTGTAAACGGTGACTCCTCCCATGTATGTACGTCAGAGACTAACACTGTCTCACACTCATACAACCCATTCAATACACAGGGGAGTCCCGTTCACACTGTATGAAGATGTGTCACAAAATCCTTGGATGGAGGCTGTAGCTATGTCACAACATCATTGTGAATTCCTTTCAAATAAAATTTGGGAATTGTAATGTAAACAATGGTATACCTAAGCTCAATGTGATGTAGTAGACCTAGCTCTTTTAAAATCCACACTTTCTACTTTTTGTGCAGGAGTACGTATCGTTAAAATTCTCAGATGGGGCGGGATCTATCACGCAGCCATACCCGTTACCTACCGCTTGGTTGGTAAAGGGTCTGGCTATGCGAGACTAGACAAAGTCTTCTTGTTGGCGTCACTTGTATAGCTATAATAGCTGTGTTGAAAAACAAAAAAATATATAATGGCGTTATCTATCAGCTATTTTATTCTCATCTCCTTTTGTTCTACATACATTTACGCCAAGGATTGGCAACGGATACCCGTTTACTTAAATAGCCTAACACCGGATGGATTAACTATTAATGAGGGAAGTTCAGTAACAGTTTATTGCGGCAGTACTTCTCCAGTGAACTGGAACTTCGTACCCCTTTTAGAAGATGGCTCCATTTCAGAAACACTCCCTATTTCTACGAGGCACCTAATAGGATATAAAAATATTTCACTTTTAAATCTGGATTTTAGTGAATCAGGAATGTACACTTGCGATGGAATGTACGGAAATAACGTTTTTCAGCAAAGTCTGTTCATTTTTGCGCGTTTATTCCCTGATATTGGTCAAGTTTTACCCAACTGGAAAGAAGCTCCTTTGGGTAGTGTAGTGTCACTAATCTGTAGTAGTACGGAGCAGCCCGAGTGGTTTAGCTTAAATCTTCGTAATCAGTCGTATAGAACCGCACTAAAACAATCAAAATTAATTTTATCCAACCTGCAAGCCGAGAACAGCGGCCCTTATGTATGTAGGGGCTTCAGGTACGACCGGAAGGTTTTTCACAGCACTGCCCTGGTCATAGTAGACGGTTACGTCGATAGAATACTCACGACAGAACCAGAGGAACAATAGCGTAACGCATCCACACTTATTATTGTCAATTTATATACAATGTTGTTGTTTTTTTTAAATAAATAAAATTAGTGATATGCTACAGCACAAATGGCAGCGAGCTGGTCTAAATTCAAATTATTTTGAATGCTAGTAGTTATGATATTTTTGTTATTTGAATTTTTTTTGTTAATTTATTGTGCTATCCTTTAGCACAACACACAACACACATGCAAATTCTCTTGCAACTGCTAGCAGTTATACACAGAGCCAGGATGCCTGTGCACTAAGTGGGCACAGCACAAGCTCCTGGAGCCAGGAACTTGCAGGAGAACAGGCCTTTCCTCACAGCAAGTGGTGGACCATTGCTGTTTCATGAGAAAAGGCCTTCAATTGCACCACAGCAAATGTCAGGTCCCCAAACACAGCTGGGTGGACTGGTGGGGCTGGTAGGAGGCAAATGGAAAATCAAATGGAAGATTTCCTGAGTTGGGCTTGAACTCAGGATCTCAGGACTGAGCCAAGGACACAACCACTACACCACACAGCCATCACACACACATAATATTTATACACTTTTGATCACTGGTTATATCAGCACAAGATTTACATTGTTCTCTTTGTGACTTGAAAATTAGGCAATTGATTAAGTACGCTCAGTTGAAAATGCTCTATTGTACCAGAGCTCTAATAGCTAGATGAAGACAAAATGATTATCTATTTCATGGAAATGAGAAATACCCTGAAACTTCAAGTGCTGATTTGACTTCTCTATTCTCTTAGTGACTTGACTATTAAAAAATGGATTTTCACTATGATGCAAGGCATAGCTTGGACAAACATTAACCAAGGTAACTTACCACCAATCACCAAATAAACTCCAAGTTGGTAAGACCAAAATAAGTTTGGGGGGGAACAGCATTGATTTCTTTGAACTTTGCCATATGTATAGTACTTATTACATGAGTCAGAGTGTAATATGGAGGAATATTTCACTGAGCAGGCTAATTTATTTTCACGAGCTGGAGGCAGTGAAATAAAGCCTGAAAGTGAAATATCTAGCCATATCACTCTGACAGAGTGTACCAGTGTAATAAGTGGTTTATTCCACACTAGATACCTTGCTGAAGTAGTTAGCAGGTATGTAACTCTAGGTGTAAATTAAAGTTGGTTGTAAAACCATGGGGAGGGGCTCCCCAACTGATATTATAGCAGCTTTTCCAACCTGGTTGGGTAGGCTCTATGACAAACCATTTGTTGCAAAATTGGTGCTAATCTGATGGCATCCAAGTTTTTAATGCTGATAAAATATTACGTGAGGGGGCGGTTAGCGGCGGTAGTGCAATTTAGCGGCGATAATCTGTGCAACTTTAGTGGTGATAAAACTTAAATGGCGATAAAAGTGCCACAATTAGCTAGGCCTTGTTAAAAAAAAAAAATTTTTTCCTGGCTATTATTCTTTTCTTGTATTCTTATAGTTAAGCAGATTTGTGAAACAATTGTGGGTCTTTACGTACAAGTATGAAAGTTGGCATACTTATAGAACATAATTTTTATAATAATTTCAGAAGTGGAGCCACCTTGAATTTGACCTTTGGTGACCTCTAGGTGTTAATTATCGGTAAAAATGTATTTTTTTATATTATTTCACCAACTCCTATTTGAAAGTATTATAAAATTTGAATCAAGTCAATATCTTATTTTGATCTAAAGTTATGGTCATTTCAATATTGCAGTGTGTACTCCGAGCAATTAATTAACTCCAACATCTGCGGTCAACAAAAATATGTTTGGCATATGAATAAAGTAACTTTTAAAATCTTGTCATTAAACAAAAAGGCAGTTTTCACCAGCATTGGTCACCACCACAAGGGCACAAAGCAGTACATTTCAGAGCTGCTTTCTTGCATTTGCAATTGTTTTTGCATCCCTTTTTGCAGCCACAACACAACAATTCTCTTGATGAAGAAGTCGCCTCAGGTAATGTTGTCCATAATGGCATCCAGCTACTTGGTTCAGCCCATCCCCAATTACTGGGAGACGGCAAATTAAGATTTTTCTTAAGCATCTTGCCCCAGCAATGTCCACCCTGATATACAGCCCTCTTAATATGTTGCTCAAGGGTTGCTCTGGTAGGAGGGATTGCATCCATGGCTCGACCTCTCTTTGTAAACAGGAATTTCCTGCATTCATCTACGCTCACTAGAGTACTGGTACGATTGTAGAGCAGGATTGTGAATCTCTCTAGCACAGCTATATCTTCATTTGACACAATATCTGGTCCAACTGAAAGAGAAAGAAAAGTTGATGTTGCTTCCTCAAATGCCTTCCAAGTATCCCATACAGTCTTCTTTCCGCTGGTAGCAAAAGATGAAACAGTATCACATCCTGTATAGGCATGAAACATAGGCAGAGCCTGGGATTTGTTTGGCCCTAGAGATGCTGCTATTTCATGAGCAGCAATGTACTTAAAATGTTTGCCGGTTCCAAATGCTATCCACAGCTCCCTTACACTTATCTTGGCTACAACTGCCACACACAAAACTACCACATCACTGTCGACTGTGCGCAATAGAATCTTTTGAAAACCTTTATCTACTGCATCTGCTAAATGCAAGATCATTCTGGTGTTGGCCTCTTCATGGTTGCAGGGTGCCAGATGGGAAGTGTCTATTGGAGGGATGCACACCACTTCAAAACCCTTTGTACTAACTAACTGCTTGCTGGTTGTTTGAAGTTTTATGTAATTCACCAGAAAAGTAAACAACTCCATCTTGTTGGCACTATCTCGCAAAAATTGCTGCCAATTATTAGCATAAAAGTTGATCTATCAACTCGCTTCCTAATGCCCTTGCCACGCTTGTTCCTTGCTTGAGATTTCAAGCTATTCTCATGATATTGATCCCAGACAATATCAAGTCGACTGACCTGCCGTAGCTTGGCATTGATGTGTGGCAAAAAGACTTTGACTGCATAGTCTTCAAAGGTTCTGACTGCAACAGGCTTGAGGAAGTTAACCACTACAGCTCCGTCCAGAATGATCACCTCAATATTTGGTTGAGATGATGTCAGTTCAGTGCAATTCTCTAGACAGCTTAGGATATCAGCTTTGGTGGTTCCCTGTCTTAACTTGCCAAAATTAGACAGTGAGGGAGGACACACTTGGTTTTCATGACGAAAAAAATCATCTAAATCTCCATCTCTTGATTGGCAGGCTATGTAGAGCCGGGAGAATAAGGACACATCGTTTTTCAAAGACAACACTTGGAGGCTTGCCTTTGATTTTTCTCTGGCTGGAGGTTGACTGAACAATGGTAATTTGTTTCTCTTGATAAGATCAGAGATAAGAATTGATCGTTGATGCAGTCTTTCATTTACGTAAGTCTAATATTGATTTTTCCCTGTCTCTTCTGCACAGCAGACTGAAGATGCTACAGCTGTGTCAGCAATATCTCTTGTGTTAAGTGCCAATAAATCCTTGCTATCTTCCAGGAATGGATTACCCATTTCTTCTATTACTTCATCTAGACTTTTGACATGTTGTGCAAAAGTTACCTGGCTACTCTTTGTCTGATCATGGTGGTTTGTGTTGGAGCTTCTTTGATGTAATCTTTCCATGGATACTTCAAATTCAGCAGTAATTCTCACCAGTTCTGGTCCAGCCACCATTCAACGCTGTAGAGCTTCAGGATTTTGGGTGAGACCAATAGCTCCACCATCACTCTTGATAGTAGCATTATTTTGCTCGTGAGCATGATCTAAAGCTATAGATGAGAACACCGTCTGGTCTTGTGAACTGTGAACTTGCCATTGCGGAATTCAGATGCGATATTTGGGTGAGTATTGCTCAGGTTGACCATGTCTCGTATGTGAATAGGTAACCATCTAGCATAGTTGGTGTGATCTAAACAAAAGAACCACAGTGCAAGCTTTGTGAGTCAATGTACAGAGAAAAAGTTGCTGTCCGTAGCGATTTTACATAAATCAACACTAGAAGCTCCAGTAGAGTAGCTATTCAGTGAAGTAATTGGAATCCTGGCTGAGTTTAATAGCTAGCCCTACACAATTAATCTCACCAGGCCAGACTCTTTACCATATGCGAGCTAGTAGATATGAGATGATTTTTCAAATCACTGTTTTTTTGGAATTTCTTTGAAATGTTGCACACATGATATGCATGTGTCTTGAATATTATATATGTATAGATGTAGGAATACACTGTTTTAGCTGTAGAAAATTGCCAGACAATGTAGGATAACCTTTTAAAAAAACAAAACAACTTATGTAAACATTAAGGCCTTCATTTTAATGTTGTTCACAATAATGGGAGGAGGAGGGGGGGGGGGGGTCAAATTTTGAAATAAGAAACCATTGAGGGCACCATTGGATAAAGTTACATTCAACTATTTATTTTGAGAAAATTAAAAGAATTTGATATAATATTATTATATAGTACATGCAATGAGATTTTAGCTACTTACCAATCTCCATATATCTTAATAATGAAGAAAAGCGAACATTCATACTTGCAGGCAATGCGGAATAATACTGTCTACACTTTGAAGATCAAAAACTATCACAAGCAAGTAAGTGCTACATCTCTATCTAGTAGCAAGATATGAAAGAAATGTAACCTATAAAAATAATGGCACGATAGAGTTCCACATGTAGCTCAGCTAGATCTCATGGGAAAATTGCATGGAATCTTGAATAAGCACTAAATGGAATTAGTAGTCAGCATGACTAATTTGGATTGCAACACCAAGTGGTGTTACTATTATGGAACCACATATTCAATAACCTCATTATACAGATCAATACAAAATGTTTCTGTGGCTAATTCCTGCAGCTCTTTTTTTCTTGGAAGACCAAACAGCCTATCTGAACATAGAACAACACTCCAGATCTCTACAGAGAAGAGCACATTCACACCTTTAAAAGTGAATACTGTAAGGAAAAAATCAGTGTGATAATAATAATGTGCATTTTGTTGACTCAGCAGACTCATAATCCCTCACCTCTCTCCTTCCCCACTGACTGCACTTCATGTAGACTTGGCTAAATCTCAGGATCAGATTTGGTGTGTACCAGGTTGGTTTTCTGCCGCTAGTACTCCATCCAAAGAAATGCCAGGGTAAAAGCAACATTGGGGAGGGGAGGGGGGGGGGGTGAATCCTGTCTCTTCTTATAAAGGTCTACCCTGGCATCCATGAGGATCTGAGACACAACTTGAGGAAGATCGCAGAGTAACCTTAAAAGAAGGCAACGTACCATAGGAGTCAATGACAGGTCTGTAGTAGTGAAAATGTCTTCAATGAAGACAATAATTGATTCATAGTAGCTAAGTTGGTTTGACTGGTTTATCTCAGAGTGCTATAAGAACTAACTCGGCATTATGTATTCACACTTTAGTATAACTGACCTATCTAAACAGACCTTTCTCCAGTGCAGCCTATGTAGAGGAACCACAAATAGGTTCCCTTTTCCCTCACTAATCTGTATGAACTGAACTGCTGATAGCTAGATATGCCTTGATGCTTTGATGTTCCAGGCCTTCTCTTGCCAGATTGGTTACAAAGTAAGGCATTACTGTCTCAATATACAATTATATACTACATTTTCCATAAGGAACTCTCGCTATGTCACCCCTTCTTGAAAAGAGCCCCCTAATAAAAAATCCTAGATCCGTCTCTGTACGTAATAGAGCATCTGCACTTTAATTGGAATATTGTGTACTGCCCACAGTGCTACCTCATGCATTGCCTGGAAAAAGAATGCACTTCTCACTAGGAGCATGGCTTTCTCGCACCTGCATGCCCCTGAGTTCACTACCTCTTTTTCACTACTGCATTGTCACAGCGACACCGGACGAGCTTGCCTGTAGTGATTTTGACACTGTGCCATATCTATACCCAGAAAAGTGATCCTGGTCACTGGTCCCTTTGTCTTGTGGGCTGCGATTGGAATCCCCAGCTTCCCATAGCAGTCCAATGCTGACTGAACTGATTCGTCAGCCATCCTACCTTGATCACCTACTACTAAGAACTCATCGAGGTAGTGCAATGCTTTGTCCCCTCCTGCCGCAGAATCCATTGTAGTGTATCTGCCACCACGTTAAAATTTTTGGGTGCTGAACATAGTCCAAAGGGCAGGACGGTGTCTGTGTATAAACATCCCTAGGAATTATCTATCCTCTGGATGTACTGGCACCGTACGGTAGGTGCTTTAAAAGTCAAATTTTGCCAACATCACCCCTGTAGTCCCCTTAAGGAACACAGTTCTGGCTCTATTACATCATTCACACTTTTTGCCCTCTGGAGAGGTCAACTATGAGGCAGTACTTTCCAGGCTGAAGTGGTTTCTCAATGACCTTGAATCTACTCACCTGAGCCTCTGGAAGTTCGTCCCTCATGAAGAGGCCTACGACTTTGCCTAGACTGACTTCTTTCTGAATGTACTGGTCCACCACCGTAGGGTTATGATCCGCTGACAACATATTTGACTTCGCTGCCATGCACGTACACCTCCCATGTCTGAAACCCACTCTAAAACCATCTGTCAGTCACCTTAGAATATAGTTCCTACAGTCGTCGTCGTCGGGGTGGCCTGCTCCAGGTGCTGTGTGTATGGATACATTGCTCCCCCTACATACACGTCATGCACACAAGTTTCACTGGCAGCTGTAGCTGATCGACGATCCTTTACCTTCTGGCATTAGTGTGTCCCCCCCCCCCCCTTATCAGCAGGTTGGTTTGAGCCGTCCTGTCCTAGTCAGGCTCCAACTTTGCCCTTACTATCCGCATTTGTCTAATGTAGCTGAGGATATATTTTACACATGTGAATCACCAAGCAGTTCAAATGATCAAAACAACCACTTTTACGACCAACTGATTCAGTCCCCATGCTCAGTGCCTGCATCTTTCCTAATATATTGTTCTTCTCCCTGCATGTCCTCCTGTGGCTTCCTCCATACAGATAGCAGACATGCTCAACTCAAACATGCTCAACTCAAATCGACAATATAGAAGCAAGCAGCACCGGCTGCCATTTTACGCATTGCATGCCCCATGTCTGTCTGATCGTCTCAAGTGGTCACTACTACTCATTATAAGATTCCAATATGACCAGTGTGTGTATAGTAGCTATGCACTTTGTTCTGTATTTTTTTGTTGCTTTTATCTGAAAGGGACATGATCTATATTCAAGCTAACATTTGTGTAACCATCAACAATAATTGTAGCAATTGCATTAAATACCAAATTTTTCATAGTTCCTTGGCAAAAGTATAGTCCACTATGTTCTTTCTTTAAGTTATTTAAAGTAAGAGAATTACCGACGGTCATTGATCTCATATTATGAAGATTGGAGCCAAACCATTCAGCTAGTCCTTCACTACCACAGGTAAGTGTTATCGTGCTATCTTTTGGCACTCCAATAAATGAGGGTACGATTTCCCCAAGGCGAGCGTTTGTGTATTGAGACACGTACGTTGCCGCACGAAATGGACGCTTGTCAGGATAGGTTCCTCTGCAATAGTACCATCCTTCCTGTTCACTTTCAAAATCCATAAAAATCAATTTATTGCGCTCTAATACATATGGACCCGGCGAAAGTCCAATCCTAGAACACCTATAAATTATATCCACTTCAGACTGACAGTATATCCATTCAGGTGGAGAAAAACTTCCACAAAAAAGCGTTGCAGATTGTCCTACTCTAATTTCTGTAATTACAGGCCTAATTTGACCATAACGTAGCCAAACCTCGCGCCGGTTTAGACAATATACGGCGGACATACTTAGGTGTGTAACAATCTGACAGGCAATTAATATGGAACTTAACTGAGGCGACATCCCCAACCTCATAGATATATATACAGTTGTGGGTGGGATGATTCTGATGAGCATTCAAAATAAGGACGCGAACAACTCAAGGTTGAAAAAAAAATCACTGAGCTAGGCCACACCCAGTTATTACAGTAGAACTTCTCTTATCTGTCTTATCTGGGCACCTTGGTTTTGGGGGGGAGGGGGCCCCTAACTTGGAATTGCTCGTATCTCAGAATAGTAGATGAAACCCATTAGCTAGTGTATGTATGTATTAAAACAGTTTTAAAGAAGAACATTACAATGCCTATGTACAGTATAGAATCACATGACTGGTGTTTGCTGAAGAAAATTAATAATTTAGTGGATTGAAGCACTTTTCTTCGTCCACAATTTGTGTGTCAGGTGACTTAAAGAAGTATGAACGATCCAAATATCCACATCCTGCGATTTTAGGGTGCATAGAGTGATAATAGCAACCGTCAACACCATCAACTCTAGCATATTGGTATCTGATTTACCAACTGCTATTTTTCGCATACAACCTGCTACAATATCAGATCTCTGTAATTCAACTATAAAGATCACTTGACACAGGTGTAAAGCATCAAATGTAGTATAAGCTCGAGTAATATTGGGAAGGCCAGTGACCCCCCTCCCCCCCTGCCCCCACCCCTCCCCTACTTCTGACTCCACTATTAAACTAACCAGGGTAGTGTGTGGAAGACTGTTCTCCAAATTTAATTCTGGTTTACACTTGATTGTGGCCAAATTTCTCTCTCTGTTACCAGACAAGTCTATCCTATCCACCTATTAGTTTAAGTGTGAAAATGACACCCACACGTAGACCACGCTTTGTGTTTGTTTGTTTTTCTTTCTTGCTTTATTTTGCTTTGCATTCTGTTCCCAAAAAAAAGTATGGAAAAAAACATTAATATAATGCGCAGCACAATTAATTGCGCCCCACAATAGCATAAGTTGTTCATTTGTCAATGGTGGCCTGGAATATACAGTTATATTATGTACATGTATATAACTTCACTTTATATAGCTATATACAATTTAATCATTCTATCATATACACAGGAAGTACAGACACTTGTTGCTGGTTTTGACAGTTAGCATAGCAAAAGTGATATGAGGTCAATAGTTCTTTGTGTGCACTATCAAGCACATTGAATTGAAAAAGAGTTTGGCCGGGTTGAGTTAAATTTTTTCTTCATGTTTCAAATTATTTGATTCCTCAACAAAAGGACACAATTATATTATAGCAACTAGACAGCTTACCTTTCAATCATAATATTAAGATTTTTATAAGTCTACAATAGCTAATTCTGTGTGTATACGGAATTTTTTTTACTCCATTTAGCTACCTTGAATGAATACTAAACATGAAAACTCTACCTATGTACATATATATATATAATATTATATTATTATATGGTGTATATATAGCAGCACATTGGACAAACTTAGTAGCCACAACACTCAACAGTGGTTGTAGCTATACATTACTTTAAAAAAATATATATATATATAAACAATATTTTCTGAGTTAGTGCTTAAAATGGACAGGAATTCATGTATTTTAATGCAGTACAATATCAGAACCAGTCTAAATTCAAACTTGACAGCATAATTGTGTAGTAGATATCATTGTCGTTTACTGCTACATTTAGAAAAAAAAAAGAAATTCAACTAGCTGTATGCGTCGATGATTTATGGTTATTTACATACCTTCAAGGCATTGAGTTTTACAAATCCTTCCAAAATTTGCCAGTATAGCTTCTACGCGAGCCACAATAAAAACGCACATAACGCCTCCGACGAGTCTGACTAAAACAAGGACTGGTGGTGCCACGGAAATATGGGTATCCCCAAATTTGGGTATCCCGGGTACCTATATTTAACGGGTGCCCCCATACCTTTCCGTGAATATAGGTACCACCCCCGCACCCATATTTACGAGAAATACTAATGGTGCGCTCGAATAGCGCAAATGCATGGCTAACGAGAAGACTCTCTTTACAGAAAAATAGGACAGAAATTACATCTAACTGTAGTGCACAGTGTAACCCTTTCCATTCTCAGTTAGCATAAGAAAATCTGATCCCAGATTACGGAAGTGGACCCATGCATTGTAGTAACAATAACAGAATTACCTGAATAAACTTCGAAAGCAGTGGCAAAGAAGCGCAGCTTGACAAAGACTTCACAATTGTTTCAAGAAGAGAGTAGCTATAAACTTTTTGGTTGAAACAAAGTTACGTAAGGCAGTGCAAGGATTCTCCGCGCTCGTTAATTGAAATACTGGAACTGTGAACGCTTTACCTAACTTACGTAATTAGAAGCCTGGGCGAAAATTTTTGACATAAGCATATAACATTATATCTGAAATCTCAATTGAACACGACTGCAACAATGTGTTAGGTATGCTTTGTAATAACACATTGCATCAGTTTTTGTTGAGCAAAAAAAAAAAGCCAAGTCTACTTAGGTCTCTACTATTGTAGCAATTTCATAATGGATGTAGTTTGAGCCTAGAAATTTTAGTAAAACTAGTGGTGCGCTCGAATAGCGCAAATGCATGGCGAGCGAGTAAATATATGAGTATAGGTAAAGATGATTTGTGAAGGAAATCGCTAAATAATAGCAATGAGATTAGGCATGAAGAGTTAACAATAACAGAATTACCTGAATAAACTTCGAAAGCTGTGGCAAAAAAGCGCAGCTTGACAAAGACTTAACAATTGTTTCAAGAAGAGAGTAGCTATAAACTTTTTGGTTGAAACAAAGTTGCGTAAGGCAGTGCAACAGGATTCTCCGTGCTCGTTAATTGAAAAATACTGGAACTGTGAACGCTTTACCTAACTTACGTAATTAGAAGCTCGGGCGAAATTTTTTGACGTACGCATACATATACTAGTGGTGTGCTTGAGCACAAATGGCGAGCGAGCCTAAAGACTATACTATTTTTATTGACTTCTAACGGCATTATGTATTCACACTTTAGTATAACTGACCTATCTAAACAGACCTTTCTCCAGTGCAGCCTATGTAGAGGAACCACAAATAGGTTCCCTTTTCCCTCACTAATCTGTATGAACTGAACTGGATTCAGTGCCATAGTAACAACTCTCTGCAACTGCTTGAATTGAAGGAAAAAACAACAACAACAAAACAATACACGTTATTTAAAAGTTTTCTTTGTGATATTCTTTAGCTAAGTAGTGGTTGTAACACACAAGGCTTTGACACAGCTGGACATGCACCTACACAGACTTACCTTCGCAGTAGTCTAGTGGACAATGTATTTTCAGGTAAATACTGTGCGCACGGCTTATAACCATGACAAAGAGCGCATTGACTTACCACCACCACTAACTCTAATAGAAATGGAAGTCCCTTAAGTTGTCAAGTTTTAACTGCACCCGCAAAAGAATTCAAAACGGTAAACAATTCAATTTCTAGGGTGACGGGTACTGATCGATAAACCAGAGGATTCTGTTTAGTGCAATTTGGAACGGGGTCGACAACCGAACTAACACAAAAACGCGAGGGTCAAAGTACAAAAATGCCTTACGTACGTCCATACATATATACAAATACACTAGTGATGTGCTTGAGCACAAATGGCGAGCGAGCCTAAAGACTATACTATATTTATATGATGATTTTGACTTCTAACACTGAAGCTAGGGTGATACGGGTACTGATCGCTAAACCAGAGGATTCTGGTTAGTGCAATTTGGGACGGGGTCGACATCCAAACTAACACAAAAACGCGAGGGTCAAAGTACAAAAATGCCTTACGTACGTCCATACATATATACAAATAAACTAGTGGTGTGCTTGAGCACAAATGGCGAGCGAGCCTAAAGACTATACTATTTTTATATGAATGATTTTTGACTTCTAACACTGAAGCTACTGAAAATAAGGTCCAGTTTTTTTATTTCGCATACACGGTAAAGGGATTTCAGTGCCATAGTAACAACTCTCTGCAACTGCTTGAATTGAAGGAAAAAAACAACAACAAAACAATACACGTTATTTAAAAGTTTTCTTTGTGATATTCTTTAGCTTAGTGGTTGTAACACACAATGCTTTGACACAACTGGACATGCACCTACACAGACTTACCTTCGCAGTAGTCTAGTGGACAATGTATTTTCAAGTAAATACTGTTTCGCACGGCTTATAACCATGACAAAGAGCGCATTGACTTACCACCGCCACTAACTCGAATAGAAATGGAAGTCCCTTAAGTTTTAACTGCACCCGCAAAAGAATTCAAAACGGTAAACAATTCAATTTCTAGGGTGATACGGGTACTGATCGATAAACCAGAGGATTCTGTTTAGTGCAATTTGGGACGGGGTCGACAACCGAACTAACACAAAAACGCGAGGGTCAAAGTACAAAATGCCTTACGTACGTCCTATACAAATAAACAAACATCCCCGATTTTTTCATTTTTACCCCTGTAAGTGTCTCGCTCGCTACGCTCGTTCGCCAATAAATAAATAAACTAACATCCCCGATTTTCGATTGTGTTACCCCTGTAAGTGTCTCGCTCGCCAATAAATAAGCTAACATCCCCGATTTTCGATTGTGTTACCCCTGTAAGTGTCTCGCTCGCTACGCTCGCTCGCCAATAATATATATATATATCTGAAATCTCAATTGAACACGACTGAGAGTCAGCTTCGCTCGCTTCGCTCGCTCGCTGAATTAGAGTAACTAAATTTCTTTTTTTTTTTTTAAACGCACACCAACTACTTATGTTGATAAAAGAATCTATACGTGTGGCATTATTTAGTAATTTGTCTAATTCAATCAGTAACATACTTTTTTACTCACTAACTCTTCCTATTGCATTACCTTGATTTGCAACAAAGTAATGCAACCCCTAAATATAATGCAGATTAATAAAATTAAGTGGCACAAACACACCAGTATACACTAACTATTATTTTTTCAATTTGTTTGATATCAACTTCAAAATAAAAATTTCAGAGTACGAATTTAGCTACAGACTACTGTTTCAACTGTATGTAGAGGAGAATGGCTGCCAGATAAGCATGTTTATATCATTCAAAACAATTATTTGAAGTTGTATGACAGTTGAAACAGTAGTCTGTAGCTAAATTCGTACTCTGAAATTTTTATTTTGAAGTTGATATCAAACAAATTGAAAAAAGAATAGTTAGTGTATACTGGTGTGTTTGTGCCACTTAATTTTATTAATCTGCATTATATTTAGGGGTTGCATTACTTTGTTGCAAATCAAGGTAATGCAATAGGAAGAGTTAGTGAGTAAAAAAAGTATGTTACTGATTGAATTAGACAAATTACTAAATAATGCCACACGTACATATATAGATTCTTTTATCAACATAAGTAGTTGGTGTGCGTTTAAAAAAAGAAAAAGAAATTTAGTTACTCTAATTCAGCGAGCGAGCGAAGCTGACTCTCAGTCGTGTTCAATTGAGATTTCAGATATATATATATTCAACTGTCATACAACTTCAAATAATTGTTTTGAATGATATCATTCTTTGCGATTGGAACACAGGGACTTTTTCTGTATCAGCTTTATTTTATATAGACACCACTTAGCTAACTTGATTCCTCTTTTTTAATTGTAGTCACCAACATGTTAGATTCATGTGTGTATGCAAAAATGACCACAGTCTACATTTTCAATCTGTCTCTGGACTTCAAGTAGTCTCGTAGTAAAGTTAGAATATTTACAGTTCAATATAACTGCTACCTTGCATTAAGAATGTGAAATTCAAGTGCCAGATGAGCAGTCCTCATGTATACCTACAGTTCCTGAAGGCCAAAACTTGTTGGTCACACAGAGCCAATCACACCAATGACATGAATTATTACAATTTTGTAGGAAAAGGATGTCTTGTAGATCCTGTTCCTTTAGAAACCTTTCCTTCATCAACTGCCTGTAGCAGTATAAACATGCTTATCTGGCAGCCATTCTCCTCTTTCTAGTATCTCTTGATCAACTTTGGTAGCCCCAGTATCTTTTTCCAGTACTCCAATCTATCATAAGATAAGGTTGAGTCATCCACACAACAACCCTGGAACTATCTGGTGTGTCACATAATTTTGAACAGCTTTGCTGCAGCCTTGTAGAACAGTAAGTTTTCCCCCCCAAAATTTAATGCACACTTTCATTATAATGCAAGAAAGACACAGTTAACTATGACGTTACTCCATGTGAAACAGATGACCACATATGAAGAACCTTGAGGTTTATTGCCCATTTACGCTCATTTACTTTATTTTTCTGTACTGTGGCATGTAAGTAGCTATAGTATACTTTACAAAGTTGAAATGAAATTTAGAATTAGCTGACATATAGCTACCATTAAACTTCTTAACTGAAATTATATGTAGAGCCAAACAAGCTTGGTAGTGCAGAGACACTTTGCACAGCAATGTAAGAATCCATAATACATTGGTACAAATATACACAATACTTTTAACCTATTAAAAAAACCACTCGTGATTGCTAATACAGTAAATGATCAAAAAGTAGTTACCTCACCCATACTCACACTTTTCTGGCAGCAATAGATTGATTTGTATGAAAACAAAAAGAAACAAACAAAACAACAACACTGTATTGAAGCTATAATTTGGGCAATTGACAATGTCATCATTGCCATGATGTGTCTTTACAACAAAACATGGTGATCACGAATTCTACTGCATCTGGTCTAGGCTAATTAAGTCATACACCTAATGGAATGACTCAGCATTTCTGTAGGCACGTGGATGTAAACTAGTTCTAGCTGAGTGTCCATAATGGGCTTAACTTAAAGTTTGTGCATGGACTTTTAATACAGAACGAGCACTCATATTCCTGCAACATACGTACGCAAGTACTATGTATGCATACACTTTACAGTCCACTCTGTTCTTTTTTTTTATCATGAAGCTTTTGGAAATAAACACTTACAACTGTATATGCATTTGACTTAAGGCATTGTGTATGTGCATTATTGCCACAATTATTGTGCATATTAAGTTATATTTGTAGTTGTATTATATTTCAATTTTGTGCAAATCAGTTATTTCAATAGGTTAGCCCAGACACTTGGACAGAGATTTAGCAGGTGAATAGTTAAGAACTGCTAGCCATGTAGTTGAGGGATGTATGGCAGAATCCAAAACTGTCACTGAGGTTTCATTGAATGGTTCAAATTACCCAACCTGGAAAGTTCATTGTCCCATGGCATTGACAAAAGATCGTAAGAGTATTTGATTTTATGGAACAAAAAGTGCTCCTGGTCAAACACAAGCTGAAAATATGCAAAGTTCATGAGCAGATGGGATCGTGCTCTAGCTACTAATGTTTTGTCACTTGAGCCCTCATTGCTGTGTCTTCTAGGGGAACCAGAAGACCCTATTGTAATCTGGAAGAAGTTGTCTGATCAATTCCTAAAGAAAACATGGGCAATTAAAATGGATCATCTTTACAGAAAGCTGTATTCACTGAGGTTGGAAGAAGGGTAATCAGTTCAGAAGCACATAAAAGTTAGTATAGAGTTACTTGAGGGACTATCTGTTATAGGAGATCCAATCCAGGAGGAGGATCGAGTGGTGCGTCTTTTGGCAAGTTTACCTGAGTTGGTAACAGCTATAGATGCAAGTATTGATGTACCAAGCAAGAGAATTAGTTACATGAGGAGAGAAAATCAAAGGATCATGAAGAATCTTGACCAAGTCATGAAAAAACAGTGACAAATTGGTTCAAAAGAAATTCTCCGAAGTGTTTTCATTGATTCAGGTGATATCAAGCGTAACTGTCATCTCTTACTTGGGGAGAAAAAGAAGTTCAGGCCTAACCACCATGGAAAGCAGAAAGCAAACAAAGCTTCTGTAGTGAATGACTATAACTCAGGCAACAGAAGTGGTGCTTTCACAAAGTGCTCTCAGCTAGTACTCCTAGTAAATTGATTATGGACTCACTATCATTTGTGTTGTGTGACAGTGAGCTGTTTGACCAATTAGAAGACTTGAAACACCCTAATGATTTTTCAATTGGAGATGGATAAATCTTGAAGGCTACTGGCAGAAGAATTATATTTCTGAATATGAAATTGTCAGGTCAGAGTTGAATGAGTGCAGACTACTTGATATTCTGTACGTGCCACTGTTATCTTTTACTCTACTGAGTATTTCAAACGTAACAGAGTTGGGCAACAGTACTGATTTCAATGAGAAAGGTTGCTAAATACAATGCAAAGATAATTGCTGAAGGATTAAAAATTGGAAGTCTCTATTATTTGAATTTATGTAATGCAAAAGTATATGTCTCAAGACACAAGACGGAAGAGAACATTTGATATTGTCACTTTGGACATCTAGGGATACAAAATTTCCAAAGGCTTGCAAGGCAAGATAGTGAAAGGTTTGTTTTTAATGCATCAAGGAATGTAAGGCATGTGTGGAAAGCACACATCAGAGAAGTCATTTCCCAGCTCATTGAAGGAAGCATTGGAGAGTTCTGATAAAGAATTGTGGTTGGACGCAATGGCAAAGGAGCTCAAATCTCTAGATGACAACAAAGTTTGGACTTTAACAGAATTATCAACAGATCGAACACCAGTTGGTAGCAAATGGTTATTTAAAGTCATGATTGGAGCAGATGGTTCAGTGGAGTGCTATACAACCTGCTTAGTAGCTCCAGGTTTTTCACAAAAGTCTGGTAGCTACTTATTATGATGAAACATTCTGTCTGGTAATTCTACTGGAATCACTTCGTGCTCTTATTGCATTAGCTGTACAGAATGGTCTGCGTATACATCATATTGAGGTTATTACTGCTTTTCTCAATGGAGAACTTAAGGAGGAGGACATATGAAACAGCCAGAAGGTTTCATCAAGAGGGGAGAGGAACACCTCGTATGCAGATTGGAGAATAGTATTTAAGATGTAAAGCAAGCACTGGCCAAGTGTTTTGATATCAAGGACATGGAACACTTCACTATTACTGACAATTATCTAATTGTTTAGGTATGCACTAAATCTAAAGGACAATATAAGACCTTTGTGTTGTGCTAATTTTTGAGAAAACACAAAACTATCAGTTCCGTATAGGTACAAGCTTTTGTGGGTAATTCCTTTTTTGTCACATGGTAATCATGTGAGCTAGCATTTTCTTGCTGCATGAATTAACTTTATGCTTGCTTAAATTTGAGTTTTGTGTTGAACTTATCAGTGAGTGTCCCTCGCATGTTTAGATTCCCTTTTAAAGATGGCATTTACATCTACTGTTTTCATTGCACACCTATGTTTATGCCTGATAGGTCTGAGAAATGATTTAATAGCTAGTTTGTGAGTAGTAGTGCTTAGGATTCGCACCTTTGGTGATTTATTAAATTAAAACTCACCAGTTACTCTTAATATTCCAAATTGGTTATTGTACTCAGGTATGTAGTCTGCTGTTTACTGTTTTCAGCTTACATGATTGCATTGGTCACACCCCTCAGGGTTTTATGGTTGTGAAAGCCCCAGATTTATGCATACTCTAATTTTAATTTAGGAAATTTGAAGCCGATATTATTGACAAATGCTTTTTTCTTTCCAGCATGATGTTTGTGTCCATATCAAGAAAGGACAGAAGTCTCCTTACATTCTCGTGTTGGAGCAGGGGAATCCCCCTGGGAGCAAGCTTTCCTTGTGGTTGATAAATCAATAGTGCGTGAGTGCACTCCTATAGAGAACATACCACTTCTGTTGTTAAGTGCTTTTAACAATGGTAAATTTTATGTTCTGTGACGGAATCATATTATATATACGTACTCACTTATTTTGATCCTAACTTTTCACGATTAAGTTTAATGCTACTGTGAGTGTGTGTTCTAGTTATTGAGATTGACACCAAAAGAAGTGGAAAAATTTGCACTAAATAAATAGTTAGAAAATTACACTATTATAGTGGGAAGATTACTGTTGGAGACTCACTGCAGCAAGCAAATGGAGCAAGGCATCCTGGACTTCGTCCAAGACAAAACGATTTCAACTTATTTGTTTACGTCATATGTCATCACTCACATGATTTTTACCATGAGTGTTACTTACCTCTTGTACAACTACTTTGTATTCTACAATTACAATTTTGGCCAGAGTTAAGAGTTGGTTACCTCCAATTCGTTCAAGTGGCGACACCTATTATAGTGGGACTCTCCAACCTTATAGAGTGGGACATTCACACTTAAAAATTGGTGTGATTCTGCCACCAAGTATATATTGGTAGTGGTCCAGTGAGCTGGAGAAGCAAAAAAACAACAACAACAAACAATCATCTGTTGACTCTAGCAAGTGCTGGACAAGAAGCAGTGTGGAAGAACTTACCGTCTATGAGGATAATCAGTCAGCTATTGCGATGGCAAGAAATCCTCAAGTCCATGGACGTACAAAACACATAGAAATTAAATATCATTTCATTTGAGAATTTGTTAGCAATGGAGTAGGTCAGCTTAGGTATTGTCCAACAGAGTGTATGTTTGCAGACATGTTGACTAAGGGTCTTTATCATGAGCAGTTTGTCAAGTTACAGTACTTGGCTGGAATTAGAGTCATGCCCAGTTGCAATTGAGGATGAAACACAACTGCTTTGACTTAAACCATGTGTATGTGCATATTGCCACAAGCTATATTAGATGCAGTGTTTGTGCATGTTATCTAAGTACATGTTACGTTATATTTGTAGTTATAGCTATTACATTTCACTTTGTGCAAATCGGTTATTTCAATAGGAGCATCTGTTCATACTCAATTTCTCTGCCGAAATCTTTGCTAATGGCACATTTCACTAAGCATTTTATTTCGTACTCCAGCAAATACATAATATGAACATATACGCCTAATCCCGCCACAAACAAGACTGTGAAGTCTGCCATATCAAACAATTTTGTTTACTCTTTACTATATACCTAGGGCAACTGTGAATCAGTATTAGACGAAAAGAGTGATGCGGACTAAAGTTTTCTGATGGCAAAATACAAAAGTGGAACACAATAAGGAACTATATATATGTCTAAAACACTTTAATTTGATGCTTCTTTTGATACATAAGTTGCGACTTTGAAAGCTACTGCGGATAAACAGACAATTACATACAGACTGCTGTAGCCATACTGGCCCACTATTCCTCTATTACCAAAAATACCTGACAAAATCACTGTTGTTCCCATCATTTTGGCAAAACACTCTTATTTAAGCTTAGCTTGTGAGTCACAATGATACTTTACCGGATTATTGAATCAAGACATCAATGGTTTATACAAGTAAAAACCGATTGGAGCATATTTGCTAAGGTTGAGTAAGTTGTTAAATTATAAACTTAATCTATCGTAGGTATTTTGCTTTTCTTGGGCTTTAGCGATGTTCAGCTCAGCATATTAATTACTAAATACTTTCTTTCTTGAGTCAATTAATAATGTCACAACATTGTCAAGCTGAACTTCTTCCTTGGTTTCTTCCTCTGTTTTTAATGTCAGCACTATCAATTGATAACCTCATGTGCTGCTGAAAGACCGAAGTATGGTGAGTGCTTAATCAAACTTTGAAAAGAAGCTCAGTAACCCATAGTATACAGTCTATATTATCATCCCAATTATTTTGTTGATTGCAAAGCTTAGCCAGACAATGACAAAGGGTTTGATTGAAACGTTCAGTAAGACCATTTGTCTACAGAATAAATACAAAACAAAATATAAAATAAGATATGGAAATTTATAATTAGATTCAGAAGATGAGAAAATTATGTCTAAAAATTAGCAAATCTAATGAATATAGTGTTTCAGTTAATGCACATAATGAAGCACCAGAGGTGCGAACCCTCAGCGCTACTTATTTATTACAAAATAATCTGAGACCAAAAGAATAATTTATTGGCTATTCTAATCAGGCATGAATTGCTTGACCAATGAAAACGGTACATGTAAACGCTGTCTGTATATGAGAAGAGACTAAGCAGGCCATAGATATTCACTGATATCAACGCATTCCAACAATTCCGTAAACTTCCCAGCAGCATAAAGCAAAACTACATGGGCTGCCAGAAATTATTTGCTCACGTAATTACAACGAGACAATAGGGGGCATTACCCACAAAGCCAATACCAACATGGAGCTGAAAGCTTTGCGTTTTCTCAAAAATCATCCCTAAATGAAAAAAAAAAAAGTAGCATATTGAAAGGCCTTAAATCATCGTTCTGAGTAAGTTCATGCCTAAATCCATGGGTTAATTGTCAGTTATGTCCATAATCGGAGCATGGCATACAGACAAACGCACGCAACCAGTAACACATACAACAATATTTAGTAAGTACAGTGTCAGACATACAAACAACAATATAAATACACCTATTCATACCTTAAAAATTATTTAGTGATACCACTAGTGGTTGTTTTTAGCATTAATCAATGAGCTACCTAGCCTAGTTATAACTGAGAATGTGGGTTACTATGGGTTTATTATGAGTTTACTATGAGTTTACTATGAGTTTACTAAAAGCACCACTGATACCTGTAGTTTCTTCACTTCATTCACTGTATTTGCCTGCCAATCGCATAATATTTTATGCACAATAAGATTTAAAATATTTAGCTAAGTAGGTCAATTTAACTAAAAATTATTAAACTGAAGACTTAATCTAGTTCAAATTTTACATCATTTTCCATATTAGTGCTATTGAAAAGTTCTGTAAATCATATACAGGTAAATAATTCATGCCATTTATTCTACCTCCAGCAATAATTGCATAAGTAATGTATAGTTTAACAGCAAAGCATTAGAGTTAAATTGAATGCTTGCATGTAATCTGTACAAGTCTCAAACCCAAATATATTCTAAATATTTACACTCTAGTTTACCTGCGGGTGGTAAGCGCTGGTTATTTTGTGGCGAGTTCTTGTGATTGAATAAAGCTCATTGGACAATTCATTTATAAACTCCCTTCCCTGGTCTGTGATCAAAACCTGAGGGCAACCAAATCTACACATAACCTAAAAGAAAATACACTTATCAGAGAAGAAAACAAAAATGAAAAATACAATACCAAATATATGAATTTGCAGACACCTGCTGCAGGTTTAGAGGGAAGAGGAGCTGCTCCTGCCCACTTAGAAAAATAATCAGTCAAAGTAACAATGTACTTGCAAATTTAATCCTTTGGTAACATTTATTCGATGGACTCCAAAATGGGATGCAGCTATAATTCTTTTTCGCTTTTCAGAGTCTTCAATAACCAATCTTGAAGTTTCTGCATCAACTTAGAATAGATAAAAATATATTACAAAAAATTAATACATAAATTATATATAATTTTTTTAATTAATATATGTATAGATGAATCAAAACATTCAAGCACATAATTGGGTCATTTTCGAGGTGTCTTAGTAGTAAGATATTTTGAGAGATGATTTTTGTGGCAAATATTTTCTAGAAGACCAATAATTTCATACTAGAGTGAAATTTTTTGAATAAATATCTCTCAATTAGGATCTTTAGATATAGCTGTTTAATAAAAATTGTATAAAATCAACTGCTGAAATTCATCATGTTTTCTCAAGAGTAATTTCAACAAACTGGTAGAGCAGAATATTATTCTTACAGACTTATAGGACAAGTATATTAAAGAAATTTATACAGAAATTATTAACATTTGTGGAGTTTTTTATTTTAGAATTACTAGCTCTGATATTAATTAATTATTATGGAGTAGGATGTGATAAATGAATGTGTTTTGGTGATAATAGCTCAAAAGAGACAACCTCGTCGAGCAACATCAGATCTATAATAATAATCATAATAATAATGTTATTGTTGTAATAATATTGTGTGTCAGCAATCATTACTATCACTGATGGTGTGTGTTTGTGAAGGATTCATGAGCTAAGTCGTCACAATTAATCTGGAAGTACTTTGACCGCCGCCTAAGCATACTCTTTCCACTCTTGTAAAACCCATCTGAATAGCTACCATTGTGTAAGTAGGCGTATATGTCTGAAAAAGCAATAATATAATATTAGTTATAATAATAACTATTATTATCATTATTATTATGAATTCCAGCTAATTAAAAAATACGTATCCCTCCTTTATTTTGAAGCGGAGACACATGAATAAGTGAATTCTAGCTAATTAAAGAGTACGCAACAGTTTTCCCTCCTGTATTTGAAGTGTAGACACATGTGTGTTAGTGAATTCTAGCTAATTAAAGAGTACACAACAGTTTCCCCTCCTTTATTTTGAAGCATAGACACATGTGTTAGTGAATTCTAGCTAATTAAAGAGTACACAACAGTTTCCCCTCCTTTATTTGAAGCGTAGACTCATAGTTTTCCATACTGTATTTGGAAACATGTCCTAGATTTTGTGTATGAAAAGGCCATAAGTCGGGTACTGATTTCACGAGGAGGTGGTGGCCAGTTTTTGTCAACTTCCTAGATAAGAACAATTACAGCAACTTAGTACACAAACAAACTGGAAACAGCCTAACATAAGTAAGAATAAGTCATGAGGACCTTAACATAAGGAAAACACAAAAATAATGTGAGGAAAACTGTGGGATAAAAAGAAAAATAGTACTGTTGGCCATTGACGCAGCTAAATACAACTACACAGGATATACAGTATACTGTCGAGTACTGCAAGATACTATCCTGAGGGATCACCTTCACTCAAGAAGTAATTTGGTATACACACACACGACACTGATAGGAGCTAGAGTTTATTAGTCTGCTATATCACAAGCAAAAATGATTACATACACATCTGTTTGTGTGTTGACAGTCATTAAACATAATTGATGAATAGTGAGCAATTCTGGAAGGCTTTTCTTTGTGCGACTACTTTTTAAGTTTGAATGGAGAAGGAGCTTAGTCAAAGGACATACTGGGATTCACCTTTTATACCCAGAATGTTGTAAACAAGGCCATAAGAGAATAACATTGAATATAAATAACTTCAAACTCCACGTTTAAGCCAGAGTTCATCACATTCAACTGCTAAAATTACGTAGAGGGATACTTGAAGTGGACTTCTTCTTTAATGTGAATAGAGGCCTGCATGCCCCATATTTTATAGGTAAATATATTAATAAATGATAGAAGTTCCCCCCCCCCCCCCCACCCCTTTCCCCTCCCCTCATCCCCTCCCCATACTTAGCAAGTGCAATAACAGTACAAATTATTATGAACTATATTGTGGCCAATGTGAACATCTCAAAATTTCTATGACGTATGAAGTTAACAATTAGCACAAGCAGTTATAGCAATACCATTTTAATTACTCACTCCGACCTGATTCCACTTTAGTCACTGCATGCACCGCGGACTGAAACTGTTCACACGTCTAGCGTAGCCAAACCCTTTACCCAATCGTGGGTAAGTGGGGGGGGGGGGGGGGGTAATAGAATATGAATACAATTAAAATTTTGCACAGCCACGCCTCTGTTTTCTAAAAATGAATGATGATTCTACAAGTACATACTTCGTTCTGTCTTGTAAAACGTGCATAACTCCTCTGACTCGGCGAGGGGATACTTTCGAGGAACACAATTGCTGCAGACTCAATTTGCTGCCTTAAAATACCTTTGTCCTACAGGTATTGTACCAAAGTAACTACTGTTACCCTCTCAGTATAACTGTATTCACGGGAAATGTGAATACGCTACTAAACTTCCCGAACGTAAATGTTTTGAAGTAACAAGTCCAGCCCCGCCTCCATTTCCAAAATGAAGACTTTGCTTTGGTTCTGCCTTCTCGTAGCAATTAAATCAGGTACGCTGTATATAAGTAGAAGATTTAATTAAGCCTTCTGCACTGAATCACATAGCTATAGTGAACCTTTCAACAATGGTGGAATGCTTGAGACCACTAGCTAGCATTGAGAGTGAAACTTATACTTCTTGAAGTAGCTATATGACAGCTAGCAGTGGTTGATTAAGTGAATCAGTTTAACTACTTATTGTGATGTGGCTATGTGAATGTATTTACAGAGAAACAATCTTCCACATTTCGGCTGATAACTGGTGAGGAAGAAAGAAGATTGGACTTGAGGATGGACAACTCAAAGCTGTTTGATATTGCTGCCAAAACTGGAGAGTGTATCAATATCACTGTGGAGAAAGCATCGCAAACTGCTGTCGTGGAACATGCCGTCACCGTGGTGATGGATTGCTCTCAACTGCTCAGACAGCAGAGTACTTACATTACATGGCACCAACTCAATCTCCTGCAATACAATGCCACGCCCAGTAAGATTTATACTAGCTCCAGTAACTAGAGCTCTTGACTTGGCTGGTATGTAATATATAGCTATGGTATGTTAAATGGTGTACATCAACATAAAGGGAAAGCTAACTCAATGCATTTATATTCCTTTCACAAAATAAGCATTCAGTTTATCTTCACATGAGCTATGAGTAAGTAAAAGAACTCAAATGAGCTAATGAACAGAAAGTTTTTTGTTACTCATCTTAAGTTTTCTTGAAGCACAAATACACTGTTGGTTGAGGTTGAATAATACTCTATTTTCAATGGCATTGAAGAGAAGTAGCTTTTAATTTCTTTTTTTTCTTTTTTTTTAAAGCACAAATGGTACAGTTCTGACCAGTTCAGTGATGCTAGAGTCAAAGCGCACTTGTTCTCCAATAATTGTAGAGTATTCTCATCATAGCAGCTTTGTATAAAATTTTAAGCATTATTAGACACTTGCAAGGCTCTCACGTCTGTACTCATTACTGACTCCATCATGTACTCCTAATTTGTGTACATACCTTCACATGGCTATAAATATATATATATATATGTGACCGTCTACGGGAAAACCGGGCACAACGCGGCGTGCGTAAATATCGAGAAAAGATCGATCGATTTCTTAAAAATGTATTGTTTTAAGCCGACGGAAGGGAACGGTTAGGTCTATTATAGTGGGAACAACTTAAGCTACGACGATAAAACTTGGAGAGCTCAATATCTGGACACCGACAACTCTGTAAGTGCAAAAAAAATTTTTTCGAAGGGTGCCGCGTTGTGCCAGGTTTTCCTGTAGACGGTCACATTATATATATTATATATTTATTTATTTATTTATTTATTTATTCCACCCTAGATATCTTCACAATGATATCTTTAGGTACATGACCCATGAAATAACTTACGATATTTCACTTGTTATTTCATGCTGTACTAGCAAGCTCATTGCCCTTGTAGTTATAGCAACCAGCCAAACTTGTCAATTTTCTTGGATTTTACCGCTACCTTCCTCTTGTGTAGCTACTCAACTCAACAGGGTTAGAGCAGCTGCTATAATATCAGCTAGGGGTGTGGGGACCCCCTACAACCAACTTTGCAAGTTGTGAGTTACCAGTCCTAGTACTAACTACAGCAGTTAAGATATCTAGTGTAGAATAAACCACTTATTACACCAGTCAGAGTGATTTGGCTAGATATTTCACTCTCAGGCTTTATTTTCACTCAGCCTCTAGCTCATGAAAATAAATTAGCCTGGTCAAAATAAATTAGCCTTGCTCATGAAATATTTCGCCACATCACACTCTGAATACATGAGTCAGAGTGTGATATGGCGAAATATTTCATGAGCAGGCTAATTTATTTTGACCAGGCTAATTTATTTTCATGAGCTAGAGGCTGAGTGAAAATAAAGCCTGAGAGTGAAATATCTAGCCAAATCACTCTGACTGGTGTAATAAGTGGTTTATTCCACACTAGATATCTTTACTACCGTAGTTAGTACTAGAGGAAGGGTAACTCACAGCTAAAGTTGGTTGTAGGGGCTACCCCCCCCCCCCCCCCCCCTCCCGGGTGCTATAACTATGAGGGTAATGAGCTTGCGCAGTACATCGTGAAATAACAGCGTGAAATATCGTGAGTTATTTCACGGGTCATGTACCTAAAGATATCATTGTGAAGATATCTAGGGTGGAATATATATATATATATATATGTGACCGTCTATAGGAAAACCAGGCACAACGCGGCACCTTTCGAAAAAAATTTTTGTTGCACTTACGGAGTTGTCGGCGTCCAGATATTGAGCTCTCCAAGTTTTATCGTCGTATCTCAAGTCGTTCCTGCTATAATAGACCTAACCGTTCCCTTCCGTCAGCTAGAAACAATGCATTTTTAAGAAATCGATCGATCTTTTCTCGATATTTACGCACGCCGCGTTGTGCCCGGTTTTACTGTAGATGGTCACATATATATAATATCATCAATGTCAAAAATCCTCAGATTTACTATTTCCTGATGATTCTGTGATAGTTTAATATTAAAATGACTATGTATATGCCCATACAGCTGGAGATCCTCTATTCCCCATCACTACATCAACTGAACACATCATACAAGGAGATCGTGGCAGCCATCTTAAAATCCCTAGTACAAATATAGTTGAAGGTGCACGATCCCACGGCACTGCAAGATATACCTGCATGGCTCACACCAACGGGGACATTCGACTCAGAAATACCACAATCTTTATTCTCGGAGCTCCTCCTCATTTGGCAAATGGAAGTACGTTCACATTATAACCAAGTCCTAGCAGTCATTGTTTAATTAAATATGCACATTTTTATAATTAGCAACTTATTCAGCTGGCAAAACTATATTAACTACCTAGTCATGCCTACTTATGCATAGGACCTATTTCCCAAAGTGTTTGCACAATTTTATGCAACCATTTGAGTCTGATTAGCTGCAGCAAGCTCAATTTAATATTGACTTTTCCTAAATCTGTAGTTTTCGTTAGCTTCTATAAACATAGCAGTTTGACCAATGCTTACTACACTTGGTCACTAAAGTTGAGTGTGTGGAGATATATAATGCATTAAATGACGATGAAATAACAAGCTTAAATGAAGCAGAATCCTCAGCGCTATTAAACACTACCTATCTATATTACAATGTAATCTCCTTCCAAGAGAACAAGCAATCCGTTAGCTATTTTAAAAAGGCATCAATTATAGCTTGAGCAATGAAAATGGTACATAGAAACGCAGTCTTCATAAAAGAAGACGGTAACTAGCCAGAAACACTCACCGGTATACATTTTCAACGCGAAACTTCACTTCTTTCAACTCCGTCCCTGAGAATAAAGCAAACTACACCGCTGGCTGCAAAAAAATTTATTTGCTCACGTGATTATGATGTGATGCTAGGGGGTGTTTCCCACAAAAGCTGGTACCTACGCAGAGCTTTGCTTCGCATTTTCTCAAGAATCAGCTCGAAATTAAAAAAAGTAGCACAATAAAAGGTCTTAAGTCGTCATTATGAGTAAGTTCATACCTATATCAACAGTTAATTGTCAGTAATCTCCAAAATCAGAGCATGACAGACAGACAGACAGGCAGACAGACAGACAGACAGACAGGCAGACAGGCAGACAGACAGACAGACAGACAGGCAGACAGACAGGCAGACAGACAGGCAGACAGACAGGCAGACAGACAGACAGGCAGACAGACAGACAGACAGGCAGACAGACAGGCAGACAGACAGACAGGATGAGTACTATAACCCTCTCACGCATGCATGCGGAGGGTTAACAACAATAACTGTGCATACTTTTATGATCTCCATGCAATGATTAATTTTATGTGGCTGTCACTAGCCACACCTAGCTATAGCTATGTCAAACTCTTTCACAGGTAGTGACTAAGAGGTTTATAAAACTATATACCAAAGTATTTTGGAGAATATTGTAAAGTAAAAGTAATTACGAATAATATTGGATATAGACTTGTCCATAATGATCGATGTTCGATTCTGTTGCTCATATTTATATTGAATTATGCTAGATGAAAATAGATACATCTCACCTAAAATATAGGATGAGCTGAAAAACATCGGGGTCCTGGCTAAATTAATTGTGTGGTATAAAATACTATAATTTGTGATTCTTTTTTGAATGAAATGAGTTTATCTTGTAGACTGTTATAAACTGGAAGCTGGAAATGTCCTGTCTTGTGATGTTGGATTAAATTATACACTTCCACTAACTCTACCTCAAGACAGAGTTGACGATCTAACAATGGAGTGTGACATCATCAATCGTTTCGGACACCCAGAACTTGGCCCCGCCTACCCACCTCCAACTATCACATGGAAAAAGGACAATGTCACAGTGATTAAAAATGGAAGACTCACAGAAGATTTTGATCGTCTTTATCCTGAACTAATGTTGTTCATACCATTCCCTATCAATATAGGCCCACTGTCTGGTATTCGGGTAGACTTCCGTGTGTTCAATGCTTCTGGAGTAGATGCAGTGCCTGTAAATTGCTCAAACCATTTTGTTTATGCTGAATGGAGGAACTATATCTTGTATTCCATCGTGGGAAAATGGCAATGCATGGTTGAAAACATTTATGGAGTAGATACAGGAGAGCTGACCATAATGGAGGCAGGTAAGCAAGAATATGGTATAGTTAAAAGGCACTAGCCAAATTAAAACATTCCATTGGATTTATGATAACTAGAAGAATTATTCACTAAAGCCTAATTGTTGCTGAACAAATAGAAGCGTATATAGAAAACATAATTAGTTCATAATAATACTACAATTAAAACAAACATTTATTCAAACAACCTCCATCCTCTCTTTCTCTCCCCCTAAAAACATGCCAAGTTGCCTTTAAGTCTTGTATTTTGTACTTCCAGATCAGTGCACAGATAGCAATACTGCCCAGTGTGGTGATGCTGAGCAATGTCTGACAATTGCTGGAGAGTTTTGCTGCAACTGCCCCCTCGAAGGTTACACATATGACACCTCTGGCATCAACTGCACAAGTATTATTTTATTAAATCATTAAATAATATCACAGCTATTGTATATATAAATATTAACTAGATGGTCTAGTTTAGAATATCAGTGTAACTTGTTAATGTCATATTTCTCACTGTGAATTAAATATTGTGTTTCTTTTGCAGTTAATAAAATGAATTCTACAGAGCCTTCCTCTTGCTCAGGTAAGTTGGTATCCACTACTTATAAAGTCCAGCATCAGTGACTCTAACCGAGAGAGCGTAGTAGTGCTGTATTAAGTCCATTATAATTGGATATCTTCAAGCATTTTTATTGGTTTTCATTTACTCAGTTCGCTTACTGAAAAGCCTTATGAAGCCAGTGGATTGAATACCTTAGTACATTAATACTATCAATATTATAGAATTGTTTTAAAGTTTATGGTTCATGAAGCAGAAAATAGAACATTTAATCATACGTTGGAATAGATACACTTATTCATGTTGTTGTTGTTATTTTTTTATTGTTTTGCTGTGTACATTAGATGTACTGATGTCCTACCATGTCAATTCAAGTAATGGCATCCTAATAGAGTCACTGAATAACCACACCTTCATAGGCAGAGTCAACTGCACTGAGAACCATCAACCCATAGGTTCTTTGAACTGTACTGTGAATGAGAGTGGAGCGGCCATAGTGGAAGGATCACTGCAATGCGTACCAATTAAAACAAAGAGCCCCAGCTCCATAATACTTCCCATTGTCTTGGCAGTCATCGTCTTGATTGTGCTCATTACTCTGATTTTGGTTGGGATCTTCTTATGCTGGGTCAAAACAAAATGGGCACACAGAAATAAGCTACCGAACTTAGGTATGTAGTCATTTTCCTTACAAATTCATACTTTAAGCATAAACAAGTACAGAAATCAACATATTTGAATAAAACTTCTACAAAGAAATGAGCTTAAGGTTTACAGGTGAAAGCTAATAATTCTGCCATTAAACTATTAATTGGATCTTTATAATAGCAAATATTTTGTGCAACACATTCTCAGTATTGTTTATTATACAATACATGCTTCTTCCTTTTGTAGAAAACAGACTGGGTGTTCAGGGCAACATAGAGATGACACGGAGCATAAATAAGTACGCTTCTTAACCCTGTGTCAGCCATCATTTCACCATTATATCATCAACTTCGGCCCTACACTCTTTCTGGACACATGTTGGCATTTTTAATCCTATTTTATTAGAGCATCAAATTCCTTTGTAACAGCTCATATTATTAATAATAAAGCAAAAAACAACAACAAGTGTAAATTCAAGTACAAAATTAGGGAGAAAGATATATAAATATATGGCTATTGTGTAATATGAGTGCTACAAATGGCCATGCAATAAAAAGAAGTGCATTATGTAGTAGCTAAATACTCCAGACTGACATTGCTCCTGTAATTTGAACAGTTAATTGAAGTTGTCATTAGGTTGGACTTGGCTAAGTGTGACTGATTAATACTAAGCTCCATATATTCAATGTCTAGTTATGGCAGCTGTAGTAAAATATTTTCATTTATAAAGATAGTTCCAATGCTGAGAGTTTTGTCTTTCCATAACTAGTAGCTATAGCAAACGTCTTACAGGGTAAAAAAAAAGTGGCTAAAAAAATGAGACACGAAAGAAAAGAAAAGGGTTTCCATCCATTGTAGAGGAGATGAAATTCATAGCACACAGTGCGCTTGTGCATTGTGCCAAGGGATTTCTTGAGAGCATGAATGCACTTTAAAAACACAGGCCTCGACTTGCGCGTGGTAATACATACCGCTATTGTTGGGCACGCCCTCCTGTATTTGTTGCGCGGTACATATTAATGGTGGTGGTTCCGGCCTCTAGTCTGCGATAAAAATACGCGCAATATGTTTACTGCGCCAGCAACTTCGCAGATTTGATGAAGAAAGTGCTCTTGGGAGGTAGTATCGCCGGAGGATAGCATTAAGAAGGTGTTGATACTCTAATCAAATTCATACCACAGCTACATGGCCACAACAGCAAATAAGTTGGTCATTTTATTGCTGTCTCTCTCGGTATTGACGGCGCTGGGCGAAGTGGACCTCGTTTACAATTCGAGCTCTATCGCCAACAACACGCTCCTTTCCTTCTCCGATGTTGGAGAAGGCCCGGCCAATATCCTGACGTGCTCGACGCCTAGTTTAGACTGCTGCGAGTCTTCTGGCTCGTCCACAGGGGTGGGGCTGGGCGACTGGTATCTGCCTAGTGGTGTTCCTGTAGCTGATCTGGTGAGTGCGTCTTCCAGCGATGAGTTTTATGTCGTCAGGAGAAATGGAAGCCTAGACCTATATCGCAGGAATGTATCAAGTTCATCTAGTTCAATGGAAGGGATTTATTCTTGTGAGGTCCCCAACAATGGAGTAAACAGCACTCTCTTTGTGGGCATTTACCCTGAGGGTGATGGTAAGTGTTTATTGGGAGCTGTGCTTGTCAAGTGACAAGTTATTTGCTGTGTAGTTTGCCCCTGAAAGTCTAAACTCACACTTGGATAACCCAAAGACAGAGTTGCAGTACACAGCTTCAAGAGTCCACATCAAAGCCATACAATATAATATTGGCTGTTAGAGCGAGAAAATTCACTATTATTAGGAATAAATTTATAAGGAAGCAAGACCTTGTTGATCACTAGGTCGTGTCTGTACCTTGTGAACTATCATTAGGAGGAGAGAGAGAGAGAAGGAGGGAAGTGTTAGAGGTGACTGGTCAGGAATGGTCTGCATCCAATGCAGCGTAACTGAAGTCATCCCTCATAAAGTCCTTATAGGTCAAAGGATAATATGGCTTGACTGGCATTTGTGGGCTGCTTCTGTTTGGTTTGTTTGTTTGTTTCTGCATGTGTGTGAGCTGGTGGGTTGTTGTTGTTGTTGTTGTTGTTGTATTGATGAGTATTGTTTCTCCATTCTGGGCATACCAGACACACTGTCCCCTGAGAGCCAAACAATCAGACAGTTTGTGATTTAGGCATAGTCTTCATTACATTAATTAATAGTGAAGTGGACTAGTAGACTCTATTCCTACATCACCATTATCTTGACTCCAAGAGACAATAAATATTTATTGTTTACAAATGCTACTACCTAACTACAGTGTGATATTTTACCTTGATACTATTTCTCCATCACAGTCGATAAAATACCTCACGTTACATAATGTCATGCTTGTAGTAATAAGCTGTGTTTGATCCTAGAATTCTGAAACTGTAATGCATGTCCCATAATTGTAAATAATGGTGTAGTTTAGAAACAGCACATAAATAAGCCAGGTGGTGTGCATCACATAGGTACTGAGTTGGACATGATATGACCTTGTGGCTGTAATGAATTTTGATGAGATCCAGTATGGAGAGATTGCTATGGGGGTAGACCCTTATTCTGTTACTAATAGTCCCTCGATTCTGGTGTAAGGTTGCATCTGTGTAACAGGAGTAGGGATATGTATCCCGACAAGTGTTCATTAGTATCTCTGCAAGATCAACACATGCACTGGGTCACTCATCTGCAATGCTACGGAACAACATTGACACAAGCTGGGCTCTCCCATTTCATTAGACATGGCACAGTCACTTGATGCTGTGAGATTGTTCAAGTAGAATTTTCTGACCCTAGTAATAATATTCACTGTATTTTCAATTTAGTATTTCTCATTCATATTCTGCCTGTTTGTCATCTACATAGCAATACTCATAGCACATAATATTTTTATGTCTCTTCAATAGAACCCATTGTGGTATTAATTTAGTCATATGATTGCAGGGGCATGCATGTAATCAATTGTGGTATTGTTTTTTGCTTTTAGTGGTTGTAGTTGGTAAGGTGTGTATTATTGTTTGTGAGTTATAAAATGTCATCCAGTGATAAAAAAAAGTCCCTTCTATTTCCCCTTAATGAAGCTGACTTTTGTAAATGATCTGTTGAATGTTGAGAAGTAAACACTCAGTGTTAAATGACAGTGTTTGGTTTCCAAGAGAAGCCCAGCAACTGCCCGGGGGTTTCACGTTACACTGCGGTTACCTCCCATGTTCTTGATCTCAACATTCCTGGCATTCTTCTCTGGTGTCAGACATCCTTAAACCTTGTCCATTTACTGTAACACGTGAGAAAATGCCTGAAGGTAGAACTAATTCCTGTAGTTAGCGAGTTTCTGGGTAACAACTATGTTTAGGTCAAGTTTATTGTTGAGGTTGTGTCACGTGGAGGATGATGGAATGCACAAGTCATAGCCAGTCATATTTCCAAGCAGTGAAAAAAGATACAGTTAAACTAGACTGTATGAGTAACTGGTGGCTAATACTCCATTAATCATGTTGTAATTGTGTATTTATTTATGTTTAGATTTTTGAGAACTGTTAATATTATATACATATCTGAAGAGACGGAATGACTCATCTAGTTCAGAGTGCTTTCATAAATTGTCCATCCCATCCTGCTAGCAGTGCATACTCTAGTTCATACTCAGAATATTTAGAAAACAAATTAGCTATAACAAAACTATTTTGTAACAAGTTTTTGTTTTTTTGTTTTTTTGTTGTTGTTGTTTGTTTACAAATATTGTTTTACTTTAATTCAGGTCAGTTAATCATTACACGCCTGGAATACGACCAGAACTCTGCATCTGTGATGTGCTACTCCACAGGCGGACCTGTCACTGACGTCCAGTGGAATATCAACGGATTCTCTCTCAATGATTCCGTCTATTCTGAATTTCTCGTTGTCGCCAACAGAACAGAGGGCACGTACGTGTCAGTATTAACGGCCAACAATGCCAACGCCCTGATAGGTGTGGTCACTTGCACGGTCGAGAACTCGCATGGGGAAAGTCGAAGAAATATCACAGTGGATAGTGAGTGTTTGTGAGTGTGTGTTTGTGAGTGTGTATTTGTATGTGTGTTTGTGTGTTTGTGTGTGTGTGTGTTTGTGTGTATGTGTGTTTGTGAGTGTGTGTTTGTGTGTGTGTTTGTGTTGCACTATGTGGAAGGGGAATGTTACCAAAGATAAGAAGATATGTGTGGGACTCGATATTAAAATATGAAGTGTAATTTTTTTTAGATTTTTTTAAGTCTAATGTTGTTGTTTTTTGTTGTTATTTGTTTTTTATGAGGTAAGTGCCTTATGAATCTATGTTGAGCAATATGCAGAGGTGACATAGTTCAGTTGTTGCTGCAGTCTATTACTAATAGGCTTAGTATATACAGTAGCTGGAATGACTAAATAATTCACTTTTAGCTGTTTCAATATGTGACAGGTTCTGGGAAAACAGCCCACTTTACTGTTTTGTTTTGTTGCCATAGCAAACTAGGATGCTAGCTCATTCCTACAAGGCATACCTGACATCATGAGATTCTAGTCGTGTGTTACAAGTCAGCATTATTTTTATTTTTGTGAGAAACAAATTAATTCCATATACTTTCCACGTCACAAATCTTCACACTAACTGCGTGCACTTCTGTGTAAGATAATTCAATTTTTGTAATTTCTCAGTGATACAGAAGGTTCAGAAAAGTCAGCTCACTTAGACGCGCGTGGCATGTCAATGAAAGGAACCTTTCAAGGCTTAAAACTTTGAGGAGACCTAGAAGATGTACGTTGAACGGAGTAATAAAAACTTTTTCGATCAAAATTGACGTTACCAAATTATGTTTTATCCACGGTCTCAAAATGACATGTGCACGTACATGGGCTGTTTTGACAGGTCCTGGCTCACAGTTAAGAGCTTGATTGTTTATACGTATGATACGACACACACTAATACAGTCACTTACCAATAGTTAGGAGGTAGTATATACATACTAATGTGCAAACTTGTTATCATGCCGACAATCTGAGACAAGGTTTCCGTGGCGACCTTGGTGGTCCTGGGTATGCCATATATACTTGGACATGGTTTAAAATACTAGCTGATAAATCTGCTGTGACTATATCCCCACTCAACTGTGTAACAAACCTTAACTAAGAACATCTTCTTTTGATCCTTATGCAATATCTCAGCATATTTGATTTAAGTGGATGAGTGCAGCTCATTCATGTGTCTTCCCATGATAGAACTTATAGCATTGAGTTATGTGCCGTCAATGTGTGCTACACACACACACACACACATGCACGCACACACACACACACGCACACACGCACGCACACATGCACACGCGCACACACACACACACACCACAACCGCCACACACATACATACACACACATACATACACACACACAACCCACACCCACACCCACACACACATTACCTACCACATGCAATAGAGCTTAATCAAGTGTTAAGCAAACATGCATGAGATTACTGATAATCTACAATTCTGGTGTCGTACACAATTCACGCTGACATGAACTTTGACCCCATAAGGAGGGACATCAATCATGTAGGTCTACTGCATCCGCCTACTTTATTCCACCAGATGTGTCGGAATGTAATAATTGGGCATTTCTAAAAATAGAATGACATGAAGATTTGTTGGTGGGATCATTCCTGACTCCACCCTATCCCCACGGGAACCGCGTCGTCCAAACACAGTCGTAAGCATCCAGTGCAAGCTGTGATGGTGTGAGTCACTCACAATCTGTGCAGCTGTAACATTGAACAGTTTGCTGTACAGATCTAGAAGATCAATCAAAGTATATTTATGTATGTATCTTCCCCTCCAATTGCCTGCAGAAAAAAATATTTTTGTACCACAAGGAGAGTTTAAATTGAACACAGATATAACCCTGCAAATTAGTGTGTGATCGATTAGGCAATATAAATTATATTAATATTTCTATGGGGCACAGGAACATAAAGTCACTTTTGGTATACAGTAATACTAGAATGAAGTATAATCCACTGCGACATTACGTAGTGTGATGATGATGATGATCTAGTGATTGTTAGCTGATAGCATTAACAGAAGGCACTCACTCCTACACATTTCTTAGAGACTATATTTTCTCATTGTTTTCTGTAAACCTCAGAAATATGCACCAACAGAAATCTCTCAACTGCATATTAACTGTATCAGGTTACTAAATGCCACTCAACCTCATGCTACAGATGGAAATGTTTAAATTGGGAGGGTTCCATTCATCTGACAGTGTAATATTGACACTCAAAGATATGAATGACATTTAGTGAGTGCTGGTGTACTTGTTACATATACAGTACTGGTTAACTATATAACCAATTACTAACCTTCAGCACCGCACATGTGCGAGAGGGTTATAGTAGTCGTACCGTCAGATCGTGACTTAATCAGTTGTTTGATTCTGACAGTGAAATTTTAGTTTTAATGATGTTTTTGAAGGCTCTTGTGTACCACATGCACACGATGACGTGTCACCACATGCACAGGATGACGTGTCACCACGTGCACAGGATGACGTGTCACCACGTGCACAGGATGACGTGTCACCACGTGCACAGGATGACGTGTCACCACGTGCACAGGATGACGTGTCACCACGTGCACAGGATGACGTGTCACCACATGCACATGATAACGTGTCACCACATGCACAGGATGACGTGTCACCACGTGCACAGGATGACGTGTCACCACGTGCACAGGATGACGTGTCACCACGTGCACAGGATGACGTGTCACCACGTGCACAGGATGACGTGCCACCACGTGCACAGGATGACGTGCCACCACGTGCACAGGATGACGTGTCACCACGTGCACAGGATGACGTGCCACCACGTGCACAGGATGACGTGCCACCACGTGCACAGGATGACGTGCCACCACGTGCACAGGATGACGTGTCACCACGTGCACAGGATGACGTGTCACCACGTGCACAGGATGACGTGTCACCACGTGCACAGGATGACGTGTCTTAGCTACATACAATAAGTCATGATGGCTGTGGCTTATATTATATCGTCAGCAATTTATAACGCACTATTTTATTTCTTAAAGCACAATTCTTGAGGCACATGGTTGGCCTCTACGTCTATGACACATGGCTTTAAAGATTTACTTGAATCCGGAAGGAGTAGGGAGGGGAGGGACGAAGTATTAAGTGTTGTGTGTGCATGTGTTTGTGTGTTGTGTGTGAGTGTGTGCATGCGTTTGTGTGTGCATGTGTTTCTTTCAAGCTATTTCGTCAATTATTTTTTTGTGTTGTCGTGTGTTACACAGCTAGTCTACCTCACAATCCTACAATTCAAAGTGCCACGCCCACCACAAACTCTCTGACCTTGACTTGGAGAGGGCCGACGTTTGAGATCATATCGCACTACGAACTCAGCGTCACCTATGCTGGGCCTTGCCCCGGGGCAAACATTAATGGACAGTCAATCAGAGTGAACGATCCCACAACAAATTACGATGTGTCAGGCCTCCTCCCTAACTCCGCCTACGTGGTGACAATCGTGGCAGTGAACCGTAGAGCACAAACTAGTGATGTTATCGAAGGAACTTATACCACACTAAATGATGGTAAGGATCATCAAACCAATTAGAACTAATGTTTGTCGGACATCACCAAAATAATATTATATTTAAATTATTTTTGATATTTTATTGGCGAGCGAGCGTAGCGAGCGAGACACTTACAGGGGTAACACAATTGAAAATCGGGGATGTTTGTTTATTTATTTATATATATGTTTGGATGTATGTATGTCAATTTGTACTTTGACCCTCCGTATTTTTGTGTTCGCTCCGCGTTCGACCCTGTCCCAAGCTTCACTAAACAGAATGCTCCGGTTTAGCGACCATTACCCGTATCACCTTAAGAATTGAATTGTTTACCGCTTTGAATTCTTTTGCGGGTGCAGTTAAAATGCAAAAACTTATGGGAGCTCCATTTCTATTCGAGTTAGTCGCTATTTGTCACAGTTATAAGCCCTACTCAACAACATTAACTTGTAAATTTATTGTCCACTAGACGAACCACGAAAGTAAGTCTTGCGTAGGTATGTTCAGTCGTGTGAAAGTATTGTGCGTTACAATTACTATTAAGAATGTCACAAAGAAAACTTTAAATAACGTGACTTGATTTTGTTGCTTCTTTTTCAATTCAAACAGTTGCGGGAGCGGTTACTATGGCATTGAATCCCCTTTACCGCATACGTAATTCAAAAACTCGACTTTATTTTAGTAGCTTGAGTGTTAGTTGTTAAAATCAATCCTTTAACAATAGTGTAGTTTAAGGCTCGCTCGCCATTTGTGCTCAAGCACACCACTAGTTATTTAGATCTAAGACAGACATTATTGTTTATCAAGGAATGTTAGCAAGTAATGCTTAATTAGTCTGACTTAACATGTAATCTTGTTGCTGGTTTATGCGATGCTGTTTATATCAGCTACAGTGAAACCTGAGATAGTGAACTCTATCTATAGCCACTTACCTCTACTTCGCGAATATTTGACTTGCCCCTTCCAATCAATAATGTATTGTTCATTACCTCTTAAAGCAAACAACCTCTGATTTGTGGACTGCAAGCCTGATTCCAGATTGTTCTCTACTCTATTTCTTGTTTTGTGTTCTTATAATTTTCTAGTTCCGTCTGTTGCAGTCGGGAATTTTAGTGCAGTTCAAGTCACCATGACGACAATCATGCTGTCATGGGAACCAGTGCCATGCCTCTCAAGTAACGGTGACATCACTTCGTATACCCTCACTGCCGCCAGTCTTTACGACCCAATAACAATATCCATTGGAATTGGAATCCAGAATTACACACTTGAGAATCTCATTCCTGGAACTGAGTACCAGATATCAGTGACTGCAATCAACGTGAACGGCACAGGACCTGTTGCCATGGTGACAAATACCACCGACCTAGCACCAGGTAGCCACGGCAAATTTGATCACTGTCTAATCTATTATATTGATGGAATTTTAAATGCATGTTCCTGCTAGTTCAGAGGGATACTAATGATTTCAGTACGAAGATAATAAACAACATTAATTATTCTTTATTATTACAGGGGTATTAAAAATGAATGTTAAAATTGTATAACTACCATTATATGTCCAAGAGAGAGAGAAAATGGGTGTGGCACTTCAGTCTAAATTGATCTTATTGGAAACCCGATACAGGTTCTGCAAATTATGTTGTTGTTGTTGTTGTTGTTGTTGTTTTTATTTACTATTTCAGAACCGATGCTCTTTCTTAATGGCGTTCGAGTCCCCAACAACACGATTGTGGACTACACTGCTATAGGAGAAGACGGACTTGCTCTTTTGTGTCTCACCGACCTCTCAGACTGTTGCAGAAGAAAAGACCACATCAACGTCACTGGACCCTTCGGCAACTGGTTCTACGCTGACGGCCAGGACATACCGACTTTCAACGATCTCATGTCTGGCCAGGGGCGTGGTCTATTCTACGACAACCGCGGGATGAGTGCGGTCAGGTTGAATCGGCTCAACCAAACGAACAGGGAACAACTGCAAGTGCCTGAGGGTATTTTTCAGTGCTTAATCCCAGACCAGCAATATGAAGAACAGATGTTCTTCGTGGGAATGTACAGCAGTTCAGACGGTAAGGCATCATCTTGTTTAAATGGTTACAAGATTGGAAAATGTATCACATAAGAGTGGAGACTAACATTGAATCAATTTTTAAGTCTTCTATGCCATTATTATGTGGTACTAAATTTAGGTATTAATAATATTATGTCTATGTTTGTACACCAGCTGGTTAAATGAGTAAATGATTGACTAAGTGCATTTAAACATAGATGGTTTATTTTGTCAAAAACAAGAAACATAGTATTTTGTGACATAAAAAATTAATAATCTAAAACTCATGTCAACACACACAACATGTCATAATTTCAGTATCTGTTGCAAGTTCACTTTCTAGTGTTTGTATGAATACAGACACTCTGCGAGAATGCAGTAGATCATATACAAATGCCACAAGTGCACGTCCACAGCTACATAAACAATACAGCGATAATACACTTTAATAGCAAGTGATATATCATACAGAAATATACTCTCACTCAAACAGATCTACAAGTATGTATGTATGTGTGTGTGTATGTGTGTGTATGTATGCATGCATGTATGTATGTGTGTATGTATGTATAATCTCCAGGAGGTCAACTCTCCTCAGAGCTATTATACGATACATCGCGGAAAAGTCTTGTCTGCCGCTCGACTGGAGGTCCGCCCACGATCGTCAAGTGGTCCAGCGAGGAAACAGAACTCAATGTGACAGAGTCTGAAATTCAAAAGTTCATCGTCAACACGTCCATGTCGTGGTACGACACTGTGTTGAGGTTGTCTTCTAATGAGCAGGACAACCTGGGCAGCTACTCCTGCCATGTCAGCAACAGTCGCAGCAACTCTACCGCACGATTGCTAGTTAGAGGTAAGGGAAGGATTGCTGGAGTGTAAGGTATAATTATATCACTTCATAATTTCTTTCTCAACCTTCTTTTACTCATTAGATGTATTCTCTCTCTCTCTTTCACAGGCTTTTCAAACAATACAGGATTAAAAATATTTGGTCTCCACCGGGAATGTGCGCTGTACAAGCGGTCCTGGGTTCGATTCCCGGTGGCGACCATATTTTTAATTCTGTATTGTTTAAAAGAGCCTGTGAAAGAGAGAGAATACATCTAATGAGTATAATAACAGTAATAATGATGGTAATAATAATGAAACCAAATTAATAATAATAATAATAGTAATAATAATAACTAAATTAATAATATCAAGAATAATAGAAGTGCTAATAAAAATATTAATAAATGTACCAATCATTGATTGGTTCTACTCTAACTGGAGTGGATTAGTTTAGTTTAATAGTAAGTGTACACTCAGGCTTCTATTCACTGCCAACTGCCTTCTCTTCCTTCTATTTACTGATGCAATTACCTGACTGAGAAAATAATATTATAATTGCAGTAATTTCTAACTGATTTGTTAATGGCTAGATATATAGCTACTACCATTAAAAGGATGTCACAAGTCTAATGAATGCTGTCAACATGTGTGTGTGTGGATGTGTGTGTGTGCGTGTGTGTATGTGTATGTATGTGTGTGTGTGCATGTGCGTGTGTTCAATGTTGTATTTCAGAGCCGGTTGTACAATCCGAGTTCTTAGCCAGAGTTGGAACGAGGTCAGAGGTCAACTGCACCACTCCAGACTTGGTGGCCGTCGACGCGATGTCTTGGCGCAACAGTACAGGAGGTGTTGTTGCCATGGTTACAGATGCAGCCTCCGTGGGTCTCGTGTTCGCACCTCCAGCCCAGTCTGATGATGGAGTCGCGTATGAGTGCAGAATGTCTGATGGAATCAGAGCTGCTACTACCATCCGACTGCGAGGTGAGGATAACTTCAATAATTCATTCTGGAGGCCATTTTGACCCTCTCATTTGGACAGGCCAGGATGCAGTATATCTGATCCGAAAAAAAGTGTTTAAATGTGAAATGTAATTTAGTTGTATTGGCCATGCACTATCAGTGTTACTGTCTGGGGGTTGGTATTAAAATGTATGCCAAAGAGCGGACAGTGGTGATCGTATTTCATATAATGTAGTTCTAATTACACACTCATAGGTTTTTATTTTATTACAGAGTTAGTTTAGGATGAAACAGCAGCAGAGCATCATAGAAATATATACTGTAGCTGGTAGTAGCTGGCATGTGACTAAGAGAAGCTTAAAATAGCAAGTCAAGTTATAGGACGTTTTGACTTGAGACTCTTTTTCAGTTTATGCTATCAACGAATACTCTCGATGTATAGATTGTGTAGTACAATAATAATATTAGTATTATATAAGTGACACGAGCTACTAATATTCCACATTTGATCAAGCACTTCTGAAACTGTTTGTTAATGTCAGTTCCTGTCAGACCACACACCATGACTAGTTAGCGTTCCATCGTTCAGGATGACATCACATGTAAGTGCTTTAGATTAACTAGCTATGCAAGAACGAGCTTCATTGCTCAAGTGTGAACCACTGTACGTGCCCTGAGGGAAGTGTGTGAACGCAGGTCATACTAAGGTAGATCTCAGGCTGCTTATATGGTTTCTAACGAGTGAGTGAATCATGATCAATAACAGCAAATAGAAGTCAATCTTTACCGACTTTAGAATATATTTCTTGAAACTGTATTCATAATCTCATAGCCTTCCTGTTGCCTTTACAGGCTGTAAGCAAGTTCTAAACCAATTGGAATGTTGTTTGTGTACTAAGCTAGCATTATGCCACAAGCATGTGTATTGTAATAAATATCTTGTCACAATAACTATCTTTAATTAATGCTCCCCACTTGCCACACCTCCTTTTGCAGAATCAGAACCTCCCACCAACCTACGCACCAATTCCACTTCCTCTACGACTATCACTTTCAGGTGGGCGGAGCCTCGTGATGCCGTGCCCGGATATCTGACCTATAAAGTCACGTGCACCTCCCGTTTGTTGGGCACCTCCAGTGAGTCCAATATCACAGCGCCCGGAGCAATGTGGGCGGAGCTTACTAGATTGGAGGAAGGAACTGACTTCACGTGCTCAGTTAGTTCTCAGCTACATGGATACATGTCGTCGATGTCAGGCACGATCACTGTCACCACGACAACCATAGGTTAGCATAACAACACTGTGTTATGGAAGATTGGGGCATGTTCTTGATGTATGTAGATTACGATCATGGGTTAGTGAGTTTACCAATCCTCAGTGTGTAGGTTTGCGGAATTAGCTGATTGAAGCTGTTGGAATGGAATGACGGTTAGACCATTGGGTTTCAATTCCGGCAGACTAACTATAGCTTTACACCAATCATGACTTGTGTTGATTCAGTCATTCTTGGCTGAAATAATTATAATAATAACAAATTTCTCGTTTTAACAGCCAATTATTGTTAATTAAAACTCAACACCTGAACTTCAGCAAGAAGTCGAAACGTTGGGTTAAGTTTTAATTAACAGTATTGGTTGTTAAGACGAGAACATTTGCTGTTATTATTACTTTAGTTGTGTGTGAAGAAAAGGTATGAAATATTTAAGGCA
>WLWD01003174.1_pt1 | contig 65836 bp, 41 predicted proteins | sample 6712731 | NCBI WGS metagenome assembly WLWD01 (sample SAMN12718690, study PRJNA576275) | sponge metagenome | isolation source: marine sponge | host: Mycale hentscheli | place: New Zealand: South Island, Marlborough, Capsize Point | collected 2014-11-01
GTTCACAGAGGCATGGGAGTGCGTCAGGACACGCCCCTTGCACACATGTATGCTGGTGCCCGTTCATTGCGGATAGCCGACGGCCCAGATGTGGTCCACTGGGAGACAGTGGCCAAATTGGAACTACAGCAACAACTAGCCAAACTATGAGCAAATTCACATACTTTCTCTTGTTCTATAAATAATTGATTGTTTGTAAACAATAATATTTTGTGTGGGAGTTAACAAATGAAGCAGAAATTTGAAGTTATAATTAAATTGATATAATAGAATTAACAAAAATAGTTGACAATGTGTAAATTTGAAATATGGGATATGATATTTAAAGTATAAAATACAATAATATGAATGTTTTGAAATGTTTATCCATGTAGTGTTGATGAATTCAATCCACAGCAATTCTATTGCACAAACAATACAATTAATCAAATGCTACAATAATAACAATACACTTACTGGAGCTGTCGCTGTATTTTATCTGCCACTTGTCTACAATAGTCCACTTGAGACAATACAGTAACAAACTCCTTGAGGGCAGTAGGTCTAGTTGATAAGACTGTACGAATGCTATTCAGAAGATTCCTTGTCTTCTCTACATCAATCCAGTTCTGACGTTGACAGAGCTGGTCATACATGTCAGGAGATATGAGCCCAATACTGTAGCAGTGATCAGCTACTGTCATAACACAAGACTTCACTGAGAGGACCAAGTCAGGATACACACTCAGAAATATACTCAAGCTATTGCCACCTAATAATAAAACATTTATAATGATACCAAATAAAAACATTTATAATGATACCAAATAAAAACAATAACTTGACTTACTTTCAGAGACCTCTACCACAGGATCGTTCTTCCCTACCACAGGATCTTTCTTCTCTACCTCAGGATCTGTCTTCTCTACCTCAGGATCTTTCTTCCCTACCACAGGATCTGTCTTCTCTACCGCAGGATCTTTCTTCTCTACCACAGGATCTTTCTTCTCGTATTTCTAAAACAAAATAAAAAATTGTTAGTTATAGGCAAGTTACAATACATAAGTCTATTTCTACATACCTGTCCATACCAAATGAAGTGTCTATTCTGAAGTGCAATTCCTTGGGAATTGTTGACACATGTCATGGCTAAAGGAATGGACTCGACTTCATGAACTATCCCGAGATGATTCCCTCCTTCATGTGAGCGACAGTCAAAGGCAAACTGGTAGTCCATGGAGCTGTTGTAGTTCATTCTGGAACTAGCCTTCTTTAGAGTGTCTTCTATTTCTTGTTTTAGAGCAGTACATTCATGGTGAATGGAGTCTTGGAAAGTAGGATCACACGAAACTACGACTTCGAAATATTTGCATCGAGATATAAATGTTACACGAATTCGTTTAGATCCATACAAAAAGTGCACCATGTTTTTCTTGACTCCTTCTCCAATGAAAGTGAAGGACTTGTTGGATACGAGACATGCCATTGCAGCAGGAAAGAGTCCCATAGGAGTAAACCCACTACTGAAGTACATCAAGAGAGGTTCCACGAAACAAGATCTGCAGGATTCTTTGTGAAATAGGTCAAGTTCCTTTGCACTAGTGTTTTCTAACACGCAAGGCATGATGTATTCTTTCTCCTCTTCTAAAACTGAGTTAGTATCAGAAGATTCGACTGACGCAATCTCAGCTATCAAGTGAAGATATGCAAGCAAAGCTACCAGTTGCTCTGGTGGAATCAGATGTCCTGAAATGTCAGCTGTAGCTGTTTTCAAATCTGTCATAGAGAATCGACCTGTTTTCCTGAATCTCTCTGATGTGGCCTGACCTATGCTATCAAAGCTCATGGCTTTAAGAATGACACCAGTGATACTGTCATACACTACCTGGATTTCTATGATGACCAGGTCCTCCAAACCAGGCACACTGGGAAAGTGCATCAGAACACCGGCATGGTGGTGAAGAAACCACAGAGCTGCATTGGTCTCGTAGGGTGTCATATTGAAGGCATGGGACAAGGCCAAGCAGGTCTCCAGGCTGACTGTCCTCACTTCTCTCATGCGAAGACACAAGCTGAACAGAAGCCACACAGCTGGAATTTTCAGCTTTTTAAAACGTTTCTCCATGGCATTTTCCAGTAGCTGATGCAAGTGATTGATTTCTTCTACTCCGCCTCCCATGTTGTCTAAAGAAACAACAAGCTTGTCTTTTGAGCAGAACTGAACTATGCCTTTTTTGTAGGAGTCAGTGTCTCGAATCACTTTTTGAAGCTGTGAGTCGACTGTAGCGATGACTTCCTCAGAAACCTTGTCTTTGTGAGTGCCCACTATATACACTACTGACTTGGAGGACTCCAGTATCTCACCAATGGCTGAGTTGTCTGGTCCAGGTAGAGGTTGAAGATAGGTGGAGGAACTGAGACAAGATATACTGGCCAGAGTACGCAAAAGCATCTCTTGAAGAGTAAACTCTGATTTCTCTGGTGCAGTTGTCTCTCCTGAAGCTCTCTGATAAAAGACCCGATACTCCTCATCCAGTTGGAACTTGTAGCTAAAGAACAGCAAGTAGAGGCCAGGTCCTATGGTGAGTGCTGGTAGCATGTCCATCAGCTCCGGTTGACCTCCGGTGTCCTCCATTCTCAAAAAAGCTTTAAAAGAGTGCTTCACATTTTCTGCAAAGTGTGGTTGTTTGGACACTGTCTCGAATATGGCAGCTATTTCAGAATAATCTGGTGATCTGATTTTTTGTTTGGTCGATAATTTTAGTTTTGCCAGCATTTTATTAAATAAGTTAGGCTGTGGCTTTTGAACAGGGCGGGATTGCTTGGTGTTTCTAATGTGTTGTTTTTTAACCTGATGAGACTGACCTGTACTGCTAGCCTGACTGACCTCTGCCCTGGTGTCACTACCTCCATGGGAATCAGCTGTAGCCTCAGAAGTGGGTTCAGCTTCAGAAGTGGATTCAGTCGCCAGACTATCTTTGAGAGTGTGAAAGAGTAGAGAAGCTTCCTCAATGAGATTATTTACAATGGTCCAGTTTGTGGTTCTTTCCGCTGTAGTTGGATCAGACTTGCCTTGGACTAGCATATTGGAGCAACACTCCACTGTGCCTGTGCTGCCATGAATCTGCTCCTCTTCTTTAGCTGACAGAAGATCTATGATCTCTTTCTTAATTCTCCTGAGAGTTGTACTCTTGCCTTGTCTTGGAGGACCAAGGGACATAAACTTTAAAGACAGAAGCTCCAGCACTTCTTTGGAAACAATGAAGTGTTTGTATGCATCTTCATACTTGAGAACTATTAAACATAAAATAAAATATGAATTATAAAATATTGCAAATAAACACTAGTTAAAGGTATTACAGTCTCATTGGTTATGCTATACAAGTAACCCACACACTGCACCAGTACCATTAGCTGGCTCCTGCAATACAGAGTGTGGGCAGCTGGTTTTATAGCCTAGAGCTAAGCCAGTAGAAGCAGCTGCCAGTAGAAGCAGCTGCATTTTAGCACTTGCAATTTTGGCAAAGACAATCAATAACCTTACTTATTACAATATCATAATTAATATAATAAATAGTTAGTTTTAACATAATTAAGGGTGCTGGCACACAGGATACGTATCCGCCCACGCAAACTCATTAGCTAAACCAATTATGTTGCTATGGCCCAAGTTTATATACTTTCTATTCTTTGCTGCCTGCTCTATACAGAGGACTGTGAAGTGAACCCTTCCAGAAGCAAGCTTACCTGAAATTGGACTCCTACGGCAAGAAACACGGAAGGCATGAGCCCTCCAATTTCACACCCTACAGAGGGAGCTACAGTTGGCAGTTCAAGGCTACAGAGCCCGTCTCAGCATTCTACGGACCTTGGAGCTCAAGCCCGACAAATTTACAGAAGCTTTTTCCGATTCACAATTTACTTTTCTAATTATGCACTGCAGTAGTTCTTTCATGACAAACTTTGACGCTTTACTTCCGTTGTGTACCTTTATTACGTAATTTCTCTCTGTAACTTTATTTGTTGTAGGCTTGTGTAACTCTGTTCCAAATTTAGAACGACTCTGATACGTCATTCTGTAGTTTTGGCAAGAAATAGCTTGCAGAAGCTATAAGTAATGGTACGCATACTTTATTCCATAACAGCCCCGCCCTTTCGGGCGGTTAAGGAATACGCGCATTTTGCTGTCAATGAAATCTTTCGTTATTGAGTGGCTCTGAAAAGAGCCGGTTTGGAAAAAATAAATAAAGCACGGTATAACAACGAATGGGAGAAGGCGGCGAACATCTGGGGCAGCAGACTCAACGGGAACTGAGCGCCTTGAACAGCTTCTCGCCGAGCGGCTTGCTTCTGACTCCCCTCTTCTTCAGGCCCTCATGAAAGTCGTCCTTAGTACGGCTGGTTCGGTGGAGAAGTGATAGGCTCTGGTAGTCGAAGCCCTCAGTAACAAGCTTCTTGGCTTGTGTTGGTGTGACACTGGGTTTTCCTAAGGACCTGGTGAGTGCTGCTGCTTTGATAAACAGAGTCTTCTGGGAAAGCCACTTCTTCCGTTGCATCTGAGGAGTCAGAATGGAGAGTTCCTTCAAACAGCCACTCAGTGATGGATGCAGCAAAACTCTCTCAAGTGCCAGTACATCGGGAAGAGCTCTGTGTGCACCTAAGGTAAAAACAACAGTGATAGCAATAACAATAACACAATAATAATAATAATACTAGTATTTGTATTAATAGTTGTAGTAATAGTAGTAGTAGTAATGGCAGTAGTAGTAATAATAATGATAAAAATGATAATAATAATGATAATATTGCCCACCCACCCCCAGGCACTCTCCGGGATAACAATAATAATAATAATATAATAATCTTATTATAGCTTATACTTTCAATGTCAACTCCAATAATTTTCTGGTGGAGTTTTCCCATGCTAAGTGATGTTCCCTGCAGCACCTCTTCCCCGTCCTTCTTCATCTAAATAAAATTATTAATTAGAGACTGCAATAATTTTTAATGGAATATATTTATACCTTCCGCAATACTGGTAGTGTGTCACAGAAGTGGACATTGTTTGGAAAGTTGAGAGTTGCCAACTCACTGCGCCGTTCAACTTCCGCAAACAAAATGGGGAAGTCAAAAGCAGATCCGTTGTGTGCTACCAAGACTGATGTATGTACATAAATTAAAAATAAATAAATGAATAAAAAGAGGGGGTAATCAGGGTTTCATCCAGGGGGGGGACAGGGGGGGTTTTGACCCCCCCAGTCAAAATGCCAGGGGGGGATATCCCCCCCACTTTTTTACCTACCTATTAAAGTTAATTGCCTACAAAAAAGTCATATTATATTGGAAAAACAATCAGCAGTATTTTTGCATCACAACAAAATTCGTCTGGGCTTCATCGATTTCCACAGTGACAGTACAGCATCAAAATCAACCTCGTCAAGTTGTGGGCCTTCTATGGCTATCATCATTAGCTTCGACAGTGAAGAAGGTTGAAGTCTATTACGAAGTCGATTCTTGATTTGTTTCCTGTCACTAAATGACCGTTCCACTGTTGCTGTCGACATGGGCAAAACCATAGCTATAGAGAGCAAGGTCTTAATATTGGGAAACGTCACACATTTTGCCTCACTTTTGAAGAACTGTAATGCTAGTTTTTGAAGTGAAAATCCCTTCTTTTCTTCAAACAAAAGGGATTTAAATCCTTTCCATTCCAACCTTGTCTCCTGTATGCTGACATCAGCTGGAGCTGAAAATGTCTCTCTATCATATTCAACTGTGGTAGGCTTTCCATAAAAATCCAGAATCTTTTCCAATTCTGTATTTTTTTTTTTTTCAAGGGCAAAAAAAAGTGAAACGTTTACTCAGAGTATTTCTGCTTAGTTGTGAGATTAGGGAATCTATTATTTTAGATAGCAAAAAAGTATTACTTAAAATTATTACCTAGTCCACTTTAATTTTGACCCCCCCAGCCAAAAATTTCTGGATGAAACCCTGGTAATACTTTTGCATACCCGGATAGTGAGGAATCCCTGTTTTTTCACTGACTAGAGTGGTATTACTTGCAATCCACTCTAAAAATTGTGGCAACACAACAGACAGTGGCCGTTCACTCCTTAACAGATTGGAGGTGATGCCTGTTATCCTCGAAACTAATTATATAACAAATCACAATTACAACTCTAATTATTTATAATGTATTTATAGAATACCCGGAGCAGAAATGTTTCGGCTGGTCCGAACCAGAGAGGAATAAGTTGGATTGGGGACTGAAACAGGAGGTTGGATCACCTTAGCACCCAAATCGGTTAAGTGGTCAGAGTAGATGCTAAGCCCTGTCGTCTCACAGTCGTACAATATGAGAAGGGGACGAGACTCGCTGACGTCACCACTTGACTCATCCTCGTCGTCCTGTTCAGCAGCATCGTCAGCAGCATACTGAAGCTCAGAATCCAGAACATTTGTAGATGTGTCAATTGCTGATTCAGTTTTGTCAGCTTCTCCCTGCCCATCTCCAACATATTCACCAGTCACACATCCAACACCTCTCAGTGTCCCCATTACTGCCTTCTCCTGCTCATGACGAATCTTCTTCTTTTTCTTCTGTAAGTTTCTATAAGTTTAGTGGTAATAACACAAATGAAAAAAGAAATCGGTAAGAATAGTGAAGGAGTGGTAAGAGATCTAACCTAAATACATGTAAAACACACCATTATTGGAAACAACTACATATCACTCAAAATTATGTGGACAAAAGATAGTGGCAAATATTCAAAAATTTGTCATAATTCATACTAAATACATACATATTCTTCAATAAACAAATAAAGCTAATAACCTTTTTTCCAGGTGTTTCGCACTTGACCTCTGAACTTGGTCATCTGTCCAATTCTTCTGGTCCTTGAGAATGGCAGCCACTGCAGTTGTTGGCACATCCACTCCCATGCGCATTAGGCACAACAGCTTCCATACAGGACCTATGTTCTATTAGGCAACACATATTATTTTATATTACCTCATAGCTTATGTATTTTGTACAAGTTGTATACTTTGTGACAAATGGCCATGTTGGTTTTGCAGGTGTAATGCACTGGACCAAGATCAGTACGTTTGTCTCGATACACCAGTGCCATGCCATGAAAACCCTCAACGGTGTTGGTTGTCAACCTGCCACGATCCGAAACATAGTCCTGAGGCCGAGCAGCCATCTCTGCAATGAGAGCTTCAAATCCAGCAACCTGTTCCTTGCAGGTGAACCCATTATCCGTTGTGTACGGAGTACCATCAGAATTGAACTAATTTAATAATAATAATGATAATAATAGTAATAACAATTATAATGATAATGATGATGATAATAATAATAATAATAATAATAATAATAATAATAATTACAGTATGATAACAAATTTCTTTGTAATTTACCTTTGGGTGATGACACCATTTTGATGTGTGGTCTTGTTCACAGTAGTGGTTGACAAAGTTGCGAATGGCTTCTGAAAAAGTCTTCAGGGGGTCCTCAGCGGATGTCACTTCATCTGACGATATCAGATTGCTGAGCGCAGTCTTGCAAGAATTTAGCAAGCTCTCTGTCATTCTCTTGCAGTGGAAATTTGCTGCTTTACACTGACATTGCAAGAATAGGTAAATATGAATTATGTAGTCAATAATACTAATTGCTTCGTACCTCACACTTACTCTTTTTTATTTTTTCAAGGTTTTTGTGCAGAGTCTTTGCACAGTGGTTGTGACAGTATGTCAACGTTCCCTCAGGGAAGTAATGGCAAAATGTGGCATTTACTGACGAGTCTTTGTCTGTCACCAACTCATGAATAGAAAAACCATCTTGCTTGCTCTTTCCAAGCAGCTCATCCAGCATATCAGTCTCTGCTCCTGCTGATGTGCCACCCCAGTTACTGCCTTTCCCTCTCTTAGTCCGATGGGTGAAGTATGCAATTTTACCGGAAGTAAAATCATGAAGTGTGGCCGACGAATTGTTCGAGTAATGCCCTCGGGTGAGGTAGAATCCATCGAACGTTGCCATCCACTGAATAGCATCTCCCCGGTCCCGGACGTCCTCTCGCACCCTCTCACAAGACCACTCAGCCAGATCACTGACATGACCTTCCAGCTTCTGAATGATCCTATGCCACTGAGTGCTCGAGCAACTGGGCAGACCTAGCAGACTACTCAGGCGAGCGTAATCAGCGTACAAATGACCACTGATCAGAAACGATAATACTGGATAGTACTGTTTCCATGAACAGCTAGAATGGTGCATCTGAAGGCTGGCGGAATGACAAAAACTGACTGTGCCAGTAGATGTGCATGTTGAAATCATGTCATCGTGAGGAAACTTGATGTCATCACAGAGCAGGGACAAGCGATCTATCAAGTCATCTTTGAGGGTGCTATCAAACTCCCCTGCAAATAAGCCATCGTCATCCTCCATGAACTCGGTATCATCCAAGTTGGAAACTGTAAGTGTTAGTAAAAAATTAGATTTAAAAAGTATTATTATTATTATTATTAACTTATTTTTACGATTATATTTATTGATTGATGAATTGATTTATAAGAATAGATCTACAAATGGACATAAGCCAGAAGGCACAGACGAACCTGCACTGAGGGGCACAGATGGACCTGCGCTGAGGGGCACAGACGGACCTGCGCTGAGGGGCACAGACGGACCTGCGCTGAGGGGCACAGACGGACCTGCGCTGAGGGGCACAGACGGACCTGCGCTGAGGGGCACAGACGGACCTGTGCGGAAGGGCAGACGGACCTGTGCTGAGGGGCACACACGGACCTGTGCGGAGGAGCACAGACGGACCTGCGCTGAGGGGCACAGATGGACCTGCACTGAGGGGCACAGACGGACCTGCGCTGAGGGGCACAGACAGACCTGCGCTGAGGGGCACAGATGGACCTGCGCTGAGGGGCACAGACAGACCTTCACTAAGGGGCACAGACGGACCTGCGCTGAGGGGCACAGACGGACCTGCGCTGGGGGGCACAGACGGACCTGCGCTGGGGGGCACAGACGGACCTGCGCTGGGGGGCACAGACAGACCTGCGCTGGGGGGCACAGACGGACCTGCGCTGGAGGGCACAGACGGACCTGCGCTGGAGGGCACAGACAGATTTCTGTCACCTCCATCATGACTAACCAACTCGGGACCTGTACAATATTATAGATGAGACTATACATCAGATTTATCAACAAAAAAACATGTAATTTTTTGCTGCGAAAAAAAAAAGAATAAATTGTAGACTAGAAACAAAAATATTTATTATGATATACAACCATGCACCATTATTTTTTGTGTGCCATACACTACATGGAATATATTTATTAAGTATACTGTATATATTTAGAATGATTCAAAACATGACTGTTGACAGATTGTATTCTGTAACTATGATGTTCAAAATATCAATGTTATCATGTTTTGCTATAGGTACCTCTACTGGAGTAGCATATTTTCTTCTGCCTTGCTGCAGAAAGCTGTTGCTTCCTCTTTGTGCCTGTTCTGCTAGCCATACCAACCACAATTAGATACAGGCCACGAGCCTCTGCTTTGATAATGCAATAAAAGCCACGAGATCGCCAACTATAATTTTCGAGGTTGTAGGCGGGATTGTGTGCGCGCGTTTCTTTAAGCCCAACCACAGGCTACAACTCCGTGGTTTGGCAGCTCAATTGGGTCAATTAACAGTGCACGCGCGTTGCTATGTGCCAGCACCCTTAACTTAAAAGTAAATAAATATTTTAGTTTTATTATAATACAAGTTTTAATTCCTAACTTTAGTTTCCCATATAATCTATAAATGAGACATTCTAAAGAGAAGCCAATATCACTGAAGGCAAGATGGCTTTCTAGAGATGCTGCTATTTACTTACACTAACCTGACAGAGTTTCTCTGTATACTCCATCTCTATTAGCAACCAGCAACTGTCCAGTAGACAAGACTGCAGTAGCTATCCATCCACCATACTTCAGTTCTGGTCTATCTCCCTCACTAGTAGTCTCAATCCACTCCTCTGTCTTGTTGGAGTAACTGCTAATGGTAGAATGTCTATGGCTGCCGATTAGATTCGATAGATAGGAGACGATAGCATAGATGTCAGTAAGTGTGGTTACTGTCCTCCATATTGTTTGTCTTCTTGTCCTGCCATTACTAGCAGATGCTAAGAGAGACTCTAAAGTGCATATAAATAGTATCTCTCTCTTGCCACCTCCTCCTGTGAAGTAGAAGTTGCCTTCATGGAATGTTGATCGCATGTCACAGCATGAAGAAGGAAGTGAGTCTGCAGTCGTCCAATGGTCGTTGAGTAGAACTTCCACTACGTCCAAGTCCTGGTACAGTAAGTCACGCCCACCAGCCACGACCAGGACCTCCGGTGATCCTCCACTAACTGATGATGGGAAGGAGCGACGAGTAGGCATGGCACGTAGCGATGGCTTCCAGTCTAGACCAGTAGTACTAGTCAACAGAGAGCTAGTGAGTTCATAAGTGGAGGGATGCCATCCACCAACCAATACAAACTTAGACTGGTAGGTAGTTAGGGACGAGTTGTAATATGGTGCACGAGTAGTAGTCCATGAGTGAAGGTCAGTAGAGATGTGAAGTGTGTGATCATCATCATGCATAACTATGACTTTATCATGTAGTACTGCACATTGTACAGGCACGACATACTCACTCCATGTATGGCAGTGCTCCCAGTGAAGTGAGACTGGAGGATGGAGATCTCTCTAAATACAAATAAATAAATATATAATTAAATTGATATACAAACAAACAAACAAACAGCACTAGGTGCTATTTAAACGAGACTTTAACATGCAAACACACAAACAAACTTATATAAGATTACAAATATCTTACAAACACATTCTAAACATTCTGCACAACTATAAATAAATAAATAAAAAGTACATAATAAACAACACTATTGTAATTAAAAACATGTAAACTAACACAAAAACATACAATTTTACTCACTAAATTTACAGAAATGTAAACACATGATAACAACAGGAACCCTATGACATGCTAACACACAAACATACACTTTTCACACAATGATTAAATACAATACAATAATATTTTAATAGCTAAATGAAATAGTAAAAAACATTGCTGAGAAATTGACAAATAAACAAACACACAAACATACAACTAATACAATGCGTAAATATGTGCACACAACACACAATAACAACATGATATTCAAAACACATAATAAGAGAATGTGCTGTTTCTTCCTGTGCTAAAATAATGTACAGTAGGCACCAGAAAAAATAGGTTTTCAATTTTGTTCAGTAGAATGATTTTTTTTTTGAACGGAAGGAGCTATAGTAGAAAAAACAAACAAAACGATATACGTAGTAGTTGATAAAATATAGTTTTTCGGTTCGACTATGCTAGTGTCTAAATCTTCACTGTTAACCAAATGCCTCACTTCTAGATGCTATTTTAAATATTGGGGCCATCATTCTTACTTCTAGAGACCCAACTGTAGCTGGTAGAAAGACTAAGAAGTAGGGACCTGTCAGAGCAGTAAGTTCAGCGAAAATCTAGTCAGTCTGCTTAATCTAAGCAAGTCAGTTTTTTTTTATTGTGGAAGCTGTTTAGCATGACCCCTATAGCATTTAGAGGGTAGTACAAGGCCTTAGCTTGCTGATATAGCTATGGAAGAGATTCTAGCTTTTAGCAGTAAATCGACAGAAACGAGAACTTCACTGTTAAAATCTTTCATGTAATGGTACCAACTGGTTAGTCAAAATGCAATGAAAAAATTGTAAAAAAGTCTTTTTCTTTTCGAAAGACACCTGCTATTATTTATAAAAAACACATGAACATTATACATTAAAAATGACAAAAAATAATCTTCCTATAAAAGTGCACAAACATCCAAATACAAAATTCAATACACATTGTAAGAAACTATAACAATAACAAGCACAACAACAAAAACTAATCATAAAAATAACATTACAACAAATATAAGCATACAACTTACTGGATTTCTGGAACAAACTAGACTTCAAATGACTAGAGTAAAATAGTTACAAACTATAGCAAAAAGAGAGGGATAGTCTTGTCTAACTATCCTCAAAAACACAATATAGCAACTGAAAAAAGAGAGGGAAAGTCATGTCTGAGCATGCTCATAAAAAGAACCTGGTGCTTTTTAAGAGCATGCTCAGGAACATGACTTTTACCCTCTCTTTTTTTCCAGTTGCCAGTGCATTTGTTGTGAGCATGCTCACACATTAGTTTCCCTCTGTTGTTAGTATTTTTATGAGCATGCTCAGACATAAATTTCCCTCTATTTTCCCAGTTGCTGATGCATTTTATTGAATGCTCACTTTAATTTCTCTCTTTTATTTCAGTTGTTGGAAAATTATGCTTGAAATTATGCTAAGAACTTGGCATGTGTGTAGGTAGCAGTGTTTTCCCTTCTTTCAACCCTTTTGTAAAAGTTATCTATACAAACAGTGCGCTAGTGAAAAAGACTGAATCTAATAAAAAAAACAACTGATCTAGTAACTACAAACACTCAGTTAGGGAGTAGCAACGTGCTATGTGCTCACCTCAGTAGGAACTTGTGGCTGGCTTTCCGCCATAACTGGCTTACAGACTAGATTCTATTTTTTTTTGGGCGTTCACACATTCTCTGTTTATCTCTGACCCGCCACACCCAAAATGCAGACTATAAAGTAGATTCATAATGGAAGAATCACGCGACTAGAATTAATATAACGACCTTGTGCAGAAACGCTGACCTCCACCTTTGACCTCAATCGCTATCACTGGAAGTGCACTTGACCAGCTCTCACTGCTGAAGTGATGGCGGCGGGTAAGTGTTCTCCAGTGTGTGTTGGTAGTAGAGAAGTATTGGTTCCAATAGGTCTGATAATTCATGCATCACCAATACTGGAGTGCTATTCTGACACTAGGCTAGCTTGTTGCAATAACCTGACAACAGTGTGTATGTTTGTGTGTATGTTTGTGTGTTAAATATACATGTGCAGTGGAACATCAATTATCTGGACATCAATCATTCCAATCATCTATTAACCGAAGCAGAACAAAGACTGCATGCACATTTAAAATTGGAAGTGGCTGAAAAAGGGAGGAGCTAAAGCCACTGTACTACTTCAAAACTTCAAAGAGATTGAATTCCAGAAGTCCACCATCACTATCACCAAGAAAGGCAAGGGTAAGTTGACAGCTTTTGCTTCCACAATGAATTGCATTATTGGGTCCTTTATGAGTATAGCAGCAACATTTTCTTCTTTTATTGTTATGGATTTGAAAGCACAATATCCACACAGTTAGAATGTCTAAAACATTCCACTAAATATGGCTGTTCTTCTAGGACCTCTTGGAGCCCTGGTACTTTCTCCAGTGAATTTAACTCCATTAACTTTTTTCCATTTCATGAAGAGGCCTTTTTAAATATGGTTTAGCTTCAACTCTTCTCTTATGCTTAGTTTTGGTTAGTTTATTTTCAAACAAACATTAAATAACTCTGTCTTTACACTCATAATTCCCCCCCCACCCCTAAAATGAATCCTGTGTGAAACCCAGCTTCTGCGACTGCTGAAAGAACCTTTTCAGTGCCCAAGCAACTGAATAATTAGCTACAATCAAGTATGACTGAATGTGGTTACATACAGTGCTTCCAGCTTAAAGAGTGGAAGCTTTGGGAATTTTGTAATAATCTACAATAATGTTTGAATTGTACATGATGAATGCTTGAAATTAGGAATACTTGCACATTAATATCATATCAACCTTCCCACAAAATGTTTTTGTGGTAAGAGGGACCTGAAGTGAGAGCTTTCTAATTTGGTATGCTGGTTATATATTAGCTCAAGTTTCATTACAAAAAATATGATGCCATAATATGATTTTAATCCACAAAATTTTTGCAATTAATCAAAAAATGTGTTTATAAATAAGGAATCCAGCAAATATGTTATAGTTAAAGCATGAGCGCTTAGTTTCTAGTCAATTTATTGCACGACAGCCCGAGGGCCGTAGGCCCGAGGGCAGAGTGCGATAAATGTACTAGGCACTAAGCGCTCATGCTTTAACTATTTTAAATACCAGGCAAGTGTTATTGCACACTTGCCAAGTTATTACACCTGACAACAATATAGCAACGGTATTTAAATAGTTATATGTCTAAGAGTCTGGCATAACATAGCCAAGTAGGTTAAATTTATTATATCTAAATTTCATAACTTTATCTTAAAATATTGAACTAATTAGTAGCTTTTTGTTTAATTTTTGCATTTGTATGGTAATGATCGTCAATTTTTGTCGTTTACTGGTCTTTTCAGCGAATCGCGTACGTAAACGTGATGCAAAAGCAGTGCGCCTGCGCACTTTGTTGAGCACTTTAGTTGTTACTACGCCTGCTTTAGGTGAACAACCCCCTGTTTCTTAAGTTCGCAATGGCTGTTACCGTAGTTCTGGGTCGTTGTTGAGGTAAGATTTTACCTAATCAAATGTATACTGCCGTGCAATCCATAATTTATACATAAGATTTTATTTTTGCTGGCAAAGTTTAGTTAGATACGAGTTTGCTAGCAAGTTTCAATACTCTTCATGTAGTCTCTAGAACCTACAGACTGAGTTTGCACTTCAATGAAATACTAGTTGTAAGTGAATTTGCCAATACTATTATCACTAAGTCTTTATTATTGTATTACTACTATAGAAAATAAAATTTCAGAACGGCTCCACAAGTGTCATACCCTTTCACAGTTATGGCGAAAATTTCCTGCCTTCTGTTCAGATTAGCTGCAATAGTTCATTCACCACAAATTGTTGATTGCCACAGTTGTATTTCCTCCACAAATTATTGTTATTTTGATGGTCATAATATATGAAATTATTGATGAAGCTGGCAATAAAGGCTGAAAGAATGGAAAACAAAGTGGGCAAGAGAGAGTAATTGATGGGAGGGGAATGGAGGGAGCAAATAAATGCCAGGGGAGATTAGAGCTTGCATCATGTCTTCTTTGGGGGGGGCTTTTATATAATCTTATGTTGCTGTGTGCTGAAGTCTTTCCTTGTTAATCCAGAGTAGGCTTCATCCAGGGTAGGTAGTGCTCCAGGCAGAGAGACGCCAGCACCTGAACAATTAACTGGTAAGCATTGGTTATTTCTAAAAATATGCGCACCTGCGGAGGTATGCGGGAATATTTTAGTGCATAGTGTGACGATTTACCGCACGATTCTGACGTCAAATAAAATGGCAAAAAAAGCATTATAGTCTACGAGAGATGAGCGGTTCTCAGCCTTTCACTATTAATATTATTGTTCTAAGAGTTCAGGTAGGCTTTAAAACCATTAATAAATCAATGTACAACTTCTGAAAGGCTAAAAACTATTGCATCAAGGTGTTGTCAAAGTTTCCACTCTTTAAGCTGGAAGCACTGTAATTCCCAGCTGTCCTGATTAGGCCAGGACACTCATGATATTCTCACATCCGTCTTGATGCACGCTCAACAGAGGCTTTTGTCCTGATGAGCGGAGTTTTTCAGAATAATGCTTAGTCAGCAAAATCTCATGGTACAGTGTGGTTCAGAGGTCTTTCCAGTATTGTTAGTTTGCAAAGTGGCTATTTTTGCACTACAAGGAGTCTACTGGTGTAGGTTAACCACACATGCTTATAATGTGCAATGGAGTTTAATGTTTACTCATTAAACAGAGTTAATGGGGGGAGGAAACCCGCGTATAGGGCTACAGGTAAGGGTCGCACCAAAAAGAGGCCTGGTGCATGCGTACTAAAGTCCCCGTGCACGTGGCTCAGTCAGTGGATTAGCAAAGCAGCAGCCAAATAGCTTGTAGCCCTCCCACCCAACCACTAACAATATGGCAAAAAGATCCGATCACGGGAGAATAATAATAAATGAAGAAAACAGCAAGAACCAGGGTAATGACATTTAATGACTGGGAAGCATCATATTCTCTGCCCATGTCTCCACACGGGCATGACAGGTTTGGACCTAGGTAAAGGGTTGACTAGCCAATAAGTAATAGTAACAAAAGCCGATCAGGAGGTGAAGGCGGCACCACCTTCAACCCCCAAACGCTGGAGTCGGCAGGCAGCTCCCACAAACAGATAAGTAATTATAGTGGTGTTAGTGTATACAAAATAAAGAGCACTTCAACTGGTAAGCTAAGTGGGTGATAAGGAGTGCTAACCGCTAATTGCAATTACACCCAATTAGCACCTGGGTCCCTACCTCTCCAAATACCATAGACAACGGACATTAAACGAAAATAAGACTGTCCCAAGAGCAGAGAAGGCATTAATAATCTTAATGGATTCAGTTGTTAACCCTCAGCGCGCATGCGCGAGAGGGTTATAGTAGTCGTCCTGTCCGTTTGTCTGTCTGTCTGTCTGTCTGTCTGTCATGCTCTGATTTTGGAGTCAGGACGAAGATTTAAGGCCTTTTATTTCATGTAGTAAAAAGGGGGTTAGCTAAAAGGTTATTTTTTGCACATACAGTATAGCCACAGCTTTTTAAACCACTAATATAGTGGACATTGCTTGATTAAATAAACCACTAATATAGTGGATATTGCTTGATTAAATAAACCACTAATATAGTGGATATTGCTTGATTAAATAAACCACTAATATAGTGGATATTGCTTGATTAAATAAACCACTAATATAGTGGATATTGCTTGATAAATAAGGATGTTTTCATTTTGCATTTGTAGGTATTGTTTCTTTCTTCTCCCACTCCTTCTTAGATTCAGTAAGTGCTACTTCTTGATCTTGTAACATGCCAACCAAAGACATTAGTTCTCTCTGCCAGTTCCAGAATTATGTCATGGAGTGACTACAAACACAGTTTGTTCTAAAATCAGATGAGGTAAGAGAGCATTATGACTGTGTTCTTGTAGTGCCAAGAGGGAGCATGCCAATTTCCAATGTGGTATAGAAGTAAAACAAAGCATTAACACCTCCCAATCATATTTAACTAATGATGAGGAGTAATTACTTGAAATTTTTTTGTTTTTGTTCTGATTCAAAATTGCATTCTCAATTTCTGTTATAGTACAAAGCATAAGTACTCACTTGCCAACTAATAATGATTTGTAGGTTGTAACTTTAATGGACAATTCTGCATATTCCACATTACTTCTATAGGAGGTAGCTATCAAGATAATTCAATTCCTTATGGTGTCTGCTTAGCTTTGATAGCGAAGTCAACAAGGCAAAGGCATTTAGTTTTTGTGCAATTACAGGAGCAGATATTCAGGGTGGGAAAGAAAACATCACTCAAAATTTACTTATGGTGGGGCGTAAATCCACCACAGGGAAGGTCAAATAACTAAAAATAAAGAGAAAATAATAAAGTTAATAATAAAGTACTCAAAGGACCAGAATTCTTATGATGGCATCTAATTAGGCAGTGAGACATAGGCTCCCGCCAGCACTTACACTTTATTTGCACAAGAAGAATTATTGATTGTGAGTTGGTACAGATTATATAGGCAGGGGGATATGGTATAGAAATACGATGGGTAGGAAGTAGGTGGAGATTCAGATGAATATGATTATGAGAGGCGCCCGCAAGCAGGCTGGCCAATGGTAAGGTGTGGGTGTTAAATGATGAGACATAACAGGTTCTGTTCAAAGTTCACACGGATGGCTGTAGGTCAGTTCTTCCTCCTTTGTGGGGGTGGTTCCGACAGACAGTTATCCTGAGATTGACCACTCTGGGTGGAGCCCAGACAACTTAAAAGTAGAATCTAGTATTATTCAGGGTTTTCAGATGCCTCCCATTTCTTATTTTTATTATTGCTATTATTGATATTTTTAATAATCATAATTTTGGGGGCGAGGTGAACCACTAAACTCGTTTTTAGTGAAATTATTTTTTATCGTGCACCTCCATTAACCAGGTATAGGACCCTAATAATGAAGTTCATTGACAATGTTTAACCACACGGCTCCTCACACCCTTCTCCCTAGTAAGGGATGGTAAGGGGTTCCTTTGGTATTGTTTATGTTCGAGACCACCTTCTGACGAGTACTTTGGGACTCAAGTATTTGGTACTTAATATCACCCACCACTAGTGAAAGTTGTCCTCAGTGACAGATGAAGCTGAGGAAGTGGCTGCACGTTGTATTTGTAATAAACATAACTTCCATATTTGTGAACTATTGTATCATGCACACACATACACCAGGTCAAAGTTCATTTATTATGTTTACGTGTCATGCCGAAAATTTTGAGATAGTGATTGGAGTGAGAAGTGGCGTTGACAAGAGATACATAGTTATCCGTGTGCAGGGCTAGGGGCACGACCATAGTGGCCCCTTGCCTGTTCCGGTGAGTTGCACATTCCTGTTGTTCTCTGCGAGTAGAGGCCCAGAGCCAACCACTAGAGGGGAACGAATCATCAGCTCGTACTATTTTCACTCTATCCACAGAATTCTTCACAGTAATTGGTGTGGTCAGAGGGATACCCCTAGCAATATTAATTGTTACTGGATCACCAGTGACCTTAATTGGGGCCAGTTTGGGGGGGAAATTGCAGTTCATGGCGACATTAAGCTAGATCCAATGGGAATCTGGCTAAGAAATGTGATTGACTATAGACTGGCCTATCACATGATCTCCCATTTATCTCATATCTCATGCAAACCCCCCACCCAGTTCTCCATTACCTACTACAAGTATCTCACCGTCTCACCCATTAAATCCTATCTGCTCATGTTATCCTAATTGTTCTCATCACTAACCAGAGCGAGCGATATGGCAATCTTGTCTTTTACTAGAATAATGGGACGTATTCTTTCAGAGGAGGAGGTTATGTAATAAACGTAACTTCAATATTTGTGAACAACTATTGTATCATGCACACACCAGGTCAAAGTTCATGTAATTATATTAATGTATCAGTCACATGATTGAGATAGTGTCATGCTGTAAGTTTCAAGATAGTGGTTGGAGTAAGCAGCAGTGTTGACAAGAGATACATACACACATATAGTTATTCATGTGCTGGGCCGCATTACATATACCAATGGAGTAAGAACATGAAAATGATTGGGGGAGGGCCTGAAGCTTTGTGGCCATCATTAGTACATTTTTTTAACAGCAAATTGCATAATATTATAATAATATAGGTGTGTTATATTATTAAATGCAGAGAGACATTTTTAACTACATAAATAATATAAAAATTACGAATAATGACGACTTTTTCACTTACTGTAGAAACTCAGTTATATATGTGTTTGGATTCAAACTTTTCTTTCTTTCACATACAGAAACAGTTCCTCTGCTGCATGAACTAGGTCCGGCTCATCTGTGTGTTGTTTTTATGCATTAGTAGAAGTTGCATAGGAAACTATATACATTCAGTTTAGCAGCAGCGACTAGAACCAGGAGATACATTGTTGGCGTTATTGAAAATTTAATTCCAGTCAATGGAGGAGACTATCGTGGGAGTACATGAGAGGAGGCAATACAAGATTAAGGGAAGATTGAAGGGAGCTGGGCTCAACTCCTCTACAGTATTAAAATATTAGGGGGGCTCCCCCCTAATACTATTAGCTTTCCCCTGCATTCCAACCAGATAACCCCCACCCAAATAGATGACCCCGACCCAGCCAGGTGACCCCCACCCAGCCAGGTGATCTACTATAGTCTGTCCAAGTTGAGTTGGCCAGAAAAAAACTTGAATAGCTTATGAACGGAAGCAGCTACGCATCCGGGGTTTGCACCATTGGAAAGCTCGCGCAGAAGCGGTTAAAAATATTTCCTCCGTATAGTCCAAAACCGGAGAGAAAGTGCTATTCCAAAACTCAATACATAAGTCTATTGGATTAGAAAAAACCACAAGTTTCCCGCTCAAAACGCGCCTGCTTTTAGTCACGTGGCATGGTTCAATTGATCATGTAGACGGTCTTCATTAAGCTTTTGTAAACAATGGATGGCTTCTCCTCCAGTGGCCGAGTTTCTAGCTTTGTATCATGATAATCTTAAGTTGCGAGTGTGGAAATGGTATAGGTGGAGTGTTCTGTTGTCGCAGAAGGGTATAGGACTGCTTGATAGGATGTTGGTAAGTTTGTTTGTCTACCTGTTCAATAACTAATGCCAATATCCAGTATTATAGGTATCATTTAGCTAGCAACTTGTAATACTATCACAGTTAAGCTTTTTGTTAATTAAATTGTGTGCTTGTCAGCTGTTTATGCCAATTTTTTGACCCCTACCCAGCCAGTGACCCCTACCCAGCCGGTGACCCCTACCCAAGATAAGTGATGACCCTACTCATCCAGACGACCCCTTCCTTGTTGCCATCCTTTTAATGCTCACTAGTGGACTACACTTACCCAACTTGAATCTAAGACCATTACTGAAGGCATATGTATATCTTGGCCACATTATTGTATTAAGTATGCCTCACACAATAAATTACTATTCTGATAGCTGACCACGCAAGCCTTAAGTAAGTAAACCATAATATTATAATAAATAAATTCATAAATAAATAAAATATCACAACTCAGGTGACCTTGTCGTGCTTGGTAATAGTTGTTTCTTGTTCCTGACAACCCATCTTGTTCAATTCCTCGTCAATCATGGCTATCCTCTTCTTGACTGCACCTATGTCCTCCTTCATCACTGCCAGTTGAGTTTCCAGTCCATCTGTTTTGGTGGGAGCATTCCAGTAGGAAACAAATCTTCTTTCAAAGTTTTTCTAATGATACAAACAAGAACAAGAATTTCTAGAGATGCAGTTGGGGGAGGGAGATAATTCAATTGTGTATAATTTCTATCAAAGTTTATTGACGCTTTGCAGGATTGTATCTAGAAAATTTTGTTTGGGGGAGGGGGGGGGGGAGAGAGAGAGAGGAAGCTGGAAAACTTGGGGGAAACCCCCTCCCCCCTAGATAGAACATTGCTTTGTTATTGTTGTGCATCTGGTGTAACTGCTCTATCTAATGTAACTACATCTGTTCGGCCAGTCAGTGACAAGCTGCCAGACATTAGTGGGCAGACAAGTTAATGTAACATGTCTCAGAACAGTGAATGCTGTATCAGCAAAAATTTAGGAAACAAATTTGACAAGCATGGGCAGCAAAAAAAAAAAAAAAAAAAAAAAAAAAAGCACCCTGAAATACGGCACAGAATGCCAGTACTGAGAGTAATAATTAAACTCTAATTATAGAATAGCACGACCAGATCACTTTAACACGTCTTTGGAATCTTCTAAGACTACAGATCCAGCAACTCTGTGGACACCTCTTGTAGAGACATTGTTTATTATGGAAATAATATAGAAATTACGAATATCAATAACTTTTTCGTAGTACCTATTTAAAGATTCCTGGTGTTAAAATTGTAATATTTCTGCTCTGTGGAGCCTTTCAGTTGATAAACTCAAAAACAAGTACAATAAATTAGATTCTTAATAGCTACTATGAAAAAGTTTTCAATTCTATGAATTTCTATTTTATGCACACTGCTGTCTGCATTCATGAATTGTGTCTGGGTAGCTACCAAACATGGGGCAAAGTACTTTGAAAAGTACTTGAGTACTTTACGAGTCCTTGTAAATTTGTAATGAGTGAGTATGAGAACAAATACCTCAAGTTCGTGATGGGTACTTGAATAAGTAATTATGAGGGTACAGTCTCCTGGAGGATGAAGATAAAACAGACTATGTGTGTATGTGTTATTATGGTTGCTTATGTCTGTGCGCAGAACTGAAACTATTTATGTGGTAGATAGCTATGTTTCATTCACTTCCGTTATTGATTTCATTTCCTCATTAGTCTGGGCATGTGCAGCAATAAGGGCTGAACACACGTGTATGTCTGGACGGTCTTTTCCCGTTTCTGGATTACAGTACTAACCTACTACTTATCTGGCTTGGGTGGTGGAGCTAGTCTTAGCTACTCAGGAGGGAGAAGAACTGGTGGCAGTGTACCGAACCTTGGGAGTGAGAGAGCTAACCCTTTCCAATTCATACCACAAGTACAAGTACAATGGTATTGTATTTTAAGTACCAACTGAAGTATATCATGATTAGTGTTTGAAATTGGGCTAAAAGCAGTATCCATTTCATTGACTTTTTGGAAATGTTACTGGGGGGGGGGGGGGAATACTTTCAAAAGCCAATTAATTTATTCTTTCAGTTGAATGAGGTAATAAATTAGTTTCCACCTGTCTGTCTTGCAGAACATGAATGGAGGTCACCTGATATCCTAATAGAGTTCTTGTAACTAGTCTCAGAATGCATTACTTTATTCAGCGAGCACTCACATGCTACTACAACTGCTAATAATGTCAAGCTCCAAAGTACTTCACCTGGTATTTATTATTCTGGAAAGATGTGTGAGCCATTGTGCAGTACCTGTGTTGAATGATCTGTAAAGAAAGAAGTGATCAGCAACTTGACCTCTGTACTATGACTATCTCTTGACCTCTGTACTATGACTATCTCTTGACCTCAGAGTGAAGACTATCTTAGTTGGCTATAGAACTGAAAGGTCTAGAGGCTAATAATAATTGAACCAGCTGTTGCCATGGTGCAGCTTAGCGACCATGTTATTAACTGCAGGTTGATAATAACAATCATCAACATTATAATATGTTGATAATACACACTCATCAAAACTCTGTACAATCCTGGTCACAGTGGTCGTCATGGTTACTATGACCTGTTAACCGATTATCGCCGAATTACGCGTTTCCGCGTCAAGCACGAGGGTGCTTCACAGCGCGGGTTACGCATTTTTGCGCAACCTCCATAGTACCCGCATCAATTAGCTACCAGCAGCAATCGCAAGTGTTTCAAGAGCACCCACAACGCCGTAGCGATTCTCCTGTGAGGTAAGTGTAAGGGAGGCAAGGTTTTAGTGACCCTTACCATAGAAATTTTTTTATTATTTGTAGATTGAAATTGTAGCACTGTTTGTGTATAAAGAAAATCAAAGTTACAAAAAAAAAATATGTATAGCTATAACTAATAGACAAAAATATTTATCAATTATTAATATGATATAAAGTTGTCAATAAAATTTAAAGACTGCCAAGAAGTCTTCATAGAGGGCAGTGATGAAGAATTTTATGATCTCAAAGAAATAGAGATAGAATAAGGCAGAAGACTTCTCAGGTGTAGAGGTCCTTGGCCAAGAAGTCTTCATGGAGGGCAGCAATGAAGAATTTGATGACCTGGAGGAAATAAAGGTTGAAAAAGGCAAGCTATTTTAGCTTCGTTTGTTCATACACAGAGGGTTATATAGATTTTGAACAACACTAACCACAAAAAGGTCAAGTTATTATTGCATGAGGATATAGACTTTCTTCCTCCCAGTTCTCCCCTACTTGAAGGTGCCCATAAAATGGATTTCTTAGGAGAAAGTTTCTCAGGTATGAAGAGAAGGATGTGCAATCTATGTCAAGAACAGTAACAACAGACACATCATGGTACGGTACAGTGGTGATTATGGGGTGTGGCTTTGTCACCATGGGAGTTCAATCGGACTGAAAAATGATCTCGCTCGCACTGACTACAGCAGTTCGGAAGGGCAGCCCGAGTTGTAAGTTCGGGCCTAGCTGTGTAGCCAGTGAGGGGATCGAAAATGGAGGACTTTGCTGCCCTTGTCGTCTGCCCGGTACAAGGCTCGCTGTCGGGATGGCGACCTTGTGGCAGTAACTTTCGTGGACGTTGGAGTATCGAGTGCCGTCTCAAGTCAGTGAGTCTGCTCCTCATAACTCTCCAGAGCCGTCTCAAGTCAGTGAGTCTGCTCCTCATAACTTTCCAGAGCTGTCTCAAGTCAGTGAGTCTGCTCCTCATAACTCTCCAGAGCCGTCTCAAGTCAGTGAGTCTGCTCATAACTCTCCAGAGCCGTCTCAAGTCAGTGAGTCTGCTCATAACTCTCCAGAGCCGTCTCAAGTCAGTGAGTCTGCTCATAACTCTCCAGAGCTCTCCAGAGCCGTCTCAAGTCAGTGAGTCTGCTCCTCATAACTCTCCAGAGCCGTCTCAAGTCAGTGAGTCTGCTCATAATAACTCTCCAGAGCCGTCTCAAGTCAGTGAGTCTGCTCATAACTCTATCCAGAGCATAAACTCCCAGTCTCAAGTCAGCGTGAGTATCGCTCATAACTATCAGAGCTCTCATAGGAGTTGATCATGCTCCAGTGCGTCTCAAGTCAGTGAGTCTGCTCATAACTCAGAGCCGTCTCAAGTCAGAGTCTGCTCAAACTCATAACTCTCTCAGAGAGCCGTTCAAGGTCAGTGAGTTGCTCATAACGCTCCAGAGCCGTCTCAAGTCAGTGCGTCTGCCATAATCTGCCAGAGCCGTCTCAAGTCAGTGTCCATAACTCTCCAGTGCCGTCTCAAGTCATGAGTATGCTCCTCAGTCTCCAGAGCCGTCTCAATCAGGAGTCTGCTATTAATACTCTCCAGAGCCGTCTAAGTCAGTGAGCTGCAAACTCTCCAGAGCCGTCCAAGTCAGTGGTCTGCCATAACTCTCAGAGCGCTAAGTCAGTGGTCTGATCAAATGCTCCAGTGCGTTCAAGCAGTGGTCTGTCTCATACTCTCAAGAGCCGTCTCAGTCGTGAGTCTGCTCATAATAACTCTCCAGAGCCGTCTCAAGTCAGTGAGTCTGCTCATAACTCTCCAGAGCCGTCTCAAGTCAGTGAGTCTGCTCATAACTCTCCAGAGCCGTCTCAAGTCAGTGAGATGGCATGTTCGGCTGGATGTGCAGAAAGGTTTAAAAAAATGAAACAAAGATTATTGAGGCTAGAGAAAATGATAGGATTAATACCTGACGATGACACATAAAACATAATTTAAAGCCCCAGTCATATTGTAAAAGGCTACAGAGATCAGGAAAAGCCAATTCGTTTACTTGCGGTGGCTGTAGTCAAGTATTGCCATCGGCTACAACATTTGAAAGACATGTATTAAAACGATGTAAAAGAAAGATTTCTATTCCAGTCGAATTTTTGGAAGAAGTAACTAATATTACATGAATTCAATCATTATACTTTAAAGACGTTTACGGTGGATTATTCAGTTTTAGAAGACGTACAAGAGCAGTTTTAGATCCAGGAGCTGCTATGTCTCTGATCACCTCAAGACTAGCAAATACTCTGAAAACCACAAAACAGAAAAACAGCATTTATATCGTGGACTTGGTGGTGGATCTACTCCGAGCAACAGCGTTGTCACAGTCACTATGAATTCATCAGTGAATCCCACAGCTCCTCAGCTTGTGATTCAAGCTCACGTAGTTGATCACATTTGTGACGGACACCGAGCTCAAAATCTTGATGCTGTCCACCAACTAGATTTTCTTCGAGGCAAAACATTAGCAGATCCATACTTCGGTAAATCTGGCAGAGTAGACCTTCTCATTGGTATCAAATATGCCAACCGATGTCGCCGACATATGAGAATTGAGGACGCTCCTGATCGAGATTTAGTGGCCATCAAAACTATCTTTGGCTGGGTCATTGGAGGCGATACTCAAATTAATGAAGACTTCGAGAATAAAGAAATTGTTTATCCCTGTTACCATGCTGACTATGAAGATACAAGCATTGATGAACTATTGAAGAAGATTTTTGAACAAGAAGAAGTTCCAACCCAAGAAGAGCCTTCCCTTGCTGCGGAAGATCAGCAAGCTATTGACTTATTCAACAATTCAACAACTCGCCTAAAGGACGGACGTTACGAAGTTCGTTTACCAAGAAAAAAATTAGCTCCACTGCTCGGAGAATCTAGACCCTTAGCTGAGAAACGATTTCTCCAAAATGAACGCTTTCTTCGACGCAAGGGTACCCTAGATGCATATGTAGAACAAGTAAAGGATTATGCTGTTCAAAATCATGCTGAAAAGGTTCCTGTAGAAGATTTGAACAAGCCATGCCACCAGACATTTTACCTTCCAATGCATGGAGTGGAAAAAGTTTCATCAACAACTACTAAGTTAAGGGTTGTTTGTGACGCCTCTGCCAAATCAGCATCTGGACAATCTCTCAATGATGTTCTTATTTCTGGTCCATCTCTGTACCCGAAACTGACGACTACTCTACAACGTTTTCGTCTCTATGATATAGCTTACAGTGCTGATATTTCCCGTATGTTCCGAGAAGTTTCGTTGAATCCGGAGGACAGAGACCTTCACCGCTATTTGGTGCGAGGAGACGACGGAAAAATCGAGGACTGGAGAATGACGAGAGTTACATTTGGCGTTACTTCTTCACCATTCTTAGCCACAGCAACACTCCGGCGTATTGCTCAGGATTATTCAAAGGAGCATCCTACTGCATCTCTTGTGTCTACTAATTTTTATGTGGACGACTTTCTCCATGGATCCTCCAATCTTCAAGAAGCACAAGAAGTTAGACAAGACATTAACGCTCTTCTTCAACGTGGACAGATGCGCCTTAGGAAGTGGAGGACCAACTCTCCTGAGCTCCTAGCTACTATTCCTGAGGATTTACGAGAAACAGAGCCCCTGAAAATAGGCACAAACTTTGAGTTAGGCAGTCCCAAAGCTTTAGGACTGCACTGGAACACCACCACAGATACACTGTTTGTGGCAACTCCCCAACCAATTACTACCAAACCTACAAAAAGAATAATAGCTTCTCAGACCGCAAAGGTTTTTGACGTCCTAGGATGGTTTGCTCCCATCACAGTGAAAGCTAAACATCTACTACAGTTACTTTGGAAATCTGGCATTTCCTGGGACGAAGTCATTCCATCTGATCTACATGCTGTTTGGATTAGGTGGAATAGTGAACTATGGATTTTCAGACGCTTCTCGAATAGCTTATGGTGCCGTCGTGTATGCTCGTTATTTACACCGTGATTCTACCGTTACCATCAGTCTTTTAACGGCAAAGACTAGGATTGCTCCTATCAAAGATTTATCCATACCACGTCTGGAATTGTGTGCGGCAAAGCTTCTAGCTCAACTTATTTCTACTACCGCCGTAGACCTAGCCGTGCCAAGCAGTAATCTGTTCGCATGGTGTGATTCAACTGCCGTACTAGGTTGGCTAAGAAATCCACCGCCAAAGGGATCCGTGTTTGTCCTCAACCGAGTTTTTGCTACTACTGACCTATTACCAGCATCCAAGTGGCGTTATGTTGCAACCGATGTCAATCCAGCAGATTTAGCTTCAAGAGGAGTGTTTCCTCAAGAATTGACTGAAAAGGAATTGTGGTGGAAAGGTCCACCATGGTTATCTGAATCATCAGTTTCTTGGCCTATAAGGACTGACATAGGTGATACACCAATTGATGAAGACACACCAAAACCAGCTCCAGTACTTACTGTACAAGTCATGGAGGAACCAGATGAAATCAAATACTTTTCTTCCCTCTTTCGCCTGACCAAATTCAGAGCCTATGCAATACGATGGAAGCTAAAGGTCCAGCACAAGTCCAAATTACCTCCCACACTAACAGATCAAGAACTTCATTTAGCCAAAGTCCAGCTAATTATTCAGCATCAGCAGATTCATTTTGGATCAGAATTGCAACAACTTATTCACAACCAGCAGGTATCATTAAAGTCACCTATTAGCAGACTTGCTCCTTACCTGGATAAAGAGAGAATCATTAGAGTTGGTGGAAGATTGTGCAATGCAAAAATCAAAGAAGAAAGCAAGCATCCAATAATTCTCTGTAAACACTCACATTTTGTCAACATATTGTTGAAAGATCTTCATAATCTACACCACCATGCCAGTGCAAGAGTTTTGATGGCACTGACAGCTGAAGAATTTTATATTTCTGGACTCAGATCACTCGCACGAAAGACTGTGCACGAATGTGTTCCCTGCCGTAGAACGAATGCTACTCCGCGTACTCAGCAAATGGGCCAATTACCTGCTGACAGAGTCTGCCCTGCCCCACCATTCCAGAATGTTGGACTAGACTATGCTGGTCCGCTGATTTTAAAGAGAGGTAATCCTAGAAAACCCACCAACCACAAAGCTTATGTAGCAGTGTTTGTTTGCGCCGTTACCAAGGCCATTCACCTGGAACTTGTCTGTGATTTATCGACTGAGGCCTTTTTAGCTGCGTTCAGAAGATTTGTTAATCGTCGAGGACTACCACACAATGTTTATAGTGACAATGGACGGAATTTTATCGGAGCACAACGTGAACTGCAAGCAATTGTCGCTTCCAGGAAAGCCCAACAGATGATTAAAAAATACTCTCAACCAAGGCATATTAAATGGCATTTCATACCCGTTCAATCTCCTCATCAAGGTGGACTATGGGAAGCTGGAGTGAGAGAGATGAAAAGAATTCTTATCAGAATAATTGGTGATCAAAAATTATATTTTGAAGACCTTGCCACCATTCTAACTGATATTGAAGCTACTCTAAATTCCAGACCAATGGCTCAGTTTGAAGCACTACCAAGAGGATGGCTCATCAGCATTAACTCCTGGACATTTTCTTATTGGGCATCCACTACTAGCTGCCCCAACTCCAGTGCAAGACCTTGATGGTAATATTACTGGATTACGTCGATGGAACCTAATTAAGAGACTCACTGCAAGCATTTGGTCAAAGTGGAAGGATGAATATTTGAAACTCCACCACGTAAGAAGCAAATGGAAGAGACGTGTACCTAATCTCCAAGTAGGAGACATAGTTGGAGTTCTGGAATCGACTCTAAGTCATCGCCGTATACCTATTGCTGTAGTGGCACAAACTTACCCTGGATCAGATGGATTAGTTTGAGTTGTTGATGTTTTTGATGGCAACAGTACACTACGACGAGCCGTACAAAGATTAACTCTGCTGTTGAAAAATTCAGATTCCAATACTGACTCACAAAGCATTGCCACCAGTGGCTCTGGCTTCCTTGCCCCGGAGGATGTGCGGGCCTAACGCAACCTCAACGAACATTCCGAAGAAACTATACTACGCATGCACTTTATTTCTGTAAAGCCTCTCGCTGACCGCTCACGGCCAGTCGCGGTTTATGCCCATGACTACAGTTGCTATAAGTATTGTATTCTTTAATTTTAGTTCTCAGTTATAGTTCCTATAGTTTTGAAGTTATCAAACCAGTGAAGTTGTAGTTACCCACCCACCCTAGCTATCTGATTATTAGGACCTAAGCTAAGTCCGAGTTCTCCACTCGATACTCCAACGTCCACGTATGGCTCACACACAAAAAAAATAAACAGCCAAAATCCATAGTTGCTGAATTATTTCAAAGCAAGTGGCTAGTGAACATTTAAAACAACAATATAGCTATGAAACATGAGGTCTTAGCCTAAACATTTACAATACTGATGCTAACAATGGTATACTTACCTTGAAGCTTGTAGTTTCCAATGAGTGCGCACTTCATACACTTCAAACGCCTAGAAACTAAACAAAACTTAGCCCGCGGGTAGAGGAAGGCTTTAGCTTCAATCAGTTAATACATCGCCGTCGGTTACTTCGAAGCGTATTGCCTCTAGACAAGAAAAGCTCAGGCGGTTCAAGCCTCGAGGTGACGGTCACGATTTCTTGTAAACAATTTCGGAGTACGCGCACGTAATCGCGAATTTAATTTCCGGCGTTAATCGGTTAATACTTTTGCTACATACAATCCAGTGTGTTCCAGCTGCCCTTCTACTTCCCACCACACCCATAGCCACGCCTCCTACAACTTCTGACCATAGATCTTATTTTTTGAGCCCTATGGGTGCACAGGTAGTTGGAACCACTAGGTAAGGTGTCGCAACCACTAGGTAAGGTGTCGCAACCACTAGGTAAGGTGTCGCAACCACTAGGTAAGGTGTCGGAACCACTAGGTAAGGTGTTGGAACCACTAGGTAAGGTGTCGGAACCAGTAGGTAAGGTTCTGGAACTAGTAGGTAAGGTTCCAGAACCAGTAGGCAAGGTGCCGGAACCAGTAGGTAAGGCTCTAGAACCAATAGGCAAGGTGCTGGAACCAGTAGGTAAGGTAATACCACCAGATTCCGTGCTGTTCTTCTCTTGCCCTTGAGCAAGACTCTTTCCCAATTCACTTAAAGTAGAGTCAAACTTTAGAAGAAGTTTTAGCACACACTCATGGAGATTGACAACACAGGGAGCCCAACAATGCCCAACACGAAAATAACTGAAACTTTTATAGATGAATGCATGACTACAAAGGAATCCAAAACAAAGAAATCGCATGGAGTAAAACACGTAACCATGATTGTTAGATACAGCCAGGTAACTACAAATGTTTTATTGGCTTTGATGCCTACAGAGCCTAAAATATTTGCTTGAGAACTACCACTTTAAGCAACATAGCCTAATCTGCTACATGAAATAAACTTGTAGGAAATTACGTACACAATTATGTCTTCTGTTTGTACAGCCAAAATAACAGTTACAGATATAGCTTGCCATTTGTGCTCAAGCTAACCACTCATGAGGTGCAAATTTAACAACTTCGACAAAAATTTATTATCATGATACACAGCTACATAAACATCATGTGATTTGGTAAGGTGTCAAACAAACATGAGTTCAGTTTGGTAAGGTGTATTCGCAGCTAAAGTATTGGCACTACATTACAATGCAAAACTAATTTGGGATTTTTTTTTATTGATTTAAGTACTAATTGTTCAAATGTTTGTTAAGTGAAATTAAGTGATAGTAACTGACAATGCCCGTGGGCGTGGGGGGTTATAGGTTATAGGACTAGCCTACACATTGGAGCGCCAAGATGTAAGCGGTAATACTGAGGTTAGCTAGGAGGACCTATTGGACAGTTCGTTCAATTCATCATTCAAATTGCGTATCTCTAACACTACACTCACATGATCCCCATGGAGCATGACTTAGCAGGTAATTATGCGTGGGTGATACAGAAATCAAATAAATGGATGATATGAGTTTATGCATGACATTTAACTAACACACTGTAACTCAAGTCACGTCAGAATTAACTCTCAATCTCAAACACAAGTATTATCAAACTCAACTACCAACTAGATAGCCAGCCAAGACTACAACTAAAACTTACAAATGTCCACCTCTTCTTGGGGTCCAGTAGCTCCGGATAGTTGTACCTGACGGCCATACGGAGCCAGCACAGTTCCACTAGCTGGTACAGGATCTGTCCCAGAGCTCCGACTACCAGACCTCCCACACTGCTTCTGACCACCTCCGCTACTCCGTAACCTAACACATGGCAGACAGAATGTGACGTCAAGATATTACCGTGCTTTAATTATATCTTCAAGACTTGGCAGTGCTAATATTTTATAATATCTTCCAGATGTGGCTGTGGTATATACATCCCCTCCAGCCTCTATCAAACTCTACCAGAACCAACAACCAATGAATATATACTAACAAATACACAATGTTTATTATTACTCCTGCCATCATCAGAGCACAACATTACGTGACAGAATCAAATTACATGGTCAATCTCTCTCCTTGCCTTCCTTTTAAGGCACACCAACCCATACTCACCCATGCACACTCACACACAAATGCTAATTGCTAATTCTGTTTGCTAGTAGGTCACGTGCACCTGGCAGAGCCAGGATGCCTGTGCACTACTGTGAGCCGCATAAGCAAAGCTCCTGGAGCCGGGCTAGGAACTTGCAGGAGAACAGACCTTTCCTCACAGCAAGTGGTGTGGGCACCCGAAGTCCCACCTGGACCATTGCTGTTTATGAGAAAAGGCCTTGAATTTGCACCCCAGCAAATGCCAGGTCCCCAATCACAGCTGGGTGGACTGGTGGGAGGCAGATGGAAAATTTAGATGGAAAATTACCTGAGTGGGGCTTGAACTCTGGGACCTCAGGTCGTGAGCGAAGGACTTAACCACTACACCACACACACTCACACATATCCACCCACACACACATACCCACCCACACACTTATAACACAACCTTACGAGATACGGCAGACGTCAGGAAACCAGCAAACATCCCACTGACTCCACTGACTAAATATCCTTCCCAAGTCTCCAACTTCTTTCTCTTTGTAGACTCTGCACTATTAGCAGCAGACGGTGGGAGTGACAGGAGCTGCTCCTTCATTACCTGACGGCATCCTAACAACGCACACACACACCACTAGTGTTAAGAGACTAGTTATGACCAGGTTACACCATTCTAATTAAAGCCCATCATTTTAAAGCCTAAATTACATGATAAGTCTGACCTCTAATCGTGTATCTGTACAGGGAAAGTGCAATACGGTATTCCTAGTCTTTGAGTTAATTAACACCCTGTCACTCTTGCACACACACACACACACACACACACACATTGATAAACTATCCCACTCGGTGATATAGCTATAAAATATCATATGTTCAAACACTCATGTACACATCAACCAAAAAAACGCAAGTGTTAGTTTGTATGTGTGTGATGATGTATCAAACGTCAACTGTTCATTGTCTACTACCTAGCTGAGGGAGTGCCACACAGCTCCAGACACTCTGGGTCACACTGGCAATACTTATTTGAGATACTCATACAATTTCTATATCTTAGCAACACTATATATAATGCAGCTAAAAAATAAACACTCCCCCCCCTCCCCCCCCCCCCCCCCCCAGGACCGGTTGCTGTAGGGATGGTGGTTCTGGCCACTGTTCCTCACCACACTATCAGAGATACCCCCAATGGTCATTATAGGGATGGCTCTGGTCACTCTGGTCAGGACTGGAAAACAGGCCTGGCCAGCAACCAGCAAGTAAATGTGAGACCGTATTCCGCTCAGTTGTTGAAAGTTGACGACTTGCTTGAAGAGTTTTGTTTTTGTTTATTGTTTCTGCTTAGACAAAACATTGCCAGCTTCCTTCCCTGACTAATACAGTTGGAAATAGATATTCCATTTCACATAATCTCAGATTCTATTCACGAGCTGTGAATGGCACAGCTTGCACAAGAGAAGAGGTATCAAAACAGAGAGAGTGTTACCAGATCACTGCATGGTGGCTGGAGGGAGGGAGGGAGGGAGTTCTGGGTCAGAATGTCATATATGTAGCTGGGTGTAGGGCATACCAAATGAAACCAACTGTATCAGTTATAGTTAGATGTGGGGTGGAGCTAGGAAGCAGATGCTACAAGTCTGGTCAACTTTATGTCAACCAATGCAGCCCATTCTTGGGTTTTCTCATTTTTGGTGAGACCTGTTATTATTTGTATATAACATATCACACAGTTTTTGCAGCATGTACTATCATGTACATCCACAAATCACTTCTTTACTTCAGTTCATTCAATGCACGAAGATACTGGCCAACATTAGACTTAGCTGTATGTACCAACTCTAGATCTGGTTTAGACCAGACTAATTATACTTTATGCATGGTGGGTGGTACTAACCACACCCCACATTATCAACATAACACAAAACAACCTTCCAAGTCTTCCTATAATGCAGATGAGCAAAATCAACAACACCACATTATCCTCACCACATCACACACATCCTCACTGCTGATGATGTCACAGATACACATGGCATGTGTTGGTCGAGTTTAGGCGGGAGGGGGGAGGGGGGGGGGGAATAATAAGAAACAAACTCTACTGCATGTATGAGCTGGCACGGGCAGTCATGTGCATCTCATAGGAAACAATATTATGTGATTTTCACTCACAGTGTTGATTGAAATAACTAAACACCAAATAGAAGCGGCACAAGTGAAACTAGTACATATGAAGCACCAGGAGGTGCGAACCCTCAGCGTATGTCCACCAGAGATCAGCAGTAGAAGCAAACTTCTGTTAAAAATTATTTCAAACCGTTAGCATTTACACACAGACAGTTACTACTTACGGCGATACAAAGAATAAAGCAAACAACAGAGCATGTCAGTCTCCATGTTCTATATCCAGCTTGTTATCCTCTTCCCTGCATGTCAGTCTCCATGTTCTATACCCAGCTTGTTATTCTCTTCCCTGCATGTCAGTCTCCATGTTCTATACCCAGCTTGTTATCCTCTTCCCTGCATGTCAGTCTCCATGTTCTATACCCAGCTTGTTATCCTCTTCCCTGCATGTCAGTCTCCATGTTCTATACCCAGCTTGTTATCCTCTTCCCTACATGTCAGTCTCCATGTTCTATACCCAGCTTGTTATCCTCTTCCCTACATGTCAGTCTCCATGTTCTATACCCAGCTTGTTATTCTCTTCCCTGCATGTCAGTCTCCATGTTCTATACCCAGCTTGTTATCCTCTTCCCTGCATGTCAGTCTCCATGTTCTATACCCAGCTTGTTATCCTCTTCCCTACATGTCAGTCTCCATGTTCTATACCCAGCTTGTTATCCTCTTCCCTGCATGTCAGTCTCCATGTTCTATACCCAGCTTGTTATCCTCTTCCCTACATGTCAGTCTCCATGTTCTATACCCAGCTTGTTATTCTCTTCCCTGCATGTCAGTCTCCATGTTCTATACCCAGCTTGTTATTCTCTTCCCTACATGTCAGTCTCCATGTTCTATACCCAGCTTGTTATCCTCTTCCCTGCATGTCAGTCTCCATGTTCTATACCCAGCTTGTTATCCTCTTCCCTGCATGTCAGTCTCCATGTTCTATACCCAGCTTGTTATCCTCTTCCCTGCATGTCAGTCTCCATGTTCTATACCCAGCTTGTTATCCTCTTCCCTACATGTCAGTCTCCATGTTCTATACCCAGCTTGTTATTCTCTTCCCTGCATGTCAGTCTCCATGTTCTATACCAGCTTGTTATCCTCTTCCCTGCATGTCAGTCTCCATGTTCTATACCCAGCTTGTTATCCTCTTCCCTACATGTCAGTCTCCATGTTCTATACCCAGCTTGTTATCCTCTTCCCTGCATGTCAGTCTCCATGTTCTATACCCAGCTTGTTATCCTCTTCCCTACATGTCAGTCTCCATGTTCTATACCCAGCTTGTTATCCTCTTCCCTGCATGTCAGTCTCCATGTTCTATACCCAGCTTGTTATCCTCTTCCCTGCATGTCAGTCTCCATGTTCTATACCCAGCTTGTTATCCTCTTCCCTGCATGTCAGTCTCCATGTTCTATACCCAGCTTGTTATCCTCTTCCCTACATGTCAGTCTCCATGTTCTATACCCAGCTTGTTCTCCTCTTCCCTACATGTCAGTCTCCATGTTCTATACCCAGCTTGTTATCCTCTTCCCTGCATGTCAGTCTCCATGTTCTATACCCAGGTTGTTATCCTCTTCCCTGCATGTCAGTCTCCATGTTCTATACCCAGCTTGTTATTCTCTTCCCTGCATGTCAGTCTCCATGTTCTATACCCAGCTTGTTATCTCTTCCCTGCATGTCAGTCTCCATGTTCTATACCCAGCTTGTTATTCTTCCCTGCATGTCAGTCTCCATGTTCTATACCCAGGTTGTTATCCTCTTCCCTGCATGTCAGTCTCCATGTTCTATACCCAGCTTGTTATCCTCTTCCCTGCATGTCAGTCTCCATGTTCTATACCCAGCTTGTTATTCTCTTCCCTGCATGTCAGTCTCCATGTTCTATACCCAGCTTGTTATCCTCTTCCCTGCATGTCAGTCTCCATGTTCTATACCCAGCTTGTTATCCTCTTCCCTGCATGTCAGTCTCCATGTTCTATACCCAGCTTGTTATCCTCTTCCCTGCATGTCAGTCTCCATGTTCTATACCCAGCTTGTTATTCTCTTGGCTGGGGTGTGTGTCTACTGCTTGGAGACGTGCAATCATTTGTTGTTATGGTGACTTGTGAGAAAACACAGTTGTCATGGGCAACAGAATCACTGGCCGTTACTATCACCATTGCTATCTGTGGCGAATCCAGTGACAGGGAGGGCCCCAAATATATTTAGATCAACACATAAAATAATAATTGATTGTACATGATTGGGATATTAATTTATGACTGAAGTTAGCATGCAGTTGTCCTGTTAATTGTACTGCCTGCTGGTATGTTTGGATATTATAATTTTTCAATAAATTTGGTGGGGAGGGGGAGTCTGGATCCTTCCCTGGTTACTACCATGGTTATTATTTGTCAGTGCAACCTCAAACTATTGTTATTTAACACACCAAAAAATGTGAAGGATGCCACAGCAAAGTTTGCTCCAACAGAAATGCCATAAATATGGAGAGGGACTTTTCTGTAGTAGGCCACGCCTACACCTGTGGCCACACCCACCACGGTGAAACACGCAGTATTCCTGAGCAAAGGGACCGTGATGCTTGGGTTTTTCTTAGCCAATCGAAATATCCGACCGCATAGATAGCCGCTGACCCCTATAAAAAAGATTATAATTTATATATTTATTTTCAGAAAATAATGTCTGCTGACCTGCGACTACTATTGGTTTCCATAAGAATTTCATCACAATCTACTCACTCGACCATTTTTGTATATTTTACGAATTGGAGCGCACCTGAGGGGAGTGGTATAAGGTGTGGTTAGAATCGTTTGTTTACACCCAGCTTGCTTACATTGGAGAAGCTGCACGCAGTGATGGCCGAGTCTTTGCGGGAGCAGTATTTGTGGAAATCCTTTTTGAACAGGGCTAGGTGGAATGAAAACAAGGTTGTGGCCAATCAGAAGAAATACGGGGTAAGTTAATGAGCTATAGCTGGAGTTGGAAGGTCAGCGTATTAGCTGTACGACTGCATGACGACGACGCAATCTAGGCTATACGAAATTAACTCCTTTTTGTTGAAGTTAATGTGAGAGGTGGAATTAAGATCATGTGATGACTTGTGTTGCATGTATTTGCAGTCTCCAGATGGACGGCTGGTGTTCCTGAAGACTCGTGGAGATATGCTTGTTTACAGAGGCTTACTACTGGTTGCTGGTTTGGGTACAGCTTACGTGCTGAGTTGTCTGTCACTGTTTGCTGCAGGAAAACTGAAGAAGAGAGAACGCTCTTAAAGAAACTAGTATTTTTATCATTAGTAATCGGTCAGAACAATATTTCCACTTAAAATAGCTTGGCTGTTATTTATATACCTTCTGTACCAGCTTTTAATTAATTAGTTGGGTAAGGTGAAGCATTTGACCTTGTGCTGTACAAGTATGCCCAATCTTGCAACTTATTATTAAAAAACAAAACAACCTTGCTCACTCCAAATAATGCACACTCTTGCATCTTACCCCTACTTTTAAGGTTCTTAATTTGAAAATAAGTAATCATTCATACAAACAATGTGAACAACAATAAACACATCATGCAATAAGAAAAAAAAATTAAAATAACAGCGTATTGTTGAGAAGTAAACAATTCCCATTTGCATGCTAGACTTGTAATATTAGAACAAAGAGAGTGAGAGCTAAAAGTATATGAAATACACCATAGGAAGCTCCTCTCCAAAGTTACTTTGGCTTTTGCTGCTTCAACTGATTTGAAAGCCAGTCAAGACCTTCGTAGAGGCCATCTCCACTAGTAGCACATGTTGCTTGGATGTACCAGTTGCGGTTCCGTAGACTGTGGAGGCCGAGCTTGTCGGTGATCTCGGCAGCGTTCATCGCATTGGGCAAGTCCTACGCAATGGATATAAAGAAGACAATGATTAGTAACAATTGGTAGCAATAATAATGCAGAATGATTATTGATTGATTGATTGGGCGGTATTGATAGAACTGATTCAGACAATCGCACAAACAGCTGAAAGTTTCTAAAGCATATGTTGAGGATAACGGAATACAATCTTGACCCCTTTCAAAGCTCACACGCACGTTTCCAAATAGAATCTCCTACATACATTTGACCCCTAATCAAACCTTACACAAACATCCTTCAATCCAGCTTCACATACCCACCCACCCAGTCACAAACTTCACCTGATCATAGAAAACTCCCACTCCACCCCCAAGGTAACTACTTGTTTAGTCTAACACAGTCATGATAACAAACAAACAAACCAGGAAGTCCAAACCATTAATAATCAATTAGTGCCTGGACAGAAGTCATACTAGAACACATGTAACTGGACCACACCAGTATATAAATTGGACACGAGACCACACCCAGTACATAAACTGGACACGAGACCATATCCAGTATGTGCAACTGGACATGAGACCACACCCAGCACGTGTAACTGGACTAAGACCATACCCAGCACATAAACTGGACATGAAACTAACCCAGTACATGTAAAAGGACAAATGACCTAAGGAGAGAGAGAGAGATAGAACAGCTTTGGCTTGGATAGGATATGTTAGTCAAAATGAATCACTGAATAAGGTAAAAGTGAAAGTAAAATTGATCAAAAAATAATAATCTGCATTTTTAAAGTAAAGAATGAAAACAAATTGACTCCACTCTCCTTTCTACCTCCAGCAGTCTGTAAAGCCCCAGTTACAACATAGCTGGCATACCTCTTGTAGAGTGACACAGGATTTTTTGCAATCCCCGAGATCTTTCATAGTATAATATCCCTGCCTTAGAGCAGGGATATTATACGCCATGCATCTTCAGTTGCAATAGCAGAAGCATTCACTATCTTCTAAACTAGTTAGGCACTTTATCATCAATTGCATTGTTGGGAATAGATGCCATGTTCTAAATTAGTTAGCCATAGTGAACAGCCGCATTTAGCGCTTCTGAGGCCTTAAGTAGTGCTCTCCCATCAGCCGAAGGCCTTCAGAACCCTGAAAACGGTAGTTCTCTTAAAGACAGTGCTTAACAACTCTGGCTATTCTTTGTAACCTCCAGCTCAAGTGAATTCTACACAACACTGCACTCATACACATACCCATCCACTCTGCATAAGCATATTCCTCTGATTCAACCCCATCCATACTTATAACCAGGTTCTGACCCTTCATAAAAACTATTCTTCATCAAACAGGTTAAAGGAGAAGCAAAGGCAAATAATGTGGGGGGAAATGTGGGGGGATGTGAAACAACAACAACAAAATCTCAATTGTTGCTGGGGAGGGCTTCTGGGTTCATTTTCTCAGCAACAACTGAGATTTATTCTCATTTTACCATTGGTTTTCCTTCCTTTCGATTGAGAAAATTACTTTTCAACTCCATACTCACTCCCATCATTTCATTAACTCAGAAGCAGCTTGCCCGCAGACCGACGCCCACGCTACTGCTCAGGAGATCGGTCTCTGTCTCATTCTTACAATTCCCTTCAATTACCCACTCTGTGAAAAGCTCTAGTTTACAAACAACCTGACTGACCCTGACAAGCCGAACTAATTATTTGGGACTCACTAAAAGTAGTAGAATCAAAACCTTTACTTTCTCGTTTACACTCACAGTATTAATAAACCACAGTTGTTGTTTGTTTCTCACTTTTCTAATAAATATAAAACAAACAAACTCGTAGGAGAGAGAGAGAGAGAGAGAGGGGGGAGGGAAAGAGACATTCACAAAGGGAAATAATCAGGGAGGAATCTGGTGGGAGGATCCTCACCACCTATACCACCACATGCATCCTCTCATCCACGTGAACACAAGTGGGAAAAAGCACTGCCTATTAAGGACAACAAATGATTCTGGACAAGGACCTCGTGTGGCAATGCTGTGAATGATAGCTGTCAGGAAGTCATCCGGAGCCAATTGACCGTGGCAGGATGTGACTTCACCACTACTGCCAGCAGCCAGTACAACAATCACATCTACCATGACATCACTTTACACTAGCCCATGCACCAGCACAGAGCCAACTTGTGGTCAGTAAGGTGCCGACAGCTCTCACGCAAACTACTCCTTCAGAGGTAGAAGTTGTAATCAAAGGGAGAAACTTTCACTCCACCTATATCACATTCCCAGGCCCCGCCTACCAATACTACGGCCATCAATCCACATAACACCTGCTCCAAGGCTTGTCACATTACAAGCCTTTAAAGTAACCAACCACCAAGCTACAAGGAACAGAAGAATAGGGACACTTCCAGCACTTTGGGGTAAAGATTCTAGTATAGCTACAGCTATGGTAGTTCAATTTCGGATCATAATCCATTAATTGTAAATGTGGTTCAAATTCCTCCCACCAGCCACTTTGTCTATTAGTGTACTTATTCCTTACCAAGCTACGGTCTTAGCCAAACATTCTTATTACTCCTGCAAGCGACGGTTTCCCAGTACCACAAAGAGCAACATTATTAACCTTTGGAAGCGTTCTTCTTCAACTACAAATGCCGCATGAATTATAATTTAGATCCTGTGGAGCACTCACCAATAAAACCCGGGGTGGTATCACTTAGTGCAGTCCTGCAATATCAAATGATTGTTGTTTGACTGAATAAGACCGCTACACTGTGTATGATCAACTCCCAGAGGAAGAACAGACATAGGACCTCCACTTCTCTTAAGGTACAAAGTGTTCACAAGACACAACATCGTTGTATCCAACTGACCACATGTCATGCAAATAACATGAGAGAGATTCGATATGGAAGGGGGAATAAATTGAATGGAATTGAAAGAGGATGTAAATGAAACCCATGAGGAACAACTGAAGGCCCACTTTAAAAAACTCAATTTCAAAAGTACAGAAATATCTAGAGATTCTGGTGAGACGGTTCAGAAGCTTCTTTATATCAATATGGCCGAACTGTTATAAGCCATATTGCTAGTTCAAACAGGAGAATATCAATTGGGAAGCCTTTTGCCAGGTCAGCACTACAATTAAATACTGCTGACCTCAAGAACCAGAAGAAACCAAAAAAAAAAATTACTATAAGTACAATATTATGCAAGCCCCTCCTCGCAAACCCAATATAAAATTTTCAATTGCTCGAGTTATGATTAATAAGATATACAGAAAAGACGAGCCTTGCATTAAATGAAGAAAAAAAGAAAAGAAAAAAAAGTGATCAAATAGTACAAATTGAAGTGAAAGTCTTACCTGTTTGTTGGCGAACACGAGGAGTACGGCATCTCTCAGCTCATCCTCACTCAGCATCCTAGTAAGCTCATCACGTGCTTCACCAACTCTCTCTCTGTCGTTGCTGTCGACGACAAATATGAGCCCTGGAAGATCCCAGAGACCGAACATGCACACACACACACACGTGGTCACAATTGAAAAGAAGGTGAGAGTACTAGCACTACAGCAAGACACTATAGGCACAACCACCAGCCGTCAATCAATTGCTATGCAACCCAATCACACTACCAGGGCAACCTCAAATACTATCCACAAGCACATCTATAACTTATTATTAGACCCAATACACAACAACCTAAGCTACTTATCCCAGCAGTTTGGGAAGTCTTAACACTATAACTTGTTGTGTGCTTGTCTCTCTTCCCCTCAGCCCAGCACAATGGCAGCTGCTCAGAGCAGTCGCAGCATCACACTGGGTCCCAGGTAGTCAAGCACATCCTCACGTACCAGCACACGTGACAGTCACTTCAAGGTAAAGGGACGAACAAAAATCCCATCCAAAGACCAATTAAAGAGACGTATACATGTGCTGAATGCTTGAGGACTCCGAGCGCAAGGATGTTATCATCACTGAGGAAGATTACTAAAGACTATATTAATGGTCAATTCTCGTGGCAAAAAAAAAAAATCGTACATCTATTTGATGCCCACCACAACAAACCCAACTTGCCCTATGGCTACTCTGTGTCACTTGCTTACCTTGTGTGTTCTGGAAATAATGCCGCCATAGTGGTCTGATTTTGTCCTGGCCTCCAACATCCCACACAGTGAAGCTAATGTTCTTGTATTCCACTGTTTCTACATTGAAACCTGACAACCCAATAGAGGTAGTTAAATAATAAACAATACTTTCATGCCCTCTTTCTCGATCCCAGTGTTATCTCTGACCAACCTGGCCCCCATGACAGTTCTAACTCCACCCACTTAACTCTAATTTTTGCAAGGGCTGTTTAGAGCTGATGGAGAAACGCATAAGATAAGCCTTATTCAACTTGCCTATAGTTGGAATGGTCGTTACGATCTCCCCGAGTTTTAGTTTGTACAGGATTGTCGTCTTTCCGGCGGCGTCCAACCCCACCATCAATATTCGCATCTCTTTCTTGCCAAAGAGGCCCTTGAACAAAGAAGCGAATGCTCCCATATTTTGTGCTTCTGTTGTTTTCTGGGTATACTAGTAAATACGCCTAATCGCCCTCAAACGATAACTAGGTACCTCAAAACACCCTACTAAGATATCGACCAAGCACTGTTTAGATTTTATCTATTTCCTGAATATAGAGAGGGCAGGGGGATACGGTGTCGTATCAAAATGGCCACCCCAAATCACGCAACGTCACATGTGCCGCGCAGTTTCCAACCACGACAATTGTATCCCTTTGGCCTTCATTTGCAAGTTTGACGGGGGTCTACTCAGGATAGCAATTTTTGGTCATTGACTTCTACCCAGTTTATGGTATGTTACTATTTTTAAACACATTGTGATTTTATAGATTCAAAATACGTCATTTCTTAAAGACGACCACTGCCCACTTTCAGTGAGGGTTCAATTAGGAATTAGTGGCACGCGCGAAAGCGATGTTTCCATCTCTGCATGTTTTGTTTTAGTTCAGCCCACATAAATAGTCGTAGATTTGTATGTAATGTCTTGTTCTTGCAAGGGTCGTTAGTTCCGTGTAGCTTGCTGCTATGGCGGCTCTAAGTGCAGGTGCGTTGTTTCTTAGCGAGACCCGACGGTAAAATTTCCTATTATTAGCTCTGACAATTCGTAAAATTGTTTGCACTAGCTACTTTCATTTGTATTTCTCATGTGTAGATGGAGCTCCCGGACAGCCAGTTTATGTGTATAATGCTTCTAGTCACGCGTCATCTTTGCTTAACGAAATGAACAAGCTCAGGGACAGCAGAGACTTGTGCGACATAACGCTGAGCGTGGACCAGGTCGAGTTCAGAGCCCATCGCCTAGTTCTGGCTGCATGCAGCCCATACTTCAACGCTATGTTTACCAACCAGCACCTAGAAAGCTCCTTATCCAAGGTGGAGCTGAATGGGATGGAGGGTGGGGCTGTGGGTGCTTTGATAGACTTTGCCTACACCTCAAGTCTAGTGATTTGCCAGGAAACTGTGCAAGCCATAATGGCTGCTGCCAACCATCTGCAGATTATGGATGTGGTGGATGCATGCTGCGATTTCCTTCGTAACCAGATTGACCCGGAGAACTGCCTCGGGATCGTTGCCTTTGCTGAAATGCTGAGCTGTGATCAGCTGCAGAGCATTAGCTGGCAGTTTGCTCTGGAGAACTTCCAAGAGGTCTGCAAGACGGACGAGTTTCTCTCCACGCCCGTGTTCCTGCTCAAAAGGCTGCTCCAATCTGAAAACCTCAACGTCTCTTCCGAAGAGGATGTCTTGGATTACGTGGTCCGATGGTATGGACACGATCGTGAGGGGAGAGCTCCTTCACTCTGTTCCATTCTACGCTACGTCAAATTATCTCTCATTTCATGGGCTCTTGTCAGAGAAAGGCTTCTGTCAGACCCACTGCTGTCATCGCAAGATGACTTTCATGTGGTTATAGCTCAGGCTAGGCAATTGCAGTCTGATTTGAAAGACCTGGACGCAATTGAAGATGCTGACACTCGATGCATTCCTAGGAAATCCGTGGGCCAGAGTTCGTTCTTGTATGTTGTTGGTGGCGAGACAACTCCAGGAAGGTCTACTGTGAAAACCGTTGAGCGATATAATCCTGCTAAGAACAGCTGGACTACGCTGGCTCCCATGAGCGTGTGCAGGAGAGGAGTGGGTACGGTGTTGCTGAATGGCCTGCTGTATGTGGTGGGCGGGTCCAGCGGAGTTCAGGCGTTGAGGTGAGTTCAATGGCTGTTGCGATTCAGTTCATGAAATAATGCAATGCTCTTCGTAAACTTACCCTCAGTTTGATAAGGCAACTTCCCGCATGCAGGAATATACATCTTGTAATACTTTTCTGAACTGGATTAGAACACAATAGGAAATTAAGTGAGATAGCAGAGAGGGAAGGAGAGAGTGTGTGAGAGAGGGTGATAGAAAGAAATTGGTTATGTTTCTTTGGTTTGATGGTGGATGGGGGCAGCTGTATTAACATATTATGGTAAGGGTTGAATTTGTTGGCAAAAGTCATCTTGGGATTACCTAATGTGTGCTGGTCTCTTGACAACCCTCAGACACATGTTATGTAAGTCATGGTTTGTACACCTTGCAACTTTACGAGCTACACAAACACCACGGCCATGTCTGGGACACAATGGACTAGGGGTCGACCTTTTCCCATTTCTCTAAGAATGATCAATATTGCAAGCCTCAGCTGTGACTAGAGATTCTAGTGAATACAGTAGAAGACGAAATAAAGTTCTGGATTCTGTTTTCTGGTATAGCAGTAAAAAAACGGTAGTTTTTTTTACCGATCAAGTATTACTGTTGCGTTCCGTACCATTTTAGCTAAACGGAACACCGTTGACTAAAACAGTAAAAAGTATGGTTAAGCTTTTCCGTCAATTCACTCATATTTTCTAGTTAGAAACTCTTCTATAGCTATACCAGCAAGCTAAGGCCTTGTATCACCCATTAAATGCTATGAAGATAGTGCAAAATGACTCGTACAAAAAATCTAACTCGCTTCACTGAAGCAGCTCACTGAAGCTTTGCCAGGCACACAGCTATAACGAGGTCTGCACTTTGTAGGTATTCTGCTAGCTATAATTGGACCTCTGCCAGTAAAAAGTTTAAGCCCGTGAGGGTCTTAACATCTCAAAAACATCGATTCCATGCAGTGGTTGAGCTTACGATTCTCTGCAACACAATTCAGAATTAATGGTTTCAAATTTTTATTACCCTACAAGTTCTGCCTCAGGAGCCTGTAAAAAAAAAACGGAACGTTTTATCAAATAAACACTTTTCATACGGTAAATGAGAAAGATTAAAATAGTAACACAGGCGAATGGAACGGCTGTATTTTATGAAATGGCGTACCTTTTCCCCCAATATTTAATCATGATCCAGAACTCTTTTTGGTGCCTACTGACTCAGTGTTGTTGTAATTGTAATATTTTTAATTACAAGTTAATTACAATGATTGTACATACTTCAAAGTAATTGTAATTATAGAGCAAAAGTAATTGGTTCTTCTGATTTAATTCATACATTAAACTGTAATGTTAGTTGCTATTGCATTCGTATCTGTGGATGTATTGGTCAGTCCATGAGACAGGAATTGCCAGTTTCTATGGTGAACTTGTTCAGAAGCCCTAGGTAGTGAAATTAGCAGGTGGCGAGTTGTTTTTTTTGTAATTTTAAGTCAGGTAATTAAAGATACACAATAGAACATTTAGTGGATTTAGTCTATGATATATTTTTATTATTTCGTGCAAATTTTTAATTCTGTGATGTAAACAGTTGTACGAAGAGCTAATTATAGTTCTATGTCCCCTCACGGAGCTGAATAGTGATCTGTTGTGTCCTTATTAATGTATCCATGCCATGCCTCAGACTAGAATCCTAGGATGTTACATCGGAGCTGGGGAAAAAATGAATTTTTAAAAAGCGTATGTACACACACACGCATGCACACACACACACACACACACAGTGTTTCAGAAGTATGGTGTGTATCAAGTCTAAACATTTTGTGCTTAATTTTAATCCCTGCCTCCTGAGCTCTAAGGACACCCTGTTGCCATAGCTACATAACAAGCCTGTTGCCATGGCCTATCTCTAAAAAATTGATCTATTGGAACTTAATGGTTTGTTTTTGTTTTATAATTCATTGCAACCTTTACCATTGGTCACACGCACGTGCACACACTCGCACATGTTTTGTGTCCATCATCACTTCATTCATATCCTCAGGGCCTAGAGCAGATGAATGTACAAGTTATTTATTTTTAACTAGTTATTACAGTTTGTGTATTTTTGGATTAAATGACTCCAATAGATTATATTTTTAGATTTAACGCCAGATAGAGACAGGCTATTGCAATGGGGCAGTCCTGTGGCTATGGCAACAAGGCTGTCATGCGCCTGAGGCGTCAGGCTGTTCTAAGATTGGCGTTAAAATGAAGTACAAAAATATTTTGATCAGTCGCACACCATAATACATACTTACATACTTCTGAAACACTTAGAGGCATTCAATAAAAGATAGGAGTGAATGTGTGTTATAACCATAGTGGTCATCAGCTTATCACGTAATCACATCAGAGACTGGCCACACTATACACATTGTTTATATATGTATGAACAATAGGCTTATTTGTGCACCCACCCAGACAACCTCTCTCTTCCCTGGCTCACATGTGCCGATCATGTGGTGGTAGTAGCTTGCTGCATGGAGTGGGTGTTACAGAACATCCTAAAGGTGACCTTTTTCCTCTACGAAATTCTGTCTGGCTTCCCAAATTAGCTCTATCTTGCTAATGGTATTGGAGTGGCATTTTACAGGAACTCTTGCACTAGTCATGTTAGTCAGAGACTATATGTCACAATGAAATGTATTTGAGATGCTGACTAGTGCTGTGAATCAGAGAGGTTCATAACATGGCATAGTTTAATTGTTTCAGTCTGTGGACCTTCTTCAGGAAAAGCTGAAGAAGGTCCACGGAATGAAATGTTCTTTAACAATTATACTATGCTATGTTAAGCTACTATATACTCATTCAAGTACTGGTTAACTCAGTCAATCAGTCAGTCACCGTACGTGTGTCTATAATTCATTTCAGTTCCTGTGTGATATGTTTCTGAATCTGTATGACTGTTCCTAGCTAACAGTAACACATGAAATACCCAGGGACTTCACCTCTGCTAGGTATGTGAGATTCCCCTGGGAAGTTCCCATTGGAGTCATACTTTGTATTATGTTTTAAATATTATGAGCAGTTGGTAAAGTATTGGTATAATAGTTAATGTGAAATAGTATTAAAACTGTACATGTGTACTTCAATAGGTTGCCATTGGCTACCATCCCTTAGTTACCATGGCAGAAAGTCGTTATATTAAAGATGTATCTTTTTAAGCAGACCTTGTGCACTTGATCACTTCACCAATCGGATCCTCCTTTGCAAACTGTGCACTAGTCTGTGCCACTAATTGCTAGCCACTCCTACTTGGTCCTCCATGACATAGCAATATTCCCATGGTGTAGTTTGAATGTCTTCTTTTCCCTTGGGGCACAAGTGACAGTTTTCCCAAGTCAAATGACGAACTACGTATGGAGTGTTTTAAATACTATACTGTCTCTAGCGTGTTGTTGTTGTTGTTAACCCTCAGAGGGCATGCGCGAGAGGATTATAGTAGTCGTCCTGTCTGTTGGTCTGTCTGTCTGTCTGTCTGTCTGTCATGCTCTGATTTTGGAGAATTAACAGTTGATTTAAGTATGAACTTACCCAGGACGAAGATTTAAGACCTTTTATTGTGCTACTTTTTTTTAATTTTGTGGCTAATCGTTGAGAAAACACGAATTTTCAGCTCCACAGTATAGGTACCAGCTTTTATGGGCAACGCCCCCTAGCGTCACGTCATAATCAAGTGAGCAAATAATTTCTTGCAGCCCAGCGGTGTAGTTTGATTTATGCTCAGGGAAGTTAACAGAAGTGAAGTTTCACGTTGAAAATGTATACAGGTGAGTGTTTCTGGCTAGTTAGCTTCTTCTCTTATGAAGACAGCATTTCCATGTACCATTTTCATTGGTCAAGCTATTTCGATGCCTCATTAAAACAGCTAACAGATTGCTTGTTCTTTTGGAAGGAGATTATATTGTAATAGCTAGGCAGTGTTTAATAGCCTGAGGGTTCGCACTTTTGGTGCTTCATTTTTTTTTGTAGTCATTGTTGTTGTTGTTGTTTTGTTCATTAGTTTTTTAATTATTAACAAATATTTGTAATAATTCTGGCTGTTTTCCTGTGTGACTGGTATTGTGTGTCAAGTTGTTGTGAGGTGCTTGCTTGCTTGACTGTGAATAGTGTATGAGAAAGTTAACAGTTGTGATAAAGGTGAATTGCATCCAGTTACCGTGGTTACCCACCTTTGCAGCACCCACCCCATGGCCCAATGTGGCATGTTTTGCCAGTTCCTGTGTTATGTAATATTATGTAATTATATTAAGTACATGCTAATTATTATTTGCAAGGCAACTGATTGTCATTTCCTGACATGAGAGAGAGGGAGGGAGGGATTGATATCAACATTCCAGTGCCCTGAAGTAGCACTCCAAGTGCATTCATTTCATTAGGTCAATTAAATCCAGCAACTACCCAAGCTAGGCTCCAAATTTGTCAGGCTCCAGGTTTAACACATGTGGACTCCAGATGCAGCTGCTTGCCATTTGCAAATATCAGTGTGCAATAACATCAAATACAAATAATGAAAAAGTAATAGATTTTTTTTTTCATTCTCTCTGCTGCCATTCTTTCTGAGGTAGCAAGAAAATGGAGTATGTTAATTGAGATTGAGGGACTAATTATTCCAATGATTCTGTCATTCTTGGCGGATAATTATAATAATAGCAAATTTTCTCGTTCTAACAGCCAATATTGTTAATTAAAACTTAACTCGACGTTTCGACTTCTTGCCAAAGTCGAAACGTCGAGTTAAGTTTTAATTAACAATATTGGCTGTTAGAATGAGAAATTTTGCTATTACAGTAAACCCTCAGTTATCCGAACCCCGTTTGTCCAAACTCTCGCTAATCCGAACACCATTTTTGGGAATTATAATGATATTCATTGGAATTTTGCTGTGCATTAAATAGATGAGAGATTAAGATCCCATTCAAAATGACTTATTTCAAAATCCGAACATTTCAAATATTCGAACAACCCTCGGTCCTGAGGTGTTCGGATAACTGAAGGTCTACTGTATTAAGAATATTATTTTAATGAAAGGACCCAAAGTACAAGCTGTGAGGACTATTGTTGCAGTGTTAAGTCCAAGCCCGTTGCATGTGGAAGTAGTGAGCAGAGCAGTGGGTGTGTGAATTGAAGATGAAGTTTATTGTTTTTCTAATTGCTTTTCATTTCAATTTCTCACACCACTAGTGAAATCAATTCCAGTTGGCATTTCATTTGTCTCTCTATAGAGCAGCTATTGGTACAGAAATCAGATATACTCAACTAATCGAGCTACAAATAGTGTAATTCGGGAAAAGAAGTGACTGATTGAAGTGACGGTAGCTCATCAACTTTAGATTTTAATGTATGCAATGTTTCATCTTCGCATATGTAAAATATTGTAACATTATAATCTTTTAACACTTTAAAATATAGTAACGTCATCTTCAAATTAACGTCATCTTCAAATATAGTAACGCCATCTTCACACTGTAAAATATAGTAACATCATCTTCACACTGTAAAATAATAGTAACATCATCTTCACACTGTAAAATATAGTAACATCATCTTCACGCTGTAAAATATAGTAACATCATCTTCACACTGTAAAATATAGTAACATCATCTTCACACTGTAAAATATAGTAACATCATCTTCACACTGTAAAATATAGTAACATCACTCTGCCGTGCCCCCTCACCCCAATAATAGTAACAGTCCATCCCTTCACACTGTCAGTAAAATATCCCCCAGAACATCATCATTCCAAACCTGTAAATAATAGTAACTCATCTTCACACTGGTAAAAATATAGTGACATCATCTTCGCATGTAAATATAGTTAACATCCATCTTCACACGTTAAAATAATCCACCCCCCACGCATACACCCATCATCTTCACAATGTAAAATATAGTAACATCATCTTCACACTGTAAAATAATAGTAACATCATCTTCACACTGTAAAATATAGTGACATCATCTTCACACTGTAAAATATAGTAACATCATCTTCACACTGTAAAATATAGTGACATCATCTTCACACTGTAAAATATAGTAACATCTTCACACGTGTAAGTATAGTAACATATGTCTTCTTGGTGTGCTGCAGGATTGTAGAGAGCTATGACCCATGTTCCAATACTTGGCAGCAGCTGGAAGATATGCTACAAGAGCGGAGCAGCGTGGTGACTGTAGCTCTGGGGGACTACATTTATGCCATTGGAGGCTACGATGGATTCAGTAGTTGCTTGCGGAGTGTTGAACGCTACGACATGTCCTCTAGCACTTGGTCGTACGTCTCGGACATGTGTGTTGCTCGTAGCATGCATGATGTGGCCGTGCTCAACAAGCGTCTGTTTGTCGTCGGGGGTTACGACGGAGGCGGGGATTTGGCCAGCTGCGAGGTGTACACGCCTGAACTCAACAAGTGGGAGCTGATCAAAGAAATGGGATCCCCTCGCTGTATGTCAGGAGTGGGCGTGGTGGGCTCCTCCCTCTTTGTGGTAGGCGGGTGTGACTGCTCACAAAATTTAAGTAGCGTTGAAGTGTATGATGAAGATAAAGGCGTGTGGGATCGAGTGGCAGATATGAAAGAACAACGGAGCGGGCATGGAGTTGCTGTAGTGGGAAAGAAGCTGTATGCACTGGGTGGTTACCGTGGGCCTGAAGACGGGTACTCGAGCAGTGTGGAATGTTACGATGTGGAGTCAGACTGTTGGTCCAGCGTAGGTTCAATGAAAGCTGAGCGGCGACGGTTTGGTTGTTCTTGATACTTGACCACCACTTACCTAATCTTCGTCACATCACTGTCTATCTATTCAGCAAATGTGCCAAATATCTCTATTTATTTATTCAGTTGTGTTATTTTTGTTTATATATCATTATTTATATTTTTTTTAAATTTATTTTTTTATATATAACCTATTTATAGAGGGAAAGAATTGTTTTCTTTTTATAACTATAATATTAACTAAAAATAACTCACATAGCTACAGAGTTGAACTGTTACTGGATTAATGGAATATACACAAGTGGAACACTGAAGTAAGGAAGTGCGAAGTGGTACATTTATTCATGCATTGATTAGAACAGGTGCAACTGTAGCAGTCAGTAAAACTAATGGGCATATTAATCACTAAATTGTTACATATTTCTCATTCTTGCTTAGTTCTCTTCCCTCTATTCTTCATCGCTCCTGACTGCCCATTCTGACTTCACTCTGTTCTTGCTACATGGATAACAGACATTACACACCTCCATAGTTACCTGACCTGTGTAACTATCACTTGTCCTACCATGACGGTGCTGGGGTCACTCAGACGCCAGTTATCACTGCATGTGAGTCCAAAGTTGAACTGTCGCTGAAAAAAAAAAAAGGAATATAAACTGAAGTACGGACAGAAGTTGAACATTTTATTCCTTGATATGAACAAATTCAAGCTGTAACACTATTGGCAAGAATTAAACACTTGGTAATAATGTAGCTAGAATAACAACAAAGGGTGGGCTTCTGTATGAATATGGTTAGTGATAATTCATGTATAAAGTAACAGGTTAAAAATTTAATTTTCTCTATGTCTCCAACTGTAAGATAGTACACTTTTCATTTAACATTTCCTTATAAGGGTAACTCCTGAATTTGGAACTATCCTCATAGGAAATGTAGAACCCAAGGTGAACAAAGAAAATTCAATTTTCATCCTGCATCAATTCTCAAGTATTAGCTATAATTGTTATCATAATGTATGAGTAATGTGATATCAGGAAGTGAGAGCTCATTATGAGCTACAACACTTACCAAATTGTAACTTCTGGTTTTACTGAAGTCTAGGATGCTAGTCTGCTATACGTTGTTAGGTGGGGTTGATAAAGTAAACTTAAGTTAAAAGTCTGCCCCAAGCCAATGGTACGTGCCAAGGACCAAATGTGTTATCGATATCATTATTCAATCATCACGCTACTATCATGTGACACATGTTTGTTTCTATTCATCCCCTTTATTTGTGAACTCCTGATAGTGTATCACTTCACTGCACTCACTTGCCAACAATAACAACAATATAATTACAACAACACAACAACAATTGTTTAAAATCTGACTAGTCCATTTGAAAGATCATGCCACATAAATGACAATGTTTAATTACCAATTATTATATCTATTTTCACATAGACAGTTGTCCTTGTAGCCATGGCAATCGTCCTGTTCTAATGCTCACCTGGTCTTTGAATAGTCCATTTGGTGAGAGAAGGTCTTTCTTGTTTCTCTTAGTCCTAGCTTCCAGCCACCATGTCAGGTTGTCTCCTCCTTCTCCTTTCACCCACTGCATCTCTCCAGGTAGGAAACTCATGGCCAGCACTATGCCAACGAAGATCAACAAAACCAGCCAGCTCCCCGGGTACTGAATCAAAATATTGGGTGACTTGAAGATAATGACCATACACATGCTTGTATATACATTAGTTATTCACATGAAGGTGTATTTAATGGTAAGCCATTTCAAATTGCAATTCCATTAACATATTAACCTTTTGGCCCTCTTCTGCCTCTGCTTGAGTCTTTTAGTCTACCCAAACTTGTTACCCTCTATCTCCTTTGTCCCCTTTCTCTCCTTACTGCTCTGTCTCCTTCCTGCTCTGGACAGTTCCCTCAGGTTTGCTCTCCTACGCATGCCCTAGTGCTTGTTGCAATTCTCCCGCCCTGTCCTCATGATGCCCTCCACCTAGCCCGGCCTGCTTGGTTCTAGAAGGGCCTGGTTAGCTACGTTTAAACAGAGTTTAACCTTCATTTTATTTTAGCTACTCCATTAAAGAGGATGAGCCCAAATCCATCAGTAGGACTGTTGAAGTAACTTTACCATCTCACCTCATCCATTGCAGGTTTAATGGCAACTATGAGAGCAGCAAGTATTAGAAATCCAAGAGACAGGTACCAGATGTGATCTCTGACTCTCCAGATGGCCTGGATCACTGGCTTCACGTACCGGTACTCTGATATGGTATGGTACAGCTCAGCGAGAGTTGGATAGACCTGGTCCATCACTGGTAGCTACACTTAGCTCAGCTGGATTATCTCACCAGTCTCTGACTCTATCTCTGGCACATGAGGGTAGGTGTGGGAAGTGTGCAAATGTGAAACCGTCCCAGGGAAATGCCATAGAGTATCACCATGTAAATATTCCTAACAAATATGTTGCCCCAAGGCTATTGGCATTTTAAGATTCATGATGATGTCTTTAATGAGTATTCCTCTTACGTCGTCTTCTCTCTGTGAATTTATAGATGTATGACGGAGTTATTTCTGAATGATGAGGCTTTGAAATATAACCATTTTACAAATTTAGAAAAGTATCCAGTGCACAAATAAACAATTTATTATGCTTGTACAATATGGGGTAGACATTTCAGTCTCACACTTGTATTTTCACTCGCTTTCAGCTTGTGAAGTTACTTACATGCTGATGATGCCAAGAAAGGATCCACTACTCTCTCTAGTCTTTGTTATGTTTGTCATGTCAGGCCAATGCAATGCATTGCCAGATTGAGGCCATTGGCCGACGTGTCATGAACTCTTTACCAAGGCTGGATCATTGTTTTATGTGGAGTTGTGCTTCCTTGAGGAAGACAAAGTGCTGGGTCAGAACTTCAAGCTGGCTATCCTGGGGCATCTAGAATGAGAGCATTTGCATGTGGCGTTATTTGGTGGCCAAAGTAGATAGTAAGGCCATACTAAATTGTTGGTTTAAAGTTGCATTTTGAATTTATTAATTAACAATTGTGGTTTAATAATAGTTTATTGCGCGTGCGTGATAGAGAGCACAAATGACATTCACACAGTGAAGCTAGCCAGCCACTGATAGTGTGAGGTTGCATATAGCTCTTCCAGTGTCAAGTCCAATCTTTCTGCAGTTTCAACAAAACTAGTGTAGTGAAGAGTGGCGAGTAGTTACTAACCTAGTAACAACAGACCTTTTACCAGTACATCAGTAACCTGACCACGCAAAAGAAACAGCAGCTTCCTGTTTGATTTTCATGATGATTGCCTGAGAAACAATTAATACTTTTGTAAGGCCCAAGATTGTGAAAAAATAGTGATATTTGTCGGTAAAATCAGCCATTCCCAACTTTCAGCTCCATTACCACCTTGAAGCTGGACCCCACAAAGGCCATTGTTACGCTTACACATTGATTATGATGGACTATTTGGAAGTAAAATGCATGTTGTAATAAGTGCTTGCTCAATATGGATAGAAGCTGTTGCTATGCCCACAGCTAGCTACAGGCAAACTTATATTCCACAATTGCAAAACTTGCTATGACTTAGGGAGTTACACTATAATATACATGTAGTGTCAGTTACTATGTTCTAAATTAGTTAGTCACTGTAGTCAGACAAGAGAGTTGATGGATCATTGCACACAGCCAGCAAGATACTGTCAGACAAGAGAGGTGATGGATCATTGTGTACACAGCCAGCAAGATACTGTCAGACAAGAGAGATGATGGATTGTTGTACACTGCCAGCAAGATACTGTCAGACAATAGAGGTGATGGATCAAGATACTGTCAGACAAGAGAGGTGATGGATCAAGATACTGTCAGACAAGAGAGGTGATGGATCGTTGTAGACAGCCAGCAAGATACTGTCAGACAAGAGAGATGATGGATTGTTGTACACTGCCAGCAAGATACTGTCAGACAAGAGAGATGATGGATTGTTGTACACTGCCAGCAAGATACTGTCAGACAAGAGAGATGATGGATCACAGTACACTGCCAGCAAGATACTGTCAGACAAGAGAGGTGATGGATCATTGTACACTGCCAGCAAGATACTGTCAGACAAGAGAGATGATGGATTGTTGTACACTGCCAGCAAGATACTGTCAGACAAGAGAGGTGATGGATCATTGCACACTGCCAGCAAGATACTGTCAGACAAGAGAGATGATGGATTGTTGTACACTGCCAGCAAGATACTGTCAGACAAGAGAGGTGATTGTAGACTGCCAACAAATAGACTTATCTGGAGTAGTTGTATTGCCAATCATATGCCTACTCATGTGTCGTATTACACTTAAAATATAATATATTATTGTTAGAGCAATGTTAATCATTATTAAATGAAAATGATCTAAAATTTTTAATTATAATAGTTAATTGTAATTTTAAAAAATACTGTGGAAATACACTTTTAAAATAAAAGTTAGAATGTGTGGGTATGATATATAAAAGTAATACAATGAGTGTTTTCAAATGCAAGTCCATGTAGTATTGACAGACTTCAATCCACAATTCTATTACACAAACAATACAATAATTCAAATACTACAATAATAACAATACACTTACTGGAGCTGTCGCTGTATTTTGTCTGCCACTTGTCTACAATAGTCCACTTGAGACAATACAGTAACAAACTCCTTGAGGGCAGTAGGTCTAGTTGATAAGACTGTACGAATGCTATTCAGAAGGTTCCTTGTCTTCTCTACATCAATCCAGTTCTGACGCTGACAGAGCTGGTCATACATGTCAGGAGATATGAGTCCAATACTGTAGCAGTGATCAGCTATTGTCATAACACAAGGCTTCACTGAGAGGACCAAGTCAGGATACACACTCAGAAATATACTCAAGCTATTGCCACCTAACCATAAAATATTTGTAATGATACCAAATAAAAACAATAACTTGACTTACTTTCAGAGACCTCTACCACAGGATCTTTCTTCTCTACCACAGGATCTTTTTTCTCTACCACAGGATCTTTCTTCTCATATTTCTAAAACCAAAAAATGATTGTTAGTTATTGCAATTTCCAATACATAAGTCTATTTCTACATACCTGTCCATACCAAATGAGGTGTCTATTCTGAAGTGCAATTCCTTGTGAACTGTTGAAACACTTCATGACTGAAGGAATGGACTCTACTTCATGAACTATCCCAAGATGATTCTCTCCTTCATGTGAACGACAGTCAAAGGCAAACTGGTAGTCCATGGAGCTGTTGTAGTTCATTCTGGAACTAGCCTTCTTTAGAGTGTCTTCTATTTCTTGTTTTAGAGCAGCACATTCATGGTGAATGGAGTCTTGGAAAGTAGGATTACACGAAACTACGACTTCGAAATATTTACATCGAGATATAAATGTTACACGAATTTGTTTAGATCCGTACATAAAGTGCACCATGTTTTTCTTGACTCCTTCTCCAATGAAAGTGAAGGACTTGTTGGATACGAGACATGCCATTGCAGCAGGAAAGAGTCCCATAGGAGTAAACCCACTACTGAAGTACATCAAGAGAGGTTCCACGAAACATGATCTACAGGATTCTTTGTGGAATTGGTCAAGTTCCTTTGCACTAGTGTTTTCTAACACGCAAGGCATGATGTATTCTTTCTCTTCTTCTAAGACTGAGTTAGTATCAGAAGATTTGACTGACGCAATCTCAGCTATGAAGTGAAGATATGCAAGCAAAGCTACCAGTTGCTCTGGTGGAATCAGATCTCCTGAAATGTCAGCTGTAGCTGTCTTCAAATCTGTCACAGAGAATCGACCTGTCTTCCTGAATCTCTCGGATGTGGCCTGACCTACGCTATCAAAGCTCATGGCTTTAAGAATGACACCAGTGATACTGTCATACACTACCTGGATGTCTATGATGACCAGGTCCTCCAAACCAGGCACACTGGAAAAGTGCATCAGAACACCGGCATGGTGGTGAAGAAACCACAGAGCTGCTTTGGTCTCGTAGGGTGTCATGTTGAAGGCATGGGACAAGGCCAAGCAGGTCTCCAGGCTGGCTGTCCTCACTTCTCTCATGCGAAGACACAAGCTGAACAGAAGCCAAACAGCTGGAATTTTCAACTTTTTAAAGTGTCTCTCCATGGCATTCTCCAGTAGCTGGTGCAAGAGATCGATCTCTTCTACTCCACCTCCCATGTTGTCTAAAGAAACAACAAGCTTGTCTTTTGAGCAGAACTGAACTATGCCTTTTTTGTAGGAGTCAGTGTCTCGAATCACTTTTTGAAGCTGTGAGTCGACTGTAGCGATGACTTCCTCAGAAACCTTGTCTTTGTGAGTGCCCACTATATACACTACTGACTTGGAGGACTCCAGTATCTCACCAATGGCTGAGTTGTCTGCTCCTGGTAGAGGTTGAAGATGGGTGGAGGAACTGAGACAAGATATACTGGCCAGAGTACGCAAAAGCATCTCTTGCAGAGTAAATTCAGATTTCTCTGGTGCAGTTGTCTCTCCTGAAGCTCTCTGATAAAAGACCCGATACTCCTCATCTAGTTGGAACCTGTAGCTAAAGAACAGCAAGTAGAGGCCAGGTCCTATGGTGAGTGCTGGTAGCATGTCCATCAGCTCCGGCTGACCTCCGGTGTCCTCCATTCTCAAAAAAGCTTTAAAAGAGTGCTTCAGATTTTCTGCAAAGTGTGGTTGTTTGGACACTGTCTCGAATATGGCAGCTATTTCAGAATAATCTGGTGATCTGATTTTTTGTTTGGTCAATAATTTTAGTTTTGCCAGCATTTTGTGTATTAAGTTAGGCTGTGATTTTTGAGCAGGACGTGATTGCTTGGTGTTTCTAATGTGTTGTTTTTTAACCTGATGAGGCTGCCCTGTATTGTTAGCCTGACTGACCTCTGCCCTGGTGTCACTACCTCCATGGGAATCAGCTGTAGCCTCAGAAGTGGATTCAGCTTCAGAAGTGGAATCAGTCGCCAGACTATCTTTGAGAGTGTGAAAGAGTAGAGATGCTTCCTCAATGAGATTCTTTACAATGCTCCAGTTGGTGGTTCTTTCTGCTGTAGTTGGATCAGACTTGCCTTGGACTAGCATATTGGAGCAACACTGTACTGCACCTGTGCTGCCATGAATCTGCTCCTCTTCTTTAGCTGACAGAAGATCTATGATCTCTTTCTTAATTCTCCTGAGAGTTGTACTCTTGCCTTGTCTTGGAGGACCAAGGGACATAAACTTTAAAGACAGAAGCTCCAACACTTCTTTGGAAACAATGAAGTGTTTGTATGCATCTTCATACTTGAGAACTATTAAACATAAAATAAAATATGAATTATAAATATTGCAAATAAACACTAATTAAAGGTATTACCGTCTCATTGGTTATACTATACAAGTAACCCACAAACTGCACCTGTACAATTAGCTGGCTCCTGCAATACAGAGTGTGGGCAGCTGGTTTTATAGCCTGGAGCTAAGCCAGTAGAAGCAGCTGCCAGTAGAAGCAGCTGCATTCTAGCACTTGCAATTTTGGCAAAGACAATCAATAACCTTACTTATTATAATATTATCATCAATAATATAATAAATATTTTAGTTTTAACATAATTAACTTAATAGTAAAGTTTTATTATAGTACAAGTTTTAGTACCTAACTTTAGTTTCCCATATTATAATCTATCAATGGGACATTCTAAAGAGAAGCCAATATCACTGAAGGCAACATGGCTTTCTAGAGATGCTGCTATTTACTTACACTAACCTGACAGAGTTTCTTTGTATACTCCATACTCAGTAGCAACCAGCAACTGTCCAGTAGACAAGACTGCAGTAGTTATCCATTCTTTCTGTTGTGGTCTATCCTTCTGTTCTGGTTTATCTCCCTCACTAGTAGTCTCAATCCACTCCTCTGTCTTGTTGGAGTAACTTCTAATGGTAGAACGGACATTGATGCCGATTAGATTCGATACATAGGAGACTATAGCAAAGATGTCAGTAAGTGTGGTTACTCTCCTCCATATTGTTTGTCTTCTTGTCCTGCCATTACTAGCAGATGCTATGAGAGACTCTAAAGTGCATATAAATAGAATCTCTCTCTTGCCCTCTCCTCCTGTGAAGTAGAAGTTGCCTTCATGGAATGTTGATCGCATGTCCAGGCATGAAGAAGGAAGAGAGTCTGCAGTCGTCCAATGGTCATTGAGTAGAACTTCCACTACATCCATGTCCTCGTCATCTGAGCCATACCCACCAGCCACGACCAGGACCTCCGGTGATCCTCCACAAACTGATGATGCCCAGTAGCGACGAGTAGGCATGGCACGTAGTGATGGCTTCCAGTCTAGACCAGTAGTACTAGTCAACAGAGAGTTAGTGGGTTCATAAGTGGAGGGATGATATCCACCAACCAATACAAACTTAGACTGGTAGGTAGTTAGGGACGAGCATTTATATGGTGCAAGAGTAGTAGTCCATGAGTGAAGGTCAGTAGAAATGTGAAGTGTGCGATAATCACGATGCATAACTATGACTTTATTATGGAGTACTGCACATTGTACAGGCCGGACAACCTTACTCCATGTATGGCAGTGCTCCCAGTGAAGTGAGACTGGAGGATGGAGATCTCTCTAAATACAAATAAATATATAATTAAATTGATATACAAACAAACAAACAAACAGCACTAGGTGCTATTTAAACGAGACTTTAACATGCAAACACACAAACAAACTTATATAAGACTACAACTATCTTACAAACAAACATACAAACAAATATATTCCTATATCAACAATGCATACTTTCTAAACATTCTGCACAATTTTAAATAAATAAATAAATACATATAAAATGCTAATAAACAATAATACTATAATTATAACCATGTAAACAAACACACAAACATACAATTTTACTCACTATAAATTTACAAAAATATAAACACATGATAACAACAGCAACTCTATGACATGCTAACACACAAACATATTTCTCACACTATGATTAAATCCAATACAATAATATTTTAATAAATGAAATTGTAAAAAAAAATGCTGAGAAATTGACAAATAAACAAACACACAAACATACAACTGGTACAATACGTAAATATGTGCACACAAACACACAATAATAACATGATTTTCCAAACACACAAACACATAATAAGAGAATGTGCTGTTTCTTCCTGTGCTAAAATAATGTACAGTAGGCACCTGAAAAAAATAAGTTTCAATTTTGTTCAGTAGAATGATTTTTTTTTTTGAACGGAAGGAGCTATAGTAGAAAACAATCAAACAAAACGATATGGTAGTTGATAAAATATAGTTTTTTGGTTCGACTAGTGTTTAAATCTTCACTGTTAACCAAATGCCTCACTTCTAGGAATGTAATAAAATTATGCTATTTTAAATATTGGGGCCATCATTCTTACTTCTAGAGACCCAAATGTAGCTGGTAGAAAGCCTAAGAAGTAGGGACCTGTCAGAGCAGCAAGTTCAGCGAAAATCCAGTCAGTCTGCTTTATCGAATTGAATCAAGACAGTTTTTTTTTTTTTATTGTGGAAGCTGTTTAGCATGATCCCTATAGTATTTAGAGGGTAGTACAAGGCTTTTGTTTGCTGATATAGCTGTGGAAGAGTTTCTAGCTTTTAGCAGTAAATCAACAGAAACGAGAACTTGACTGTTAAAATCTTTAATGTAGTGGTACAAACTGTTTAGTCAAAATGCAATGAAAAAAATTGTAAAAAAAAAAGCCTCTTTCTTTTTGAAGGACACACGCTGCTGTTTATACAAATGCTAACACATGAACATATACATTAAAAAAAATTACAAAAACATAATCTTCCTATAAAAGTGCACTAACATACAAATATATCCCAAATACAAATTCAATACACATTGTAAGAAACTGTAAATAAAACAATAACAAGAACAACAACAACAAAAATAAACCAACCAGAAAAATAATATTACAACAAATACATGTTTTGCTTATGTGTTATTAACACACAACTTACTGTGTTTCTGGAACAAACTAGACTTCAAATGGAACAAACTAGACTTCAAATGGCTAGAGTAAAATAGTTACAAACTATAGCAAAAAGAGAGGGATAGTCTTGTCTAACTATCCTCAAAAACACACTAGCAACTGAAAAAAGAGAGGGAAAGTCATGTCTGAGCATGCTCATAAAAAGAACCTGGTGCTTTTTAAGAGCATGCTCAGAAACATGACTTTTTACCCTCTCTTTTTTCCAGTTGCCAGTGCATTTGTTGTGAGCATGCTCACACATTAGTTTCCCTCTCTTTTCCAGTTGTTAGTATTTTATGAGCATGCTCAGATATAAATTTCCCTCTATTTTTCCACTTGCTGATGCCTTTTATCGAATGCTCAGACATTAATTTCCCTCTTTCTTTATTTCAGTTGTTGGAAAAATTATGCTAAGCACTTGGCATGTGTGTAGGTAGCAGTGTTTTCCCTTCTTTCAACCCTCATGTAAAAGTTATCTATTAGACTGAATCTAATTAACAAACAATGGATCTAGTAACAAACAACGGATCTAGTAACTAGGTAAATCAAACACTTGATCTAGTAATCAGTTAGGGAGTAGCAACGTGCTATGTGCTCACCTCAGTAGGAACTTGCGGCTGGCTTTCCGCCATAACTGGCTTACAAACTAGATTCTACCGTTTTCTAAAACCTGGGTGACGTTCTCACATTCTCTGTTTATCTCTCACCCACCACACCCAAAATGCAGACTGTAAAAGTATAGTGCGTTACCGGAAGAACCACGCGAATATAACGACCTTGTGCAGAAGGGCTGCGCTGACCCCACCTTTGACCTCAATCGCTATCACTGGAAGCGCATTTGACCATCTCTCACTGCTGAAGTGATGGCGGCACAGTAAGTGTTCTCCAGTGTGTGTTGGTATAGATACAGTGCTTCCAACTTAAAGAGTGGATTTTTTTAAACTCCTGTATAGACCCTCACTACAGTCATTTAACATACACATAATCATCCCAACAATGTTTACAATAGTAAAACTGCCTGTATAGAGAATGGAAAACGGAGAACAGCACTTTTCTCATTCACTCTAATACATTTTACGCCATTTTTTTTGACGTCAAGATTTTGCGGTAGTTCGTCATTAAACGTAACTAGTTAACGAGTAAGGTCGAACGGTTATTTCCCCGAGCGGTAAGACGGGACTTTCCCTAACTGCAATCGGCTGTATGGATTCTCATCGTTCTACTAGCAGCAGTAAACGAAGTCGAAATCAGTCAGAATTGTTGGCTGGTATATTACTAACTTGGAGCCAAGCCTATCCAAGTGGTCATCTTTTTCAAGAGCTGAAAGAAAAGCTGAAGGAGTTTAATACTCCCAAGGCTCCCAGCATTCGGTATTCGGACAACATCAGGGCGATGCAGTTGGAGTCCTACGGGTTGTGCAGCAGCTCCAGACGGAAGCTAAAACGCTGGCCGTGATAGGCAGTATAATAGCGCCGTAAAACTTGATACCTAGGGCCTGAGATACAGCCGTAGCTAAATCAGCCATACCCGTGTAACAATTAGCGGTAAACTGGCGCCCTTGCACAAATACGCATGCGCTGTTTTGTGACGTCGCGTTTACGTGTACTAAAGGCCCACAACCCGCTCTAAACGTCATCATTTGATGACCCTTACCGTGTGTAAAAAAATTTTGGTGAAAAACAGCCACAACTCACTTAATTTTCAAGGTATAGCTACCAAAGTTATACATAATAATTTTAAGGCAATTTTACATCATGTGTCAAATTTTTAGAGATATAACTCAATAAATTCAAAAATCCTGGCTTAAACACTTTTTTTCTTAAAATTTAAAATATTTCAAGATTCAAATTTCGTGTGCCCACAAAATCTGGCTCATATGAAACTTCAGGTATTAAAGTATCAGTATACCAAGTTATAGAGATAAGGAAAAATAATTTCTCTTTTTTCAGCTTAAACACTTCCAAATTCACTGTCTTGAAGCTCCCAGTTCAATCACCTATAACCACAACAATAACCACAAACCCACAAAATTGTTTAGTCTGTATGTTAATATGACATTAATGTATAATATTACAAATTTTTAGCTTTCTATTACACATACTTGAGAAATTATAGCAGAATTAGCAACCTTAACCAAAAAGCTAAAAAATCCACTCTTTAAGCTGGAAGCACTGTAGGTCTATATGATAATGCATGCATCACCAACTGGAGTGCTATTTCTGACACTAGGCTAGCTTGTTGTAGTAACTTGACAACAGTGTGTATGTTTGTGTGTTATACATGTGCAGAACATCCATTATCTGGACATCAATCATTTGAATCATCCGTTAACCAGAACAGAACAAAGACTGCATGCACATTTAAAATTATGCAAGTGGCTGAAAAAGGGAGGAGCTAAAGCTACTGTACTTCAAAGAATTTTAATTCCAGAAGTCCACCATCACTATCATCAAGAAAGGCAAGGGTAAGTTAATGTGTGTGTGAGTAGAAAAAAGAGCGAGGTGTGAGAGTGTATTTATGTGGGCGTGTGAGTAAAAAAAGAGCGTGTTTGTGTGTGCGAGTAGGAAAAAGAGTGTTTTTGAGTAGAAAAGGATGTTTGTGTGTGAGTAGAATAAAGAGTGCGTTTGTAGAAAAAAGAGTGTTTGTGTGTGCGTGTGAGTAGAAAAAGAGTGTTTATGCGTGCGTGTGAGTAGAAAAGTGTGTATTTATGTGTGTGAGTAGAAAAAAGCGTGTTTGTGTGTGCGAGTAGTAAAAAGAGTGTTTGTGTGTGAGTAGAATAAAGAGTATGTTTGTGTGTGCATGTGAGTAGATAAGAGTGTTTGTGTGTGTGTGAGTAGAAAAAGAGCGTGTTTGTGTGTGTGTGAGTAGAAAAAGAGCGTGTTTGTGTGTGTGTGAGTAGAAAAGAGCGTGTTTGTGTGTGTGTGTGTGTGTGAGTAGAAAAAAGTGTTTTTTTGTGTGTGTGAGTAGAAAAAAAGAGTGTGATAGATAGATGAGTGTGGCTAGTTATTATAAACTAGCAAGTACCCCGCCACACAGTAGTACTTGACGTATTGCAAAATGCAGACTACATGGCCACACAAGAAGACTAGCAGGAAGCCAGGATGGAGCAGGTGAGAGGGGAGGAGCTGAGCTCTCTGTGGGGCTGTGTATGAAGGTTCAATGTACCTAACTTGAAGTTTGTACTGAAAGGATTAATATCAGAGACTTTCTTTGCATGCACACAGTCTAGTATGTTTGAATTAATGGACACCAAGATGGTGAAATTATTGTAAATTATTTTTTGTATCAATGACTAAACATGTAAAATATAATAGCAAATTTTCTTGTTCTAACAGCCCATATATAACTTAACCCGACCTTTTGAATTCTTGCCGAAGTCCTCTTCAGGGGTCAACTGAAGAGGACTTCAAAAAAATTTAGTTTTTTCAGAAAAATGTAGCGTTCTTATCTCTCTAGTTCAATTACTCTCAACCTATCAACAACTCCATTCTCTCACCCCTTAACCGATTACACGCGAACAAAAATTTTAATTGCGCCTTACGTAACGCGGTCACGGGCGCACGCGAGACACAGAGGATTGATTGCTTGGTGGGAGGGTGACACTAAGCGGGAGAAAGAAGACGAACGTTTGAAGATTGCCTCGGGGACAGTATTATCGAACGATAGAGTACGCTCTAGGCTATTGGGAAAGCATAAACTCGACGCTAAGGAGCTGTTCCCCGACTTAAAAATAACAAAGTACTCGCACCGTTTGGCAAAAACTTTTATGGCATCACACTGAGGCTCTTAGTAAGCACACTAGTAAGGTTGGAAGTATGGTTTCATGGCTGAAGCAGTTTGCTACTCGATCATAGAGGTAAGAGATAGTGTTTTTGCACGCATCTGTCTTACATTCAGGAAGAATTTGTTGATATTTATTTAGGGTGTGTTTTAATTTGAACTGAGCAATCTGTTATAAATTTTGTGAACAGAGAAGCTTTTTATGGCTTTTGTGCATGAAAACAGGTACATCACAAATAAATGATAGAATATTTGAGTGTATTCAGTTTGGTTCTCCAAGGTGTATTTACTTTTGATGTGCTGGTAGGCTGCATTGTTGACAGAATAGTTGGTGATCTTACTATCAAGTGCAACTGGTCATAGCATAATAGAAGTATATGTCAGAGGGCTCCCTGCAGTCTCACCTGTTGTATAACAATATTTATTTTTACTTATTGTTATAAAGAATGTGGTTAAAATTCCTGTAGAAATCGCTACTTTTCAGAATCATCAATTCCGTTCTCTCGTCAGAGTCCTTGACCATCCAGAGTCCTTGACCATCCAGAGTCCTTGACCATCTAGTAACTACTGCAGTCACTACACCCATCAGCACTGAAGTCATTCTTGCTGTCATCAAACTCCTCGTCACTACCACCAGAGTTACTGCCATCCTACTGCCATCCTTGTCACTGCCATGCTATACCAGGTCAAGAATATTGTCTTCATCACTAGGATGCTGAAGTGCCAGTGTTCCACTAGCCAAGATAGCTTTCTACTTGTCTTATCATGAGCAGTTATAGCTAAAGTAATATTGGTTTCTAAAAAATTATTCTGTGTACCTTTATTATATTATGAAATATATTTTCAAATTATACTTTATCAGAAAGAAGTCTTATTGTTGTGACAAAATTTACTCAACATTTTCTTATGGCAGTCTATGTATTTTATAAGCCTAAAATATACTTACAACAATATAGAATCATCTGCAATTGTGATTGGTGGCTTCCTTGACTCCACAAAGCTGTAGGGCGAAATGGACGCGAAGACGCATTTTTGACGCATTTTCGCGTCCTCCGCGGTTATCGATTTTTCTCAATTGACGCGTATTTGCGTCTTCCGCGATTAATAGGTTAAATATTAGATGTCATAATTAATGTCCATGACATACATGTGGTTACAGGAATCACATGATAAACATGTGACACAGAGTTCAGGGGAATGCACTTAACAACAACTGTTTGTGGTTCACTGGTCCCAACATTACACATAAAGAATGAGTCAGTTCCTGTAAGCACTGAAGTAGGTACATATTGTACTTACATATGTATGTATGTGTGTTAACACTCTCTTATTGCATTGCCTCTGAGTACATTGAAGTATACATTGGACTCTTGTGTTGGTAGGTACAGCATTACTGGTGCAGACATTCAATGCTGACTTTCATAGCATCTCCTCATAACTGTAGCAGTCGACAGCAATTGTCTCAAAATCATGACTTGACTGGAATCCCTACAGCTTACACACAGACTGGGAATTTACAACTGTTGGGGGTACC
>WLWD01002301.1_pt1 | contig 65793 bp, 47 predicted proteins | sample 6712731 | NCBI WGS metagenome assembly WLWD01 (sample SAMN12718690, study PRJNA576275) | sponge metagenome | isolation source: marine sponge | host: Mycale hentscheli | place: New Zealand: South Island, Marlborough, Capsize Point | collected 2014-11-01
CGTTGAGATCTTAGTAGCAGGACATAAACAAATGCCCTGACTGTTGTTCGAGGGACACCTGTTGGACTGTTTGGCTCGAATACAAGAGACTTATAATCTGCATTCAGACAACCCATTCCAAAGATGCTTTTCACTTTACCACACGATTGCAGATGCTGGAGCATCAAGTATAAGCCTCCATTATTAATATATAATTCTGCTACTTTCCCATTAGAGTAGACTATCAAAAGTATTTAGACAGTAAAGAATTGTCTACTCCCCTAATGAGTCATGATTTGGAGAAGCTGTAAGAAACACCATTAGCAGAATACCTCTTAAAGAAAAGCACATTCTGGCACATTGTACTGTCAATTATTAGTTGAGCATTATTCAAGCAGTTAGTGCAGTATATTTAATGAGACAACTCGAGAAATTATAGAAGGATTACAGTCACTAATGCCTAACTTAGTCACTCAGACCTACAGCTATTCTACAGTCTACATTGCCAGGGATTGGTTGCTAACAATGTCTTAGAACTTATAAGCTGACAAATATTGACAGAGAGTTGTAAAGTATCTCCTATAAAGGATATTTGAAGTGAAATAACTTTCCATTATTGATACAGTAATGATCTAAACTCATAAATATGACTGTGTACTAGAAAAACAGTTTTAGCAGATTATTCAAGTGCATTATGTAATAAATAAAAACATAATGATTTCTGTGAGAAATTTGAAATGTTATTATTATTGTACTTCAAGTTTGACTGGTATTACCAAGAATCAAATAATACATTAATGTGAACACTATTTAAGTCACACTGAAGTTTGTAAGACATCATGCCTAGCTGGCTTTTAATTATAGTCAACTGACACTTTTGGTAAATGTCCTTGGGCATTATATAGCCTTAGTCATCTTTTCCTTCAGATATGCAACAATTATGTTATTGAATATTAACCAGTCTAATATAAGCATTAACAATGTCTGTATTAGACTGATTAATATTCAATAAACAAACTGTTTCAATTCTCAATTTGTGAATGAGAACAGTTCACTTGTTATTGTGTACCCTTTCTCCTACGCGCTTGCGCGGGCCGGGTAACCTTCTTAGCAACATTTTGTTTTGTTTACCCGCCGTACGAAGTAGCGATGCCCAGTAGACAAAACGTTAGAAACGCTCGGTCAAGAGCTTTGAGAGCGTTAGAAACTCCTGAAGAAAAATTAGTAAGGAGAGCGATAAGAAATGAAAAAGACAGGGCAAGGAGGAGGAGAGCTAAAACGAAACAGAAACAGGTAGCAAAGTAAAGAATCTGACAGTATTTTGTAGCCACACCAAGCATGCATGGAAAGCTGCAATTACAGGAAACATGCATCGCTCGCTTCGCTATTTTGTGCTATTAGAGCACATCACACTAGTATATATGCTTCCATCAAATACAAGTTTCCTTCTGTAGCTTAATTGCATACGTATAGGCAAGCACCTTCTTGGAAGTTTCTGACTATGAGCATGAAATCTAATCATTAGTTATCAATAAGATTTTCATGCTTCCAATTAACATTGCAAAACTGTTTATTATAATTTTCATGCTTAAAATTACCATAAAATACTGTTTTAGGAAAACACTCAAGTATACAAATCTAATTTTTCTCATTTTTATATACTGCATCATAACGTTGTTGTTATAGTCTTTGGGTTGCCTCCGGAAAAGAAGTTAATTGGATCATTATAAGCATTGTTGTAATCCAACATAGTAGAAGAAAGTGTTACTGTATTAGCTGCATTCTGGTGCAATGGCACTGGCAGATGGGAAGGTGATGATTCAACTTCAGAATTCCTATTATCAGCTCTATTTATTTTGTAATAAACATTTTCCTGACATTTATCATGAGCTGTTTGGACATTGTCACCACAATTAGGATCTCTTTCTTCTTTCTCAATAACTTGTTCATAGCTTACATTTCTAGAAGTTGGAATATTGCCATTTCTTGGAGCAAAGCTTCTCAGAGGTATAGGTGGCTGTACTGATTTTGGGTAGCATAAATTATAAACTCCCGGACTTAAATTAATCCTACTGTAGTGATCAACTTCTTCATACACATCTTCCATATGTGAAGACTTCAAATGAGCTACAGAATTAATTAAATATTGCCGATATAATTTATATAATTTATATACAATTTATATAAATATACTTATAATTTATCTTGCTGCTTAATTGTTGTGGTGAGTAAAACATATAAAAATGTATTTTCCTTTCCCTAAAATTAAGTGCAGCCTAAAGTCGGGATTGTTTTCTTACAATTCGCCACATGTTTGCTATCACGACAATGCATCCTTCAGAGTCATAAGACAGAATGATCTAACTAAACATGCAGCCATAGCAGTTCAACTTTTCAGCTCAATAGACGTAAGCTGCAATTAGCCAAACCCCTTTCTCATGGGCACGTGTTTGGTATCTTATGATGTATAGTTTTATTGGTGATGGTTAGTGATCATAGAGCCTGTGGTAAGTAGGAAGCCTAATAAAAACATACCAGTCTGTGGAATTCTCTATCTCAGAGAACATTGGTAAAACTAGTATCGCTAACTGCCTGGTTTAGTATCTAAGTGGCTACACATGAACTTCATTGGGATAAACTTTTACTTTGTGTTAACCTATTTCACACGATTTTGCCAATTTTTTTGCTGTGCTTGTTTTTTTTTTAGCTTTTTAATGAAAGAATTAGAAAAGTATGTTATTTACTCTACTTTATTACTATCATAATTATTAGTAGTACTAGTAATGTACTTGTGATTATTAATTATTGTTATATAACTAGTATGGTAGTATATTAATCTTAACTATGTTATATTGATAGTAGGTTACTATTACAACTTTATCTATATGATACAGCGTGTAAATTGATCACTTAAATTAAGGTAATATAATGCTTCTATGACCCTGTTATTACTAGATCTCAAACCGTCCCAAATATCAACTCACCTGATTTCTTTCTCTTAACAGCAATGCAATAGGACACCATTGATACCACTAGAATTACTCCAATCAGTGAGAGTCCACCTAGAACAGGGACAAAATGCCATTAGGAACTATATGCATTAGGATGCAGACTTACTTGCTACACTCACTGGTGTGACTATGTTGATGAGATAAGTCGAAGAAACTAAAAAATATGATAATCAATGATTTTATGATTATATTGTTGATTATTTAGCAAAATTATATGAACTATCTGCAAAAAAATGCTATTCTTCTATATTTATTGATAGCTACCACTTTCCAAATTTACGCATACACCTCGTCATAACAAATGTTCAAATTATTATTATTGTGTTCGTTAATAAGAATAATGAACATTGTATGTTGCCATGACTAATGCTTGGGTGAATACTAAATGGACAACCTTCTAGAAGCTACAGGAATATTTTGTGCCCAAGAACATTGGAATTTCCAAAGGAAAACATTAATAATTCAGTAATTGCAATTAGTGGGCATCCCGGTAGGTGCAGCGAGTTAATCACAACTTTTGCAAGCTAGTAGCTGCCATTTGTAAATCTGAGAGGTGATGATTCACATGTATAATTACGTCGCTCAATAACTTAGCTTTTGAGGCTTTTAATTGCTAAGCATTTAGCCATATAAGGGTCAAATGTATAGGATAGATGTGTACTGGTGATCAAATTTGGAAGTATTATCATTGTATGCACACTCATATACTATGGTTAGTTATTATAACTCACTCTACTCATACCATATACAGGCATTGGAATGCAATGTCACAATTGTAGCTACTATACACAAGGCATGTTAATTAATCATTTATCAAGTCGAATCTCACTATTTAAACCATCACTTTGTAATTATTTTTTTCATAAGATTTCTAGTGATTATTGTATAGTCCATACCTTTGTTCCTTTGATAGTCCTACTATAGATCTACAAGGCAAGGCCCAGTATCAAATAGCTAATACAGCAATTGTGTCAGATCCTAGCTAGGCAGGAAGAGAAACAAAATTAAAAGAGGATAAGAAAAGTAGAGATTTAATTACAAGTAGTTATAAAATAGTTAGCTCACTAAAATAGTACTTTACAATGTTGTCCAAAGAGCTTACTTTCTCATTTTTATTTTTTAAATCTGCTTATTGGTTTGACATATTCATACCAACGACACCTTACCTCTTTCTGCTATGGCAGTGATATTGATATTAATATGTACTGTAATGTTCTCAAACTGATCTGAACTTAGTATTAAGTTATCAATAAGATCATCCACACTTAGAGACGATGAGTTTCCAACATAAGCTCCTCCATAAGATTCACTTTCGTTGGCTACGAGATTAACTTGCGAGGGACATAACTGTATGAACTGGTTTCTAACTTCCTGCGAGATAAAAACCTCCTCATGAATTGAGTCCACCATCACACAGTCAGTTGGTATAAATACTCCAATACGATCTCCTACCTGTGCCTCCCATTGCAACCCATCAGAGAGACCTATGCAGTTACTGCTGAAGCCATGGGCTAAAATTGCTGGAGGGTAAACTAGTTCATAGAAATTCTTATTTTCAGGAACTGCTCTGATCAAGACTACATAAGAAAATAGTCTTATAGTTGTTAGAGGGTCAATTTCTTGACTATTAATTGGTCTAAAAATAAGAAGTTGGTGTTTCTCTGTAACGTAACCAAATCCACAGATACTTCTCACTGTACCGCCTGAAGGCAGATATTGTGGTAGCAGGTACAAGCCTCCACTGTTAATGTACAAGTCTGCCACACTCCCGTTGGAGTTACGAACTCTGAAATATCTAAACAGCAAAGAGTCGTCTACTTCTCCGATAGAAATTTCATCTACAGCAGCTATCACCCCAACTGCAAGTAGAATAACCATTATAAACATCGTAATGTAGATTCTTTGTTTTTCACTGATCGATCCGTAAGGGGAATGGAATCTAGCTTGCAAGACTTAATCGTTACTCAGCTCTAAGTCAGCAAATCAAGTTTAATTTACGAAACCCTTTACCAATTATATACAAAGGCTTTCTTTAGGTAAAGAATCCTCCTACATTTCCTGCTACCAGCAGCACTACTATAGCAAAATGGTACTGATTTACATTTTTTTAAAATATTATTGAGTGATGACAATGAGTTTCAGTAGTAATACATGAATATAGTTATTATTCTGATATTGTTTTTGTTCCTTCAACATCCGGTTTGGATACTGATTTTACTGAAGATTTTCTTGTAAACGTCCTTCGATGCTTTTTTTTGTACTTGTTCTGTAAGTCCAAGTAAAGCTCATTGGAATGATGCAAATCAGCTCCTAAGGTTCTTGAGAGTCCATCACCCTCAGACTCCGGCCATTTTAATATTTGGAAGTCCGGCTTCTGTAGAGCCACAACAATATTAAGAAAAGACTGTCGTTTGCTCTCATCTGGATGCCTGTCCATAAAATAACAATTAACAATATGAATGAATAATTAAAGTAGTGAATTATTTTGAAAGCAATAGAAAAATCTTTACATTTAGAAATATAAAAAACGAGTGAAGCTTTTTATTCTTCTTGTTTTTATTGCAATCATCTGAACATTCCTATAATTAAGTAGTAGCTCTTCAATATAGTATTGTTTTGATAAGGCATTACCTTACTATTGTTACCGCTACCTAGTAGTAGGCTATACATATCGTTGGCTTACCAACATCCTATCATGATTTCATAAATAGATCGTGGAGTTCCAGGAGGTGGTGGCAGTCTGCAACCAGTCTTAAGTAATTTTACAACCTAAACAGATAAAAAGCATAAGAAAATGGAGAGAAATCACAGGGCAAAACTTGAATTTCCTGTAGCCACGTATTTAGGTTATTTCATATTTTTTCCACTTTTCCCGTAGAGGATAGGGCTTAATGCCCTGCATTATAGGACATTTAGCCCTATTTTCTACAAGAAAAGTGGAGAAACATGAAATTTTATAAAAACGTGACTACAGGAAATTCACGTTTTTGCCCTGAGTCAATCTAACGAAAGTATATACAATCATGTAACAAAAATGAAGACTACTAACCGCTTTGTTGCTGTAATCTTCAAATGGCTTGTGTCCTAGTGACCAAATCTCATACAGGGCACATCCAAAGCTCCACACATCACTTGCATTGGAATATCTGCGATGATTAATGGCCTCAGGAGCTGTCCACTTCACTGGGATTTTTCCACCGCGAGTAATATAATAGTTACTTTCATGAAGATCACGAGAAAGACCGAAATCTGCAATCTACCAATTAGTACTGCGTTGAAACAAATACCACACAAACAAAGATGTAGCTTTCTTGTGCTCGCTAGTATGAGGAAATAAACATGTGTCTTCATTACATTAAGATGACTACAGCTAATTTCACACACTAATTTTGTGATTATGTTGCAAGAACACATCCAGTTCCAATAATTTCTTACAGAAAATATTAACTGCAATTAATTAATGAAAAAAATCTCACGGACATGCACAAAATGACAACTAAACTTACAAGAGTTTTTTTAGTATATGTCATTTAGCTCTGCATAAGATATAGCTAACCAACTACTTGCCACCACAAACACCATCACTTTTGAAGCAACTGACATAAAGCTGTGAACTTCCCTAAATAGCATTTAGTTTCTCTATTTGTCTAGAGCCACTCTCTGTTTCATTCTAATTTCACTTCATCACATTTATTTTTAATAAAATTGTTAAAATATAACTTAAACAAATTCTCAGTAGAGCTGTAGAGACAGTTCCCACCACCCACACAGTATACAACAATTGTTGTGATGGGTGTTGAAACGGTGGCAATTTTGCTAGACTAAAATATGAACATGTAATTTAATAATAAGAAGAACATAAAATAGAATGATAGGCTTCTGAATAGTTTGTTCTGAGAGTGTGAATAAATATTTTTTTTAAATTGAAATATTAATTCAGCGAAGCGAGCGGAGCTGACTCTCTAATGAGTTTGCGATATATATATATATATATATATTTAGGTCTAGAAATTGTTTTTGTTCTTGCGTGGGCGTACGTGTGTACCTTTTCTCCTACGCGCTTGCGCGGGCCGGGTCACCTTCTTAGCAACATTTTGTTTTGTTTACCTGCCGTACGAAGTAGCGATGCCCAGTAGACAAAACGTTAGAAACGCTCGGTCAAGAGCTTTGAGAGCGTTAGAAACTCCTGAAGAAAAATTAGTAAGGAGAGAGATAAGAAAGAAAAAGACAGGGCAAGGAGGAGGAGAGCTAAAACGAAACAGAAACAGGTAGCAGAGTAAAGAATCTTTCTTTTTGAAAAGCCATTAAATGTTCCTAATTTATTTATTAGACTATTCCTGAGGATTACGGTACCAGGAGCCTTCATCATAGAAAAAAGCTACCACTATTGTTTTCTCACTTTGACAGTATTTTGTAGCCACACCAAGCATGCATGGAATAGCTGCAATTACAGCGAACATGCATCGCTCGCTTCGCTATTTTGTGCTATTAGAGCACATCACTAGTTGACTAATTTTTTTATAGAGCAATTATTAGAGTGTAGTTAATAGAATAGATTTGGATATCATTTCAAACTCGAAGTCCAAAATCAGCTCACAATAAATGAACTTTCATTGTGAGCTGATGAAGAAATTCCAATTTGAGTTATTTCCCCACTCTGTTTCTACGTTATTATTAGTATCACAATAATAAATATTGCTATTATGGCAACATCATTATTTCTTTCTTTGCAATATACAGCGATGCTAGCTTACTTTACACAGAGTTCCATCACTGGATACTAGAATATTTCTGGCAGCTAAGTCTCGATGGACAAATGACTTGAGAGTAAGATGAAGCATCCCGAAGGCAATCTGTCTGGAGTAGCTGAGGAGAGTAGGGCCAAGTTCTGCTGGCACTTCATTCACACTATACCATTCACATCACCAGAAAAGCCATTTCATAGAAGCTGTTATTAACATTGTCTGATATCTAACACTGAGTAACCACTTATATGTGCTAAAAAACAATGTTTTGAAATGGTCATTTTACAGCTAACATGTGGAGGACAAAAAAATTTTTTTACAACACCTTAGTTTAGGCATAATGTTGTGAACTAAATCTATAAGTATATTTGGTAATCATCTTTGATATAATGCTTGTCTTCTTTTGATAACAATGACTCTAGGCTCACTTTGTCAATTTGACTGATTGCTAAGTTTTCAAATACTTTAATCACAGATACGCACCAACGAAACCTACTAATATCATGTTATGTAAATTAAATAATTTGCTTATAAATGATCATTGGGAGTAACTAGACTATATTATACCAATGCATTATGTTTTTCCTAAACATTTTTGTAATAATGCACACGATGTCGTACCTTTTTGGTCGAAGGGAGAGCAGATGTTTTCTGAGATCATCCTTCATTAGATTCACAACAATTTTTAACTGAATAAAAGCAAAAACATATATATAGTTCAAATGCAAAATTTTATTATAATATATATTATATGTATATGTATAATTTTCATTTGAACTAGCAACTTTAAAATAAGATATTTAAAATTACGCAGTTTAATAATAATAATTATTTATGAGGCTAAATATACCTGAGATTCCATGACTATGCCGAGAATGCTGACAATGTTAGGGTGGTTAAACTGAGCCATGATGGCCGCTTCTCTCAGAAACTTCACTCGCTCCTCGTTGCCAGTATGATCACTGATGCATTTCACTGCCACATCCTCTGGTAATCTCTTCTTCTCAGTTTCATTAACGGATGAATTCAAATTCTCTTTATACCATATTCCTCTATAAACTGTCCCAAATTCTCCATGACCCAGAACTTCACAAAGCCTAGTTGGGAAATAATTTATGTAACTACTCAGGGGTAGATCTAGGGTTTATTAAGGAGGGGAGGGGGGCTCTTTTCAATGGCTATAGCTACTTATGGAAAAATGTTGGCTATATAGTATTTCCTGTAAGACTATATTCATTCACACAATAATTAGCATTATGATGTGACTGTCCAGAACTGAAATGGATGAACTACTAAAATCTGGAAGTAAAAAATTAAAACTAAAAACAAAACCAAGTCTAGAATAATGAAAAGGAGCGAATAGAGGAATTGGCTAATTATCCACATTTATTTTGTTATTATGATATATCATATGCTAGCAATGCTCATCATTAGTACGTTACTTGAAACATGCTCGTGGACAGAGTTCGAAGGCCACCTCAACCAGAATCACAACTACAATAATCCCCGTACACATGACTAATCTGAATCCTGACATTGCCACTGTTGATATGTGTGTTGTTGATCTGCATCCTGATGGAACAGTGCTGGATATGAAAAGATTTTACTTCTTACAGAAAGTGATAATGGAATCTTCCAATAGAATTACCAACATACAGGGTTTTTAGTAGTCTCTGGGAGACTAAAATTGTTACAGTAATAAAAACTTTTTTTTTTTCTTCAAAAACTAGCCATCTCATTATGCTCATGATTACACTAGTCATACTAGCAAATGCTAGTACATGTATCTATAAAATTACTTATTATGCTCGAAACTAGGCCAGCATAATATTTGCCAACCCTTAGTGAATAGGTACATTTAATCATGGAAAAAAAATGAAACTGATTCATGAGAAAAAATGAAAGTACAAAGACATTTTAGCTAATGATGGAAGTGGTTTTGTATAATTGTCAAATTCAACCATGAAGAAAAAAAATGAATAAGTGGCAACCACTAAATTCTGTCCAGAATTAATAAATGCTGGACTAATTTCTCTCCTTTGGTATACTACAAACTTGGTCTGCCACATTGTAGTAGTAAAAACTCCGACTCAGCATATCAATAAGTTGAGGTGTGTTCTTTAGAAAATTGCAATTATTATTGGAGTACGAGGGGGAAAAAAAACGACAACAAAAAAGTGGTTATAATTTTATTTCCACTTGCAGATAAGAAATACAGTAGCTAAATATTAGGGCTCATTCTGAAAAGGGTTGGTCGTACGACAGCAGATGAGCCCCCCTAAATCTGATCCTACTACTAACTCATACATACAAATTTAATAAAGTCCATCTTTATTTGACTAATTCCAAAATCATGGTGATGGAGTATAATTCTAGTTAAATATCACCAAATCGTATTATAAATAGTTCATTTCTATTTAATGTATTGACTAGAACTTTTAAATATAATGCATTTATATACGTATATATGCATGCACGATACAAGATACCTCATAATTGGGGCACTGCTGATTCTTAATTAACTGTATGAAAGCTGGCACAAAATGCTGCAATTTCTCATAAGTGGAACATATAATAAATACTCCAGTACTGGATAGTGATTATAATACAGAATTGGAAGCTTGAATAATTTACTACTTACAATCTCATTACTAACTTACACAACTAGATATAGTACATCATATTTAATCAATGATTGACATTACACTATCTTTAGTTCAAAACTTACTCTAAATTTTGATTGAGAACGACAGGCACAGAGAGAGTGTTTAGCTGTTCAAATAACTCATCTTCAGCTGTGGCAGGTTCAAAGTACACCTCATCATAATCATAGTCATCATGAGCCTTGACAACACTATAAGAATTAGATTTTTCGAGCTCCGATATCTCGTTACTATTTTCATATCCATCGCCATTAGATTCACCACCAGTAACATTGCCAGCATCAGAATTTTTTCTTTTAACTGAATCATTACTGTGAGAATGTGTTGACGCAATTCTCTCCAAAGCACCACTGTCAACAAACCTCTATGGGGAAAATTAAATTACATCTAGTGACCAGCTAATCGTAAGAATTCTAATTTAGAACTATTGTTTTTAAATAACTTACTTGTCTAATAAGAATAGAGGCCAAAAATCTTACATGCAGACATAATAATATACAATCAGTTATAAACTTACATAAATCTCACTTTTAAGTTTGAATGCAATTTACTAATATTTAATTTGGGCTTTCAAGAAAAAAAGAAATTAACGAAATAACAAAGAAGGAAATAAATGTTTCTAATGGTGCAGCTAATCAATTTATAAAATCAGACTAAAGACATTGACTGAATACTCCCTAAGAAAATACATGACATGAATAAATTATCTAGCTATCTTTAATACAGCTTTTTTTGGCTGCATAAATAATCATTTTCTTTTTAAAGTCAGGAATGACAGACATATATATAGGCACACATTAGGACAACCGAGGAAAGCCTATAAAAGCACATATAAACCTGGCTATGACATGGTAGTACATAAGGTAGTGGGTGCATTTATACCTAAATTGATTAGAATGAAGCCTGTAGATGTGTTTGCAATAATATTCTCCCCATTATTTGTCTGAAATTGTCTGTAGTGAGTCAGTAAGTGTTCTATTCTTATTAACTACTTCAGTAGTATTCTGAAAGCAAGAATTTAAACTACGTTATTTTGTATGAAGTCACAGCTGATTGGTTTAGTATTGACATCAGATAAGATCTGAGTAGCTGGTTCATTAATTACTATATTATCACTTGCTATAAATCCTACTGTGAAGCAAAGTGGCCTGCAAGAATGTTTCTACTTTGATACTTGATATCAACCATAATACTCTCTATGTGGTCATTTAATAGTACACGATATCTCTATGTCAGTCATAAAAGCATTACTCACATGATCTTGCTTGAATTGTCTGCTGATCCTTTTACTCTTTACTTTATTCATTCTCCATATTATGGTAATGATCACCACAATCACTGTCCATGAGATCACCAGCACTCCTGCCACCAATGTAACTGCCACGATCCACTCCAATTGAGCTGTAGGTAGGGAAACCCACAATGACAATGTTTTACCACAATAACTAATATCTCGTGGAATAGTAGCCACAATCTATAATTTAATATGCATGACTTTTCACAAGGGTTACTGAAATCATAGAAGTCCAGTCAAAGGAAATGGTCTCACAGTGTGCAGTGCTGCACATGGTGCGGAATGATAATGACTTCCAATTAATTAGAGAAACCACATAGTCGATATTTGGTCTAGTAACGATACAAGCTATTTTTCATTGCTTATTTGAGTGTTATTGCTTATTGCCATTATGAATTTCCTGAAAATTCTTTAAGAACTTTGGGAATTTTTTTATGGCAGAAAACTCCTGAGTTTGATTGATTATATAGACAAGCTAGCTTCAATTGGTATTCACATGACTAGCAGCAGTCCAAGTGATAGGGGCTTTGCTACCAAGTAATTGCCCCACTTGATACTTGAAGGCTACCTCCCTTCCCTCCTTAGTTTTTGAATATGTTGTCACTAATACATACCACTACTATGTGTTATTTTATATTACGACTATAGGACACACCCATACAAGTGGGTGAAGACTTCTAGAATTGAATATAAGATCCTAAATTCTACCAATCAACTCCATCAACCCAGATAAGGCAAAAAAGTGAAACTACAAATCATGTGGTGATATTAAGACGATGTACTCATAGGATGCTGATGTGAATGTTTACTATTTCCAGCTAAATACATGCCACACTCACATCCTCCGGAACGTCCAGTCACTACAAAATGTGACAAAGTGACTCGTTATTGATTCCTTTAAAAGTGCCCTGTGAGTCATATCCACATCCTATATACTAAACACAATTAACTATCACGTAAGTGGTATTTGTGAGCGAGCAAAGTGAGTGAGACACTATCAGTGGTAACACAATCGAAAATCTGGGATATTGTTTTTGTTTGTTTGTGTATATGTGCGGACGGACGTATGTCATTTGTACTTTGAGCCTTGTGGATTTGTGCTAGCTCGGTGGTCTACCCCGTCACAAACTTCACTGAACAGAATCCCTAGATTTGTCAACTTTTACCCGCATCCTATGGAATTCAATTGTTTAACCCTATGAATTCTCTTTTGCAGGTGCAGCTGACTTACAAACTCACTAGAGTTCATTTTTTATTCGACTGAGTGGTGGTGGTAAGTTATACACTATTAGCTTTAGTTATTCACCCTATGCAACCGTGTTATTCCTTACAGAGTTAGGTTCAAACCTGTGCAGCAATTTCTTATAAATGTCTGCTGTTTTTTCGTTTCACTTTTTTAAGTCAAAAGTTGCGGGGAGTGGTTACTTTACTGTTTATATGTAGCTAAAAAAATTGGCCGTTTTTAGTAGCAGGAATATTAACAGTTTAAAATAACAGCACAGTAGCTTAATGTAGCCTAACTTGGGAAGGCTCGCTACCATTTATGCTCAAGCACACCACTAGTATATACAGTAACCACTTAAATTGATCCTTAGCAAAAGCTAATTCAGAAGTCTACTGAGAGATCTGATCAATTACATAGATCACAAGATTGATAATCAAGATTTAAGAAAAACCAATACCTATGAGCACAATTACGATACACTTAATAAAATGAATTATTTCCAAGTTTTTCTTAAATTAACTAACTCTAAAATCTTGCCTTTTTGTAACATTATTTAATTATACTCACAAAAATTGGAGTCAGTAGTGCCATTGGAGTCAGTAGCTGAAATATTTTGTTCTTGTGGAGAAATGGTAATATTCATGTTCAGGAAGACGGACATATTGACAAAATTATCACCTGACACTGTCTGAGCACTAATAAAATGCTCGATACCCATTGCAGAGGAGTTGGTAACATACGTGCCAAACGAAGGAAAATTGGGGAGTAAGTTGGGTTGAGATGGGCACAGCATCCTAATGAATCTACTATTCCGTAATTCATCGGCAACAAAGACACCTTCAAGGTCCTCTATTAAAACACAGCTATCTGGGATGAACATTCCAACCCGGTCACCAGGTTCTGTGCTCCAGTCCAGGCCATTGGATACACCCAAGCAGTCTTCATTCAGGTCATGATGGAGTACCGCAGGAGGATATACTGTCCAATACTGATTTGTTGTGTTTGGTAATTTTCTCAGAAGAACAATGTATACATAAAGTCTAACAGATGTAGTCAAGTCTATTTGAGTGGTATTTGGTAGAGACAAGGCTGGCTGGAAGTCCACATTGGAGTAGCCAAATGCACAAACACTGCTAACTTTACCCTGTGTAGATACTGTTTTGTTAAGCAAATAGAGCCCACTGCAGTTTCGATATAGCTCAGCTGCTGTGGCTGTGGGATTTCTCCGCACCAAGTTCAGCAATTTCAACACAAGAGTTCGATCTACAAAACCTATAACTTCCTGGCTTGCAGTTTCACAGTCTGTTTGAGAAGCGGTCAAAAATAGAAGAACGGAGATCCAAGTAACGACAATCATTGTTAACACCTCTCTGAAGTGTTGAAACGGTTAATTGCTAGAAGCTGCTGAGTGTGTATTAAAAGGTAAAAAAACTCGCTTCCTTTTGATACGGACGCCCTGTGACGGGCCGAGCGGAATGAAAAATATGACTTGAGCGGATGGGGAGTTTATTGCCAGTGCTTGTTACACTTACGGATTTTAATAATCGTCTGCTGAATATTATTACGAGGATGATTTGTTCAAAAAATTTTAAAAAGCTAAACTACTCCTGATTTTCAAAATTATAAGCTACAACCACATAGAATACTTACGATAGGACCTAATGTGGCCAACATAATATTCCAGCTATTGGAGTAGCCTGGGCCAGGGCAAAGGGTGTGACCGGCGCGACTCGGCGTATAAGTAAATAAATATTCATAATCAATCTTTATGTACATTAAGATTAACGACTCTTGCCAAGCCACTAGTGAATTCCCTAGTGGAGGCACCTCTGTCTGCTATTATACACGCAAACATGTAAATTATGTGTGATTCTGTGCCTGGGCCTACACTGCCTAAGAAACCCAAATAACCATGTCATTTTGTCCAAGCTGGATTCAACAGTTTCCAGGAATTGGGACTTCTTCCAAGGGTACGTATATAGGTCATAGTTCTAGAGATACACATTTCATGTAAACATAATAACAGGTAATATGTATGCAAGATGTACTTACTGTGCATCAGACTTCAGCATATCTAATGGTGGGCTCAGTAATGTGAAAACTCATTTACATGGAAAGCATCACCAAGAGATGGACAGCCTGCTCTTCAAGGTCAGTGAAAACTTTTTTCCAGTCACAGGCACCTCAAGGTGTAATTGAAGCAGAGGCTCTGTGGACACAGTTTGTGGCTAAACATAATATTTCTTTCCAGACCAGTGACCATGCCATCAAACTCTTCAGTCGCATGTTTCTATATTCCAACATAGCAAAGAAATTTGCCGTGGACACACAAAAACGGCAGCAATCATCAAGGAAGCTTTGGCCCCCCATTTTCTATCTAAAACTCTAAACGATATGTCAAAATTCTTTTCCATAATGATAGATGAGTTGAATGATAAAACGGACAAGTCTTGTATTATTCTCGTTCGTGTTTTTTATTCATGTGTGGGAGACATCCGCACTCGATTTCTTGACATGCCTATTGTCAATGTGGATACAGCCTGTAACCTCTTTGATGCCTTGAAGTTGTCTCTCAGCAATCATATTTCAGTAAGTGTTTGGCCTTTATGTCTGACATGACCAATGTGATGAAAGGCACAAGGTTGGGTGTTCAGAAACTCTTGAAGTTGTCTCTCAGCATACATATTTCAGTAAGTGTTTGGCCTTTATGTCTGACACGACTAATGTGATGAAAAGCACCAGGTCGGGTGTTCAGAAACTAATAAGGAATCAGTATCCTCATGTGTTTGATGTGGGCTGTATCTGCCATCTAGCAGATCTTGCTGTGAAGTCGGGTATGGAAGTGCTTCCCATAGACATAGATCAATTGTTTTTGGATGTATTTTATTACTTTTACCATTCCAGTAAAAGGAAGCAAGAATTTTGTGACCTCTGGTGTTCTCTATTTGCAAGTGAGCCTCAAACAGTTCTTAAGCATTGTACTACTCGGTGACTCAGTCTATTGTGTTGTGTTGTGTTGGTTGGTATATCTCTCAATTTGATGATTTGATATCTTATTTTCGGTCCTGTAGTGAGGCTGAGACAAGTAAAGTATTAGCATTCTACAACGGCTTGAAAACCCTCTTACAAAACCTCTTACCAAACCTCTTCTTTATTTCCTGTCTTTTATTCTTCCATCAATGGGTAAGTTTAACCGTCTATTTCAGAAGTCAACCCAGAATACAACCTGTCAGTTATACATGGAAATGTCTAGACAGGTTTGTTTGTATGCCAGCAATGTTTTGAAGCCAGAGTCTATAACTGCAGTCAGTGGGTGAGGATCTCAGTAAGCAAAGATTTGCAAGTGCAAACCAGCTAGCAGATGAGAATTTGGGATTGGGGGACTCAACATGGGCAGCTCTCTCTGAAATGGAAGAGGAATTTGATACAAAACCCTTCTACCAAGCAGTGCGGGATTTCTATGCGGCTTCATTGAATAAAATGCTCAAAAAATTCCCATTTGGGGACACCATTTTGAAGGATTTAGGCATCATAAACCCTGATATTGTCTGCACTTACAACTTTACCACTATTTAGACACTTGCAAAGCGTTGTCCACAATTAGAATTGGCCGAATCTGCATCCATTGATGCACTAAGACGTGAGTTCATGGGTTTCAAGCTATCTCCAACTGAGCATCCTACAGTAGAAATGTACAAGTCGGCCACAGGAGATGACAAGCCATGGTATGAGGTTGGTCAGATGAAACTTTTTGATGGAGAGCCGAGACTTCCTTTGTTGGCGAGGCTGATGTCAGGTTTGATGTCAATTCCTGCTTCAAATGCTGACAGTGAGAGGGTTTTTTCCATGCGTAGAAAAGTTCATACTGATCAGCGACCATCTCTGAAACAGTCAACAATAATTTCTTTAATGACCATCAAGTTCAACAGTGAAGAATGCTGTCATGACTCAATTTTTAGTGAAGAACTTCTCACTAAGTGCAAAAAAGCAACTGTACTGCATAATAAAAAATAAAATTCATTTACTCATCTACTCCATTAATGTGGGTGTGGTTGGGGTATGGTTAGGTTAATTAGGGGCATGGTAATTAAATTATAAATGGGTGTGGTTTGTGTCCTTAAAGCATTATTAGAAAAGTTGGAGACTATGACACAGTCCAGTAATGATATGTACTACATTTTGTGCACAGCATAAACGCTCATACATCTAAATTGATTGATCAGCATAATATGGTGAGAATTAACTAAACTTATTACGTTCATTATCCGCTTTATAGTCTATGGTATACAAATAATAATCTTGTCAGAGTTTCTTCATTGCCTCATTGAAGGTTGGAATCATTAATAAAAATATATTTATCTTACATAACTAATGCATGATGCACACAATATTGTTATTTTCACTCTTGATTTAACATTATGATTACTTTATTATATAACCAGAGAATATATAAATCTAATAGTTCTCAATTTTCTTACTAGAGATGTTTCAATTAATGAGATTGAGTTCTTTTTCATGCACAAGTGTTGTATTAGTCAACTTTTTCTTGATTTCTGAATCAATGCCTGTACGCCTGCCAAATGCCATCTCTGACAACAACAGTAGCTGCTCTCTTGAAATAGCAGAGGCAGTTAAGCAGCAACTACATGTTATTGCCTCAGCACAACTCCGTGGATTCTCTCTAACTCAAAACCCAGAATGTGGACCCGGTCTTTGGGTGGAATTGGCCAATTGGAATATGCAAAACCAGTCACATCAGTGTCCAGATCCATGGACAGAAATACAATGGACAGGAAGAACTTGCACTACAACTGATTGCTTCAATTCTCTTAGGTTTGACATATTTCCTCTTCGTTACTCTCATGTGTGTGGAAGAGTAACTGGACAAGCCACAGGCTCTGTGGATGCATTCAAGACATTCCACGGGAATGGAACTCTGGATGGCATCTACATGGATGGAGTTACTATCATGAGAGGCTCCCCACGCAAGCATGTTTGGTCATTTGGTGCTGGCCATGGTGGAACATTTCGGTGTCCTTGTGATAGCCAGGACAGGACATTCGCTCTACTTCCTCCACCATTTGTGGCAAATAACTACTTTTGTGATGGTAGTTACAATCAGGCTCTATGGGACGGACTGAACTGCAATACTGCTTGCTGCAACTTCAACTCCCCTCCTTGGTTCAGAGTCAGCCTTGGTACCGCTACTTCTGATGATATTGAAGTAAGGTTATGTGTTGATGAGATGTCAAATAATGAAAGAGTTTTCATCCAAAATATGCAATTGTATATACAGTGAAGACAAGAATTATAAATTATATTGATTGAATTTTTTTTCTTTTTTGTCCAGTAGATAGACTACATAGTTATATCAATGACTGTAAAGTGTCAGTGTAACTATTGAAATACAGAAACAAAGAAAGATAACATTTATAGATCCAATTTAAAAATGCAAACTATGAAAGCTTATCATCATGAATATCTGAACAACAAACCATCTTTTATGGTCACTCCAATCATGAGGCTCTCTACAGCATCAGTTTTAGGAATATAATTGATACAGACAAGTATTTGAATTAGGCATCACACTAAGTTCTATAAACTATTTTTGACAAAGCAGATCAGAAATGCACCTGGAAAAATGAGAAAAAAGAACGTTTTAATAAACATTACTTTTTAGCATATAAAATACTAAGCTTTAGTCAGCTATTTTGACTTTTGGTCATTAAAGACAATGAAGTATAGAAGTCGAAATGTCATACAAAAATATTCTTGAGATCGTGTATTACAACTTTTGTACAGCATTACAATATGCATACTGTCAAGGCTTAAAAATTCTCCAATAAAAACATCTGTTGGTGGATAAATACTTAAATTATATGCTAGTCTGCTCATTCATTTTTATAAAGTATGACAAAACATCTTCATGTAGCTACATGAAATACTTTCAAAGAGTGTGAAACAATACATATGACTGCCAATTAGCTTGATTTATGTCATAACAACTACATGGATGGAATCTGACAACTTCCGACTCTATATTCCCATCATTTAGTTAGCATCTTGTACTAGCCAATATGTCATGTGCATTTTTTTTTGTCTTCAGATTCCAAGTTTCACTTCAGTTAATTCATTATAACTATAACTAGCACAAACAATCTCATCAGTATTAAACACCAATATAGAAAAAGATTAGTGCAAGTTTTACAAAACTCCCCCACACTAATGAAATCAATAAAATTTCATTACTAAATATAGCTAGTACAAATAAAAAACATGTTTCTATTTGTTTTGACAGTCTGGATTGAAGTTGTTCTTAGATATAGTGTCACTCCTGGATATATCATCACCACAACTTTCAACAGTCCTCAATATTACACATAGTGAATCACCTTCAATATCAACAACCTATGTTTGGAACATATTTACCACAAAAAATGAAAAAAACTTATTTTGAAATAAGTTATTAAACAAATTTGAAAGATGTGTTAAAAAAGATTGTAAACTGTAAACATCAATAAACTGATATAGAATGAATTTTCCACAGGTAACACATTTCTTTTTCTCTTTCTTTTTCTAAACTTGGCATGTCAAGACACGATTTTATAATTATAGTGAATTGATGTGCCTCCATATTTGATTTCACAGTTTAGTTTCAACTGAAATTCCCTAATTGACACTGAAGTGGGACACAAACAGAAATAACTGAAAGAATAATATATTCCACTCGGCGTGCCTAATAGTGGTGCTTGTACACAGACCAATTCAATGCAACCCAGTGCTCTTCTGTGTCTTCCTGACACTCCCCTTTTCTCCTTCCTGCAGTAACTGTTATGGCTTATCGAATATATTTTTGAGTTGTTTGATCAAATTGATTATGTAAATTATAACTCAAACAAAACATTAAATACTGCATAAATATATACTTAATTAACTATTTATGTTGTAGTAGAGCAACAACTTATTAATTCACAGGTATGATGGTAGTATAGTACTTTTAATTACTGGTTATTGGGGAAAATATTTGGCTATATAAAGTTAATAACTACAAGATTTCTGCTAATAGTGTTGTCCTACAGGTTGAGTTATGATCTATAATTAAAGAATGTATGTAACTGCTAATAGCTTCATTGAAGTGGTAATTGATAAAATTGACAATAGAGATAACTAAATTCTCTGACTAAGCCATTCACAACCCGGAATAGGTTGTAGGTAACGGTGACAAAATAATCTGGAAAAGTACGCCAAGATGGAAAACTACACCGCGATGTAAATTCCCCCTTACCACATGTCAATTGCAACTCCTGGCCATTTCAGTTCACACCTAATCAAACATCATAGGAAAACAGAGGTGGAGCACAGGACGCTAGCTATTCCTGGCAGTATATAACCGCAGGGATTTAGCGTCGATTTCAGATTTTCGTCGCTCTGAAAATCTGCTACTCCAGTGCTTTTTGCTGAATTCGAAAGATTTGGTATTTTTACTTCAATTTCATTCGATAATGTGGAATAATACGGGTAAAGTGTATATTATACTATTTAGTTACATTTTTATTAAAATTTAATTATAGGTCCACAAACTTTAAGGGAAAAGTTTTTCCCTTTCATGGCATCCAGAAATGCCTGTAAGGAAAATTCGCCGTTTAGCCATCTTGGCACCAAGAAAAATGAATCATTTACAAACCGTAAGATAAAATATTCTTGTTTTACACAGAGTAATTGAGTCATTATTGTTTTGTTTTGTTTTATAGTAAATTGTCAGAACACAGTCGCAGGTAAGTAAAGTATATTATTAACTAACTGGTGATGTTTAGCTAGACAAAAGATATTAAGCTATACAAAATCATTGAACTCATCATTATAATAACTGTGTAGCTACTATGCTAAACATTAAGTATAAATGGTTAATCAGTAAATTCTTTGTACAACTCTACACAAAGTGGCACTTGTTATTCTTATAGAGCCATTTGAACCGCCACTCACTTCTCTGTCAAATACGACAAGTACTTCCTCATCTCTGTCGTCCAATCAGCTTCACATTAGGCAACCTCGACTAATTAATATCCTACCACCAGACGTGCGAGAAGACAACATGTGCAATGAAACAATCTGCACCATTGCTGATGGACACAATCCAAGCTTTTCATCAAGTGAAAACTACTCACACAAATGTGATGCCCCTTCTTTACCAAAGAACACAAGTTACAAGAGTGTATCGGTTCAAACCGTGGTGAGTGTTCCTGTGATAGAAGTGGTGGAACAAGATACAAGCTGGAAAGAAGAGATGAGTATACCAGCAGTGGTAGGAAGGGATATTAACTTGAAATGTCACACTGATACTCCCCCAGTCTGTCCACTATACCAGAGCTTAATAAAATTGATTGAACATACAGAGAAACACATGCAGGATCAAAGAACTAAGAAAGATGACATCACCCAAGATAAAGTCGTAGAGAGTTCAAATAGTGTAGACTTGTACGTTACACATGACGTAACCGATGAGAACAATTTTGAAAACATTGCAGCTCCTCTAAGAGAGACAAATTCTTTACCATCACAGATACACAAGAGGAAACAACAAATACTATGCGAAATGAAGAAAAAACAAGAAGAAAGAGAACAAAGACAAAAGGTGAAAATTTTAATTAAAATAATAATCTTTGTTTTATTTGTTTTTGTTTCAAATTAGAAACCCAATCGCTTAAAAAGAGCAGCAAGGAGAATTAAAAGAAGATTTACTTCTGCTCTTAGAAGATTAAATTGTATTAGCAGCAATGAAAATTAAATTTTATTATTTTATCAATTTATTTATCATTTTAAAAAAATAAGTTATTATGCCAAGTCCTGGCTTCAATTATTTTATGGTAAATAAATTTAAAAAAATAATTTTTTCCAGTATGGGATGACTATTAAGCCCACAGTTTCGGTTTGCTGTCTTCCCTCTTCTTCAATTGACTTGCTTTGCAAGGCACACAGTTGTCTCAGAGCAGTTTATAGTTGTACTCTATCTCATTCTAAAAATGTGCCACACTTTGACTATTAGCTTAAAAATATGGTCACCTGAATGGAGAGTGAGATTAGTGGTAACTAATAATACAAGTAAAAACAATGGATGCATATAAAAGAAGTATGTAAACCAGTGTTGTGGTAATTGCAATTGGTAATTGTAATTAGCTGTAATCATTACACCATCTGCAGTAAATGTAATTGTAATTGTAATTGCATACCTGTAATTGGCAAGTAGTTGGGGTCAAAGACCACTTTGGTAAAGGGTCAGTTCTAAAGCACATGGCTGAATTAAAACAAAATGACAAACTTTGTGGGCCCTATTACATGACCACTTATCCTGAGGAGGCGATGTGATGTAATTGTATGTAATTGCTAACAGATTTGTTGTAATTAGTTCTTAAAGGTGTAATTGGTAATTGAAAAGCAAAAATTTAAAGTAATTGTAATTGTAATTGATTACTTTACTCCTGTAATTGCCACATCCCTGATGTAAACACTAAGCTAAATTGTTTGTTGTCTCTTCTTTTGTGAGTTGCACCATCTCTACTTTATTTTATTACAGAATAATTACTAAGATTTTGCCTTTGGATGTCTCCGTGGTTATCTAAATAAATTAGCTATATACAATTTTCTTATGATTGTAGCTAGCACATTGACACTTAGTATGACTACATTAGAATTTTCAATTTCATTTTCAGTAGAAAAAATCACTTTATTGGCCCGAAATCATGATTTAATCACACACTTTAATGCGTGCATTGTATTACCCCAGCAATTCAGCAATATTTATATATGTTGTTCAGGATATGGCTGTGTTGGGCATTGAAAGTTGCAACTGCATAGCTTAACAGACTTACCTTTTCTGGAAAATTAGATTGATACAAAAAGTCATCTGTCTTCCTGTTCTGATAGATTGGTCATTCATAGAATGAGTTTAAAGAAAAAGTGAAAATACCTTAGGCTCCAACCAAAGACTTGACATGTGTCAAAGGTCAAGAATAGTCTTAAGAACAAGGAAGCATTGTGTGGCTGGTCTGTCAGCAACTGGCTATTTAAACTAAAACTACTGCAGGAACAAATTTTAACCTCAATCAAGCTTGTGGCTAACCATAGAAAGGAATTTCTCATTGTCACATAGTATATGTTTATGGCCTCCAGTTCGTTTGCTATCTCAATAACTCCTGAACCTAATAAAACTATGGATTAGTCACTAAAAAACTATGGATCAGTTACTATGTATATGCATGAATTGGAAAAAAAACTTCAAAGATTTGTTAGATCTGAATCTAACTTTAGCAAATATAAGCATATGAGGATCTCATTTATAAATATCAATTGTAAATAAAGTATACATGAGCAAGGTTGGAGAGTGTTTGTGTAATTAGTAGGGGTGTGGCCTTGGTCAAGAATGCACTTTTGAAGTTAGTTAGAGTCCGTGGGATACATCAAATTATGAGTGCATATATAAACATTACTTAGTATGACCACAATTAGCTAGCTGTCAGACACACACTATACTCCTGTGTGTCATTTACCTTCATTTTAATAATATATAAAATGCAATATATATTATATGCATTAAAAGGACAACATTGGTGAAAAACATGATTAGTAAGATATATAATTATGTTCAGTGATGGTTCTTCCACTTTTGCAGAGCTAAAACAATCACTTCATGTTATCCTACACCTCACATAGATCAACAAATAAAAAATAAGGAAATTGAAAATTACTTTAATTTTGACAACACGGTAAGAATCTGCTCAACAGATGGTCTGTCTTGTGGGAACTTAGTAGGATGAGTAAACAACAGTTGGCCTTCGTTGTTCACCAAGAAGTCTCCAGCCATTATCTGTAGATCGTCACCTTCATAGAAAGAATCAGGAGATAATGGGTTCCCCTGGATAGCTGCTTCAGCATAGGCAGCCATGTTTTCTATGGTGTGAATTGTGGAGACGTTCCTCCGGCACCCCAGCATTCGATACAAACTCCAATCTTTGTTGGACAGGAGGGGGAAATGAATTCCCAAGTCTCCAAGCCACTTCTTTCCACTCTCTTCAGTACCCACAGTAACGGCCACTACCCTGCACCCTAGTTTGAGAAGGTCATCCTCCTGGCTTTGCAAGGCCAGGAGGTGCCCTGATCAGGGTCGTCAGGCGTAATGACGCATCAGCACAAACAATGTGTACTGCGATTCAATCCAGTATTTGCCCAGTTGCACAGTAGCTCCTAGACGAGCCTCAGTCAATGTCAAGCCTTTTGGTATAAAGTCTCCCACTTTCAGACTTACTTCACCCATCAGACCTTCTTCTACTTCCGAAAGCTTTCCTTCTACTTCTTGCACCAGTGCAGCATAATCTCTTTCAGCTATTCGCAGTTTCTGTAAACTATCTCTTACAATCGAATTTTCAGACCTTCGTTCAACTAAGAGATCAAACTCTCTCTTAGTTTTAACTTGAACTTTTGTCATCACTTCCGTGTAGGCCATAATGACGAGAAAGAGTTTAAACACGCCATTAAAATTATTCATTTCAAGATATTCGTCGATATTGTGGCATTGCTTTAAGCCCTTCCTAGCGCCTTCGACTATCTCTCGCACTTGGGCCTCCAGCTCGTTCACAGCTGCAACCAAGACGCCATCCTCGGCGGAGGCTTCCATCTCCGTCCCGCGGATTTCGGGTAAGAGCTGCACGAACTTACACGCACTTACACGCACACTTTAAATACCTGACGGGGGCGAGCTGCCGCAAACCCCGCCCGACCTGTTGCTTACCTACCTACTATTAGCTACGAGAAATAAACAGTGGGGTGGTGTGGGGGGATGAGCAAAGTTTTGTCGGAAATGCAAATTATGCTTGCTAATAGTATAGCTCAGGTAATTTAATTTGAGAACAAAATTCCAGTTGCTCTGCGAGCAGTAGTCAACATCATATAGCTAGCTACTCCAACTTTCTTTCTTCTTTTTTTTTTTTTTTTTTTTTTGCTAATAAAGTGTTGTTTTATGTAGCTATTAGATGAATAAAGATTATGCAAAATGAAATGTTCATCACAGTTGAAATAATGCACCTAAGTATAAAAATGATAATTCTTGCAACTCTAAAATATGCCAGCAGTGATGGGCAGGGCATTCAGGTTCTGCTTCTAAATACAATGCCAGCACTGTGGTATTATGTCCTTAGGTAAGACCATGAGTAAGGGTTGGAGTGTTTGTGGCTTCACAGTAAGAAGTTAAAGAAAGAAATATTTAGTAAGTTGAATTTTTTATGTTGAAGCCTCATGCTATATTATTTGCCAATTACGGTAACCAAACCATTCGAAGTTACACCATGAGGATGGAAATAAACTGGAGGGCTATCAACCATCTTAGACAAAATGGGGGGGGGAGGGGGGGGGGGGTCTAGAACCCTTGCTGCACACCCTCACGTCTACTCCTTCCCCCTTGGATGCCACAGTTGTACAGCATTTATTTGATAAAAAGAAGTAGTAAGTATGGATCTATGGCGGATAACTCATTTTGACCCTTGTGCCATGTATATTTCATACAGGAAGGATCTTCAATGTCAATTACTGTATAGAACTTCTTTGATTATACAACCATGAGAGTTTCCCTCAGGGCTCTATTGGATTAGCTATGTCATATGTAAGACTTCGAGGAGTAAACCAATGACAAGCCATTGAAGTACAATCTACCACGAATCACTGTAAGTTTAAAATATCAAAGTACTGAAGGTCTTCATTGACTGACACACCCACCACAATAATTCTCAATCAAATATTGCCTACACAATGATTTGGATTAGGATATTAGACATAAACTCATAAGTATATTTATTAAGATGTGTTAGCTAGAAATTCTGTTCTTAAATGAAATCATTTATACAATAGCTATCGTTTTGCTTTTTTTTGTTGTTGTTTTTGCCTCCTCAGGCTTTTCAGCTTTAATTAAACTAAACATTTTTAACTAAAAATTGTGCAAGTCTCTGCACAAGACTATGAGCATCTCATCTATTTGATTGCTTAACAAAATTAATCCCGGAGTTAGGCACTCACATTCATAATGCCTCGCTCCAGAACAAGTTCTTTCTTACTCACTATTTTAGCTGTTCGTTATAATAGGAAAATCCAACTCCTGTGTTCCACCAGGACTTTCAGCTGGTCATATGATAAACTATCCATAGACTTTCCATGACTCAACTATATACATCATACTGAAGAGGCTCATTAGCGTTTAGTCACAACTAGTGGAGGCAGCCTCTCTGCCTAATATATTGACACCATCTCACAACTATGGAGTTATAGACCCCTAGGCCACGGGTGTACGTGTGATGAGCAGCCTAAATCAGCCAGATGGCTAGTAATTTAGTAGGGTCAAAACAAGGGTTTTGTTACCAACCCCTGGCTATCAAAGTTTGATGGTTTATAAAACATTGGGTATTTTAAAAATTTGGAGAATGTTTGGCAGAGCCTACAATTAAAATGTCTACTTGCTGTAGTTAGTGTGGATATAAGGCCACATTTCAAAGCTTTGCACTGACCATAGATATAGAACTGACAAGAAACCAAAATGGCACTCACACTACTACTGTGAATGTCTCTAACCATTATTGTCATGATGAGCCATTCTAGCTAATTCTTTAGGAATTTTCTTCTATTTGATAGATACTCTTCATGAAATAGCTAGCTAGTTGGCATAATTATATTTCTAGCAGAACCTTTGAATTTTAGAAGTGCTTAATATTCTTTACACAAACTGTTAGCTAAAATTTTAAATGCTGGCTGAACTAATTTTATGCATGAATCGCCGGAAGCCCCACCCCCGGGCCAACCTGTGCTGGCTTGGGGCAATTATATGGGGCGGGGCAGATGCCCCATTTAATCCCGGCTACACACGGTATCACGGCGAGTAGCACAAGGCTACACGCCGGAGAGTGAAAAAATAATAAGAAAAATAAAAATACACCTAAAATATAATTAATCCCTCCCCAATAGTTCATGGTAAGGTGTGGGTGGGTAGGATTTAGCAAAGTCTACAATTTACACCACTTGTGTTGCTTGCTCCAGGTAGGGTAGACTGACCACGAGGCAGGTCAACCTGCTTTTTCTCCCACTCAGCCTCACGTGACGCCTTGTAGCGCGCCCCCTTTCCCACCTACCCAGGTGTCCCCATAGGTGCCAACTTTCCAGAATCTATTTCAGGGACAAAAATCACACCTTGGCCACACCCAAATAACACACCCACAATGACATAATTTTTAATGACATCATCTATGCAAAATTAAAATTACAATATATCAGGCACATGCAAATAAAAGCGAGTACAGCAATTTTGCTGTAGCAGCTAGCTTTAGCCTTTTACTTGTGGCATGTTTATAGATAGTGTGGTTACTAGTAGCTTTGATTAGGTCTAGACAGCCAGCTGGCTAGCACAGCTATAAGTAAATACCGAAAGGCCTACTACTTCACTAGCCTGCAGGCTTCCCGGGACAAACCATAGAGCTATTGTGCACTTTCAGGGACTCCGGACAGAGTGATAAATCCGGGACTGTCCCGGATGATCCGGGACAGTTGGCACCTATGTGTCCCCATATCTAAGTCGTAGGAGTTCCTACCTGGCATTAACCCCACCTAACTTGCAGTTAAATGGCCATTAATCCTGCGGCTCCATCCTACTCCAACGTCACCTCGCCCTCCAACACGGCCCCGTCCATGCTGGCAGCTCGGTGCCACACTGACTCTACCCTTATTAACTACTTCTTCTTTTCTAACCCTCGCCCTAATTCCTTATTTATTCCCTCTATGTCTATCTATTTCTTATTCAATTCCTCACTATCTAATTCCGCAGCTATCTTGCCGAGTGGTTTGGCCAAGGTGGTCGCCGGAAGCCCCACCCCCGGGCCAACCTGTGCTGGCTCAGGGCAATTATATGGGGCGGGGCAGATGCCTCATTTAATCCCGCCACAGGAGGTACGACCAAGCCCCCGGGCCAGTCACAGCAGGAGGAGCAAGGGGAGGGCCTCCGGCCGCCCAGACCTAGCCGAACTACCAACCCAAGATCCAAATGACAACAATATTCATGATGCATTAGGGAGGTAGATAGCAAAGTCACACAACAAATGAAGATGACAACAGTGATACAAACGAGAAAAACAGGAACGAAACAAATTATAACCACACAACATGGCTGAGTATGTAGCTAACTGCTGCCGAGGAATCCGCACATATTCTAAGTACGTCAGGTTCTTCCAACGGCCTAGAGTCTTGATAGTAGAGTCCTCCATTCCACGGGCAGCAGCTGTCGTGGCCGCCCCTATCCGGAAACTATGACAGGCATAGCTAGCAGCCTGGACTCCAGCAGACTCTAAAGCCTGACGCACAGCTGCAACAAATCTCTGGCAAGTTAATGGCCGGCCACCACAGTATGCAAACAGGGGGCCAGCATGACTGCCTCGCACTAGCAAGTAGGCGAGCATAGCCGACACTGGACAGAGATCTGAGGAGACTCTCCCAATGAACAAAGTGATCCCCTGGCGAAACGGATCGGTGGTCTTCGATGCTTTCAACTTGACGCTGAGCACTGTTGGGGAGGCTGGATCATCTACTCCCACATCACCCCATGCCAGGTGGACAGTAGGATCAAAACTGGAGTCATTTGGCACTGTTAACTCACCCAGCCCTCATGAACCCAAAAAATGCCAAGCAGCAAGCTGCCCATAACATTATACAATCAGGATCGGCTGCCCGACTATTCCAAGCTACTTTAATTTGACGCAATAGGTGTGGGGTGATTGGAAGACGCTCCCGACCCGAGGCACCATCTCCACCCTGGGACTGTTTCACTCCTCTGAGAACATAATGCAGTCGAGGTAGTGATGGAAAAAAAAGGTCCCCTAAGCCCTCTTCTATATGTAAGTGACGAACTGCCGCCATGTATGATTTAATGGTTCGATACCGTAACCCCTCACTAGCCATTTGTGCCACAAACTTGCACAAAACTTCCTCCCTGGCTGGAACGGCTACCAATCCAGCTAGTGAACTGAATTTCAAGTAGCGTCGTTGACCACAGGCATAAGCTTTATTGTTGATGGGGCCAGGCCCTCTATAAAGAGCGACCTGTAGTGGAACTTTGAACTCTGTTTTATCATCACCATACTATGACATCACCATTTATTGTCTCACGTGCTTGTCATATAGACTCCTCGTGTTAGAGATATTGAAAAGAAAGACGAGTTGTATTTAGTATAGTTTTAGTAGCTAACTGTCTCTCGACTATGCTACAGACCGAACAAGGCGATCCAGTCGACCTTGGTCCAGTCTGGCGTTCCCAGAACTAGGCACTGTAGGAGATTGTCGGGAATCACAGTAGGCGTCATGCTGGCGCCTGGGACGAGCCTCTGGAAAGATGGAAAAGCATTTCGAGATAAAGCATCGGCTGCCCCATTCAGTGAGCCTGGGATATGTCTGCAAACTAAGGATATCCCCCACCTGGCCAAGAAGAACGACAAGCATCGCATAAGATGCATCGCTCTGTCCATTTTACTCCGGCCAGAGTTAACAATGGCCACGACTGCGGCATTGTCACAAAGGCACAGCACAGTGCTACCTTCCCACACACTGCCCCATACAGCTGCTCCCACAACTATGGGAAGTAACTCTTTGGCCGTGATGTGGATCCCGTCCCAACTGCCTGGCCACTGCAGCTGAAACCACTCGCCATTAGACGTGAATGCCCCACAACCCCAAGACCCAGAGGTTGGTGTCCAAGGCTGGACATAGGACACAACTCCACCATCTAAGGTCAGAGCGGAAGCCAGCATTCAAGCGCACTCGATAATGCAGCTCGTGAACACATTTTGAAAGTTCGATCATCCGCCGCAGAAAAGACCTCCCTGGCTTGATTACGGAACAAGCATGCTGGAGCAACCCAATTATAGACAGGAGCTCCCGCTTTGTACAAGATTTGCGACCCTCCCACCGGAGAATTTCCTGCCTGAGTCGATCCAACTTAGGAGCGGGAAGCCTCACAGTCATAGTATTGGAATCCAGCTCAACTCCCAGAAAAGTGAGAACAGTGCTGGGTCCCTCTGTCTTCCTGGAAGCCACAGGCACACCCAGGGCCTGGCAGCGAGACAGAGCTTTAGTTAAGGCCTGTTCACATTGTCTGGAATCAGGTGCACCAAAAAGAAGGAAGTCATCCAAGTAATGGATCACCTCAACCTCATCGGATCTTTTCAAGATCCATAACAATGCATCTGCTATAGCATTATATAGCTTAGGCGCTGACCTGAACCCAAACGGTAGGACCTTGTCCACATAGATGCATTGCATTCCCAATAGCCACCTGTCATCCGGATGAACCGGGACAGTTCTGAATGCTCCTTCAACATCAAATTTGGCCAACATGGCCCCTTGACCTTTCGCTGTAACCTTCACACAAGCCTCATCCACAGATGTGTAATGAAGGCTACACAGGCTCGGCTCAATCCCATCGTTCACACTGCCTCCTTTTGGTGAGGACAGGTCAACAATGAGCCTCCATTTGCCGGGCTGGTGTCCCTTGGGAACCAAACCTAACCTATTCACTTGCACTGTGTTGGCGAGCTCCAGATCGACTGGGCCAAACACTCTGCCAGTATGAAACTCTGCCTCCAGAAATGAACTAATGACTTCAGGGCGCACAGTGGCTGACTGCATGTTGGTCACTGCTCTTCTGCAAGTCGACATGCCATAGCAATAACCAATGCGGAAACCTTCACGAATGCCCTGGAGTAAATAGGCAGAGTAAGCCTTGTCGGGATGATTGGATAGACACTGATCCCACTCGCTCTTCACCATAGGGCACTGGATGTGGCTCCAAAACACACCATTAATTTCCTCTTCTTCCCTTTAGGAAGACTTGTATCCTCTGAGGGAGGAGGTTGCGTGGATTTCAGGCATCCAGCCGACAGGATGGCCTTAATATACAAAGCCTGGTCCAACCGACCAAATTCAGCTTTTTCCAGTGAAGGCCACTGCTGGCGAAAGCGGCTGTCATAGGTCCTCCACCAGTCCCCGTGGTCCTTCCCGGACAACATTATGGCCAAGTAGGCCCACAGGTCCACAGCCTTGTCTAGGTGGGCCTTTGCAACTATGCCAGCAACATGACAGAACGACCGGACCCAGGTCAAGAGGTCAGGGACTGGACGCAGCTTATGAGAGGGAGTCGGCTTGCTCTCCTCCCCTTCCAAGGAGCGTCTCAACTCCAACTCTAAATGTTCTTCAGATAGCTCGGCCATGTCGATGTAGTCGCCACGCAACACTCGACGTACCAGCCTGGAAGGAACCACAGGAAGGGTCTCACCCAACTGAAACTTCTGTGGGCTACCACTGGGCCCAGCCACCTCACGAGACGAACCAGCACTTGATGACTCCCGGCCTCCTGGCCCCACTGGGCCAGGCTCTGTCCCAATTGTAGGAAGGCCCAAGTCCTTCACTTTACTGGCATCAAACACTCCCAGAGTTGAACCTACCAGTGACACACACACCAGGCAGGTCAACCACAAACAAAAAACAACGGCCACCCCTAGAGCAATTCAGGGGGGGCTAAGAAAGACCACTTGCTAATTACATGGGTAGGGGTCACACCACCTACCTCCTAGCCACCAGTTACATAACTGCTAACTGGTAACTCAAATAGCTACCACCACCGTTATTCCCCCCCCCCCCTCCCCCCAACCAGTAATCGCCCAGATTAGTTCCCAAGGGAACAATCAACTGCCTCCAGTGAGAGTCTCCCTCTCCCTGACAGCCAGGGGTGTCTACTACCACAGCCCTAGTCTACCCACCTTCAGAGGGAGCCGTGGATGTTCCAGTACCAGATGCAGCAGCTGGTCCCCCCCTCAGAGTCTCTAGCTTGCTAAGTAGCTCTCCAACCACAGCCCTAATAGTCTCCACAAGTTCAGCAGAGACAACTGGCGTGGTAGATTCCCTAGGGCTAACCTCCTCAGGGACCACTGGACCTAAAGCCGCCTCTTTTGAAGCCATTTGTGGGATTTAGTAAACTCTACAATTTACACCACTTGTGTTGCTTGCTCCAGGTAGGGTAGACTGACCACGAGGCAGGTCAACCTGCTTTTTCTCCCGCTCAGCCTCACGTGACGACGCCTTGTAGCGCGCCCCCTTTCCCACCTACCCAGGTGTCCCCATATCTAAGTCGTAGGAGTTCCCACCTGGCATTAACCCCACCTAACTTGCAGTTAAATGGCCAATCTTTAGCTACCAACACAAAATTTTCCAGAAAATTTGCATAAACCCTGCTCCAACTGACCCTGTCCAATTGCTAACTGCATTTTCTACAGTGTCACAGTCAGGTCTGAAGCCATGCAAGTCAACTAATTTTATCGAGAACATGTTTCACAATCTTTTTTATAGATATTTTCTTAATTATTTAAATTGATAGGGTCATGTTTAAGGTTAGCTACATGATAAGAACATTGATAGGGACATTGTCATATTCACAATTTTGATGTGAATTTAAATACTACCATTGATTTTATATACACAATTTTATTATAATATCAACACCTCATTCTATAGTAATTAGACATAACCTAGATTGTGAAAAATTGTTGACAGGATTAAATCATTATAATCAGTTTAGCTATATATATGTTGCAAAGATAGTTCTTGCAATTATAACGATCTACCTTAATTCAAAACTACATAGCTTGAGACAAAGCATAGCCGCCCACTTGCGATCGATTGAAATGACGAGCTATTCTGGCTTCAAAAACTCAGTTCATCAGGACCAACTCCACTGTTGGCATGTACCCATATGGATCCAGGACTACCATGATTACTAACCCAGCCAAATCAGGAGAGTTGGGAACTAGCTATGCAGAAACTGAATGAGCAGCGCAAGTCAGTGCAGGATTGTGCAAGTTTTAGAGCCAGGGCCTACCAGATTATTCAAAAATGGGAGAATTAGCTATTCCGTTGTTGTTGTTGTTTTTAATTAAGTGAAAAACGTTCCACTATTATTTTTAAGAATCATTATAATTATTATTCCATAAATTTTCAAATATTTTAATTACAAACAGTGGAATAGCTATGTACAACTGCAGTAAACAAGTCAAGGTGTCATGCAGTGGGTGATTGAGTCATAGTTTTCGCTAGTCACTAAGCTACAACATTGTATTGAATCATTGGAAAATTCAGTATAATCTTTCCAGCGAGAATTTTGTGTTTCAGCAAAGCTATTCAATAAATTAAAAAACACTGCAGCTGAAGATAGATGAATTAACAGGAAGCATTTTGCACACATTGATCAATGTGGGAAGTCATTTTCTTTCATGCCTTTTCACCACACATCGGGTCCTGAGTGGAAGAAATATTTTCAGCTGCCACACAATACTGTGGCAGCTCAAGTTTATATAGGTACATTGGTCATTTTTATGAGAATTCAGGAAAGGAAGGAAGAAAAAAAAGATTATTAAGATCACAAACAAGGATGCCTCACTTTCAGGAAATCATGATTAGCAACTTTTGCTTGGAGTCATATAAAATTTGATTCAAACTTTGTAAGCCAGAGATTGGTGGGACAAAACAATCTTTGGATCCTACTAAATAACACAAACTGAGCAATTAGGAGTAGCTAAGCCCTGCCGGATTATGCTAGCATTTTTTCCTGGAATAATAGACATGAAAATAGCAAGCATTTTGCTTAATTAAAGCAGCTAGGTTTGTGCTGGCCACTCTGTTATTGTATATAGTTCCAAAGTGGGAAAGTTTAAAATACTAGGAGCATGTCAGCTGATCATAGGTTCAGAGTCTGCAAGTCATTTGGAGAATATGCTAAACGGTTTCTCAAACTTTTTTCAGCTGTAGTAGAGTCATTGAACTGATGTTCAAAGTTTTCACAAGAGTAGCTAGAAATAATAATGAATTCTCTATTATTGATGAGTAATTCAGTAATAGCAACTGATTTTCTTTTTTACTCATTTATTTCATAGCATACCAACTTTATATAGCTATTGCAGTCGTCACTGTTTCACTTATTCCTAATTGGAATATAATAAGAGAATAAGAAAATTCATGGAATAATACACTATTCTTTTGGAATAATCACACCTTTTTATTTTAGAATAAAAAAAGAATAATTCTAAAAATTACAAGCATAATCCAGCAGGCCCTAATTAGGAGGCAACTTGGTTGCTTGCAAAAGATGTGAATGTACTAGATTGTTTCAAAGTTGCCCAGTCATGATGTGTGATGGCCTTAAGGTTAAGTGATAGAAATCATACAAACAGTAGAAATTAAACGTGAAGTAGAACAATTTCAACTGGTTATTTTATTGTAAATTAATTATATACATCGATGCATTCTTTTGAAGCCATCATTTGTTGTGCCGCATATATATTCATCACAATCACTAACTTTTTAGCATTTTTTATTTTATTGATAAGATGATAACAAAAGTTAATATATAAACGAACATACAAACAAAAAACCTGAGCATATAGGAACATTACATTGACACATAATATTAATGATAGTGAGTGTGGAATGACTACACTAGTAAAAACAAGCTGAAAATAGTTAAAAGACACTTAAAAACACACAAATGCACACATTATGTATACACACATAACACACAATAAGACTAAGATAACAGTTTGCAGAGTGAACAGAAGGAACAGGTGCTTGTCCAGCAGATGATTCTGGAGTCTTACGCGTGCTGATGAGAGGTAAGGAAATTGAATATGTGATAAGATGCAAAAGTTCCTGACATTAATAAGTAGGAGGAGTTCACACGTCAGTCTCGTCAAACTGGTGACTCGTGTTGTGACTTGTGTCTGCCGGCGTAGACGGAGTTGATATGGAGGCAGGAAAGGCAACGTCTCTGGGCTCCACACTCTCGGACGCATCATACAACCTACACCAAACAGGCAAACCACACTCAAATAATGGACGTCTCGGTAATTATAACTTGTGAGCACATAAAATCACGTTACTCACTGTCCCGACCTCTCACTCACTCACTGTCCCGACCTCTCACTCACTCACTGTCCCGACCTCTCACTCACTCACTCACTGTCCCGACCTCTCACTCACTCACTGTCCCGACCTCTCACTCACTCACTGTCCCGACCTCTCACTCACTCACTCACCTCACTGTCCGACCTCTCACTCACTACCCTCTCACTCACTCACTCACTGTCCCGACCTCTCTCACTCAACTCACTCAACGGTCCCGACCTCTCACTCACTCACTGTCCCGACCTCTCACTGACTCACTCACTGTCCGACCTCTCACTCACTCACTGTCCGACGATCTACTCACTCACTGTCCCGACTCTCACTTCATCACTAACTGTCCCGACCTCTCACTCACTCACTGTCCCGACCTCTCACTCACTCACTTGTCCCGACCTCTTCACTCACTCACTCACTGTACGACCTCGCACTCACTCAACTCACTCACTCATCAGTCCGACTCCCACTTCACTCACTCACTAACTAACTCCTGTCGACCGAACCACTCACGTCCCGACCTCTCACTCAACTCACTCAATGTCCGACCCTCTCACTCACCAGCACGACCTCTCACTCACTCACTCACTGTCCCGACCTCTCACTCACTCACTGTCCCGACGTCTCACTCACTCACTCACTGTCCCGACCTCTGACCTCTCACTTACTCGTGCTCAGATAGACACCACAAGTTGCGGCAGTAGTCCTGTAGCTTCTCATCCGGGGTGAAAAGGAACTTTGACCTCTGGTAAACTTTCAGTTCTTCAAACTGCAAATGGTCATTTCACATATAAAAAGTAACTTGTGTTAAGAATGTGTGTTAGATGTGTATTTATAATTAATGACACTTTACCAGACAATTTTTCTGGTGCTTCATCTATTCGGGAATGGCAATGGCCACACTTTCTATGTACCTCCCTCAGTCCTACTACAGTATCCACTTACTTTGGTCACCATGCTCCTGAGCTTGGAGAAGTTGAGTAGACCATTCTTCAGTTTTTTATGATTGCCATCATTGAAGAATGTGATATCTCTCATGAACACACCTACACACATACAAACACATTGAAGCTGTATCAATCAATCATCTGGCTTTATAGTGAATCAATAATATCTATCCCATAAACAAAAAACAAAACAAAAAGAATACTACTACTTATAATAATCATAATCATAATAAAAACAATAAAAAGTACTCGGTTGTTTGTCATCACATTCTTTCATTAATTAGTTTCAAGCTCATGAACTGACATACTTGACAACTGGATTGAATTAATAAGTCTGTAAAAAGAGGGGGAGAGAGAGAGGGAGGAAGAGAGAGGGAGGAAGAGAGAGGGAGGAAGAGAGAGGGAGGAAGAGAGAGGGAGGAAGAGAGAGGGAGGAAGAGAGAGGGAGGAAGAGAGAGGGGGAAGGAGAGGGAGAGAGGGAGAGAGAGAGGGTGAGGTTGGTTGATAACAGGCACCCACCAAAGTAAGGGATGCAGTCCTTGCGTGAAGTGTTTCCCAGTAGCTTCCTGTAGGCACTGTGGTTGTTGGCGGGAGACATGATCTGACACATCTTATGGAACACCTTTACCGACTTGTCACTCACATACTATCACAAACAAACAAACAAACAAACACAATTGGTTAGATTCATAGAATGTATAGTAATGACCGAATGGTCTAATTAGTGATGTGTCACTTGTACATACCTCCCAGCTCTTCTTGAGTCTGCGTACGGCCATGAGTGACAAACCTGACACAATGGAGATAGTTGAGTTGAAGTTCTTACAATCCTGACAATACTAGAGAGAGAAAGAGACACAAATGTTAAACCAAACCGTGTGGTACCAGCAGTAATGGAAATGATGCATGTGTGTATATATATGTATATATATAATATGCATGTATGTACACTGTATGTATGTATGTGTGTATGTATGTACATTAAGTGTGTGTTTCCATTACCTTGGCCACTTCAATAAACCTCTCAATGAGAACTCCTCTAGTCTGAGGGTCTTTAGTAGAACACACTTCACTGGACACCCAATAACTCAACTACACAAACACACGTACCTCAAGTAAATAAATAATACATCCATTAATCCTTTCTTTTAACTGACCTTATTAAACCTGGCGATGTATTCATCTATATGACGTCGATACGGCTTGTTCGCTGCATTATCACACACATACATGCACACAATGATCCAGTACGACCATACATCACTCCTCTACTACTCTCTCTCTCTCTCTCACCTTCAGAGTTGCTCTCCCACACGTACACCACCAGCTCGTGGATGTCTATAGCCTTCAAATAATCCAGCTCCACCAGAGTCAGCTGATGGATCAACACAAACAACACACATCATCACAGTACACCAGCCATAAACCACACCAGAGTCAGCTGATGGATCAACACAAACAACACACATCATCACAGTACACCAGCCATAAACCACACCAGAGTCAGCTGATGGATCAACACAAACAACACACATCATCACAGTACACCAGCCATAAACCACACCAGAGTCAGCTGATGGATCAACACAAACAACACACATCATCACAGTACACCAGCCATAAACCACACCAGAGTCAGCTGATGGATCAACACAAACAACACACATCATCACAGTACACCAGCCATAAACCACACCAGAGTCAGCTGATGGATCAACACAAACAACACACATCATCATAGTACACCAGCCATAAACCACACCAGAGTCAGCTGATGGATCAACACAAACAACACACATCATCACAGTACACCAGCCATAAACCACACCAGAGTCAGCTGATGGATCAACACAAACAACACACATCATCGTCTTGATTGTAGAGATCCTATGTACCTCCTACTAAACACCTTTTTAACTACATCCTATAATTCATCTTTTCTGTAAACATTGCAAAATTCTCAACATCAGAAAGCAGAGTGTAGTGCTGGCAGAATTATTGTATTTCGTCACGCTATCACAACTGGTTGAAACAAAATAATCATGGAACTTTTCCACTTCCACTGTTGGCTGCATTTCCTACACATGTGGTCTGAGAGTCAATATATGTACTGTAACTCAGTGTGTGCAGCTGCTTTTACTCCCACCATTTTTATTCCTAAATTACATAACCCAACTTAATTTGCCTCACCTGTCTAGCCAACTGGATAGCTGGTAAGGTGTGGATAGAATAGTGAGAACTGCCCTTGATTCTTCGCGGTATTATTCTGGGACTGTCGGTCTCCTGTGAAGGGACTGGTGATGAGTGGGTGGGGCCTGGGGAGTCTGAGCCTGTGCGACCAGTTGTCTGGAGGTGCGAGGGAGTGCTGGGAAGGCTGGGAATGCTGGATGAGGCGGAGTCTGTTGTATCCACAGAAACGGTACTGATCCGATATTGGACTGAACTCATGGATAGCTACACACACACACACACACACACACACACACACACACACACACACACACAAACATATACACACATCAAACATTACAGCCAACACTGAGCTAGATGAGAATGCTTATCTTTTCCCAATGGCATCAAGTAATAATCAAGCCAAGGAGGCAATCTCTTCCATAGACTGCAATATGCAGTAAGCCAGGCACTTCAATAGAATAAGTGATGTCAATACGCACACACACACACACACATGCGTACACATACATACAAGATAGTTCTCTTCACAAACATTCACAACATTTCTCGCCACACCCAGTCCTGCTACAAAACCACAGACCTCCCACATCAACTCCATCTGCCTCTACAGAAACCTGCTTCTCTTTCAAATACCAAGACATCATCCATCTGTCCCTGCCACACACCCCATCATTAAGCCACTATCCCATGACTCCATCTATTACACCTTCATGGACAGTAGCGTGTATGTGTGTGAGTGTGTGTGTGTGCTTGTGCGTCTGTGTCACTCACCTTGTCTGCGAGCATCTTGTCCAGAGTTGTCCCGGCCAGCTGGAAGTTAGTGTCTTTAGATGACTTCAATTCTTCTATGAATCCACGAATGCCTTCAAGCTACACAAACACACACACACACACACACAACATTACACAAAAGTAAAAACTAAAAGAACAAGATCATATCATACGCTCAAATCAAACAACGTGGTGTGTGTGGGTGGGCGTGTTTGTGTAAATGTCATAATAAATCATATCCCTTACCATAGCTGGATCCCGATAGAAATCAGGCCAGCATTTCTTCAGCCAATACATTATGACATCCAAGACTCTAAAAACACAACAACAACAACAACAACAACAACAAGTGTAAGTGTAACAAACGTTGACCCAGACCAACAGCAGACCCTGTACTGCGTACAAACTCTTCAGATACTCTCACTGAATGTAACTTGTTGAGACTCAGCAAGCCTGGCTAGTCCACATGCACTCATCAGTCAGGACATTACTGACTGACATTATTAAAAATTTGATTTTCCAACTGATGAATGCTGTCAATAGCTCCATTAATTGCTTTGCCCTACCTAATACGTGCATACATACGGGGTTCATCGGGATTTAAAAAATAAAATTTTATTAATTATAAAAAAATTGAAACTACATGTATCTCAGCATGCATGTGTAAAATGCTATCATTACACAAAATACTATAATCCTACCTACATAGTACTCAACCAATACTGATTTTTCTTCCCCCCTCCTCTCCTCCTCACCTCAGTTGAATGACATATCTCCATTTCTCAGCGTATGCCACTTCCTCCTCTGTTGGGTCTGGGGCCACAGTCATATGAAATGTAAGCCTCAGTCAAGGAATATATGGAACACTCAATAACTCCCAATACAATACTTGGAAGGTTATGTTCAATTACACAGACAGTCCAGTTGTACCCACCCTTCATAAAGATAGAGTTAATAACATTCACCACCATCCTTTTATTATTTATTATTTTACTAAAATTGTCACCAAAAAAATGAAAATTTAAGGATATCTTTTGAGTAGATCCGTGAGCAGAGTCATGGACGTGGCAAAGTGCCTGTAGCCCAATAGGAAAGTCATCACAAATCTAGCATCTAAACCAAAACAAATCCAAAAACAAAAACCATTCTAATAATCGTCAATATATACATATGTACATAGAATATATAATAAGGTACTAATTGTTAACATTCAGTACAACAGACAATTAAAGACACTTTTAATGAGTACTTAATATATACCATACATACATACATACATACATGCATACATACATACATACATACATACATTCCTATGTGACCACGCAGAGCAAATCAGGCATAACATGGTGCGCATAAACATTGGGAAAGATGACTTTACTTCTTAAGAAACGTATGAGGAAGCCTGTGTATTGAACAAATTAGGTTGCTACATACACCAGCAATGGCTACAGCTTCAATTATAAAACATGGGGAGCTCAATATCTAAATGCCAACGACGACAGCGTAACGGCAAAACAATATTTTTGATTGGGCTCGCGTTTTGCTCAATTTTCCTGTGTGTGGCCACATATGTACGTACAGTTACATGTATATGTATGTAATGCTACCCACGCGTGATGAATCTGCTAGTTATACATCCAGACTACCAGCTCCTCACCTGGGTTTTCCTCACACGCCATCTGCTCCACCAGCTTCTCAAACGTTCCTGCCACGACCATGTACTTCTCATCCTCACACAACACTATCAGGGCATCCTGACCCTCTGTGTCACCACGGAAACAGAGAAATTAACAACAACGAAAGAGAGTGAGACAAGAGTTACAACAATGAAGAGGCTACGAACGTCTAGTTAACACATGCACCTACAGTACTCCACTCTATGCCAGACTTGTGTGGAACACTTCTAGTGGTATGAAGATTTAGTGGTATGGAACGTGGAGTATAATGGAACACGAGTTGAATGGAATTGAATATTAAATGGAATGGATTCGCATGAGGAATAGATTGGAGTATAGAATAGAACACAGCCTGTGCAGTACAATGAAGCATGGAAGAGAGTATGTGTAACAGAAGCACTTATAATGTACATAAACAATGGTGAAGAGGGATCCATTAGGCTACATTCCACTCCACTCTCTCCACATTCCATTCCACTCTCTCCACATTCCATTCCACTTTCTATTTCACGTTCTTCATATTTCATTCCACTCTCCTCAGCTCAACTTTCCAGTTCCTCTCTCTGAGTGTATGCATGCATGACCCCTCCCCCACTCCCTCCTCCCACACACGACTGACTGACTGACTGACTGACTGACTGACTGACCTTCCTTGATGACGAAGGTGGAGCTATCCTCCTGATTCTTGACCATGTGGAATGTCCCCTTCTTCTGCATATTGCTGCCATGCCGCTTGGATCGTGCCGGTGACGATGTATCTGTAGCCATAGCAACAAGAGTTAGTGAGGTCGCACAAATATTTGCACTATTATTGTTCACAATCTTATGAACATTGCCTAATGTACATAGCTTATACACATGTACCTACAGTGCACCTCTACACACAGTGCACCTCTACACACAGTGCACCTCTACACACAGTGCACCTCTACACACAGTGCACCTCTACACACAGTGCACCTCTACACACAGTGCACCTCTACACACAGTGAACTTCTACACACAGTGCACCTCTACACACAGTGCACCTCTACACACAGTGCACCTCTACACACAGTGAACTTCTACACACAGTGAACCTCTACACACAGGGAACCTCTACACACAGTGAACCTCTACACACAGTGCGCCTCTACACACAGTGAACCTCTACACACAGTGAACCTCTACACACAGTGCACCTCTACACACAGTGAACCTCTACACACAGTGCACCTCTACACACAGTGAACCTCTACACACAGTGAACCTCTACACACAGTGAACCTCTACACACAGTGAACCTCTACACACAGTGAACCTCTACACACAGTGAACCTCTACACACAGTGAACCTCTACACACAGTGAACCTCTACACACAGTGCACCTCTACACACAGTGAACCTCTACACACAGTGAACCTCTACACACAGTGCACCTCTACACACAGTGAACCTCTACACACAGTGAACCTCTACACACAGTGCACCTCTACACACAGTGCACCTCTACACACAGTGCACCTCTACACACAGTGCACCTCTACACACAGTGAACCTCTACACACAGTGAACCTCTACACACAGTGAACCTCTGCACACAGTGCACCTCTACACACAGTGAACCTCTACACACAGTGCACATCTACACACAGTGTACGTATCTCCAATTATCAAAAAGGGAACATACACAGAACTTAAAGAGAAATTAAAATAAAGTAAATGAATTAAACCACTTGTAGTTGTTTTCACTTGAACTATCAGGAATCAGTTTATTAAGAGGTTCTTCTGAAAACTTCCGCCCTCACATCAGTAAGTTACACTATCTTATAATCTCTCAATTCAATTACAGCAATATTTACACGTTCAAATCTACGACACTAGACACACTAACACTACACATACTATACCGTAGCTAATAATTAATTATAGGCACACACATGGACCTGGGATGTCTTCGGCGTTGACCTGCTCGATGTCATGCTGTGAACCTGGTGGACCTGGATACACACCCGGAGTGTAGAACGTCATCATCAACTCCAACTTCTACAAGTACAATCACACAATCACACACACACACACGCACACACAGCACACGTACGGATAATAAGAGCATAGTAGAGTACAGAGTACAATCATGGAGGGATCCTGCCTTGAAAGATGAGGATAAACACATGTTGTGGCTTTTAAAAACATTCCACTTCACACATTCCCAAAATGAAAAGTTAACCTCATTCCTTGCCCAAACATGTAAATTCCTCTAATAAGAAAAGCAGCAGCAAGAAAAAAAATCTATTCAAAACACACAAATAAATAAAACAAAGCCAACATCAAACTTTCTACATTGCCACGCAATCCATTGAGGGAGGAATCGTTAGAGCAAGATACCAAACCTGAATGTGAACTTGTGTGTACATGACACTCTCGGGGAATATGTCAGTGTCAATACTTACACAACTAAGCTAACATACTCCTTCTTCACGAGCTCTCTTCCCACTTACCTGTCAACAGCGTTGGTAACAAGAGAAACTGGCAAAAAAAGACTTAGTGAATCTAAAGCGCATCAATCAATCAATCAGTCAAGACTCTCTGACGCAAGCTATGTATTAAAGAAACCAAATAGCTATGTCACGTTCAACGTCCTCGAATGAACGCCTGAATCACCTTGTAGCCCACCTCTTAACACTCGTACTAGTCCAATGAACTACAGCTATCAGTAAACTCAGCCCAGATACGCACACACACACACACACATCACTCACTAACGTACAAGGCTACTCAGCAACCAATCAGAACTTGCGCAATACGCTCGCAATGACCGTACAGCGACAAGAGTTCCACTTTTAGCTATTTATTGCCAGTTATAATAAGTTACACAGCAGCTGTGTCAAAACACGGGCCGCCCGCCCGCACGGCCTATTCTACAAGGAAGCCCGGGCAATACAGCAGCAGAAGGAGGGTACAGATGTCCAACTGCACTCCGCCATTGTGATGGTCGTGTTCCAGGGAATATTATATAGTCAGTGACTACACACCTGGGACAAGGTGCTGGAAGCATGTATGCCCACCTACTGCTACACCATCTGATCACAAAAGGACCGTACAACATTTCAACAAATACACAACATTCTGAGGAAATTCAACCTGATAGGGAAGGTCAGAGGCTTTCTACATGAATAGCATTCGTAACTACAATGGGGGGGGGGGGGGGGGGGGGGAGGGGGAAGGGTATCAAATTAAAAATTAAGGAACTTTTTAAAATGGTATATTACCCAAGAGAGAGTACATATGTAGCATGTTGCGGTGAGAAGTATCGATTGGAAAATATTGGCTATAGTCATGTGATGTATTTACACACTAGTGCTCCATTACTGGTGTACTACTAGTGCCACAAGATGACTCTTGAGTAGCTACTGTAAGTAATATATTAGACTATCCACAGGAAAGATGCACCTATAGATCATACTCCTCGACTCCTCCCCCCCCCACCCCTCCCCTCAGAGATTGATAATTAGATCCTCTCTGTGATCACATGAATACTACTATTACATCGGTCACAATTTTAACTCCTAACCAGAAAAACCTTCATTAACACACAAACCACTCCACCTTGTTTTACACTTAATGAAAGAGCTTACCGATTCGGAACTTCCACTTGACAACCATTTCTCATCAGGTTTAAGGAAGTCCACGAACACCGGAGCAGACACTACCTCTGGCCTGGTGGACATGTACCCCAAGAAACACTGCACCTTCTCCAATAACACTTTAGACGCCATCTTCTTGTCAGGTTTGTCAGGGAACATGATGCCTGGGCAAACAAGTGAGTGGAAGATTGTAAAAACAACAGGAATATATATATATACTAAATAAATATATATATATATATATATATATATATACATACAATGTAATAATATGTACATATATATATTTATTGCAGCTTTGATATTTTTAATTGAATATTTCCGCATCACGCGAGCGTTCTGTATTCTCCCATATTGTACGGTTTATATTGTACGGTACACTACGCATGCGCGTAGCGAGTAAAATCAATGAAAATTGAATTGTAACCGGTTGAGAAAAAATATCAAGGCAGCAATAAATCACTTATCACACTCGTCGTGCAATATGGGAATGATATTTTACTCTCACGCCACATTTTCACTCGCCTTTGGCTCGTGAAAATATTTTGCGTGCTCGTAAAATATTTTCCCATATTGTACTCTGACTCGTGCTATAAGTATTATTTATTGCAGCTTTGATATTTTTACTTGAATATTTCCGCATCACGCGAGCGTTCTGTATTCTCCCATATTGTACGGTTTATATTGTACGGTACACTACGCATGCGCGTAGCGAGTAAAATCCATGAAAATTGAATTGTAACCGGTTGAGAAAAAATATCAAGGCAGCAATAAATCACTTATCACACTCGTCGTACAATATGGGAATGATATTTTACTCTCACGCCACATTTTCACTCGCCTTTGGCTCGTGAAAATATTTTGCGTGCTCGTAAAATATTTTCCCATATTGTACTCTGACTCGTGCTATAAGTATTATATATGTATGTATGTATCAATTATAACATTATAATATAATGTAACAATAGAATAATTTTTTATTATGTATGTATATTATACATACACAATAAAAAACCATAATATAATATGTGTAAATATATATATACATACATACATGTACATTGCGATATTTAATTCCTGTAAGATTACTTCAAAAGGAAAAACAACAACAAAAAAGGATAGATTTCTTTCAATATGTATAGTTTTGGTTATGCAGCAAGTCATGTGACTAGCATATGCATACAATACCAGTGTATGTATACAAACATTCTATTGTTACAGTGTAACTATGAAAGTACATACGTACCAGAGTTGATGCAGTCTTCCACCATACTGTCATAGAGGTAGATCACTTGCTTCAGATTCCGTACAATGGTGTAGTGCTTACGACCAAACTACGAGTGAAAAGATTTAATACCGCCATTACACACACACAAAATTCATAAGTGTAAATATAACACCCTTTACCTGTTTCATGTTCGTTGTCACGGTGATTTCAAACCATATGTACGAGCTGGAACTTGAAGCTGTATGAATAAATATATTAAACAGTAGCACACACAAACACACACAAATGCTGTGTCTTGGACTTACATGATATAATAGAGGACCTCTTTCGGTAGAGTCTAGATGTCCCTTTACCAGCTATCTCTACGGAGATCAGCAATTGGTCATCAGCTGCAAGTACAATGGATGCAAGTATGTATGTATATCACCATGGATACCATGAAAATGGCACTATAAAGCTGTGTTGTGAATGGTAATACAAAATATGGTAAGGTGTCATCATAAATGTGTCATCATAAATGTGTCATCATAAATGTGTCATCATAAATGTGTCAAGCCACATCAAATGTATCTAAGGTTATACACAAGTAAGGATATCAGATAACTTACTTTCCTCCAGACTCGGCTGCACAGCGTTCTTGGAGAGTTTGTAGATGGACTCTGTGAGTGCAGCCTGGTCTGCTGGTGCCACCTGAGCGTTGGATACAAACCCCGTCTTCTGGCTGCCCTTTTTGCTCCTGCGCGGCAGAGACTGTGTGGATCCGAAGCTCTTGGTCTTGGCTTTATTGCTCAGTCGGGAGAGAGTGCCTCTCTTGTTCGGCATGGTGCCGGACTTCTTCTTCGCAGAGTGAGGAGAAGGAGGTTCGCTGGTTGAACTGGGCCGAGGGGGACGGCCTGTGGGCAGAGTTTGCGACCCCTCGCCACCCACACTAGCTCCATCACTGCCCACGGCAGCTCCACCCACAACAGCTCCACCTACTGCTTCTTCGTGAAGTTCGTCCATTGATGAGCTCACCGAAAAAACGTCTTCTTTTCTACCTTTCACGAAAGTGGAAATGGACCCTCTTCGCAAAGCAATGGCCGTCTTGATCACTTTGTTGGTAAACTTCTCAGACGCAGACAAACTCTTCTGTGCCACTACCTTCTTGGCTTTCCTGCTGAGGGTCTTGACCGCCATTACTTTGGAGTTTCGAGACCCTGATCGGAGCCTACTAGACGAATTTAAAGAGGCGGCATGATCCGGGGAGATCATGGTCCAGCCGTCTTCGATGCTGGATGAGATGCCTGGCATGGACGTCTGCTTGCAAACAGGCTTGTAGCTTTTGGCTAAGTGTTCGCTGAGAGATGCGCTCTCCACAGAGGATTGGTGCTTAAGAGTCACGCTCAAGTCCTTATCGTCAGTGCTGGAGCATTGGATATTGTCGTCGTAGCTACGGTTGCGAGACCGCCGCAGCTTAGGAATCCCTCCCGTGCCAGCTGCCGTTGCATTCTTTCCTGATTTGTCATCGGAAGACTTCAAGGTGCCGTCGTCGAGCAAATTGGAGGTGCTCGCACTTTTGGTGCGGATGCTACTGGCGTTGTACTCCTTTAGTTCCGGGAGGGAGATGTTGCCACTCTTGTGAATGGCTCTTCTCCTTGTGCTTCCAGTGCACTCACCGGAGCCATTCATTCCTCTGGATCTCGTGCTGGACAATGCGCTCGATGACTTCTCAGCTTTCTTGGCAACCTTCCAGCCCAGCTTGGAGACTTCCTTGCGAGAAAGTGACACTGTCGTCCTCCGGACATGCTTGGGTCTGAAATAGTGTGGCTCATTGGCGGTACTGCACTCCAAGTTTTCGCTGCTCAGCCGGCACTTGGCGTCACGCTCGTGCTCGTCAAAGCTGTGCCACGCCTTGCTGTTGCGAGAAGGAGAAGCAAAAGTCGCCACCCTGTCTCGACGAACAGCCTGAATGTCAGATCCCACTGCCACAGCCGCCGCACGACTCATTTCACCAAACTCCACCCCCGAGAAACCAGAGCGCCTGAACTCCTCCGAGATGCTGGTGCTCCTGGAATCAAGGAACGAGGAGTTGAAAGTTGTCTCGCTGCTAATGCTCGTGGTCAGATCCGTCGAAATAGTGGAGTTACGAACCTCTCCTTCACCACTTACATTCCTTCCCGGCACAGCAGACGGAGACATCTTGGGAGTGCAAGGGGAGCCCGCCTCTTCTGCTTTCTTGCCCAGCTCTAGCCCCAAACTGGTGCGGCCATTGCTGGTGGTACGCTTCATCACCAGGGAGAGGCTGTTAGACCGACTCGACAAACCTGTGGCAGCAGTCACCAGCTTGGGCTCCTCCGGGGGCAATGCATTGATCATCTTCTCCGTCAGGTTTTCCTGCTGCTCCTGGTCAAATATCTTCATGTACACCTCTGTCTCCTTGGACGGGTTGTTGATAGCCAGGCACGCCTCCACTTTCCACGCTATCTTCTGCACAGCCTGGACGATCGACTTGTAGAGCTCTGGAGTGAAGCCGTCTTCGGCCTCTTGGATCAGAGGAGCGATAAGGGACTGGGAAACACTCCGCAGAATCTTCACGGAGTAGCTGCGATCATACGAGTTGTCCTGGCTCTCGAAGCCACTGCTGGAGTTGGAATCTGAAGACATCATCGATGCAGTTTTAATGTTCAAATCCAAGCCATCATCCATTCTACCTTTATCTATAGACTTCCCGTAGTCTCTGATTCGAGATATTCTATCTGTGCTAATAGACGCCGATATTCCCTGGCGACGATGACCACCTAAAGAGGTTGACATACCCCCTGCTCCCCCGCCTCCTCCCCCTCCAGCTCCTCCCACCCCGACATGCCCTCCGCTGCTGCCCAGACGCTGCTGCTCGGAGCAGAAGAAGCTGATGGTGCTGGAGAGGCTGCGCATGTCAGCGAGGACCTGGCCTGAGGAGAGCTCAGAGCTGTCTCCATCCTTGCAGTGCAGCAGTAGAGTCCGACATGCAGGCACAAACACGTTGTACGACCAGTCCACTAGCTTTGTGTCCGCCTCGTACACCTGGTCCAGGCCGCTGCAGAAGTCAGAAGGAAACACTTCGTCATCTTTTGTTCCAGACTCCTGGGGAAAGCTGGGGGCTGTCGACCCACTGTGTTCGTCCCCACTGCCTTCACTGTTACTCATGTATTCATCCATTTCATCGTAGCCATCTTCTGCTCCTTCTTCATCCTCTTCAACTTCTTCTTCCTCTTTGCTAACAACAAAATCATTTCCTTGTAGCCCTCCTTGTGAGTCTTGTCTCCTTATCTTGTCCGCCAGTAATGGCATGATCCCCACACAGTTGCTCTGCCAGTATTGCTCATTCTGCAGCAAATCTCTGGGATCTCTGACAACAGAAGACTCATCTGAATCACACTCTGCCTCAGAGCTGTTGCAGACAGAGCTCGCTTCACTTGCGAAATTGTCCGAACCCCCAATGTACGATAAGTCATTGGGTAAGGTGTTGCTCTTTTTCGGTCTTGGTCTTACTTGAAGGTGGCTGTGGATGTTCCTGTTTGATGAACTGTGGCCATTCTGGTGGGCAGTGTTCTGTTGGAGGGAATTGTGACTGGTATCTGTTATATCCCCCACGGAATTGTAATGAGATCCTTGCATGGAACCAGAATCATGATCGGAATTTGTGGCTGAAGACGCATCCAAATCGGCCTGCTCAATGCTGATCTGGGGGCGGTGCTTACCAGCATGCCGGTACTTCACTCCCTCAGGGGAGATGGGAGGAGTTTGGTGCCTGCTTGAGGAGGAAGGAGATTGAAAGCTATTCTCAGGAAGTGTTTTCTCAGCACCAGCTCTAAGTCTGGGAGCACGGCCAACCATAGAACTCATCGTACCCAGCAAAGAAATCCTTCCTTCGCAATATCCACACAGGAAGAAAGTGTTTCAGAAAATACTAACAAAGATGACTGGACATGAGAAAGAACAGAAACAGTAGACAAACCTACAGAAAGGTTCACACACACACACACACACACACACACACACACACACACACACACATTAAATTCCTATGATTTCGCACAACAGATGATTACATGTACATGGAATTGGTGTATATTCATCAATAAACTGGGTTACACCAGGGTTCTATCTAGCTTGGGGGACAGTTTGGGCAATTCCATAGCCCTTAATATTGTATACATATGTATGCTTAAGTTACAAGACAAGAAATGATAACATTTCTTTAAATCATTGAGAGGAATGAGTAAGAATTGCTTTGAGCTAAATGCTGTAATTTTGGGTTCTTCCTATGACTGTATACAATGAACACAGCATGCAAATATGCAAATACTAGTGATGTGCTCTAATAGCACAAAATAGCGAAGCGAGCGATGCATGTTCCCTGTAATTGCAGCTATTCCATGCATGCTTGGTGTGGCTACAAAATACTGTCAAAGTGAGAAAACAATAGTGGTAGCTTTTTTCTATGATGAAGGCTCCTGGTACCGTAATCCTCAGGAATAGTCTAATAAATAAATTAGGAACATTTAATGGCTTTTCAAAAAGAAAAATTCTTTACTTTGCTACCTGTTTCTGTTTCGTTTTAGCTCTCCTCCTCCTTGCCCTGTCTTTTTCATTTCTTATCTCTCCTTACTAATTTTTCTTCTGGAGTTTCTAACGCCCTCAAAGCTCTTGACCGAGCGTTTCTAACGTTTTGTCTACTGGGCATCGCTACTTCGTACGGCGGGTAAACAAAACAAAATGTTGCTAAGAAGGTTACCCGGCCTGCGCAAGTGCGTAGGAGAAAGGGTACACACGTACGCCCACGCAAGAACAAAAACAATTTTTAGACCTAAATATATATATATATCGCGAACTCATTAGAGAGTCAGCTCCGCTCGCTTCACTGAATTAGGGGGGGGGGGGGGGGGAACGTTAGGGAGAGAAGCTTCCCCACCACCCTCCCACTATAACATGTAGAACCCTGCCACCCTGCTCATCAACCCACATGTAGTACATAAACACAGTACAACTGCAATATGGTATGTTCAACTGCTACTGCTGCTGCATGTGAACTTCTCCTGCTGTTGTTATTATAGTATATTGTGTACATATTTAGAAAAAGTAACAATAGGAGCTCACACACACGCAAACACACGAATGCATGTACATAAATGTCCACGTGATCATTGCTGCATTCTTCCCAAGAGACCATGCCCAAACATGTCGGCAGAAACAAACATACACACTGTAACAATGAAGGGAAGGTTTAGAGTGATACGCAATTAAAAAAAAAGGTTTAAATTGTTCATACGTGTATTGTGAAATCAATCCCCACGTCTTACATCATGTGACGAACTGTATGAATGTATACGTATACGTACATACGGTGCACTAGGTATACTTAACGAACACTCAGCAGCTGAGATAACAGAAGATCAATTATGAATCGCCTCACCAGAAATACTCCCAAAGAAATGCAAACAATTGAACAAAAACAAAAAAAAAGAACACATACGATACTGGAATACCACACTCCACATACGATACTGGAATACCACACTCCACTTTGTCCACAACACTACACTTGACCAGCTAATGATGTTTGAATACATGTTTTTCACTATAAAAGGTAGCCGTGACTAGAGGTGCGGCCGCATGGATGGATGCATGCATTGTTTGGTGCACATTCCAAGGAAGTTAACACATTGTAGATGAAGAAATGGGTTTAGAAAACAAGGAAATATAACTAGTCTTAAAGAATGCTATGACTATGTGCCACACACACACACACACATATACTCACTCACACACACACACACACACACACACACACATACAATACACTCACATCATATCTATCTGTCCATCCATAGATGGCAAGTCTTCCACAAGAACATAAAATTACCCCATCCCCAATACCAACTGTTAACATTCAACTGTGTGTGTATGGGATGTGCACAAGTATGTATGCATGTGTGTGCGTGTGTGTGTGTGTGTGTGTGTGTGAGGGAGAGAGTAAGGAACATTATTTAATAATTGCAAATCTTGATGGACTTAGTCTAATTTCTTCTTTCTGTGTGAATTCCAACTATTACAGAATACAATAGTCAATACCTTATCTACGTATTTACAAGGGGAAATACCCTGCAAAACTAACTCTTTGTAATTTCATAATTTCTTTCTCAGCCTTCTTTTACTCATTAGATGTGTTCTGCCTCTTTCACAGGCTTTTCTTTTTTTTAACAATACAGAATTATTTCTAAACTGGACATGAGTGTACATTAACAACAACAATAACAACAACAACAATAACAACAACAATAATAATAATAATCTATGCCTGCTCTACCTTTCTCTCATTAATTCATTCCAACATGCAACCACAATTCACTTTTAAAGGAGAGCCAAGGAGCCATGGATATGTGGATATAAATATAAGAGAGAGAGGAGCCATGGATATGTGGATATAAATATAAGAGAGAGAGGAGCCATGGATATGTGGATATAAATATAAGAGAGAGAGGAGCCATGGATATGTGGAGTTAAATCTAAGAGGAGAGGGAACATGGATCTGTGGATATAAATATAAGAGAGAGAGGGAGCCATGGATATGTGGATATAAATATAAGACGAGAGAGGGAAGGAGCGATGGATATGTGGATATAAATATAAGAGAGAGAGGAGCCATGGATATGTGGATATAAATATAAGAGAGAGAGGAGCCATGGATATGTGGATATAAATATAAGAGAGAGAGGAGCCATGGATATGTGGATATAAATATAAGAGAGAGAGGAGCCATGGATATGTGGATATAAATATAAGAGAGAGAGGAGCCATGGATATGTGGATATAAATATAAGAGAGAGAGACAGAGAGAACTACGTAAGAAAGGGAAGAAGCAGAAAAGAATTTGTTAATAATTTTGTTAATATTTCATGAAAGGGCTACAACTGATACAATGAAAATACGAGAGTAATAGAATTACAAACAGTAACTTGAAAGTGACAACATAAGCTAGAGGACCGAACGAACTTTAAATGAAAGTTAAAAAAATCATTTGCTAATGGAAAATAGTCAAATTTACGTACATCAGTAACTTAGTAGTATTGTTTTAGGATGATGATGATGATGATGATTATTATTATTGTTATTATTATTATTATTATTATTATTATATTGGTGAGCAAGTGAGACATTATACAGTGGTGTCAAATTGAGAATCAGGGATATTTGTTTATATATGTGTGGACGTACGTATGTCTTTTTGTACTTTGACCCTCACATACTTTTGTGTTAGCTCGGTGTTCAACCTCGTCCCAAACTTCACTAAATAAATTCTTCTGGGTTTATCAATCATTACCCGTATCATCCTAGAAATTGAATTGTTTACCGCTTTGAATTCTTTTGTGGGTGCAGTTAAAACTCAATAATTTACTAGATTTCCATTTCTATTCAAGTTAGTGGCGGCAGTAATGTGCTATTTGTCATAGTTATAAGCCCTATACAACTGTATTTACTTGAAAATTCATTGTCCACTAGACTAACCACTAAGTAAGTCTTGTGTAGGTATGTTCAGCTAAGTGTGAAAGTATTGTGCGTTACTTAACTACTACTTAGCTAAAGAATATCACAAAGAAAACGTTTAAATAACGTGATTTATTTTTCCGGTTGCTTTTTTTTCCAATTCAAACAGTTGCAGGGAGTAGTTACTAGATGGCATTGAATCCCCTTTACCGTACATACGTAATTTAAAACTAGACTTTTTTTTAGTAGCTTGAGTGTTAAAAGTTAAAATCAAACATTTAGCAATAGTGTAGTTTAGGCTCACTCGCCATTTGTGCTCAAACACATCACTAGTTATTATTGTTATTGTTATTAGGAATCCCTACTATACATTGGTTACAACCCCAAGTTTGCCTCAGGGGATAGAGAGTGGGAGGAAATCCAGGCTCGTTGCTAGGAATTTGGGAACGTCCTTTGAAAGCTGTTTACTAACTACAGGACCCAGGCAGAATACACTAGCCTGACAGAGGCTACAGTAGGTCAAAGAAACATACCCAAACAAAGTGGCAAGAAAAACATTTTAGAAGAGGTGGTGATCACACACAGATACATACAGACTAGAGAGGTAAGGCATGCACAAACAAGCTACCATGGCATTTGTTTAAAAAAATGTTTTACTATACTCTTTTCCCCCGTTGACTCATCCAACAAGTCGCGTGCATGCCTTTACACGCCTACATGCGTACAGGTTCCAGCGTGCCTGCAGGCATTGTCTCCCCCGTATGCTAAATAGGACGGAGCAACAAAAGGTAAATGTTCGCTGCCTATTGAACGTCAAGTCCTAAATAAACACAGGTCCACTTGGTCCAGCTGTTGCCGCCAAGTTGCCGCCAGATTGCCGCCAGATTAGAGCTAAACTAAAGAAGAGAGGTCAGCTATCCAGCAGTCGGTAGTATCAAACAAGTTAAAAAAGGAAAAAGTTAAAGATTTCTATTTGCTACATCTACTACTCCTACTCCTACTACTACTACTACTACTACTGCAATAAAGCAATCTACTTATTATCACTAATAATCAATTGAGAGAGCGGAGGGACTATCGCCACATTGAGTTCGAAACAGAAAACTCCTTACAACAATGTATTTAAAGCCACTTCTACTAAACTGCTAACACCAATCTCTTACTAAGGAAGCCACACACACGACAGACGGACAGCCAGTGAGTGATCCAGGAAACAAACACCAGCAAATCCTCAAACAGAAGTATAAATCAAGGTAAGTGAAAAAATTTACACTAGAGCCTACTCATCTTCCTCCACTTCCTTCCCTTCCACTGCTGTCCACAACAGTTTGCCCTGTCCTCTGTAGCATCTTTCAATTTAGACTTCTGTTCACAACACCACAATGGAGGGTTCTCTACTATCTGATTACTGGCCTAGTGTTTGCTAATCCATGCAGCAATATAGTTAGTAACCTGATTGTTTCTAGGAAGATCACATGACTACTTACATATAATTCACAAACACTGCTGTAAGTCAGGCAGTCCCTTCTTCTGTGCAGTGCCTGAGGGAATGTGCATCCTCTATAATGTTGACTGATATTCAATCACAAATTAGACTGTACAATTCTGTTTTTCAAACAATGTAAGCTTTTCATGTCATTATCATCACTAATATTGTACTACTACTACTATTATTATTATCTTTTACAACTATTGCTATTAGCATCATTATTACTGTTGTTATTATTATTATTATAGTATCCATATTATCAGGTACCAGAGAGAGAGAGAGGGGATTGGTAAAGAAGACAGAGAGTAAGTAATGGAAGTGCAGCGCTACCAAGGGAGATGCATAGAGAGCTGGGCCCTCCATGGTAAGTGTGTAACTACAATATGAACACACACATACATACATCTACTATATATCAGGTGATAAGACTAGAATGGGCAAGTAGGGAGAGTGGCAGATAAGGGGAGGGGCTGGAATATTACCATGTATGGATGTACACATGTGTATAGATAGTCGCGAATTTTTTGTTCTTGTTAAACCTCACAACACACAACACATCAACACATCAACACAAGGTGATCATTACTCAAGTGGTTGTAGACTGCCATCGTAAACGTTTGCATATATGAACATCACATGCACGAGTGAGCATGTGATGTATTTGCATGCGTAAATGTGTTTGTTGTGTGTGTACATGTGTACGTGTCTGTGTGCATGTGTCAGTGTTGTTTTAAAAAGTGGAGTTTGGGAACCCACTCACTGTTTCCATCATACATCCATTCAGCGTCTTCCCCAAAGGAAGCTTCATGAATCACTACAACTCCAGCGTCCGACCTGACCTCACCTCACCAGCCAGCAGGAACTCGTGCAAACAACGACGACATTGGAATGAATCAGTCACTTATTTTGGTCCCTTGCAAACGTATCCACGCACATAAATACCATCTCCCGACAATTTTAGTGGTTTATCTTTTAATTAATAAAATATTAAATAAGACACTTCGAAATTTATGTTTTCTCTACCGGAACTCTTCTCTCCCACAATTGCAATCCATTACATTGAAATAATAACAATACATATTTTCTAGATTATAAATAGCAGTTTTTCTTAGCTTTTACAACCAATAATATACGAATGCTTAATTAAAACTTAACCCGATGTTTCGACTTCTTGCTGAATGAAACACATACAGCAAGATGATGAAATATCAGGTTAAGCTTTAATTAAACATATATATTGGCTGCTAAAATGAGAAAAATTGATATTATTATAATTATTTCTGGCGAGAATGACTGAATCAACTAAAATTCGATCTCCATTCACACACTTACACACACACACACACACACACACACACACACACACACACACATACACACACATGGGGTGTGTCATTCCTCTCTCTAGCATCCTAACCATCTCTACCTCTCACTTCTGCTACAGCTGTACATTGGAGGAGACTAATAGAATTCAATTTTACCAATCTTGGCTTGAGTTAGCCACTAACTAGACCCAACAAAGCCAGACCTGCAGCTGAACTCAGCACTGAAAGTAGTTCACGAGAGGTTAATGGAATTATCCTTACTCAATTAACACAGGACAACCTATTTGATATACAACGAGCATTGAGAAGAAGCCTTTTCTGGTACATATGTAGTTCCACAAAGTCAGGTCCCTCACAAACACAGATGTCATAGATAGAGACGTACTATTCATGGATATACACATACCCTTATATAAGAACCAGACTATTTCTATTCCCCAGAGCTTATGTAAGGATGCCCGGGATGCAAACTAGAAGATAAACATCTCAACCCTTCCCCTGCCTGCCCATCTCACAAAGCTGCGTGTGCAGAGTACCACACAAAGACTAGCATACCTGTTGCATAGTATGGATGCATGTGTATGTATGTGTGTGCATGCGTGCTGACCACTTGCTTGGATGCGTGTGAGAGAGTTCTGTTGGTTCTAACCTTCATCAGTAGCTCCTCTCGCAACCTTGTATTGTTGACTTTGGCTTTGTAAGAATGACTAAAGAATCTTGCTGATCTTTTCTTATAACAATCACAGCTCGGTTATTACTGTTCCACAACACTGTGTGTGTGTGTGTTTGTGCGTGAGCATGTGTGAGTATGTGTATGTGTGCACTGGACCATGTGGATTGAGTCTGACCCAGTATGGTATGTACACAATAAACTAAACGCAAAGTAGAGCATATACTGGAAAAAGCCGCAGATTAAAATGCTGAGATAAAGTAGGGGGAGGGAAGAAGGGGGAGGGGAGAAGGGGGAGGGGAGAAGGGGTTATCATAAAAGGGCATACGGCCCACCACAAAGCATCACTGTCATCTCCCTATACATCACCATACGTAGAAATTTATGAGCCCGGAAGAAGAAAACGCTCACTACTCACACACATACACACACACTGTACAAGGATTTATTTTCTTGTTTTCTTTTCTTCTTCTTTTTTTTCTTCTAATGGATTTGTTTTGGGTTAGACAGCTTGTTGGGGTTCCCAAATAATAATCTTCCCCTTTCTTCTTCCCAATTAGCACATCACAACGGTGTCACCGACAACACACTCTCTCGTTGTGACACAAGCACACGCATATTCACACTCCAGACAAACAAACAAATACTCTACCAACAAGCACATAACACACACACACACACACACAAATAACACACACACACAAAATAACACACACACACACACACACACATATGAATAAGACTGAACATTCACACAAGCAAACACACACCACACAAACTGGATGAAAAACAACAACCTTCATTCATCTACACACATCCACAGATCAAAACAACGGCTAGCCCAACAGAGTACATGTGGAATTTGCAGGTTTTTCATCCTCTGGATGAAAAAGCTAGTGCCTAGTACAAAGTAACTCCAGCAACACATAGCAACTTGCTGAGTAGCTTTCTATTTTAAAAACAAATACGTAGCAACCAGCTCAAAACAAAAACTCCCGCCATTCAATACTAGATATAGGTATACATAGATCGGCCATTTAAAAAAATGCATGCTGCTTTAATATTATATTTTGAGGGGGAAGGGGGTGGGAGGAGGGGGCGGGGGAAGGGGCGGGGGAAGGGAGTGGGAAACAAGTACACCAGCTGATTCGGTTTCCCCACTCTCAGACACCATCATTTTATAACCTTGTGCTACTGACTCTTCACTGGTGAGTCTGAGCAGCCAAGTCAGCATTGGAAGCATATCAACTGCTGCATCTAGTTACACCCACTAAGACACAGTAAAACTACTCAGCCTGGATTCTGAGCTGGTTATAAAATGATGGGTGTGGCACAACCTTGACAAAAGAAAAAAATACATACAAAGCTATCAATACTACACCACCAACAACAACAAACAAACAACAACAACAACAAACAAACAACAACAACAACGATGATGACAAGTCTAATGTTATTCCATGGGCCCATGTTATTGTTAATGTATGGAAGGTGCATGGCACTCGATGGCATTGTATTCCTCAGCTGGCTCAACTAAGGCAGAGCCTTGATTACGTTAACGATGTCAAAATAAACTGTGAACGGATCACATTTCAGTTCAATTCACACTCATACGAAATCTACACAAACATACACTAACAGGTCAAGCGGCACAAGTCAACCGTGAAGAAGTATCTAGAATGATACTCTGCAGTTAATAGTATCACCTTCTAATAAAATATGTTTTCCCCTAAAATAAATAAATCCGTTTTTCAGCATGAACATGCATTAGATGACGTAGCTGTCCCTTTACCTGATTACTATGCCGGGGAAAACTTTGTCTGTGTGTGTACAAACACAGATGCAGACAAATTAATGGAATGCTTCCAATTGCAATATTTATCTCGCAATCCTAGACCAATTAAGCCCATGAAACACACACACACACATCCTCACATTCCACAGCTCTCTTGGGGAGTCTATGTAAGCCTCAGATCTTGCACTAAAAGTATACCACACACAAATCAACACAAATATGATTTTTAATAAATAAGAAATAAAACATTAGGAATATCTTCATAGGTTTAGTGAATATAGAATAGAGTGATGAACCAGCCACCAGCTCCAGAGGTATGTGTGTAGTGTCACTGCAATAAGGACAGAATTTAGATGTGGTACTGTGTGTATATGTGTGTGTGTGTGCGCGCACTGGAAGATATTCCTAAATATACTGTAATCTTTGCTGGATGAGACGATTGGATCTTCAGCAAAATTATAGTCAGTTTTACCACCTCTGCCTGACTAGGACAGAGTGCCAGCAAGGAATGAGAGAGCTAAGGACGGAAGTGAGTGAGTGAATGTGTCCCCAGTTGTTACAAGAGACAGCTAATAGAGACTAACATGAGTAGGTCCACGGAGACCTTACTCACTGGGACTGACCCAATATGGCTGACTGTTTACCAGATGCTGGTTGGTCACTGCAGTGCACATGGGACTTGCCACCATTTTTCACACCCGATCAGATGAATCAAGTTAATTCATTAACACAATTAATGTCTCAAGCTCATCTCTGCAGTCATAAGCAAGTACACCGCAGCCAGATAAATACTTAGCGTCAGAGCTAAATTCTAAATATAAAGACATTTTTTTCTTAGTCCCTTCTTCTTTCTTAAACTCTACAATACTTCCTACACTCCATAATCTTCTTCTGTTATAATGACGACATTTGAATGTGACTTAAATATACACAGACACAACCGCACATATACACCCAACACACACAACATAAACACACACAAACACACATATGTACAGTAGGGGTCCAAAAAAGCTCCCATTGAGTCGGTTTAAGGACTTTCTAAAGTCTGTTCGGAAGACTTTTAACACCGATTTTTTTTGTGCAACTTTTAGCTGACTTTTTTTTGGCAAATTTTTTTTTGTAGCGACCTTTTACTGCGACTTTTTTCTCTAGCGACCTTTCTGTGTCTGACTTTTTTACAGGTAGGGGCAGAACCCTTCTAGAGCACTTCAGTTAAACTTGGCCGCTAAAATAAACGGACTTTAAAAACCGGTTTAAAAGTCGGTTCAGCAGCTGGTGACTTGTGTAGTCAGCATTGGTTGATAAAAAGTCGTTAAAAAGTTTCTGGGAACTTTTTTTTTGACCCCTACTGTACATACATGCTACATGCACACACAAACACACACATGCGCACACACAAGCACACTTAAACGGCTCCTCTCCACCCACTCCCTGTGTGTGTGAACACTATCTGACATCAGAGCTAACGCAATGTGAGAACTGATGGATGACCACATACTCAAAGACTGACCCAGGAAGGAAGGAAGAAAAGCAAGAACACAATCAAGGAGAAAGGGAACTTATGAAGCCACAGTACGGTAAACTGACTAGACTCAGACCTTCAAGTTCACCACCCCGCCCCCACTCAGTAATCTGGCTTCATCCGCTGAGTGGGTGTGGAGGCAACAGCTGACAAGCGACTATTATAGGATAGTGGGGAGCATGCCCAATTCTCACCCAACGGCAGCAATCAGATGCTCTTACAGTGCAAGCTAACACACACACAAACACCTCAAAGCAACATTTGTCAGCAATGTGTTTATCACTCCTTCCTAATTACCATCAGCACAGCTATAGCGGCAATGCATTAGTACAGGCGTTTCAATTTCACTTACTACCCGTTATATATATAATATATATATACGTACGTAATGCGTGGGTCAGCACTATCAAAAGTGGAACAACAATATCCGCATGTAAGTTTGCCTGTATGTACGTACGTGTGGAGTGAGTGGGTTGATTAGGATATGTGTGTGCGGATATGTGTGTGTTGGACCTCATTAGAACAAGTGATGTTAGATTACGTAAGAGACACTTAACTGTCAAGTAGTTTGGTGAGCTTTGGTCCACACACAGAAAGCAAACATGGACGCAGATGTGACATGAGAAATACCATCCACTTGGAAGAAAGGTGGGAAGATGAAGGATAATTTTGATGAAGAATGTGTTTCTCCAAGTTAGAGAAAACTATACATAAAAAAATGAAGCACTGCAAACTACAAGCTTGTTGTGAGACACAACTACATTGCCTAAAATTTAACTAAACTTCCTCCTTAAACCAGGGGTGACTAGAGTGTGCCTTCAACTGCTGAGCTCTTGGGTCAGACATAACAGTCGCTAGTCTCATGGAAGTTTCATTTAGTCAACTGGTTGTGAGAAAATGGGCACTATTGTGTGAATAACAACACTTGATGGAGGCAAAACATGCACACTATGTTCTCAGAAACTAGACTCTGATCTCAGACAGGTTGCTAGGCAGCACTCCCACTCGGCCCAAGGGGAACACCATGATTTCTTCACACTCCACCGTATTCAGAAACTTCAAAATTTTATGATGCCTTTTTTTGTGCTGTATACACAAATGTGGCAGAAGATGAATCCATCCCTTTACAAGGGAACCCATCACTCCCATCAACTTCATGTAAACATTGAAAAAGACTTGTCACCTACTCTGATATCTCCATCACTATCTAATGGGGTCACGGCAAAACAGAAATCCATCACTCTTACTTAGTTCACTGGTGCACTACAGGAGCTACGTAATCCTGAAGGAACATAGAGACCTCCTGACTTGGCAACAACATAGTGTTTGAGAGGCCACTAGTGTGTCTATGTGTATGTGCTCGTGTGTGCAGTATTCATTATACAATGTGTCTTGCACGCTTCAAACACACTAAATATGTACCATTCTTGAATTAATACTTCTCGAATCTCAGAAAAATGAGTAGGCAGACTTTAGAAGTGAACGAGTTTAATGTATTAAGTTGCTGCACTTAATTATGCTTCTATTAAACTTGTATCTGTTTCATTAACCCATTCCAAACACACTGGCAAACACACTGGCAAACACACTGGCAAACACACCGGCAAACACACTGGCAAACACACTGGCAAACACACTGGCAAACACACTGGCAAACACACCGGCAAAATGACTGGCAAAATGGATCATTTTAACAGAATCAGAAATCAAGAAGCCGACGAAATGCTTCCACAGTCAGCATTTTCACGATTGCCTCTCACGCAACCTGACAGAGAGAGAGAGAGCTACATAGCACACAAGTCAGTACACGACAAAGTACAATCTCTCCTAGCAACCAAGTACCAAGTACCAATGACCATTGTTGGAGCAGAAGGGTTCAGATGTCACAAAGCTTAAAAAAAACAAAAAAAAACACAACAGGGAACCAAGGGGGAAAAAAACATAGGAGGTGACATGGGGGAGAGAGAGAGAGAGGGAGGACAAGAGATTCGAGCGGCGATGTTAGGAGACAGTCTGCAACAGCTTTCAGCAGATGAACGTCATTTACCTTCACAACCCTGCCATTGTTGGGTCTTCCACCTCCTGTGTTTCATAATGCCAACCTTCATCTGACGCATTCCACACACTAACACACACACACACACACACACAGACAAAGCTACCGCTGACATGTCAACTCGTGGACTGACTGAGAGGGCGTGTGACTGACAGGCAAACACCACACAAAGGATTCAGTCACGAGAAGACATTGTTCAGAATCAACCATAATAGGACTTACGGACGACAAGGGATGGCATTCTCAGAAATGTTTTTCAAGTCTTTATCCATACAACACAATTGAAGGCACTGTAGGAACTAAGTGACACTAATAAAGATGGAAGGAAACTTTACTCCGAGAAACACAATTCATGAGCTTATTATAAACAAATATTTTAAGCCACACCCATTAGACAGACTCATCCTGCTATAAACCATCAACTGGACCATGTGTGTATATACATATGTGACTGTCTATGGGAAAACCGGGCACAACGCGGCGTGCGTAATATCGAGAAAAGATCGATCGATTTCTTAAAAATGTATTGTTTCAAGCCGACGGAAGGGAACGGTTAGGTCTATTATAGCAGGAACGACTTAAGCTACGACGATAAAACTTGGAGAGCTCAATATCTGGACGCCGACAACTCTGTAAGTGCAAAAAAAATTTTTCGAAGGGTGCCGCGTTGTGCCTGGTTTTCCTATAGACGGTCACATATATACATATATTATATATAATATATGTATTATACACACACGTACACCCCTTCGTGAAGAGACAGGAAAATACTCTCAGCACACACACGCACACCTGTACATAGTAAGCCACGACCCACACCTGGGAATTAGATAGTAAGCCCAAGCAAGCTGATTACAACAATCCAAACACACAACATTGACCTGCCCACCCACGCCTCCAAGATCACCAGTACTGTGTCCATGGGTACCTCAAGCACGTACCAGGACAACAGCATTTGGAAAACAATCTCGTCACTCAATATCATATCTAGAATTTAGTTCTTCTCCACACACAAACACACATACACACACGTAACTATCATGTTTAATTACTCCCAATGATGCACAGACTCAAACTGAAAATAACACACTTCAAGTTTCTATCACACACACGCACACACACACACACACATGTGTACCAATACACATTAGCATACGCTAAAAGTAAATGTGTGTACAATTTGCTGTTCATTTTTAGAGTCTTGCAAAAGAAGAGCTCTGAGCACGGTGCTGGTGGACTGAGAAATTATTAGATAAATTCATAACTAAACTAAGTACTTGGTAGTCCCGCTACTAGTCTTGCCTTCAGATGGAAGTAGAGACAAGCAGGCAACATCAGAATCATCATTCTGAAAGTATTGTCCACATTGTATTAGTATTTGTTGTTGCTATTTCCCCATTGTTGTTCTGCACTGACTCTATGAGATGGAATATAATCCATCAATGAATGTGAGCGCATATATTAATTGTATGCGAGTGTGTGCATGAGTGTGTGTGTGTGTGTGTGTGTGCATGAGTGTGTGTGTGTGTGTGCGTGTGTTTGGGTGTATCCTCCACAATTGATGTCCATCACAATAACTGAATCAAACAGAAAACAAGATCAAAGAAATGAGGACAAAAGATCTCCACTCTAGCTATAGTGACAACGCACATGCACACACACACACACACACACACACACACACACACACACACACACACACACACACACACACACACAACACAACACAGACAATGTACCACTACACAAATTAAACTGTGAGAACAAGTGACCCCCTGGTGAGCTACTTCTCTGGTCGGGCTGCACAGGGACTAGTATAACTAACATACATAGGTCCAAAAGAACAAAAGGTGACGATGATGAACAATAGAAAGGCAAGAAGAAAAAAGTTATTAGGATGGATTACATTGGGCAATTCATATTTGTGATCAGTTTTGGGAATATCGACCTAAATGCGGCATCTAAAATTTAGATTTTTTTTCCTACCAATAGGTTGCACGGGGCCTTGGGATGCCGTCCTCCAAATTTGGAAGCTGTAGCAAAAGCCGTCTTCGCCCTACAACACTTCAGTATCTTTGTTAATGTAAGCCTCTTCGAGAAACTATGATGGCGAGAATTGCGTGAGTATGTGAATTATGTAGAATAGTAAGTGATTTAATTAGCTACAGTTTTTTTTCCCACTGCTAGTGAAAAGCCTACCAAAAGATTTCTTAGCAACACTCCGTACACGAGTCTAACCGGCTGGTGTTTCTAACCCCATAGCATGAGTTCTAGAGCTCGCCAGAGCTTACAAATGCGCCATAAAAGCTAGAGCTAACAGATGTTTAACCATTTCTGTCATAAAATATTTTTGGAAAAAAAATCGACCCTTAAGGCTTTACCCGTGGATCCGGGAAAAAAATGTTCACCGCGTTTAGGCTGATTTTCACTAAACCGGTCACATTTACCTATCACAATAGTGCACACCCACCTACCATGCCTTGTGTTGTTTATCAGTGGCCTTACCATGGTGGAGCCAACACATAATGAACTATGTAATGCATTACAAATGGCCGACGACTCTACAAATGAGTATCAATTACACCTGAGCTGAGCTGGGGAGTAAACGAAGGAAAAACAAGCTGGGACTCCCAAATTGCTTTCACTTGTGAAAATAGTAAGAACTTGGATGTGAAATTAGTACGTTGTAAATGGATTGAAACTACAAAATAAGATGACATTTAGCCAAAACTGATACATGCTTTACAGCTATAAAGTGTGAAATGGTTAATTGGGCTCAATGTTCTACCAGAAGCCATACTCAACGTCAGACATACAAGACCACATAAACAAACCAGTAAATTATGATACTGCTGGAAAATCATTACAAACTATTTCTGAGTGGGAAGAACATCAGAAATTCAGCAAGTGTCCTTCAACCCAGCTTGTCTGAGCAAGTATGATCCCACAGTTTAGAAATGCTCTTACTCACCAAGGCAACCATCGCCCAGGGTAACCTGCAGCTGTTATTTGGTGAGCAAGATACACATACTATCAGACCAACTCCATAAAGCTGAGTGTGTGTGTGTGTGTGCGCGCGTGTGTGTGTATGTGTGTGCATAGTGAGTGATCATATACCAACTCGTGATGTGGCTTGTTCATGTGTAAATGTATGTACTATTGAATACACAATGAACAGCTCTACCAACACTACACTGTGGATCTACTATTCTAATATACACAATACCAGTGTGTCCTGGACAAGTGATACATATACTGATACAATAATATGCTATTGATGTGCAGAGAGACAAGGAGTGAAGGAGAGGGAGTGAAATAGCCACAGTTAGAATATCAACAATGCTCTAGGAACACACCCATTTTACTGACTGATGATAATGTAAACGTCATAAAACCCACAACCCATTGATCCCACAGCATTAGTTGACCATGACCTCCTGACTGTAAATCACTGAGACTAATGGGAGAAACCTTTGAAGACAAATTGTATTGTAAACCAACCTTCCTGATGCACACAGATGGCAAACATATGTGAATGCCAGGAAAATTAACAGTACCGATGAGTTATGATTGCCACTGGCAATCTAAGCTGAAGGAATAACTGAATCACAGCTGTCAGTGTGAGATCACTAACAACACAAAACCTGTCCAAAACACTTCCTCCATGTGAATGGCAGGAATTATTCCATCCTGTCTACTTCAATACAAAAAGGTGGGCTTTCCTAACACTTTTGGGGGAAGTAAATTTAAACAATACTTCTTAGGCTTCCAGTATATTTATTTAATTGAATTACGCTAGAGTTTCTGGTGGGAAAAGATGGCAAGGAGAAGTTTTTACTTCCCCTTGTAATGACCTCAATAACTCATTTTTCACACCATTAAGCATGCATTCCCAACTCATCCTTTGACTAGCACCGGAATCCTATTCCCAAAACTCTTAGCAGACTTTTTTCAGTGACATTTCTATAATCATTTACTCACCTGCAAAATCTTAACCTCAAATAAAAAATGGTATCGAAGTGCTAGCCTCCCACATAGAGTTCTGGAA
>WLWD01000039.1_pt1 | contig 65758 bp, 59 predicted proteins | sample 6712731 | NCBI WGS metagenome assembly WLWD01 (sample SAMN12718690, study PRJNA576275) | sponge metagenome | isolation source: marine sponge | host: Mycale hentscheli | place: New Zealand: South Island, Marlborough, Capsize Point | collected 2014-11-01
AGGCTAAAGCTTAAATGGCGTGCAGCGGATTCAAATACTTTTAGCGCTTCAAGGGAAGGAAGGATGTGTTTCATTGATTCAATTAGAGTGATCCATAATGCTCTTATATGTTAACCATATAGGCTATAAGTATAGAATATTTTTTATTTATGGTTTAAAAAAATTGAAATATAGTCCAAATATTTTGAATTGCCGTACTTCTCGATCTTTTGATTTAATATAGCATCAATAATGAACTTCAAGTGGCGACCAGGGTTCTCTGTAGGCGTTATCTTTCGTTGATTTTTACTGGTGTCTGCTCCTGTTGTCTGGATCAGCTATCTGAATGTGATACTTGAAATCAGATCCTTTATTCAGATTCTTTATTGGACCTGTTATTAATGTCTGAATCTGGTATCAGGAATTCGTAAAAATGAAAATAACCTGATGTTTACCATCGCTTCTGATCAACTGTAAACGGTATGGGAAATGCAAAAGCAAATTAAGAGTCACACCCGGGTCGTGGTGATTGGCGGCGGTATTGCGGGTTGTTCCACGTTATATCATCTTACCCAGCAGGGCTGGGCTGACGTGGTATTGGTTGAACGGGATGAACTGACTTCAGGTTCCACCTGGCATGCCGCGGCGCAGGTTACCCAGTTTGGTGGTAACCAAACCATGGTGGCGTTAAAACGTCACAGTATCAACCTTTATAGGGAATTATCTGAGGATAAAGACTTTCCCATTAACTATCACATCACTGGAGGAATGCGGCTGGCGCATACTCCAAAACAGGTGGATATCTATAAGCACTATATTGGCATGGCCAAAGGCATGGGAGTTGATTTCGAGTTCATCGATGGTAAGGAAGCAGCCAGGCGGCACCCCCTGATGGACCCCAAAGGTTTGTTAGGAGCATGGTGGGATCCCATGGACGGTGATATTGATCCTGCTCAACTGACCTTCGCGCTGGCGCGAAAAGCGCGCCATGCCGGTGCTGAAGTTTATCGATTCAATCCTGTTGAAAATATTACACGCAAATCAAACGGAGAGTTCATTGTCCATACTGAAAAGGGAGACATCACCTGTGAGATGGTGGTGAATGCGACGGGCTATCGGGTAAACGAAGTGGGCAATATGTTGGGGGTAACTCATCCGGTTACGTCCATGGAACATATGTATTTTCTCACCGAACCCATTGCCGAAATTGAGGCATTGGATTTCCGGGTGCCCATTATTCGCGATCCCGGTGATGACTTCTATAGTCGGCAGGAGAAAACCGGTTTGCTGGTTGGGGTTTACGAGCAGGGTTGCAAAACATTTGGTATGGACGGGATCGATCCGTATTTTACCAAATCCCTTTGTCCTTCAGATCTTGATCGCTGTCTTGATAACATGGAACGCATCTTTGAACGTTTACCTGCCCTCACTGAAACAGGGATTCACACGGTGGTTAACGGGCCGATTACCTATACCATTGATGGTGCGCCGTTGGTAGGACCCATTCCCGGAGTGAGAAATGCCTTTGCCTGCCTTGGGCTGCGGGCCGGAATCGGGGAGGGCGGCGGCCATGGCAAGGTACTGGCTGAATTGATGGTCCATGGTGAGTCGGAATGGGATGCGTGGTTTCTTGATCCTCGTCGTTTTTCCCAATATGCCAATACTGAACATACTAGCCTGAAGGCCATTGAAGATTATCAAAACGAATTTCATTACCATGAACCCCATGAGCATCGACCCGCTGCACGACTGGCGAGAACGACGCCACTTTATGGTGTGCTGGATCAACTGGACTGCGCATGGGGTGTGGTTGCGGGTTGGGAGCGGGCGTTGTTTTTCAAACCCAGTCCTGACTTCATTGATGAGCATGGATATCGTTTTACCCCAACCAGAGAGGTTGTCGCCAAAGAGATCGATACTATTGTCAATGGTGTTGCCATGATGGAAGTATCCGGATTCAACCGTTATGACATTAAGGGCGAGGGTGCCGGAGAATTTCTGGACCGGATGATTTGTGGCGTGTTGCCAAAATCGGTGGGTAAAGTAAATCTATGTTATCTGTTAACCGAAAAAGGAAACGTGTTGACTGAAGCGACTATTACGAAACTAGGTACCGATCATTATTGGTATGGTTCTGCCGCAGCGGCAGAATGGCATGATAGAGATTGGTTACACCAGCATATGCCTAATGGTGTAACCCTCACGGAAATGGCAGCCAGTCACACTATTTTAGTCCTGGCAGGTCCCAAATCCCGGGAATTGCTGCAATCCGTTTCGCCTCGTTGTGATTGGTCTAAAGAGGCTTTCCCCTGGATGAGGGCGAAACGCATGTTCATTGGGCATGCTGAAGTATTAGCCATGAGTGTGAGCTTCTCTGGAGAACTGGCCTATGAGCTACATATCCCCAATGAACAGCTTTACCTGGTTTGGAAAATACTGAATGAAGCGGGGCTTGACGATGGAGAGATTAGCTTTGGCTATTTCGGTCTATATGCCACTGAATCCATGCGTTTGGAAAAAGGATATAGACATTGGAAGGCAGATCTCATCTACGAACAAAACCCCATTGAATCAGGTCTGGATCGATTCGTGAAACTGGATAAACCAGATTTCATTGGGAAACAGGCGTTGATTGCACAGCTTGAACGTGGACATCGCAAAGTTTTTGTGTCCATGGTTATCGATACCGATGTTGCGCCGGCTCATGGTGGTGATGGGGTGTTTGCTGGTGATATTCAGGTTGGTTCGGTGACGTCTGGGGGCTATGGACATCGGGTAAAAGAGAACATTGCCTTCGCCTTTGTGAATCCGGATCAATCGGAAATTGGTAATGTTCTTGAAGTCGAAATTCTTGGCGAACGATATGCTACCACAGTGGTAAAAGAATGCCGCTACGATCCTGATAATCTCAAGGTTCGAAGCTAATGGCTGAACAAAGAAAACGAACTCGCCGGGGTCGAATTAGCAGCCGGGAGGCAATGCACGAATTACGCAGTCGCCCCCCGGAATATGACCCCTGTCCTCCCGGACAGGTTGGTGGACAGTACAGGCCTTTAAGTGACGATCAGGTGCAGGATATTTATGACACTGCCCTTAGAATTTTGTCGGAACTGGGAATGGGCGAATCACCGGATGTGTTGACCCAACAAGCCATAAAATGTGGCGCCGAGGTGAACGAACTGGGACGACTTTGTTTCCCCAGGGCCATGGTAGAAGACATCGTCGATGGTGCGGCAAAGCAATTTGTTTTCCATGGCCGGGACAGTAGCCATGACTTTGAACTGGGAGGAGATCGGGTTTATTTTGGTACTGGGGGAGCGGCGGTTCAAACTCTGGACATGAAAACCGGATTGTATAGACCGTCTACGTTGAAAGATCTTTATGATTTCACCCGTTTGATAGACACACTAGATAACGTTAGCTGGTTTACCCGTTGTTGTATCGCCACAGATGTCCCCGATAATTTTGATCTTGATATAAATACCGTTTACGCCTTACTAAGAGGAACCACTAAGCCCACGGGAACCAGTTTTACCCTGGGTTCCCATGTGGATCCAATTATCGATATGTTCGATTGGGTGCTGGGAGGGGAAGGGAAGTTTCAGGAGCGACCATTTTGTAAAGCCCACATCAGTCCGGTTATTTCTCCACTGCGCTATGGGGCCGATGCGGTAGAAGTTGCCCTTGCCTGTATGAATCGTGGCGTGCCAATCAACAATATTGTTGCTGCTCAGTCTGGTGCAACCTCGCCAGCAACCATTGCGGGAATGTTGGCATCAACCCTGGCAGAAACCCTGGCAGCACTGATTATGATCAATATCTTCAAACCTGGTTATCCCATGATCTTCTCCAACTGGCCATTAGTGATTGATCTGCGTACTGGCGCATTTGCGGGTGGGGGTGGGGAAGTCTCATTGTTAAATGCCGGTTCTGCGCTGTTGACCAATTGGCTCGGTTTGCCATCAGGTGTTGCGTCAAGTATGGCTGACTCCAAGGCAGTGGATGCCCAAATGGGAATGGAAAAGGCACTATCCGCATTGGCGACAGGGCTGTCAGGGGCCAACATGGTTTATGAGTCATCTGGAATGATGGCGAGCTTGCTGGGAGCTTCCTTTGAAGCCTTCCTGATTGACGATGAAATGTTATCCCATGTTTATCGCATGATCCGGGGTATCGAGGTCAACGAAGAAACCCTGGGGTTTGAAGCTATCCGGGAAGCAATCACTGGAGAAGGCCACTTTCTCGGCGGCACTCATACGATGAATGCCATGCAAAAAGAGTATTTTTATCCCAAATTGTCAGACCGGGAAGAACCAAAGACCTGGGGTGACCTTGGCGCAAAAGACATGTGGCAAAGGGCAAACGAAAAGGCCACTGAAATTCTTGCAAATCATCATCCCCAATACCTGGACCCAGCGGTAGATAAAAAAATAAGAGATAACTTCAATATCCTTTTGTAAAAGGTATAGGAAATCAGTTTTCATTGCCCTGCTTTTTCGCTGGTAGTTTTTTTGTTTTGGAAATACCCGGATTGCCAGCATCAGGTTTGACTTAATAGGATCTGCTCATTATCTCGAGTGAATGAGTTGGACTCTGATTACTTTTGCTTATACACTGGACCATGTTGAAGGTGGTTGGGGTCAGTATTGATGTGGAAAAGCCTGTATTTGAAGTCTCATTCTTGCTCAGTTTCCCGGGTTCAAGACTTCCTGCCGGTTTTGTCATTTTTGATCCAGGGTCTAAATTCCTGTGTTGATTTCCAACCTGATTGTTAACTTTTTGCCGGGTTAATATTCGTCAGTGACTCGACCTATCCAGACTGGTCCAGGAAGAGCGAGACCGGGGTTATCTTTGGGGCTTTTTATGCAGCACTCTTTGTGAAATACTCGTTGCTCGGCGAAATAGCCACGGTTTTAGGCGATAAAAAGAACAAAGACTTCCTGGCGATGCTGAACCCGCGTTATAAAGCTCAGCAAGAGATTAGACTTAAGAAGTTAAACTAACGATAAATGAGGATGAAAATGAAAAGAAACCTTTCCCTGATTGTCACCGCTTTGGCGATGGCTGTCACTTCCCACCTTGGTTTTGCTAGCGAGCCCACCGCCGGTGGTACCATGGTAATGGCGATTCAGAACACTCCCCGGCATCTTAACCCTGCTGTGCAATCAGGAACTGCCACTGGTGTTCCTGGGTCCCAGTTGTTTGCAGCTCCCCTGCGTTATGACGAAGGTTGGAATCCACAACCTTATCTTGCTGAGTCCTGGTCGGTATCTGATGACGGATTATCTGTCACCTTGAATCTGGTTAAAAATGCAACTTTCCATGATGGCCATCCAATTACTTCTGCTGATATTGTTTTTTCCATTGATACGGTAAAGGCCAACCACCCTTTTAAAACCATGTTCGCTCCGGTTGAAACCGTCGATACTCCAGACGAGCACACTGCGATATTACGTTTATCTCAACCTCACCCGGCATTAATGCTTGCCATGTCTTCTCAGCTATTGCCGATTATTCCCAAGCATGTCTATGGCGACGGACAAGATCCAAAGTCCCATCCACAGAATTCAGAAAATGTAGTGGGTTCCGGGCCGTTCAAGCTGGCGGAATTTAAACGTGACCAACATATTATCCTTGAAAAGAACGAAAACTATTTCATGGAAGGGTTGCCTTATCTTGACAAGCTGGTCATGCGTATCATTAAGGACCCCTCCGCGCGTACCATTGCCCTCGAAAGCGGCGAAGTGATGCTATCTATTTTCGAGGAAACCCCTAGGGATCTGGCTCGCATGAAAAAGAGTGATGGCCTGAATGTGAGTTCAGATGGTTACTCTGCGATAGGTTCTGTCGTTTGGTTAGCCTTCAATACGCAAAACGGCAAAACGGCTGACAAACAGGTACGTCAGGCAATTTCTTACGCCATTGATCGTAATTTTATTATCAATGCACTTATGCTAGGAACTGCTGCTGAAGCGAAAACCGGTATCCATCCAGGTAGTCCGTTCTATGATGAAACTGCAAATGGCTACGATATTGATCTTGATAAAGCGAATCTGATTCTTGACGATGCGGGTTATGCTAGGGATAGCGACGGCATGCGTTTTGGCCTTACCATTGACTATGGTTGGGCGGAAATCAAGCAATTTGCTGAATATATGAAACCACAGCTGAAAAAAATTGGTATTGATGTCACGGTTCGCGCATCGGCAGATTTTCCGTCCTGGGCCAAACGAATCTCTAATCATGACTTTGATATGACCATGGACAATGTCTTTAATTGGGGTGATCCGGTCATTGGTGTGCATCGTACCTATAGCAGCGAAAACATCAAAAAGGGAGTAATCTGGTCCAACACCCAACAATATGCCAACGCCAGGGTTGACGAGCTGATGCAACTTGCGGGTTCGACTTATGATGTGGAAGAACGCCAAAAATACTATGCGGAGTTTCAACAGATTCTGGCTGATGAGCTTCCGCTTTATACGTTATTTGCCGCGCCTTATCACACCGTTTCCAATAAAAAGGTAGGTAATCCTCCCAAGAGCATTTGGGGTGGGTCCTCACCCATGGACAAAATGTATTTGAGCGAATAAGTCTGCTGTTCAAATTTATTTTGACTAATTCGGTTCGGCGGACCTCTCCGAGGCCTGAGACTCTAAACCTGAGACTTAAGCCTGTAGATCTGGAATTAAGGGTCCGCCGTATCCGCCATAACCATGGTGGAATGGTGAGGGTTGTGGATGGCCCCATACCTGCCACCTCGAACTTTTTACTATTATGAATTTCTGGCGGCTCACTGCGAAGCGAATTGGCTATGGCCTGCTGCTGCTGGTTGCGGTACTGGTGTTGAACTTCATTTTAATGTCTCTGGCGCCCGGTGATATTGCGGATACTATCGCCGGAGAGATGGGAGGAGCCAATGAAACCATGTTAGCGGAGATTCGCGCTAGCTATGGTCTGGATCAGCCTTTTCATATCCAATTATGGCGTTATCTGTCTAAAGTTGCCGTTTTGGATCTGGGGTTTTCCTATTTCTATAACACCCCAGTCATTACGCTCATTCTGGAAAAACTTCCAGCCACTTTGTTACTGGTTTTTTCTGCCCAGATTCTTGCGATTACCATTGGCATTATTCTGGGTGTAATAGCAGCAAAAAAACCAAATGGTTTTTTTAGTCTGGTTGTGACTCTACTCTCTCTATTTGGTTTCGCGGCGCCGGTTTTCTGGACCGGTATATTATTGATTATTTTATTCGTTTCGATTTTTCCTATTTTTCCTATTGGCGGGCTGATGGATGTTACTTTGGACGGAAGTTGGTGGCAGCATGTTTTGGATGTGCTTTATCACCTTACCCTGCCGATGATTACTTTGGCATCAATATTCATCGCCCTTTATAGCCGTCTAGCTCGGGCTTCCATGCTCGAAGTGCTGGGAGCGGACTATATCCGTACTGCCCGGGCCAAAGGTGTCCCTGAGCGTTCGGTTTTGTATCGGCACGCACTAAGAAATGCGATGACCCCGGTGGTGACCGTTGCTGGTCTGCAATTTTCCGCTGTGATTTCCGGTGCCGTGGTGGTGGAAACAGTTTTTAGTTGGCCAGGCTTGGGCTCGCTGGCACTGCATGCCATTGTTGCCCGGGATACCCCGACTATCATGGGTATTTTATTTTTTTCTTCCCTGGTTGTTGTCGTGTTTAATATCCTTACTGATGTGATAGTAAGGCTGCTCGATCCCAGAATCAAATCAGGTTAAATATGAGTGAGCCAGTCCAAACCAACAACACCGAGTCGATAGAGGCTATCGAAACTATTTCTCCATGGCGGGAAATGGCAGGAATTTTCTTTCGCAATTATGAGGCGGTATTTGGATTAGTGCTACTGGTCAGCATCATGGTCTTTACCTTTATTGGTCCCTTTGTTTATACCACTGATCCATTCGAAATGGTCTGGGCTCCTTTTACCCGACCGGGGCAGGAAGGGTTTTTATTCGGTACTGATTATCTCGGACGAGATATTCTTGCTGAGATGATAGCCGGTGGGCAGGTTTCCATTGCCATTGGATTAGCCGCTGCAGCGATTTCTGTGGTTATTGGCGTTTGTATTGGTGCATTCGCGGGTTACTACGGTGGTATCGTGGAAGAGGCGCTGATGCGCTCCACCGAATTTTTTCAGGTATTGCCTACTCTATTATTTTCCATGGTCATTGTCGCTTTGTTCGGAGCGTCATTATTGACGGTTACCTTCGCTATTGGCATTGTCAGCTGGCCTGCAGTAGCGCGGGTTACCCGAACGGAATTTCTCCGTATTCGGGAGCTGGAATATGTACGAGCAGCGCGCTCGGGCAGCGCGAAAGACGGTTATCTGATTTTTCGGGTGATTTTACCCAATGCTTTGCCTCCGATTATTGTTCAGGCTAACCTGATGGTAGGTTCGGCAATTTTGTTTGAAGCTGCACTGAGTTTTCTGAATCTAAGCGACCCCAATGTCATGAGCTGGGGGCAGGTCATAGGCTCTAACCGAACTTATATCCTGGATGCCGGATTTGCAGTAGCGATTCCAGGTTTTGCGATCTTTCTCACCGTATTGGCTATTTCTCTAATTGGGGATGGACTTAATGATGCATTGAACCCACGATTGAGGCAGCGTTAATGATGAATGCACTGCTTGAGGTTCGTGATCTAATCGTTGAATTCAAAACCCGGGACGGTATTGTACGGGTACTGGATCAAATTTCCTTTGATGTGAATGCTGGAGAGATTCTCGGCATTGTCGGTGAATCGGGTTGTGGAAAATCCATGACGGCATTGTCTTTGATGGGTCTGGTTCCGACTCCTCCGGGAAATATTGCCGGGGGTCGCATTGCCATGCAGGACCAAAACCTGCTGGACCTGGATCAGGAGCAACTCAGGCACATACGGGGCAGTGAAATCAGTATGATTTTTCAGGAACCGATGTCGTCACTCAATCCCGTATTCACAGTTGGGGAACAGATTGCCGAGGCATTACGACTGCACGAAAAAATTAGCTCCAAAGAGGCAATGGATCGAGCCATTGATATGCTTCAAGCCGTGGACATTCCAGAACCGGAATCCAGGTCAAAAGCTTATCCTCATCAGCTTTCAGGCGGCATGAGGCAACGGGTTATGATCGCTATTGGACTTGCCTGTCGACCCAAACTGTTAATTGCAGATGAGCCCACAACTGCATTGGATGCAACCGTTCAGGCTCAGATTTTTGATTTGCTGAAAAACCTGCAAAAGGATATGGATACCGCGATTATTCTCATTACCCATGACATGGGAGCCATAGCGGAACTGGCTGATCGGGTAGCGGTGATGTATGCGGGGCGTATCGTGGAACAGGGTTCGGTCGTTAATGTGTTGATGGAACCCAAACATCCATATACCAAAGGCTTGATCGATTGTGTTCCCCATCTTGAGACCAATCCTTCCACGGAGCGAAAACGGCTAACGGAGATCCCCGGCGTCGTGCCGGCGCTGGATAAACTCAATCAGGGCTGCGCCTTCGCTCCACGATGCGCTCAAGCACTTTCCCATTGTAATGACATTAAGCCGCAACTGGACAGTGTAGATAATGCTGTGAATATTGAATTGGATCATGCTGACAAGAACCAGGAGTTAGTTGCCTGCCATCTTTATGGTACGACCGGGAATGAGAGTCAGGGAGTAGCAGGATGATCAACGCAGATGGCGACTTAAAAGTCGAAAATCTTAAGGTTCACTTTGGTAAGAAAACTGGATCGGCGGACCTGGTCAAGTAGTTCATGCCGTTGATGGTGTTAGTTTCGACGTTCCCGCAGGAAGCACTCTGGGTATTGTAGGAGAAAGTGGTTCGGGTAAATCTACCACCGCCCTGGCCATTATGCGCCTGGTCGAATTGACCCAGGGCAAGGTTACCCTGGGTGAGACGATTATCAGTGATTTGGAAGGAGATGCGTTGAGGTCCGAACGTCGTCGTTTTCAAATGATTTTTCAGGATCCTTATTCCTCGTTAAACCCGCGAGAAAGAGCAGGGGATATTGTCAAAGAACCCCTTCATTTGATGAAAATTGGTACCAAAGCAGAACGGGATGATCGGGTCTCGGAGCTGTTCACCCAGGTTGGGCTACGACCGGAACAACAGGCTCTCTTCCCTCATCAGTTTTCTGGCGGTCAACGACAACGACTCGGTTTTGCCAAGGCGCTAGCCACAACTCCTGGACTGATCGTTTGTGATGAACCGGTTTCTGCTCTGGACGTCGCGATCCAGGCTCAAATACTGAATCTCATGTCTGATCTACAAGACCAAATGGGGCTGACCTATTTGTTTATCTCTCATGATCTCGGAGTGGTGCAGCATGTTTGCGATGAAATCGCCGTCATGTATCTCGGACAAATTGTCGAGCAGGCGGATCGGCTATCGTTATTTAGTCGACCCAGACATCCCTATACCAAAGCATTATTAGCCGCAGTACCCACAGTACACGGTAGTTTTGTCAATGGAAAACGTCGGCTTCGTGAACCTGGTATGCGAATTAAGGGCGATCCACCGAGTCCGATTAATCCCCCGGCTGGCTGTCGCTTCGCCGGTCGTTGTCCAAAAGCAGAAGACCAGTGCCATGAGACTGCTCCGGCTTTTCGACATATAGATACCGGACACAAAGTGGCGTGTCATCTGGTTTAAACGGAATTTCTCTGATTTCTCGTCGCCCCTTCGTCCACCATATTGTTAACCCCTAGCACCTCGTCCCGAAACCGATCCAGCGAATCAAGCCCGATGACAACCAGAATTGCTGGAGTCTCATGTTCGGGGTTGTGCGTGTCGGTGTCGGGAGGGGAATAGTGAGAGGGACTAATATCGACACGTTTGCCGCTTAGCTGAATGCTCACTCGTTGACCCATTTTGTTGTTTACGAAACCCTTGGCGCGGAGCAGCGTTGGCTGATGTTTCCGTAACAAAGCGGTAAGGACTTCGCTGTCCATGGATTCGGGTAGGTCTAATGTGGCCCTATGGAACTGGGCTTCTGGGTCGTGAGTCCAGGATGTTTTAATATTAGAAATGGTGTCAGACTCAATCCCATCATGAACCTGACTGGGTTGAAGACTTTTTTGGGAAAGTACGTCATCGGGTAATCGCGCGTTGATGGTGCGTACCAGCTTGCCTTTATGATGAGCAGTAAGGTTATGCTGTATTTCTTGTAGCTGATCCTCGTTGGCTAAATCGCATTTGTTCAAGACAATGAGGTCTGCTGGCGCTAATTGCATCATGATGGTATCCCTAAGTCGAGGGTCGCTAAGACGCTCCCCGACGGTTGCTGCATCAACCAGTGTCACAATCAAATCACGGGATAGCTCAGGGTGTAGTGTCGCTACATCAGCCAGTGCCTTGGGGTTTGCTACACCGCTAACTTCAACCAGAAAGTGTTCCGGGCGATGTGCAGATGCTAACAATTTGTCAATGGAAGCAACCAAATTATCTCCCATGGCGCAGCAAACACAGCCGTTAGCGAAGCTGATGGTATCGCCATTATGAGCGGCCACAAGGCTTTCGTCGATTGCCAGACTTCCAAAGTCGTTCACCATTACCCCATAGCGTATGCCTACGGAGTGTGACAGTACGTGATTGAGTAGGGTGGTTTTTCCGGTGCCAAGAAAACCACCTATTATGGTCATCGGAACCTGAGGTGGCTTGCTGCTTTTATGTAGACTGGTCGCCTTCATTTTACGCTCATTAGTGCAACTAATTCATATTGCGTCCTATTTCTGATACCGGAAATACCCGACCATCCAGTACCGTTCCCCAGACTGTGATGTCCTTTAGTTTCATCGGATCTATAGTCAGCGGATCGTCTTCGAGTATCGTAAAATCGGCGCGTTTTCCGCATTCGATGGAACCCAGTTCGCTGTCAAGCTTGAGGGTAAAGGCGGCGCCCAGAGTAACTGCATGTAATGCCTCTTGCACTGAAATGCATTCAGGTTCGCCAAGTATTCGGCCAGAATAGGTGCGTCGATTTACCCCACACCATGCTGTAAAAAGTGGTGATAAGTGAGTCACTGGTGCATCGGAGTGAATCGAATAATTTACTCCAAGTCGCCCAGCGCTATTAGCCGCGTCCATACGTGCCGCCCGCTCTGGCCCCATGGTAGTTTCATAATGCTGGTCTCCCCAGTAATACAAATGATTGGCAAACAAATTAGCGCAAACGCCAAGCCTGGCCATGCGTTTGAAATGAGCATCATGGGCCATTTGGCAATGTTGCAAGGTAAATCTCGCATCAGAATCAGGATGTACTTTCAGCACTTGTTCAATAGCATCGAGTGCCTCTTCAGTGGCTTCGTCGCCGTTGGTGTGAATATGAATTTGCAGTCCAGCGCTATGGTAAGCTTCGATAATTGAAGGCAGTTCAGTGGGATCCACGTACCACAATCCATTGGGTGCACCATTATAATATCCGGGAGTTTTTAGGCGTGCGGTAAAACCCTGTATTGAGCCATCGACAATCAACTTGACCAGACCAAGTTGAAGCTTGGGAGTAGATTGCTTTTTCAGATTAAGCATTTTTTCCACCCCTTCGTTGCTCGGTACCATTTGACCCATAAAAGCCGGTACTACCCGAATAGGATAACTATCAAGGGCCGCCAACGACTGTTGTACCGTAACCATTTCCGGACTGAGTTCGCTAGCAAGATCGGTTACGGTGGTTACCCCTGCTATTTGGGCAGAATTCGCAAACCACCAGAGACTACGTTCAGCGTTTTCTCCCATATCCAAAATGGAGTTCATGCCGATGGCCTTTAATGCAGTCTGGTAAAGAGCGATCCCCATAAGTTCACCGGTGAGTTCACCATGTCCATCAGTTACCAATCCATCTACATCCGTATTACCATCAATCCCCGCTTTATCAAGCACGTAGGAATTGACATTAATAATGTGGCCGCTTTGGTGGATGACAACAACGGGGCGGGTAGTGGAAATCTGATCCAGGTCTGCACAGGTAACCCGTCGCTCGAAGAAAATGGGGTCCAGCCCCCAGCCCTTAACCGGTGTAGTGGGATCCGTCAGTGTGTGGTTTGCTTTTTTGAGTTTCTCTACCACGCTGCCAATGCTTTTTAAACCAGGATGAACCTCCCGAGTTGGAGAAGTGCGATCAAGAAATCCGACATAAGTATCCTCCCAGGCCGCCCCCTCCCAGCTATGGCAATGGCCTTCGATGAACCCAGGCAATATTACTTTATCGGCGAATTGATTATCGATTTCATAGTCCCCCCAGCCCGCCAGCGAATCCAATGATCCAGTTCCAAGGATAATACCGTCACGAACCGCAACATAATCCGCAACCGGCTGTCTGGGATTCATGGTGATGATTTTTTTCGCTTTAAAAAGAGTGATTGTGTCCATGTTAGCCCTCCGATGAACATAGCGTCAGTATACGTTCAGACGATTACCATGACTAGTCTTGGTAAATTCAGTAAGCGGATGATTTTCTGAGGCCGATGGAGATGGAAATCGGGAGAGATGGGGAGATGGAAATCGGGACACCCAGAATTTGCCCGAGCTATACGAAGCCTTGTTTCGGAGGGGGTGGGAATCGGGAGGAAACCGGGACACCCATAAAAAGCAATAAAACGCACCTAAAAATCTTCAGGTTGTCCTAAATTCACCCCACGGGACACCCATAAAAGCAATAAAAACATCTAACAATCTCCAGGTTGTTCTAAATTCACCAAAAGAAGGGAGGAGAGTTTAGCTGTATGAGCGGCCTGTGCCATTTCCGTACCGCCCGTACCTGTTTTTCCCACTCCAATATTCTGTTTCTGTGGTATCAAAGTTGGGCCTCATGTAACTAACCGCAAATAGTGGGTGTTCTCGAATGCTTTTCATAGTGTATGTAGTTTGATCGATAAATTATGTGGGAAACTAAATGAGCTTAAAAGTGAGATATCTGAAAAAGGCAAGTAAAATGATAATGTCCGCTTTGGTCGAGCCCTGCCTAGTTGAATAATCAGCCGAAAGGCAGGTTTGAGCCAGAAGCGCCCACTTCATTTACTTTGTTTGGGTTTAATGTAGAACCTATCAACTGGGGCGATCAAAATTCTGGCCCAACAGGTCTTATGATGCCTGTCCCATTTCGCTCCCTGTTTGGCACAGATGTATCGTACAGTACAAAAATTGCTGCTCGAGCTCATTGCAATAGTCCCAATTTGGGACTATGATTCGACCAATGCGAGTGATAGCCATATCGACATTAAAGGCTTTCTGGACTGATAGCCCAAGGTATATGGACGCCAGAGAACCAACGCTAGCGTGGTATCGGCATGTCCTAGCCGCAGATTGGTCAGCACCATCAGACGTGAAATCAGACTTTCGAAACGCAAGTATTTTGAAAGATGGTCGAGTTGTGTTCAATATAGCCGGGAATAAATACCGATTAGTTGTTTGGATAAACTATGCATATCGGGTTGTATATATTCGCTTTATAGGTACACACGCCCAATACGATAGAGTCGATGTGCAGACTATATGATTTGTTACTTACGCCATTGTATATAGAGAGGTAAGCACTGATGGAAATCAATCCAATAAAAATCGACGCTGACTACCGGGCTGCGCTACAAGAGGTTGAAGAACTCATGTCAGCTGAGCCCAATTCGCCAGAAGGCGAAAAACTGGATGTCATGGTCACTCTCATTGAAGCATATGAGGCGAAGCATTTCCCGCTAAACCTACCTGATCCGATAGAAGCGATTAAATTCGAGATGGAACAAAAAGGACTAACTGCTAAAGACTTGGAACCTATGATTGGTAAGCGAAACCGAGTATATGAAGTCCTCAATCACAAACGCTCTCTCACTTTAAAAATGGTGTGGAGATTGCATCAAGGATTGGGGATTCCTGCAGAATCTCTGATCAAACCTGCGGAGCGTTTGGTCTAAACTTCCAGTGCGCCACGATGCGCCTGTATACCAGCGGTTGAAAGTACCGTCGATGAAGTGGTGATCCGCCACACACTGTATCGAGTCCTGGGTTCTGTGCGGTAACAATCAGGATTAAGCGTAGACAGAGATGATGCAGGCCGTAAGCGGAAGCTGAAGTGATAGAGTCCCGTTAATAGACTTATCTGGGAGGGCCGACAGTTTTAGAAGTCTGGAAGGCAATAGGGTTTCACGTGCCATTGGAGAGTTTGAAGCCCCTTCTCCGGGATCGTAGAGCACGGCATGTATCAAAGGTAGACAGGTGAACGTGGGAGATCCAGATAGCTCTTTGAGGGATAGAAGTACCGATTAACGAGCGTAACAGCGAGGAGATTGGGAAGGTTATCTGGAAGTCAGATCAGCCATAGTACTGTAGAAGCGGGGTAATGCCCGTGGAGGGAAGGGCTGTGGGTTAGGTTAACCTCAAAGAGGACACGTTGTGGAATCATCAGAATTCCACCCTACAACGACAACAAAATTGATGAGGATAGCCGAGCTATCTCGACGCGATAGCCGCAAGCAGTTTAATAGCCTGATGCACCACTATAATGTGGAATCGCTGAGAGTCTGTTATCAGGAGCTGGATGGAAAAAAGGCACTTGGAGCAGATGGTGTAAGTAGTCCGTCCTGAAAAAAGGCGCGATGTCGTTAGCGATCATGCGTCATTTTCGACCTTCGGATCAGGACAACACCCAGACGACGATTAGCGGCGTCCCAAGGGGCTGACAACAGGCAATGGCGAGTAATGTTTGCTCTTCGCCGTTGGGTTTTTCAAACAAAAAGAAAGCGATCATCCACTTTCTCAAATTCCACGCGCAACCCGCCATCAGCAGATTGATACGGTCTCCTTCGGCTCCCTTCAGCCAGCTCCTCAATAAACGATGATCATGCTTCAAATGACCGATGATCGGTTCTATCGCACTTCGTTTGCGACACAGTATCCGTTTCTTCTGGCGTTGATAAGCATTGTCCCGTTTCAGCGGAAGACCCGGTAACAGCACCTCACAATCCACTTTATTCTTCGCTCCCCGATATCCCCGGTCAACCACCGCCAGCCTGATCGATGTCTCACGGTGGGTATGGGCTTCTGTCAGTGCTGCTTTCAGGGTCTTCGAATCATGATCATGTTCGTCATGACTCACCACCCCACAATCACCTGTGACTCCTTCGTCGCCACCACTGACGCCTTGCGACCATACTCATACGCCTTGTGATCCTTCCCCTTGCCCACGCAGTACACAGCAGGATCATGCAGGGAGTAAACCTTGTTCCTGTCTTTGGGCTGTTGGGACAAAACACGTTCGTATAACGCAAAGTTCGCTTCCTGCGCCGTCAGAACATCGATCGGTAACTTCCGTTGGCATTCCCTGCGCAACACACCCGCAATGGTTCGTAATCGTTTCAACGCCTTGTTCGCCTTACGACGTCGTTTCACGTGACGGAAATGACGACATGCCAAACGAAGTGACCGCACTTCCTTTACGTACGTTCGTCGTTGTTGTATCCCGTGTAACTTCGACAGCTTGTTCAGGCGATTGATGATCCTTATCGCCAACTTGCTGTCTGTCGGGTACGTGATCGCCTTCTCCTGTACCGTGGTATCTACCAGTACTGTCTGCTCCTCTGCCAGCTTCCCATGCAGTTTTACCGACAGCGAAAAGATCTCCCTGACTCCCTCCGACCCAATCCGATTGCGGAACTTCACCAGTTCCGTCGCATGGCACGGTACCTGCGTCTGGAAACTCACCTCACCACAGAACACCTGAAAGTACGGGTTCATCTTCCATTGATCCACCACCGATTCATCACTTAAGCTGTACAGCTGTTTGATCATCACCAATCCGCTCATCAACCGGATCGGTTTCGCGGCCCGCCCCTTCGCGCTGTAGTACTGGCTCAGGGAGGCTTCAAGCGATGACCAGTCAAGGGTATTGCCAAGGGCAATCAGGGGAGGGGACGTATCCAGCTGATCAACGATGTTGAAGAAACTGAGTTGATCGTCATTCACCGGGCTGTCAGGTAGCATATATACCTCGTGTTCGACCAGAAACTGAACGCCAGTTTAACAATTCCGGTCGATTCAAACCAGGACTATATCCAGTTTATACTGGATATGTAGCCTTTTCGGGTTCTTCAGGGACGACTAAGTAAAGAGCAGTATGGAGAGAGCCTTGAAGCAAATGTGTGCGATTTGGTTGACCGCTTGCGAACGATGTCGTATCGGCCAGGTCCGGTGCGACAGGTTTTAATCCCGAAAGAGGGACAAGCAGGTGCGACACGACCATTAGGCATCAGTAACTTTGAGGACAAACTGATCCAAAAGATGACCCAGAAAATACTGGAAAGTATCTATGAACCCTTATTCCTGGACAGTTCCTATGGATTCAGACCGGGCAGGGGTTGCCATGATGCGATTCAGGCGCTGGGTCGTCATCTGGTGCGCAATGAGGTTCAAACGGTTATCGATATGGACTTGTCCAATTTCTTTGGTTCAGTGGATCACAAATTGTTGCAGGAAATGCTAAGTGAGAAGATCAAGGACCGTCGTTAGAGAATATGTTGGATGAGAAAGTCAAACTTATATCAGTCACCCACATTCCAACCCAGGGAGGGTTAGTCAACCCAGCTGCCGCTATCGGTCGGGTCGCTAATAAATATAAGATTCCTTACTTAGTCGTCCCGGAAGAACCCGAAAAGGCTACATATCCAGTATAAACTGGATATAGTCCTGGTTTGAATCGACCGGAATTGTTAAACTGGCGTTCAGTTTCTGGTCGAACACGAGGTATATATGCTACCTGACAGCCCGGTGAATGACGATCAACTCAGTTTCTTCAACATCGTTGATCAGCTGGATACGTCCCATCCCCTGATTGCCCTTGGCAATACCCTTGACTGGTCATCGCTTGAAGCCTCCCTGAGCCAGTACTACAGCGCGAAGGGGCGGGCCGCGAAACCGATCCGGTTGATGAGCGGATTGCTGATGATCAAACAGCTGTACAGCTTAAGTGATGAATCGGTGGTGGATCAATGGAAGATGAACCCGTACTTTCAGGTGTTCTGTGGTGAGGTGAGTTTCCAGACGCAGGTACCGTGCCATGCGACGGAACTGGTGAAGTTCCGCAACCGGATTGGGTCGGAGGGAGTCAGGGAGATCTTTTCGCTGTCGGTAAAACTGCATGGGAAGCTGGCAGAGGAGCGGACAGTACTGGTAGATACCACGGTACAGGAGAAGGCGATCACGTACCCGACAGACAGCAAGTTGGCGATAAGGATCATCAATCGCCTGAACAAGCTGTCGAAGTTACACGGGATACAACAACGACGAACGTACGTAAAGGAAGTGCGGTCACTTCGTTTGGCATGTCGTCATTTCCGTCACGTGAAACGACGTCGTAAGGCGAACAAGGCGTTGAAACGATTACGAACCATTGCGGGTGTGTTGCTCAGGGGAATGCCAACGGAAGTTACCGATCGATGTTCTGACGGCGCAGGAAGCGAACTTTGCGTTATACGAACGTGTTTTGTCTCAACAGCCCAAAGACAGGAACAAGGTTTACTCCCTGCATGATCCTGCTGTGTACTGCGTGGGCAAGGGGAAGGATCACAAGGCGTATGAGTATGGTCGCAAGGCGTCAGTGGTGGCGACGAAGGAGTCACAGGTGATTGTGGGGGTGGTGAGTCATGACGAACATGATCATGATTCGAAGACCCTGAAAGCAGCACTGACAGAAGCCCATACCCACCGTGAGACATCGATCAGGCTGGCGGTGGTTGACCGGGGATATCGGGGAGCGAAGAATAAAGTGGATTGTGAGGTGCTGTTACCGGGTCCTCCGCTGAAACGGGACAATGCTTATCAACGCCAGAAGAAACGGATACTGTGTCGCAAACGAAGTGCGATAGAACCGATCATCGGTCATTTGAAGCATGATCATCGTTTATTGAGGAGCTGGCTGAAGGGAGCCGAAGGAGACCGTATCAATCTGCTGATGGCGGGTTGCGCGTGGAATTTGAGAAAGTGGATGATCGCTTTCTTTTTGTTTGAAAAACCCAACGGCGAAGAGCAAACATTACTCGCCATTGCCTGTTGTCAGCCCCTTGGGACGCCGCTAATCGTCGTCTGGGTGTTGTCCTGATCCGAAGGTCGAAAATGACGCATGATCGCTAACGACATCGCGCCTTTTTTCAGGACGGACTACTTATTAGATGCATGTCAGTCTGTTGGTCAAATGCCAATCGATGTCAAAGAGATCAGATGTGACATGTTATCAGGAACAGGGAGAAAATTTCTTCGTGGCCCCCGAGGCACTGGGTTTTTATACGTCAAGTCAGCAATGATTGAAAAGCTGGAACCACCGTTTATCGATCTTCACGCTGCTAAATGGACTGCAAACGATGAATATCAAATCCGTGATGACGCAAAACGATTTGAAAACTGGGAGTGCTTTTTCGCCGGAAAGATCGGTCTGTCAAAAGCTGTCGAGTATGCGATCTCCCAGGGCTTGGATAATATTTATGAAAGAACAAGATATCTGGCGCAGTCGCTCCGGGATCAAATCCAACAAGTCAAAGGAGTGTCAGTACACGACCTTGGAATCGAAAAATGCGGAATAGTGACCTTCACCCATGATCGAATTCCCGCTGACATAATCCAAAAAGCACTTACAGAAAAAAAAATAAACGTCTCGACTTCCAATGTGAGTAGCGCAAGATGGGACATGGAAAGCCGCAACCTCGAATCCCTTACAAGGGCTTCTTTACACTATTTTAATACAGAGAAGGAAGTAGAAAGGTTTTGCGGGGTAGTTGAGAGGTTCTCATCATGATAACTTCATTCTCCTTATAACATGAGAGATAAAGGCTGAGAATAAGCTAGGTGTGTAATGTGTTTATAATTGGCGATGTGATTTCCAATACGTATCTTTGTAAGCTAAAAGTTCAAATAGTCCTGATATCAAGAACTAGAAAAGGAGATTGAAAAACATTGCCGGGGAGGTGTCGATTAGCATCTATATTCCATACTCTTTGCGTTTTCTGGACAGTGAACTTTCCGACATATTCATTTTCTCTGCTATTTCTTTTTGGTTGAGGGTGTTTCCATAGTCTAATATAGCTTTTATCAAATATATTTTTTCATGGTTTCTTCTACGGTCTCTCACTGATACCTCGTTCCCGTCCTCGAAAACCATAAATTCCTCATTGATAGCTTTAAAAAGCCTGTATCTCGTCGAAAATGGAAAACGAATTCTTATATCGTAAAGTTTCTCGTTTTTTATAGCGTGAGTAACTAGGTACAGAAAACACGTTACGCCTATAGGTAACACCACCGTCGCGTTCAAATTAAATCCAATGGCCATTAGTGTTATGGCTAAAAAAATTGGCATTGCCAAGAATGCAACGGCACAGAGTATATATAGAGCCCTTACCTTTCGAAATTGATCTTTACTTTTTAAATAACCAAAGATTAATGTGCCGAGAGTTAGAAGAAGCATTGATCCAGAATACAAAGGTACAAACCAATACAACTCTCCAGGAACTCTGGTTACCGAATATCCATTTGAAACCGCTCCAGCAATTACAAAATCTGTAAATAGTAATAGATAGCAGGACATTGCTGCCAATGAAAAGTTGATTAGATCTACTTTTCGATCTAGTCGTTCAAAAACGGTTAGTAAAGATAACTGTAACAAACAAGCGAGTAACGTTGACATTGATACATAGTAGATTCTCAAAAATATAAGAAAAAGATCTGGGTTTGATGTGTATCTATAGGAAATTAGCTCAACAATATTAGTCACTGTGAGGATCAAAAGTAAAGCTAATAGGGTTTTCGAAGATCTGTTTTTAAAGAAAGACTGTCTTATGTAGAAAAATAAAGAAAACTTGAATAAAAGTGCAACAGTTGCCGGTATATAGATTAACATTTTATTCACCAAGTTATACTACTAGCCATTATACTACTACGCCCATATGACTGATAACCATTCCGCTACCTGCCCCTACTATTAAGCACTTATCTTTGGGTTTTAGACTGCCAGAACTTTTTAGAAGGCTGTAATTAGCGGGAATTGTCGCTGTAGTTAAGTTTCCAAATTTGTCTAGTGTTTTAGGCGCTTTATTTTTCTCAACGCCTGTTAGCTTGAGCATGCCATCAAATGTTCTCTGACCTACCTGATGCATTATTAGATGGTCTATCGAACCTTTGGTCCAGTTCAATGCAGTTAAAGTTCTTTTTAGCAAACGTCCGTTTAATCTTATCATAACTCCGCTAATCTTCGCCATAGACATGCATCCTTCGTATTTTCCGTTAACGATATCGTATCCATATTTGCATAGGTCGGCGTATTTTCCTTCTGAATGGAAATTTATTTTTTGAATTCCTTTTTCTGTTGTTTCTTTCCTGCTCAATATCATTGCGCCGGCTCCATCCCCGACAGTTAATCCGCCAATCATTGACATAAAGTTATCCTTTTTTTTTATCCTCTGCAACCTCGGAAACGCGAGCCGGGACACGCGAGTAAGTTCTGTGCTGACAACTAGGACGTGTTCTGCGCCGGAACCTATCATCATATCAGCATCTTGCATACCATCACAAAAACCATGGCAGGCATTTTGTACGTCGCGGCACATGGCGTTATGAGCGCCTATCCGAGCTTGGATATTATGAGCAGTTGAGGGCTCGATCTGGTCTCCAACAATTCCGCAATAGATCACTGCACTAATGTCTTTCGGTGAAATTCCCGCATCCTCTATCGCTTGGTGTGCCGCGATGATTGCTAGCTCCGATGGTTTGGCGTGGTCAGGGGCATATCGTCTTTCATTGATCCCGACTTTTCTATCAATCCAATCGTGCCCAATGCCGAATCTGGTCTCAGTTTTTAACTCCTCGAGTAGTTCTTGAGAAGTGACAATTTGTTCGGGGAAGTAACTACCTACCCCTGAAATCTGGGAATGGCCTGTAAATAACATTTGACAACCGCCTCGTAAGTATTTGTAATTAAATGGAATTTCTTTATGTAAAGAGAGATTTGCATTCTAATTCTTATTAAAACGCAAAATTGTAAAAAATAAATCACATTGTCACTATTTAATGAGAAGGAGTGTGACCACAACTTACCAATATTTTTGAAGTAGGTTTAATAGATTTCTAAATGGGTAGCGTATGCCCCCGGCATGCTAAATATGTCAGGGGTATAGGGTCTTTAATGAAATATATTGCAGCTTTAAACGGGGTGAATCAGTGCTCTAAGGAGAGAGTTTGGAAGGATATGACACTCCATGGTGTGAGAGGTTGGTAGAATGATCCTGGTGTAAAGCCTAATATCATCCCAACGTCAAGAGATGGGAATTGACGCGACGTGTGGGCATCGGATTACTATGTAGTCCGTCCTGAAAAAAGGCGCGACGTCGTTAGCGATCATGCGTCATTTTCGACCTTCGGATCAGGACAACACCCAGACGACGATTAGCGGCGTCCCAAGGGGCTGACAACAGGCAATGGCGAGTAATGTTTGCTCTTCGCCGTTGGGTTTTTCAAACAAAAAGAAAGCGATCATCCACTTTCTCAAATTCCACGCGCAACCCGCCATCAGCAGATTGATACGGTCTCCTTCGGCTCCCTTCAGCCAGCTCCTCAATAAACGATGATCATGCTTCAAATGACCGATGATCGGTTCTATCGCACTTCGTTTGCGACACAGTATCCGTTTCTTCTGGCGTTGATAAGCATTGTCCCGTTTCAGCGGAGGACCCGGTAACAGCACCTCACAATCCACTTTATTCTTCGCTCCCCGATATCCCCGGTCAACCACCGCCAGCCTGATCGATGTCTCACGGTGGGTATGGGCTTCTGTCAGTGCTGCTTTCAGGGTCTTCGAATCATGATCATGTTCGTCATGACTCACCACCCCCACAATCACCTGTGACTCCTTCGTCGCCACCACTGACGCCTTGCGACCATACTCATACGCCTTGTGATCCTTCCCCTTGCCCACGCAGTACACAGAGGATCATGCAGGGAGTAAACCTTGTTCCTGTCTTTGGGCTGTTGAGACAAAACACGTTCGTATAACGCAAAGTTCGCTTCCTGCGCCGTCAGAACATCGATCGGTAACTTCCGTTGGCATTCCCTGAGCAACACACCCGCAATGGTTCGTAATCGTTTCAACGCCTTGTTCGCCTTACGACGTCGTTTCACGTGACGGAAATGACGACATGCCAAACGAAGTGACCGCACTTCCTTTACGTACGTTCGTCGTTGTTGTATCCCGTGTAACTTCGACAGCTTGTTCAGGCGATTGATGATCCTTATCGCCAACTTGCTGTCTGTCGGGTACGTGATCGCCTTCTCCTGTACCGTGGTATCTACCAGTACTGTCTGCTCCTCTGCCAGCTTCCCATGCAGTTTTACCGACAGCGAAAAGATCTCCCTGACTCCCTCCGACCCAATCCGGTTGCGGAACTTCACCAGTTCCGTCGCATGGCACGGTACCTGCGTCTGGAAACTCACCTCACCACAGAACACCTGAAAGTACGGGTTCATCTTCCATTGATCCACCACCGATTCATCACTTAAGCTGTACAGCTGTTTGATCATCACCAATCCGCTCATCAACCGGATCGGTTTCGCGGCCCGCCCCTTCGCGCTGTAGTACTGGCTCAGGGAGGCTTCAAGCGATGACCAGTCAAGGGTATTGCCAAGGGCAATCAGGGGATGGGACGTATCCAGCTGATCAACGATGTTGAAGAAACTGAGTTGATCGTCATTCACCGGGCTGTCAGGTAGCATATATACCTCGTGTTCGACCAGAAACTGAACGCCAGTTTAACAATTCCGGTCGATTCAAACCAGGACTATATCCAGTTTATACTGGATATGTAGCCTTTTCGGGTTCTTCAGGGACGACTAGCTAGTTTTCTGGGGTTTTAGTGGAATATTCGTAAGCCTCTGCCAGCATTATTCACTCAAATGCTGGTAAGAAGTTGAGAGTGATTCATTAAACACAGAAACCATCGAGTGAATATCTGTTCCTTACCTCGATAGATCGTATTCACAACCGTTTTAGAATGGCCACGGCCCATCCTTTGGGGCGTCCCACTATAATACTCAACCTCCTTCATATAGGCATCAAACACCATCTCCCGGGTTTCCCTGGGGTAAGCTCGAGGATGCAGCTTACGGGAATAACACAATCGAAGGTGCACCAGCTTGATCTGGCTGACTAACAGGTCCGAGCGCTTTGATAATTTTTGGCGGTGTTAACCATTCGTCGTTTTCCCCTCGGGTTTTAGGTGGGCCTTCATGATCAGAAACAGTTGATGTCTTGAAGCATTCTTGGGGCACGACAGGGTGTTTCCAAGGGGGACAAAGGGGGAATTGACTCAATTCAGAGTCGTAACCAATTGATTTATATAGAATGGATGGCGCCCTCGGCAGGATTCGAACCTGCGACCTATCGCTTAGGAGGCGATCGCTCTATCCCCTGAGCTACGAAGGCGTGCGTGAAACTTTGTTAACTGATTCACTAGTAATAAAACAATAAAACCTCGTATAAATCGAGGATATAAAACCACCGAAATAACACGATCTATGTATTACGATCTACGTATCACTGCTTAATGGGAATAGATGCAAAACAAAGATGCCGAGGGTAGCCAGGCATCTTTAGCTCAACATCGATTTAGCACGATTGGTCCGTTGAAATTTCGGGTCAGAATTGTACCACCTTCGCTGCCATTGTTAAGGTTTATGATGTATGTTTCCGGGAAATGGTGGAGATCATTGATATGTCGTGACTAGGATTCATTAACTCAGGTCGATGACTGTAGTTCAATAACGGCTCTTCTGGCTGTTTCCTGATATGAAGCATGGATTTCGAATTAGTGATCGATTAGATCAGTCTTTGCGGTATGAAAGCCCGAACTACTGTCACAATATCGCTTGGCAGTATTGTTTAGGTCTGGTTATGGATGCTATGTTAATTATCTGCCTTGGGAGCTTGGGCAGTTACTGTACTCATCAACACCACTTCTTGTGTAGCAAAGAATGAAAGAAATATTTTTTACTGGCGGAACCATCATTACAATGGATGATGGGTGCCTCGAGGCTGAATCTGTCGTAATTCAGGATGGGCGTATCGTTCATGTAGGACCGGAAGAGGTCGCAAGAGCGATGATCTCGAAGGATTGTGAGTTCGTGGATCTTGGTGGAAATTGTTTACTGCCAGGGTTTGTTGAGGCTCATTCCCATCCGCTTTGGGCGGCGAAAACCCGGGGAGCGCCGGTGGTGGATGTTAGGGCTGAAACGGTACCAACCTATGGAGCATTGCTTGAGAAAATAAGGCGTCGGGTTGCCATAGCCGATCCCGGGGAATATCTGCTGTTCTTTGGTCTCGATGCCCAGCTTCACCCAGACATGGAAGCACCTACTCGCCAATTTCTTGACGAAATTGCTCCCCAAAACCCCCTTGGGATTCAAACCTCTAACTGCCATGCCCTGTATATGAACTCAGCCGGGTTTTCGGCCTGTGGTATCGATGAAGACTTCGTAACCCCCGAGGGGAGTATTGTTGAAAGAGATGAGAGCAATCGACCTACGGGTATGATCGGTGAGGCGTTGACCTGGCGGGCTTTGGAGACATTTTATGAGGCTTGGGGGGACGATAGGTTGAGTGGGGAATTCGAAGCTTCAATCGGGCAACTCATCGAAAATGGCATTACCACGGTTACCGAGCATTTATACCTACCGTTTTATAAGGCGTACTACATGAATGCATTGAAAAAGGGCCTGCCACTGCCGCGTATAGAGGCCTATCAACAAGCGACTACCTATGATATGCAAGTGGAAAACATGGAAGTGGGGGACGATCGATTGTGGATGGCTGGGGTGAAGATACATGCAGATGGGTCACCTTTCATCGGTAATATTTGGATTTCAGAGCCCTATCTGGAGTCAGAAATTACGCTAACTGGACACACCGGTTCTTTGAACTATCCACAGGCCTTTTTTGAAAAAATGCTCAGGGCCTATTTCAAACAGGGATGGCAAATGACCGTGCATACTCAAGGAGATTGGACTATCGATATGGTACTTGATATGGTCGAGATTTTGTTGCAAGAGACCCCCATGGAAGATCATCGTTTTCGATTGGAACATTGCGCGTTAATGCGAACGGATCAGATCAAGGGAATAATGGTGTTTTTATTGGCCATATCCTCATTCATCGCTGCCACAGCAGTGATTATCTTCGATATCGAAGCCGCTGGAAAAGTATTTGATAAAGAGAGATTTCCGTGATCCATTCCATCCCGTGTTGAATCTACCATGGACAAAATATGACCGGTATCTGGATCAATGGCAACGAAAACACCATAGTCTGGGTTATACCGTTTAAGCAAGCTTCGTGCTTTGTCTTCCAGCGCTTCATCAATAGTGTATTTCACCCTTAGTGGGCCGGATACCTGAAAGCCCGGTATTGAAATTTTTTCGGGCAAAGATTTATCAATAACATCTTCGGTAATAACGCTAGCCAATACCTGTTCGTTGATGCCCCACTGATCTGCAGTATCAGTCCTTACCAGGCTCATCGCCGCAGGCCAAATCGAAATCGACACCAATAGTCCAAAAGAAATGGCTTTAAAAACAGGATGCTTAATTGAAAAATGTTGGATAAGAAAAGGCAATGACTTTGTCAGGCTGGATGATTTTTCGGCGTTATTCTACTTATGACGGGAGAAAAATGAAACAATTTGCGACATAGATGGCCATGATATCCGTCAGAAAGATGAGAGTAAGACCGCTGTTTTCCTTATTTTTAGCTGATTTTTCGATCAGGTATTGATCAGAATGTCTTTGGCCGCATTAATTTTTGCCGCGAGATAATCTGATCCACCCCGATCTGGATGGTATTTTTGCATCAGAGCTTTATGGGCTTTGATGATTTCTTCTTCCGTGGCACCGGGCTCAAGTCCAAGTATTTCGTACGCCTCGTTTACCGACAAATTTCTTCCTGCTGAACTATTGGTGCTTTGGTTCTGTCTTGTGCCATCGCTTCCCTGGGCACTGTCCTGCCTGGAATTTCGTCCACTAAACTGGCTCCAAATGCTCCGTAATGTCATCGCTCGATTAATCCATGGAATAGCGGCACCAATAATCGCGAACAGCCAGGGGATTCGACCGGTGATAACAAGTAGTAACAATGCCCCCGCAACACCGTAAAGCAATCCAGTCCTCAAGGATTGGTTTCTTTGTTCACTGCTGGCGGTTCGGTACCAGGAGAGATACCACATGAGGCCAGCTAAAATGACAAAAGCAAGAAAGAGGCGGATTGCCATATTGACGACAAAAGAAGTTAAAATACTAAAAAAGTTAAGCCAAAGAAGCTAAAACATATCGACTAGATAAGTGTTAGACGATCTAATCGTTCGGTTGAGACTACATCGAACCCTAGCAGAATCACCCATTATTTTCAAAGCATAAGGAGCTTTTTGGAGTACATTGAGAGAGATCTGCCCTAACGGAAAACTGATATGACTGAAACCATTGAAAGCATCATTAACTACTGGTTCGGTGATGCGAAATCTTTAGAAGAAATTAATAAGGAAAAGGCTGGATTGTGGTGGTCAAAAGACAGTGATGTTGATAAAGAAATCACCCAGCGTTTTGAATCAGTGATTAACCAGGTCTCCAGGGGTATGCTAGCGGACTGGCAGAATACCCCTAAAGGGCTGTTGGCCTTGATTCTCAGCACTGATCAGTTTCCAAGAAATATGTATCGTCATTCCGCCAGGTCGTTTGACTACGATAAATTGGCCATTGGTTTTGCCAATACTCTATTGTCTAATGGTTGGGAAAAGCAGCTGCGTGTCATCGAGCGGGTGTTTTGCTTTCTCCCGTTTGAACACAGTGAGAACATGGCGGATCAAAACCGGTCTGTTGCATTATATGAAGCTCTGGTCGGGCAGGGTGAAACAGAAAAGGAGAATGAAATCATTCGTGGTTATTTGGCGTTTGCCGAAAAGCACAGAGATTTTATTCAGCGATTTGGACGGTTTCCTCACCGAAATGCCATTCTTCATCGTGAATCAACCAGCGAAGAGCTCGATTTCCTATCCCAGCCTGGTTCTTCATTTTAAGCTGGTTATTGGCGGTTATTGTGCCTGGTGACGATTCTTATCTGATAAGCCAGATAGAAGACACCAGATAATAGACACTAGATAAAAGACAGTGGACGTCTTTTCGATCAGGATGTTTCAAGAGAGTGATCCATGACTAGTGCAGGTTGGCCATCCTGACAATTGCCAACCACTCTTGCGGGAATTCCTGCCACGGTTAAGTGATCCGGTACATCCATGAGGACCACGCTTCCAGCGCCCACCTTGGCATTTTCTCCGATTATTACATTACCTAGTCGTCCCTGAAGAACCCGAAAAGGCTACATATCCAGTATAAACTGGATATAGTCCTGGTTTGAATCGACCGGAATTGTTAAACTGGCGTTCAGTTTCTGGTCGAACACGAGGTATATATGCTACCTGACAGCCCGGTGAATGACGATCAACTCAGTTTCTTCAACATCGTTGATCAGCTGGATACGTCCCATCCCATGATTGCCCTTGGCAATACCCTTGACTGGTCATCGCTTGAAGCCTCCCTGAGCCAGTACTACAGCGCGAAGGGGCGGGCCGCGAAACCGATCCGGTTGATGAGCGGATTGCTGATGATCAAACAGCTGTACAGCTTAAGTGATGAATCGGTGGTGGATCAATGGAAGATGAACCCGTACTTTCAGGTGTTCTGTGGTGAGGTGAGTTTCCAGACGCAGGTACCGTGCCATGCGACGGAACTGGTGAAGTTCCGCAACCGGATTGGGTCGGAGGGAGTCAGGGAGATCTTTTCGCTGTCGGTAAAACTGCATGGGAAGCTGGCAGAGGAGCGGACAGTACTGGTAGATACCACGGTACAGGAGAAGGCGATCACGTGCCCGACAGACAGCAAGTTGGCGATAAGGATCATCAATCGCCTGAACAAGCTGTCGAAGTTACACGGGATACAACAACGACGAACGTACGTAAAGGAAGTGCGGTCACTTCGTTTGGCATGTCGTCATTTCCGTCACGTGAAACGACGTCGTAAGGCGAACAAGGCGTTGAAACGATTACGAACCATTGCGGGTGTGTTGCTCAGGGAATGCCAACGGAAGTTACCGATCGATGTTCTGACGGCGCAGGAAGCGAACTTTGCGTTATACGAACGTGTTTTGTCTCAACAGCCCAAAGACAGGAACAAGGTTTACTCCCTGTGTACTGCGTGGGCAAGGGGAAGGATCACAAGGCGTATGAGTATGGTCGCAAGGCGTCAGTGGTGGCGACGAAGGAGTCACAGGTGATTGTGGGGGTGGTGAGTCATGACGAACATGATCATGATTCGAAGACCCTGAAAGCAGCACTGACAGAAGCCCATACCCACCGTGAGACATCGATCAGGCTGGCGGTGGTTGACCGGGGATATCGGGGAGCGAAGAATAAAGTGGATTGTGAGGTGCTGTTACCGGGTCCTCCGCTGAAACGGGACAATGCTTATCAACGCCAGAAGAAACGGATACTGTGTCGCAAACGAAGTGCGATAGAACCGATCATCGGTCATTTGAAGCATGATCATCGTTTATTGAGGAGCTGGCTGAAGGGAGCCGAAGGAGACCGTATCAATCTGCTGATGGCGGGTTGCGCGTGGAATTTGAGAAAGTGGATGATCGCTTTCTTTTTGTTTGAAAAACCCAACGGCGAAGAGCAAACATTACTCGCCATTGCCTGTTGTCAGCCCCTTGGGACGCCGCTAATCGTCGTCTGGGTGTTGTCCTGATCCGAAGGTCGAAAATGACGCATGATCGCTAACGACGTCGCGCCTTTTTTCAGGACGGACTACATAGTAATCCGATGCCCACACGTCGCGTCAATTCCCATCTCTTGACGTTGGGATGATATTAGGCTTTACACCAGGATCATTCTACCAACCTCTCACACCATGGAGTGTCATATCCTTCCAAACTCTCTCCTTAGAGCACTGATTCACCCCGTTTAAAGCTGCAATATATTTCATTAAAGACCCTATACCCCTGACATATTTAGCATGCCGGGGGCATACGCTACCCATTTAGAAATCTATTAAACCTACTTCAAAAATATTGGTAAGTTGTGGTCACACTCCTTCTCATTAAATAGTGACAATGTGATTTATTTTTTACAATTTTGCGTTTTAATAAGAATTAGAATGCAAATCTCTCTTTACATAAAGAAATTCCATTTAATTACAAATACTTACGAGGCGGTTGTCAAATGTTATTTACAGGCCATTCCCAGATTTCAGGGGTAGGTAGTTACTTCCCCGAACAAATTGTCACTTCTCAAGAACTACTCGAGGAGTTAAAAACTGAGACCAGATTCGGCATTGGGCACGATTGGATTGATAGAAAAGTCGGGATCAATGAAAGACGATATGCCCCTGACCACGCCAAACCATCGGAGCTAGCAATCATCGCGGCACACCAAGCGATAGAGGATGCGGGAATTTCACCGAAAGACATTAGTGCAGTGATCTATTGCGGAATTGTTGGAGACCAGATCGAGCCCTCAACTGCTCATAATATCCAAGCTCGGATAGGCGCTCATAACGCCATGTGCCGCGACGTACAAAATGCCTGCCATGGTTTTTGTGATGGTATGCAAGATGCTGATATGATGATAGGTTCCGGCGCAGAACACGTCCTAGTTGTCAGCACAGAACTTACTCGCGTGTCCCGGCTCGCGTTTCCGAGGTTGCAGAGGATAAAAAAAAAGGATAACTTTATGTCAATGATTGGCGGATTAACTGTCGGGGATGGAGCCGGCGCAATGATATTGAGCAGGAAAGAAACAACAGAAAAAGGAATTCAAAAAATAAATTTCCATTCAGAAGGAAAATACGCCGACCTATGCAAATATGGATACGATATCGTTAACGGAAAATACGAAGGATGCATGTCTATGGCGAAGATTAGCGGAGTTATGATAAGATTAAACGGACGTTTGCTAAAAAGAACTTTAACTGCATTGAACTGGACCAAAGGTTCGATAGACCATCTAATAATGCATCAGGTAGGTCAGAGAACATTTGATGGCATGCTCAAGCTAACAGGCGTTGAGAAAAATAAAGCGCCTAAAACACTAGACAAATTTGGAAACTTAACTACAGCGACAATTCCCGCTAATTACAGCCTTCTAAAAAGTTCTGGCAGTCTAAAACCCAAAGATAAGTGCTTAATAGTAGGGGCAGGTAGCGGAATGGTTATCAGTCATATGGGCGTAGTAGTATAATGGCTAGTAGTATAACTTGGTGAATAAAATGTTAATCTATATACCGGCAACTGTTGCACTTTTATTCAAGTTTTCTTTATTTTTCTACATAAGACAGTCTTTCTTTAAAAACAGATCTTCGAAAACCCTATTAGCTTTACTTTTGATCCTCACAGTGACTAATATTGTTGAGCTAATTTCCTATAGATACACATCAAACCCAGATCTTTTTCTTATATTTTTGAGAATCTACTATGTATCAATGTCAACGTTACTCGCTTGTTTGTTACAGTTATCTTTACTAACCGTTTTTGAACGACTAGATCGAAAAGTAGATCTAATCAACTTTTCATTGGCAGCAATGTCCTGCTATCTATTACTATTTACAGATTTTGTAATTGCTGGAGCGGTTTCAAATGGATATTCGGTAACCAGAGTTCCTGGAGAGTTGTATTGGTTTGTACCTTTGTATTCTGGATCAATGCTTCTTCTAACTCTCGGCACATTAATCTTTGGTTATTTAAAAAGTAAAGATCAATTTCGAAAGGTAAGGGCTCTATATATACTCTGTGCCGTTGCATTCTTGGCAATGCCAATTTTTTTAGCCATAACACTAATGGCCATTGGATTTAATTTGAACGCGACGGTGGTGTTACCTATAGGCGTAACGTGTTTTCTGTACCTAGTTACTCACGCTATAAAAAACGAGAAACTTTACGATATAAGAATTCGTTTTCCATTTTCGACGAGATACAGGCTTTTTAAAGCTATCAATGAGGAATTTATGGTTTTCGAGGACGGGAACGAGGTATCAGTGAGAGACCGTAGAAGAAACCATGAAAAAATATATTTGATAAAAGCTATATTAGACTATGGAAACACCCTCAACCAAAAAGAAATAGCAGAGAAAATGAATATGTCGGAAAGTTCACTGTCCAGAAAACGCAAAGAGTATGGAATATAGATGCTAATCGACACCTCCCCGGCAATGTTTTTCAATCTCCTTTTCTAGTTCTTGATATCAGGACTATTTGAACTTTTAGCTTACAAAGATACGTATTGGAAATCACATCGCCAATTATAAACACATTACACACCTAGCTTATTCTCAGCCTTTATCTCTCATGTTATAAGGAGAATGAAGTTATCATGATGAGAACCTCTCAACTACCCCGCAAAACCTTTCTACTTCCTTCTCTGTATTAAAATAGTGTAAAGAAGCCCTTGTAAGGGATTCGAGGTTGCGGCTTTCCATGTCCCATCTTGCGCTACTCACATTGGAAGTCGAGACGTTTATTTTTTTTTTCTGTAAGTGCTTTTTGGATTATGTCAGCGGGAATTCGATCATGGGTGAAGGTCACTATTCCGCATTTTTCGATTCCAAGGTCGTGTACTGACACTCCTTTGACTTGTTGGATTTGATCCCGGAGCGACTGCGCCAGATATCTTGTTCTTTCATAAATATTATCCAAGCCCTGGGAGATCGCATACTCGACAGCTTTTGACAGACCGATCTTTCCGGCGAAAAAGCACTCCCAGTTTTCAAATCGTTTTGCGTCATCACGGATTTGATATTCATCGTTTGCAGTCCATTTAGCAGCGTGAAGATCGATAAACGGTGGTTCCAGCTTTTCAATCATTGCTGACTTGACGTATAAAAACCCAGTGCCTCGGGGGCCACGAAGAAATTTTCTCCCTGTTCCTGATAACATGTCACATCTGATCTCTTTGACATCGATTGGCATTTGACCAACAGACTGACATGCATCTAATAAGTAAGGAATCTTATATTTATTAGCGACCCGACCGATAGCGGCAGCTGGGTTGACTAACCCTCCCTGGGTTGGAATGTGGGTGACTGATATAAGTTTGACTTTCTCATCCAACATATTCTCTAACGCTTGAACATCTAATTGCCCTGATTCATCATCAGGCACAATATCAACTATTACTCCTCTGGTTTTAGCAAGTTGTAAATAGGCCAGGGAGTTGCTAACGTATTCAGCTTTGGCAGTTAGAATTCGATCCCCCTCTCCGAGGTTCATGGAATAGAATGCCATATCCCATGCACGAGTGGCATTTTCGATAAACGCGACCTCCTCTGGTTTACAGTTCAGTAGTGTCGCAAAGTTTCGGTAGAAAGCAGACAGTTCTGAGGAATACTTTCTTGCCGTGGCATAACCACCAATACGGCGCTCACAGTCAAGATAGTCAATAACAGCTTCGTATACATAATCCGGTTGCAATGATGCACCAGCATTGTCAAAGTGTAAAACTTCTTCACAGCCTCTTGTTTGGCTCCTTAGTTTATGGATATCTAACATCTTTGTATTTTTTGGTGCTTAGTGGTCTTGTGTATTAGAAGAATAGTTTCCCGGGAAGAACTCCCGCTCAATCAACTCAATGAGAATATGAATGATTTTGATGTGGAGTTCCTGAACTTTGTCGGCGAACTGACGATCGACCGTGTAAATATCAATATCAGCAATCTGTCCGAGAGCTGATCCATTCTTTCCAGTCAAACTAACTACCTTCAGACTATTTTCTCTGGCATAGTTCGCAGCTCTAATCACATTTTTGCTACTACCACTGGTACTGATTGCTAACAGACAATCTCCGGGCCTAGCTCTCGCCTCCAGATACCTGGAAAAAATATGTTCATATCCAAAGTCATTGGCAACACAGGAAATATGCCCTGGATCACTGATCGCAGCTGCAGAGAGTCCCAACCTGTCTTGTCGGTAGCGACCAGTTAACTCTTCAGCAAAGTGCATGGCATCACTCATGGATCCACCGTTCCCACAACTGTAGATGCTACCTCCACTTCTGAGGCAATCAATCATTATGCTTGCCCCACCAGAAACTCTCTCGATTTTTTGACCATCATTGATAAAACTCTCAAGTGCGATCTTCGCATCGGTTAGCGCATTTAGTATATGATTTTTCATAGTGGAAATATTTAGCAACCAGCCCAGAAGCAGGAAAGTCGATAGATAGCTCGAGCTTTATCATCCCTCACTTTGTCTCACATTTTTTATAAAGTTGTAAGAACTAATTTTGAGAAGAGTTATAAGACTCGATTCTATCGTTTTTCTTTGCTCCGAAAGTGGTAAAAAAGTGAGGGTCACAAAAAGGCGTGGGTCCCGGATGAAGACTGATAGCTAGTCGTCCCTGAAGAACCCGAAAAGGCTACATATCCAGTATAAACTGGATATGTAGCCTTTTCGGGTTCTTCAGGGACGACTAGCTATACACCGAATTTAAGAATCAAGATTATTTAAAAAAAATGATCCATCCTCAATCACAGTTTTTGGTCGCCATGTACGCCAGGTTTATTGCTGAAAAAGAATCTGGCGCTAACATCTGAGCCTTGTAGCTTATTGTTCTCTGCGGCGCATCACAAATATTAATCACTATTTGGAGCCCGAGCTATATACGGTTGGTCTAAACTTAAGTTTAGACTTTTGTCCTGTTTCACTGATTTGATAATCCAGTTAGTATCTTCACACGGAAATGCTACAATGATGAGTGGGTCAGTGAAAACAAATCAGTCAGAGCCAAAAACGATAGGTATTACATTCGAAGGTAAAATCTTGGATGTAGTACAGAAGTCGGCGCATCGGATTTATTTGCCCGTATTGATCGTCAATATGTTTATCGCCATTCTTGTAATGGATAACGTTAAAACAGTTTGGTGGGTGAGTTGGGCTGTGCTTATGGCTATCACATCGCTATCGCGTCGATTTGCCATTGACTTTGTTGTGAACGCAGATCGTACATCTGAAACTGAGAAGCTACGCTATGTGCAGTACATAATGGCTTTTAGTGGTGTGGCACATGGATTGTCCAGTCTGTTTTTTCCATACATTGAAATCTACGAACGATCAGTCATTACCATGATCATGGCCGGACTGTGTCTTGGTAATATCTTCACCAATGCAGGCTATCGTCCCATGTTCCTGTCATATTTAATTCCAATTATGCTACCTATTTCAATAATGTGGATTTTCGGCTGGGAAGGTTTCCCCGGTTGGTCAGAGTATTCGGTTTCCATAATTGTTCTTTTATATAGTGGTATTTTATTGACGTTCGCCAAGGACGTTTTTGAGACATTTAAAGAATCCTATGAAATAAGATCTGAACAATTGAAGATTAATAAGAAACTGGAAAAAGCGCTAGTGAACGAAGAGTTTGCGAATGCTGCTAAAACCCGCTTTTTGGCGTCAGCCAGTCATGATTTACGCCAACCGCTGAATTCACTAGCAGTTTATTCCGCTGCATTGAATTTTCAAAAGCTGGATACAAAAAGCACGGAGATAGTGAGTTGTATCAATCAGTCTCAGGAAATACTGTCGAATCAGTTGCGCTCTTTGTTTGATATATCCAAACTGGATTCGGGAACTGTAGTCATTGAACAACTGGACTTTAGTTTACGTAACCTGTTAACCCATGCGATAACTGGGCAAATGCCACTTGCCCTTTCAAAGGAAATAGAAATCGTCCTTGAGCAAAAGGACGACATTGTTGTAACAACGGATAAGTATCAATTCGAAAGGATAATTAGTCGTCCCTGAAGAACCCGAAAAGGCTACATATCCAGTATAAACTGGATATAGTCCTGGTTTGAATCGACCGGAATTGTTAAACTGGCGTTCAGTTTCTGGTCGAACACGAGGTATATATGCTACCTGACAGCCCGGTGAATGACGATCAACTCAGTTTCTTCAACATCGTTGATCAGCTGGATACGTCCCATCTCCTGATTGCCCTTGGCAATACCCTTGACTGGTCATCGCTTGAAGCCTCCCTGAGCCAGTACTACAGCGCGAAGGGGCGGGCCGCGAAACCGATCCGGTTGATGAGCGGATTGGTGATGATCAAACAGCTGTACAGCTTAAGTGATGAATCGGTGGTGGATCAATGGAAGATGAACCCGTACTTTCAGGTGTTCTGTGGTGAGGTGAGTTTCCAGACGCAGGTACCGTGCCATGCGACGGAACTGGTGAAGTTCCGCAATCGGATTGGGTCGGAGGGAGTCAGGGAGATCTTTTCGCTGTCGGTAAAACTGCATGGGAAGCTGGCAGAGGAGCAGACAGTACTGGTAGATACCACGGTACAGGAGAAGGCGATCACGTACCCGACAGACAGCAAGTTGGCGATAAGGATCATCAATCGCCTGAACAAGCTGTCGAAGTTACACGGGATACAACAACGACGAACGTACGTAAAGGAAGTGCGGTCACTTCGTTTGGCATGTCGTCATTTCCGTCACGTGAAACGACGTCGTAAGGCGAACAAGGCGTTGAAACGATTACGAACCATTGCGGGTGTGTTGCTCAGGGAATGCCAACGGAAGTTACCGATCGATGTTCTGACGGCGCAGGAAGCGAACTTTGCGTTATACGAACGTGTTTTGTCTCAACAGCCCAAAGACAGGAACAAGGTTTACTCCCTGCATGATCCTGCTGTGTACTGCGTGGGCAAGGGGAAGGATCACAAGGCGTATGAGTATGGTCGCAAGGCGTCAGTGGTGGCGACGAAGGAGTCACAGGTGATTGTGGGGGTGGTGAGTCATGACGAACATGATCATGATTCGAAGACCCTGAAAGCAGCACTGACAGAAGCCCATACCCACCGTGAGACATCGATCAGGCTGGCGGTGGTTGACCGGGGATATCGGGGAGCGAAGAATAAAGTGGATTGTGAGGTGCTGTTACCGGGTCCTCCGCTGAAACGGGACAATGCTTATCAACGCCAGAAGAAACGGATACTGTGTCGCAAACGAAGTGCGATAGAACCGATCATCGGTCATTTGAAGCATGATCATCGTTTATTGAGGAGCTGGCTGAAGGGAGCCGAAGGAGACCGTATCAATCTGCTGATGGCGGGTTGCGCGTGGAATTTGAGAAAGTGGATGATCGCTTTCTTTTTGTTTGAAAAACCCAACGGCGAAGAGCAAACATTACTCGCCATTGCCTGTTGTCAGCCCCTTGGGACGCCGCTAATCGTCGTCTGGGTGTTGTCCTGATCCGAAGGTCGAAAATGACGCATGATCGCTAACGACATCGCGCCTTTTTTCAGGACGGACTAATTAGCAATTTGCTGACTAACGCCATCAAACATAACGATAAAGCAAAGGTGGTGGTCAAGGTAGAGTTGCTAGGAGATCACTGTAGAGTGGGGGTTAGCGATAATGGAATCGGGATTCCAGACGGTGAACTAGAAAACATCTTTGAGGAGTTCTACCAAATCAATAACCCTGAACGAGATAGATCCCAGGGGTTGGGGCTGGGACTGTCAATTGTGAAGAGGCTTTGCGCTTATCTCAACATCGCTCTGGATATCAAGTCTGTTGTGAATAATGGCACTGATGTAACTTTGACGATGCCTGTTTCTACAGGGTTGCACCCAGTTCAGGAGAGATCAAAAGTCCCAAACCTGGAAAGCAATTTATCTAAGCGGGCAATATTGGTAGTCGATGATGAAGCGATGTCCAGATCAGGAATGTATGAGCTACTAAGAGAGTTCTCCAGTAAGGTGTTGGTAGCGAGTGGGACAAAAGAAGCAATTAAGATATCACAAACAATCAAACCGGATATTGTTCTTGTAGACCTCCGTCTACGCGGGTCAGATAATGGCATCAAGACGATTGATGGGATACGAAATATGTATCCAGAAATTCCAGCAATTGTAATTACGGGAGATATCGATAGTGATCATCTGGTGGCAGTTAAAGAACGTAAACTGCCACTTATGCAAAAACCATTAGATGTCGATAAGCTGGTTTCCCTGATAGGAATCTCGCTTTCTCGGGATGATCTGTAGTCGCGTGAAATAGATAAACACAAGGTCAAGACACTTCATGGAATCCGATATGTTCAACGTTCTTCTTGTTGATGATGACCAAATGTTTACGCAGGGTCTTATTTTTCTATTGGATGCACTTAAGCCAGGCATTGCCTTTAAAGAAGCGGTAAACCTGGATCAAAGTCAGCGTTTTGAAAACACACAATTTGATCTTGTTCTCCTGGACTACTATTTTCGGAATTCGGAGATAGAAGGACTTAACGCCATAAGAATGATACGCAAGCTGTTTCCAAATTCTACAGTGGTCGTGCTGTCCGGAGCTGACTATGTTGCAGATTTTAATCATAGTATCAGTATTAATGATTTAAAAGTTGCCGGTGCTTCTGGATTTATTTCAAAGTCATCCACGCAAGACGTGCTTATTATGGCCCTGCGTCTAATTCTTGGAGGTGAAGAATTTTTCCCTGCTTCAATGTTTTCGTCTTCCAAATTAACTGATAGTGAACAGGATAGAGTGCTGGCAAATCGACTTACGCCTCGACAAGTTGAAATCGTGTCACTGGCGGCAAAAGGTACGCCAAACAAAATCATTGCAAAACAACTTTATCTCTCCGAGGGCGCCGTGAAGGCGCATTTAACATCTATCTATAGAGTCTTGGGAGTAAAAAACAGAACCCAAGCCGCGCGTATTCTATATCAACTAGAAGGCGCATCTAATTTAAAAAAACAGTTCTAACACTTCTGATAATCCGATGAGGAAAAAACCAATGGCAATTCCACAAGATGCATGGCCAGAGCGATTTAAGCAAACAGCAGATCCCGCCCCCGTTCCTGTATCAAATGAAATCGAAATCGCTGCTCCGGCGGAAATCATATGGGAGCAACTAATAAACACTGCACGATGGGAAGCGATGTATCAGAACGCCCAGAATATAGAGTTCGTTGATGGAAATCCATCACCTAAATTGAAAGAGGGAAGAACTTTCAGATGGGACACTTTTGGAATTCGAATTACTTCTACGGTGCAAGCATTCGTACCTTCTAGTTTTATCGCTTGGGATGGCAGCTTTTACGGCCTGCCTGATACAGGATTCGACTTATGTAGCTTTTTTGGACTCAATGAGAACCAGGATGTCACCGATATCATAGAGCCCCATAAGAGTAGTGTACTTGATGTTTATCATTTGTGGCAGATTACCAAAATAGACGAGAACAACTGCAAAGTTGTTACCCAGGAAGCCCAATTAGGATCACTAGCAAAATTGAACAATAAGATTCTGCCAACCAGAATGGAAGAGCAGCATCAAGAATGGTTAGAGGGGTTAAAGGCTCTGTCCGAAGGCAAATTCGAGGAGTAGATATACTCCTTAAAAGATAATTCTTATATTAACAAAATTCGACTAAAGAGGTTATATGATGAAAGAGATAAAAATATATTCTGTGAGTTCAGCACCATTTAGACTATACAAAACTAACCCCATGACACTCGATTTATATGCTACTGGCACCGTAACAACTGGGGCTACAGCATGGGTAGATTAGTGCCTTGGTCCTACGCTAAGCCACCAGAAGATGGATACATAGATTTTGATTTTTTAGCCACGCCACCTAAACCAGGAACTTTCGTTACCCAAGGGTTCGCCAAGATATCAAGCATGCCATTATCTATTCCTATTGATGTATGGGTTATGGGTGTAAGAATACATGCTTCATCAAATAAGCTAGAGATAGGCTTAAATAGCGATCTTCAGATGGAGGAGAAGCTAGGGTTTGTAGGGGAAGACCCAACTCCATGGCCTTGGACCATAGAAGAGAAAGCCTAGCCTAATTTAGCGAACTTAAACCCTAATGTTATTCGAGTAAGATGATGAAAATCAATTTCAGACCAAGAAACACAATTTATGCCTTTTTCGTGTTGTTTTTTCTTAACCTTCTATCTATAGGTGGTGCTAACGCAGCTACCTATAGCTGTATTGCTGGAGGTGCAAACCCTTTTGATATTGAAGTAAGGATCGTGGATAGAGCGGTAAAAATATATCAGCACGCACGTTTAGTTTATGACGATAGGCAAGTTGTTGCTTATACTAATGACTCCAATACGGCTGTAAACTGTGAAGATGTTGACTTTGGTTTAGAAGGTGAAAGCAACGTTGGGGCTATTTTTGTCAGACTTGGCCATAAAGATGATATCCTTTTGTTGCTAGGTCTAAAGTTTGACGAAGACAAAAATATAACCTACATCCAAAAAGCCGTGAATAGAGTTGTGGATGATAAATTAGGTCCGGTGGGATTCGAGTGGCAGCATCAAGGTGTTGATTTTAAGGTTGTATTTGGAAGAAATCGAGATGTGACTAGCCGCTATTGCTTTAACCATTATGACCAAGGCGGTACAGATGTTTGGACTTGGACGGGAAATGTAAGAGATGGCAATGACTCACCCTACCCACATAGGATGAACTATCCTCATTGCGCTCATAATTTAAGTAGTGGCGGTAAAATTCTACAACAAACAGTTTTTACTAAATAACTAAACCCTCTTTTTAATGTTAACTTATCGTAAAAAGTTAACATTGAGACTGCAAATATTTCCAGAAAGGTATTGCTTGCAGATAAAACCTATCTTGTTATCATAGGGTTATGAATACACAGCTAAAACAAAACTTTATATCTCACATAGATGAGTTGGTGGAGCAGGGTGTTTATAGCTCTGATGAGGAGGCCGTGGATACAGCTATGACAGCTCTGCATTGGAATGAGATAGAGCCAAAAATACAAGCTGGACTAGAGCAGGTTAAGAAAGGAGAAACAATCACTGTTGACAGTGATTATCTCAACGATCTACAGCAAAGGGTAAAAAAGAGAGTATCAGCTAAGCGTAATTAACCATGCCTTTTGTTGTTAAATTAGCAGAAGCTGTTGATGGTGAATTACTCGAAATATCGGACTTCATAGCATTAGATAATCCATCAAGAGCCGATACTTTTATCCGTGACCTGGTAGAGCATTTCCAAAAGGTATTATCGGAATTTCCAGAATCAGGACGTTTAGTAAAGAATGGAATAAGGCAAATTTCCCATAAGAAATATACCGCTTTTATACATTCGAGAAGAGTATCGAAACCGTATACATTCTTCACATTGTGAATTTAACAAAACCACTGGAAGCTAGGGGAATAGAGCTTTAAAAAAGCCGGAATAGAGCAAGCTGATAAATGTTAACTTATGGGTTCATCCCAACAAAGGTACCAAATGCGACATAGGGAGCGGTCGATGGTCAGGAGGCCTTCATTGATAAAATTTGCGGCAAAAGTCTAAAAAACGGCTTTCTGTATTGCGTTGTACTGGATGATCTTGACCTGACCTATACCTCAGCATCCCCCAATAACTGAATTTTCTGTGGCGGTTTGCGTACCTTACCTTTGTAGGAAGTAGTCCAATGTGGGTCTAATTTCTTGATGTCGTTCTTCTTGATCCAATTGGAAAGATTGGCAGGCGTGGTCTGGTAGCGCTTGGCAATAAATTTCTGAGTGGAGCCATTGGCCAGTAGCGCTTCAATCTCCAGCAATCCTACAAATACCGGCCCATGGGTAGCTATCTCATTGATCGAGAGCGTTGGGAGCGGGAACGAATCCAATTATTGGAACGAGCCGGACTTACTGCATTTGCCGATCCCGATCCTATTTTGAAAGCGTTAGAGGAGTCATTGTTTCAGCAATATGAGAAAACCAACAATGCGGTTGAAAGCAATCTTCACCTGACGATCCGTTCGGATGGTACCTTTCATATCAAAACCCCGGCATTGGACATCAGTGAAACGGATCCTTTACAAACACAGTTTCCAGATCGTCATGATGTCCCCCTGGCCTAGGTATTGGATACCGTTGACCGACATTGCAATACGCTGAGTGCCTTTGAACATTGGAAACAAACCCATACGCCTCAAACCGTCTCTCGACCGGCCTTATTGGCAGGGATTATGGGGTTGGGCTGTGGTATCGGTGTTCGGAAAATGGCACGAATTTCTTCCCGAATGACAGAAAGCGAATTGGAACACGCTGTGAACTGGCGATTCTCTTTGGACAATATTCGAGCCGCCAATGACCAGATGGTTAAAGCCATGGATCAGATGACATTGCCCAATTTATATCGTCATGAAGCGGGACAACTTCACACTGCCAGTGATGGTCAAAAGTTTGAGGTCAGAGGGGAATCCCTTCATGCTACCCGGTCTTACAAGTATTTTGGCCAGGGACAAGGCGTCAGTGCTTATACCTTTATAGATGAACGCTGTCTGCTCTGGCATTCCCTTGTCATCAGTGCTGCTAATCGGGAGAGTGCCTATGTCATCGATGGCTTAATGAGAAATGATGTGGTTAAAAGCGATATCCATTCCACCGATACCCACGGGTATACCGAGGTTATCTTTGGGTTAGCCCATCTACTGGGCTTTTCCTTTGCACCACGGATCAAGGGCATTGGCAAACAGACTCGCTATCTCTTTCGACCCAGGAACCGGGCGCATTCTGACTGGAAAATTGCCCCGCATAAAACGATCAATGCCAACCTGATCCGGGAAAACTGGGACGATTTGCTACGGTTGGTCGCTACCATCAAGCCTAAGGAAAATACCGCTTCTGATATCTTCCGGAGATTGAACTCCTATTCCCGCCAACACGCGCTGTATCAGACCCTCAAAGCCCTTGGCCAAATCATCAAATCCCTTTTTATTCTGAAATACATTGATGATGTTGAATTGCGCCAGGCCATTGAGAAGCAACTCAACAAGGTAGAGCTGGCGAATCGCTTTACCCGGGCTGTAGCCGTTGGTAATCCACGTGAGTTCGTTCAAACTGAAAAAGAAGAACAGGAAATTGCGGAAGGTTGTAACCGGCTGATCAAAAACAGCATTATTTGCTGGAATTATTTGTATCTGGAACGACAATTGGAGAAACTGACCGAACCGGAAGCCAAAGAGAACTTGTTAAGCATGATTGCCAGCCATTCACCGATGACCTGGGCTCATATTAATATGTTGGGAGAATATGATTTCTCGGAAGAAAAGCTTAAAGATTCTGTGGGAATTCTGCCCCTGAAATCAGCGGCTTAATAGAAGAGGAATTTCAGGGGGAAGAAAATCGGCCTCATGCCTTATAAATAAAGGCCTCCTAGCCATTTCCTATGTCGCATTTGGTACCTTTGTAGGGATTAGCCCAAATTCTTATGCTGATCGACAGTCAGGTCGATTTACGATTGCTGGCACTTCCAGAAACCTCAGAGGGGTTTGAAGCCCATCCGCGCGAAAAGTTACTCTAAGGTTCATCGAACTTGGTGCAAGCCAATGAATATAGGCTTGTCAGGCTGAAGTGTACTTCTTTCTGACGTCAGGCAGTACCCCCGGAATCCCGTCAGAATAGGGTATATTTTCTCTTTGTCTGACAGTCAGTTTTTCAGTTCATAAACTCTATTCTGACACTTTACGAGCTTACCGCTACTTTTCGTACCGTTGGTGCTCAAACCCCGTCAATGAACAGAACAATGAATCAGGCAACGATACAGTGACACCTGCATCACGACCGCGTACCCACATCGCAGTCAATGGGAAAACACGTATCACACTCGTGGCGGTTTCGGACATTATCTTTCTGAAGGCGGACAGCAAACTGATCACCCTTGTCACCAGGGATGCAAACTACCAGGTTTCGGGCACCCTGAAGCAGTTTAGAGGCGAGCTTGGCGATACGTTCATCCGGTTACACCGCAATACACTCGCGGCAAAGGAGGCCATCAGAGAACTGTCCAGGGAAGACGACAGGTGGTATGCGGTTTTTTCTGATACTGAAGAAACGCGACAGATCAGTCGAAGGGAAATCCCTGTTGTTCGGAAATGGTTAAAACAGGGCCGGATGTAGCCCCGTGTCATACACCATGCAGACAGTGGACGGACCCTGCCAACTGATAATGGGCTTTTTGTTGGTACTCCTTATATGTACCCTTCCCATGCTGATGGCTCGACATTCAGGCTGTCAGCAGTGGACATTCTTTACTTTTATGACGGTGATACGTTCTTTATCCGGTGTGATGGGTGCCCTGACAAAAAGTTGGGAGTCCGACCGCTCGGATATGACTCCCCAGAAATAAAAGGAAAGTGTGAAAAAGAGAAAAGGCTTGCAAGGCAGGCCAAACAGTATCTGGTGCAAATCGTCCGCAATGCAGGAAATATTGAACTGGTGCCAAATCAACGACGCCCCTACGACCGCTGGGGGCGGCTGTTAACGGCTGTCTATCTCGATGGGCAGAATCTTTCGGAGATCATGATCAATGCAGGGATGGCAAGGGACTACGTACCTGGCAAGCCATATTCATGGTGTTAGGAAAACCGGGAAGCAGGAAAAAGTAAACAATGGCATCAATCATGGACATGTCCGTATTTCAATGGATCATCATGATCACGGGTATCACGGCTATCGGGTTGACTCAACAGCCCTGGTGGCCAAAGGCGGAGCGTCTGGCTCCCTTTGTCGGATTGGCCAGTCAACCCGTTTGGCTATACGAGACTTACACGTCAATGCAGATGGGAATGTTCATCAACAGTTGTGCCTTTACGCTGGTATGGCTACTTGGGATTTATAAGTAGGTGAAGATGAGGCGGGTATCATGTCGTGTGTCTGGATTTACGGGAGAAAAGTTATGAACCAAAAACCAGCTCTGGTGTGCTTCGCTTCCTTCTAATCGATTCCAGATAATTGAAACTGCTGCTTGTTAAGTTTTGGCCTTATAGCACTAAAACTTAACATTTTAAAATTCCTTTTCTCTCAGAAAAAACGCAAAAATCGCCGAAATCCCAATGAAATCAAGGGTTTCAGCGATTTAGGTCGATGTTAACTTTTAGTAATTAGTCCGTCCTGAAAAAAGGCGCGACGTCGTTAGCGATCATGCGTCATTTTCGACCTTCGGATCAGGACAACACCCAGACGACGATTAGCGGCGTCCCAAGGGGCTGACAACAGGCAATGGCGAGTAATGTTTGCTCTCCGCCGTTGGGTTTTTCAAACAAAAAGAAAGCGATCATCCACTTTCTCAAATTCCACGCGCAACCCGCCATCAGCAGATTGATACGGTCTCCTTCGGCTCCCTTCAGCCAGCTCCTCAATACACGATGATCATGCTTCAAATGACCGATGATCGGTTCTATCGCACTTCGTTTGCGACACAGTATCCGTTTCTTCTGGCGTTGATAAGCATTGTCCCGTTTCAGCGGAGGACCCGGTAACAGCACCTCACAATCCACTTTATTCTTCGCTCCCCGATATCCCCGGTCAACCACCGCCAGCCTGATCGATGTCTCACGGTGGGTATGGGCTTCTGTCAGTGCTGCTTTCAGGGTCTTCGAATCATGATCATGTTCGTCATGCCTCACCACCCCCACAATCACCTGTGACTCCTTCGTCGCCACCACTGACGCCCTTGCGACCATACTCATACGCCTTGTGATCCTTCCCCTTGCCCACGCAGTACACAGCAGGATCATGCAGGGAGTAAACCTTGTTCCTGTCTTTGGGCTGTTGAGACAAAACACGTTCGTATAACGCAAAGTTCGCTTCCTGCGCCGTCAGAACATCGATCGGTAACTTCCGTTGGCATTCCCCTGAGCAACACACCCGCAATGGTTCGTAATCGTTTCAACGCCTTGTTCGCCTTACGACGTCGTTTCACGTGACGGAAATGACGACATGCCAAACGAAGTGACCGCACTTCCTTTACGTACGTTCGTCGTTGTTGTATCCCGTGTAACTTCGACAGCTTGTTCAGGCGATTGATGATCCTTATCGCCAACTTGCTGTCTGTCGGGTACGTGATCGCCTTCTCCTGTACCGTGGTATCTACCAGTACTGTCTGCTCCTCTGCCAGCTTCCCATGCAGTTTTACCGACAGCGAAAAGATCTCCCTGACTCCCTCCGACCCAATCCGGTTGCGGAACTTCACCAGTTCCGTCGCATGGCACGGTACCTGCGTCTGGAAACTCACCTCACCACAGAACACCTGAAAGTACGGGTTCATCTTCCATTGATCCACCACCGATTCATCACTTAAGCTGTACAGCTGTTTGATCATCACCAATCCGCTCATCAACCGGATCGGTTTCGCGGCCCGCCCCTTCGCGCTGTAGTACTGGCTCAGGGAGGCTTCAAGCGATGACCAGTCAAGGGTATTGCCAAGGGCAATCAGGGGATGGGACGTATCCAGCTGATCAACGATGTTGAAGAAACTGAGTTGATCGTCATTCACCGGGCTGTCAGGTAGCATATATACCTCGTGTTCGACCAGAAACTGAACGCCAGTTTAACAATTCCGGTCGATTCAAACCAGGACTATATCCAGTTTATACTGGATATGTAGCCTTTTCGGGTTCTTCAGGGACGACTAATTAGTTAACATTACACTAAATCGCTGAGACCCGCATGGTTATTGGGCTTTTAGCGATTTTTCATGACGGACTAGAAAAGCAGTGGCCGTTGGGCTTCAAACCCATTATCCACAAAACAAAATTTGCATTAGTACCCAAATGTAGTACTATTTGTCTACTAATCAAAATATTATGACAATGAGTAAAAGTACGAGTATTAAGTTGGGAAGCCATTTTGAGTCCTATGTGGCAAATAAAGTAAAAGCTGGTCGCTACAGTTCTGTTAGCGATGTTGTCCGAGAAGGGTTAAGAAGGCTGGAAACTGACGATGTAAAACTAGAGGCGTTACGAACTCTGTTAGAGGAAAGAGAGCAACAAGTTAAGGAGGGGAGGGTTGTAAAAAATTTCTCCTATGATTCATTGATGAAAAAAATCGATGAAAAAGTGGCCTTTAACAAAAGCTAGATGTATGCTGAATTTAATAATTGCTGAAGATGTAGAACTTGATTTAATTGACATTGGTAACTACACAGAAAGTAGGTGGGGAATAGAGCAACGAGAAAAATATATAGCTGGACTTGTTGATCGTTTCTATTGGTTGATTGAAAACCCAAACGATGGAAAAAAACAGAATGAAATTAAAGAGGGGTATTATTCATATCATCAAGGGAGGCATGAGATTTTCTATACTTTTGACCAGATAGAATTAACCGTACTTGCTGTACTTCACGAGCGAATGGATTTTAAGAGGCATTTATAACTGGAGTCATAATACGTGTAAATTTGGTGGCTGATGCTAATGCTAATGCTAACTTATGGAAAAAAGTTAACATTAGAGCAAAATGAGAAATTTAGCGATGGGCGTTGTATACTCATAGCTGACATTGACACAACCAAAGAACAAAATAATTTAGTATCGCGCCCCCTGAACTCTTCCCTGAGCTCCTCCTATTGTTCGAGCCAGCCTAAATTAGTCGTGGTCTGCCCTCTACTTTTCTAAATAGTTCTCGATACGATGCCTGTCGTTCAATGACAAACTACACCGAGGTCCTATACATAAATCGAGCTGGCTGACTCCTATAGTAGTATTAGAAGAATGATCATGCCTTCACTTGGATGACAGTTTTCCCTTTAGAACGTCCCGCTTGAAGGTAATCATAAGCTTCTTGAGTTTGGTCAATTGTGTAAGTGGCATCAATAATCGGCTTGAGTGCGTTATCACTTAACATCTGAGCAAGTTCTGATAGCATCTGGCCGCTGGGCCACATAAAGAATGACTCAAATTGCACTCCGAATTGATCAGCAAGGCCCTTGGTATCTTGCCCTTTAATAGACACAAGACAGCCGCCTTTTTTAAGCACGTTAAAGGAGTTTTCCATGATCTCGCCGCCCATCATGTCGAAGACTAAATCATAGTCATTTAGTTCTTCTTCAAATTGTTGGGTTTTGTAATCGATGACAATATCAGCGCCAAGGTTTTTCACCATTTCTACATTGGCTGAACTGGTGGTGGTTGCCACTTCTGCACCTAAATTTTTTGCTATTTGTATGGCCATTGTTCCCACCCCTCCAGAGCCGGCATGAATAAGCACTTTTTGCCCTTTCTGAAGGTTCCCTTTAGAGACCAATGCTTGTAAGGCAGTTAATCCAACCAAAGGAATAGAAGCCGCTTCTTGATGGCTGATGTTAGTCGGCTTGTGCGCAATTTCTGCTTCCTTAATTACCGCATACTCGGCAATGGTGCCAGCCTGGAATGTATCGGGGCGAGAGAAAACCGTATCCCCCTTTTTGAAATTCGTAACTTGATTATCCACTTCAATTACCACGCCAGAAACATCAAACCCCATAGTGAAAGGAAAGGCGATAGGTATCATCTCTTTCATATACCCCGCGCGAATAATATTATCGATGGGATTCACACTGGCGGCGTGCACTTCAATCAGTACGCTATCTGCTAACAGAGTAGGTTGTTCAATTTCTGCGATTTCAACTTGTGTTTCGTACTGAGAAATAATGGCTGCTTTCATTTTGTTGTCTATTTAGTTTGCTATTACGTTTATGAATAAACTGATTAGAGTTACTTGCTTAGGTGCTTAATAATTTCTTCTGCGATTACCCATGCTGATGCTGGGTTTTGACCGGTGATTAACTCACGGTCTACCACAACATTGGGTTCCCATAAATTGGCGCTTTCTCTGTAGTTTCCACCGGCCGCTACTAAACCATCCTGAGGGTAAAACTTCATAGTTCCACCGCCTAACCAGCCCTTGCTAGCCTCTTCTTCGGCATTGCTAAAAGCCGTCATGTTATAGCCTGCATAAGTCCAAGTTGAATCAGTACTAATCTGCTCGCCCTTTTCTAGGGATGTTACAAATTGATCAGCCTCTGACAATGTAGATAGCAGCGCAATAGGGCCATGGCAAACTAGGGCAGTTAGTTTTTCCTTTTCATGAAAGTGTTTTAAAAGCGTACCCAGTTCTGCGGATTTAAGTAGATCATTCATAGGGGCATGTCCGCCCGGTACATACAAAGCGTCGAAGTGCTCGTAACCAATTTGCTTAACGCGATTTAAACTCACTACAGGTGAGGCAATTTTGTCGGTGATCATTAGATCAGCGAGTAACTGTTTGTGTGTCTTTAGTGATTCTTCGTTGCTAAAAAACATGACGTTGTCAGACACGATATCTAAGGAAGGAGCCATCCCTTTTGGTGTGGCGAAGGTTAAGGTGTGGCCTTTATCAATAAAGCGCTTAACCGGGCCCATCAATTCATTAAGATAAAAACCAGTGGCGTAAACGTCTTCGCCTTTAAGCGGCAAGTGGTCTTCATCAGACATAACAACAAGAATATTATCGGCAATAACGGCGGGGCTAAGGGTTAATGCTAGGGTGGCTGCAAGTATTTTTTTAAACATGGATATCTCTCTTTCTGTTTCAAATTAGGATTCAAAATTAAGCCCATAGTGACCTAGCACAATATTGCTAAGCTAGTGGGCTTTCGATTTACAGGGCTATATTAAAGCTATCAGATGGTTTCGAAAACAGCTATATTTAGGACAATAGGTTTCCATATAGGAAACAAAATAAACACCTAAATGAGAGGGACCTATGGATAAGTTACGTGCGATGAAGCTGTTTGTTAAAGTCGCTGACACTGGCAGCTTTATCAAGGTAGCCAACGAGATGAATGTGTCTAAATCAATGATAAGTAAGGAGGTAAGCAAGTTAGAAGCAGAAATTGGGGCCAGATTGTTGCATCGCTCAACTCGAAGCCTTCAATTGACGGAGATCGGTGAGGGGTACTTACTCAGATGTAAGAAAATTTTGTTAAAAATAGAGGACACTGAATGGTTTGTACAAGACATGCAGTCTTCACCCAGAGGCAGTCTGAGAATTAACGCGCCTATGGCACTTGGGCTTACTGATTTGAACAGCGCTTTCTCAGCATTTATGCAGGCGTTCCCCAATATTGAATTAGATATCTCCCTTAGTGATGAGCCAGTAGACCTGATTCACGATGGTTTTGATATTGGGTTCAGAGCAATGAGCAAGATGGTTGATTTAAATTACGCGGGAAAGCCAATTATGGACTTCAAGTTACATGTAGTTGCTTCTCCTGAGTACATAAATGCCAATCCACTCATTAATGCGGCCAAGGATTTAGTTAAGCACAACTGTTTTGCTTATACCTATGCAATGGCCGGGGCGACCTGGCCAATTGGCAGTGGAGTCTCAATATCTGGGCAACTAAAAGCGAATAACACAATTTTTATTAAGCAAGCGGCGAGAGATGGCAGAGGAGTAGCATTATTGCCTAGCTTTGTATGTCGCACAGAACTAGAAGACGGCCGATTAATTGAGTTATTGCCCGATGCTAAACGCCCGACCTTGAAATTCTATGTTTTGTATCCAGCCAGAGAGTTTGTACCGTTAAAGACCAAAAGCTGTGTTGATTTTATGGGGGAATGGTTTTCTAGTAAGCGTGTGCATTTATAGGGCTTTGATTTTGGCAGTTGCTCAGTTAAGCAAGAACTTGACGATCATTCAAGTGTTGCCCTAAACAGCTCTTTCAAAGAAAAGGTTATAGAAAGTAGGTTATGAGCGACTTTTCAGAGCTGGAGGGAAGGAAATATTATTGAAACCGACTGTCCCAAAAGGGCAAACTGAGACATAAGCACTAATTTCTCAGCACACCTTCTCGTCACTGATCGACTCCGCCCAATGTTAACTTTTCGTAAAAAGTTAACATTGCTTCAAATCTATTAAACCTTTGATTCCATTGAGACTTTTGCAATTTTTTCGTTTTAGTCGAGAGAAAAGGAGTTTTAACATGTTAAGTTTTAGCGCTATATTAGTAAAACTTAACATCCCACTTTTATATCAGTTTTTAAGATTTCACAAAAATACACTTCGGCCCTGTCCTAATTCCGGGGGGGGGGGCTCTGTCGGAGTCCCAAAACTCGTCCTAAATTAGATTAAATCCACTAACCACGTCCTAAGGACGTGGATATTTACTTTCCATATTTTTTGACATATTTGGAATTCTAAAAATACCGTGTATCGGAATGCGAGCTCGGAATGTCTCATAAGTAGGGTGGGTTCAATGGGGCAAGTGCGACACATGCATTGAAACGCTCGGCCCTTTTCTGCGAGTCAGGTTGTTTCAGCACTATTTCAGATTTGTGAGAAAACGGTCATTCAAGCACTAAACTTCACACTTTATTTTTGATCAATTTCGAATATCATATGAGGTAAATACCGTCCGGCTATTGAGCCCGATGGCACCTCTCCCTTGATCGTAAAACCTATGGATTTATAAAATGGAACGGCAAATGGGTCGGCTTCGAGATGCAATGATGTTAGCATTTGGGCTTTTGCACGTTGGAGGATTTTTTCCCAAAGGAGTTGGCCAATACCTTTCCGCTGCCAATTAGGGTCAATAAAAAAGCATGAACTTTTGCGGAACGGGAATCGATATCAACGTCCAAACAGGCACACCCACATATGTCATCAGTTTCAGCAATCCAATACTCACCGATTGTTAAACATTCCCTGGTAACAGTTAACTCCTCACGGCAGTTAGCCATAAACGCATCGTCATATCCGTTTGATTGCTTAGAGCGAATAGACAAGTCAGTCAGCGCATCCGCGTCATCAAGATTTGCTCGACGTATCTGAATCTCCTTAGCGGGCAACTTGTTTGACGCGGACATGATAAACAGTTTCTCCAATAATGGGGTACGCCATGGAACAGGATAGTTAGGTTGCTATTCGGCTAATATCATTAATATACAGAAGCCCGTATGAAAACATCGCTTGAATAGTTAAAGCCGTTTTAACTTGAACCCAAAGTTACATTTTCCAGCTCACCGTTCTAAGAGGAATGAACAAATTAATAATGACCGTTATCAATTAAAACCACAAAATATAACTACTCTCTGACCGGCCAAGAAGAGTATTGTACAGCTAATGCCAGATTATCCCGAACCTTAAATTCTGTACCATCAGATTAAGTTGCAGGTTTTACAAATAACCAATTTTAGTATTGTGGATTTCTGAATCAGGGTCCGAAAGGGATCGGGTTTCTCTGTTAGTGGGACATTAGTACGGGGACTGTCATATGACTGAGTACGTGTTTAGTGGCTCCTCCAAGAATTTGCTCCCGAAAACGGGAATGTCCATAGGCACCCATCACTAGCATATCAGCGCCATAGGTTGTTGCCAGTTTCATTATCTCATCTCCAGCAGAAAAGCTTTTCGTATGGGACTTTTCTGTTTCAACGTTTACTCCATGTCGAGCAAGGTGAACGGCGATATCGGCGCAAGGAATATCAATATCTTTAGATGCATTGACTGAAACGATATTGACTGATTCTGCCTGAGTCAAAAATGGTAGTGCATCATGAACCGCCCGGGCTGCCTCACGTTTTCCATTCCAGGCAACCATCACTCGTTTGCCGAAACTATCTTTCTCATACTGGTTAGGGATAATTATTACCGGTCTTCCGGACTCCAGAACAATGTTGTTTACAATTTGCGCTTTTTCAGGGTTCTTGTCGTCTTGACCAGGTTGTCCAATAACCATGAGGTCATAATTTTTTACCACATGCTTAATCGTTGAAATTCTGTCTCCGTCTAACGATAACCACGTTTTCTTTCCACTGTTTATATCGACAGTTTTTTCGTACTGCTCTTTGGCTTCATCAGCATTTTTTCTCAACCAAACGTCCAACTGAGCGACAACAGAGGCGGGTATCGCCGCTTCAATTCCTATGTAAACTGGAGTGTATACAGGAGGTACGATATAGACCGTCGTTAAATGTGCGTTGAGTTGCGTTGCTAAACGTTGTGCAGCCGTCATTGTCTGAACGTTCGTTTCTGTATCGTCTATGTACACTAATATGTCAGCTACTGTCATTTTCTCTCTCCAGGTTCGAATTATCGTTATCATCAACCCTCAATGCTTTAAAGACTTTGATTTGAATCAAGAGTGACTCGATTTGAATCAGTTGGGTCGACATTGGTACCACTTAGCTTGGCATAACCCAATTAGCCATTAGTCTGGATCGGGAATGTGTGAACGAAATGGCCACTGTGTCATTTGAAGGGAAGGCGAATGATACGAACGACTGTGCAGGTTCGTCGTTCGATCCGCCTGGTTCAGTGATGAATTTCGTCACCATTAACGAGGTGGCGAAGCGTCTCCAGGTTGAGCAAACTAAATTTTCGATGTCCTTTTTTGATCAACCCACTATCGGAAAAACGTGCAAGCTCTCGACAAACGGTTTCAAGAGCAAGCCCTAAAAATACAGCAATGTCTGTCCTTGACATCGGTAAACTAAACTCTGTTGGAGACATTCTTCTGCGCGCCATACTATCCGAGAATTCCACAAGGAACCAGGCGAGTCGGCGCTCCGCTGTCCTTTGGGATGGCATCATGATTAAGTCATTGTCATGATTCAATGTTTGTCCCATTTTTCTGATTAGTTCCTGTGCATTGATTTTTTCATTTCCTGCCAAAAGAGTGTTAAAGGGTAGTAGGGTGACTCTGGAAGTGTCCAGCGCTACCGCCATTGAACGACTAACATTATCAGGTAGCGCATCTAGGCCAATGACATCCCCTGCCATGTAAAAGCCAATAATTTGTTGATCTCCTGATTCTGTTACCCGATATAATTTAATTGCCCCTACATCTACCAGATAGATCCCCTGTAATTCGTCTCCCATCCTATACAGGTGCTCTCCTTTTTTAAGCAGCGAAGAGGAGTTTAAATCGTTTTTTTCTACTGAGGATTTCGTGCGACGGGCTGTGTTTTGAGTTTGAGTATCGGTCGCAGTGCTCGTCATGGAAATTCCCCTGGTTGGCTAATTGTTGAATAGGAATTTATTAACTAACTTGAATTCAACTAGTAAGTGCAACTCGTCAAAGAAGGGAAAGCTGGGATAATGTCGGCTTTTCCTCTCGCCAAAGATGAGAAGCATGATGAGTCACTATACCCAGCTCACCCGAGAGCAAAGATACCAGATATTTGCATTAAAGAGTGGGCATATCACAAAAAGCCATCGCCGAAGAGATCGGTGTTAACAAGTCCACGATTAGTCGGGAGCTGTCTCGTAATACAGGGCTTCGTGGCTATCGGCCCAAACAGGCCCATGAGTTCGCACTGTCTCGTCGAGCCGACAAGGTGACACCAAGAATTGAGCCTTCTCACTGGGCCGAAGTGGGTCGTTTGCTGAGTGCTTACTGGAGTCCAGAGCAAATATCATGGAGGCTGTATGAAGAACAGGATTACCGAATCAGCCATGAATGGATTTATCAGCACGTGTATCGGGACAAGAAAATGGGCGGGAAGCTGTCGGGTTATCTTCGCTGCCAGAAGCAGAGAAAGAAACGATATGGGGTCTATAGCCGCCGTGGTCAGATTCCGAACCAGACGATGATTGATGACCGCCCTGCCTGTGTAGAGTCACGCTCCCGAATTGGCGATTGGGAAGGAGACACCATTGTTGGCAAAGGGCATTGCGGCGTATTGGTTTCCCTGGTGGATCGTAAGAGCCGGTACACGTTATTGGGTCATTCGAGTACGAAAGAGAAAGACCCGGTTGCCAACGAGGTAATCCGTTGTTTCAAGGGGAGCGCAGATAGCTGCCATACGATCACCTATGATAATGGTCGGGAGTTCAGCGACCACGAACGCATGGCGAAGGAACTCAGTGCGGATATCTATTTCGCTCATCCGTATTCTTCGTGGGAGCGAGGAACGAATGAGAATACGAATGGGTTAGTTCGACAGTTTTATCCCAAGACAATGTCACTGTTAAAAGTAAGCCGACAGTCGTTACAATCGACGATGGACAGATTAAATCATCGTCCGAGAAAATCGCTGAATTACAGAACACCTCATTAGGTGTTCTGTAATTCAAATACAACCTTGACGGTTGCACTTAAGAGTTGAACCTAAGTAACGCAAAAGCAGGCTATCCGTATTTACTGAGTGTGGTGTAGGTATTTATACCTATTCCATCTCCAATAGATTCAATGCATCTATTGGGTCTATTGGATCTATCGGATAAATTGAATCCATTTGAAAACTCAAGGCAGCCGCCACCGTTGAAAAATATAAACCCTCATGAAAAGGAATTTTCAGGATGTCTTAACGTACTTTAACGTACCGGCTGTTAATCATCGTCTTCGCCCAGGATTCTAAAGGCAGGTCCGTTTAGGTCATCGAATTGGCCATTTTGAATTGCCCATATCACAATGCCAACGAGTACCGTAACTAAAACGAATGACAAAGGCAGGAGTAGGTATAGAATGTTCATTCGATAAATTGCTTCCTATAATTTGCGATTAGGGAGACCAATTGGTTAGTTTATGATGGGGCTGATGGCTTAGTAATCTGGTAGCGTTCAAACTGACTATCAAGGAGCTTGTGGACATTCCGATTGCTGCGAGCCAGGGTGGAACGATGCCTGCCAGTGCAGCGGGTATCGCTAAAAGGTTATAGCCAATCGCCCACATTAAGTTTTGGCGTATTACCCAACTCGTCCGGTTGGCGCAATTGGTTATATCCAGTAGATCAGAAAGTCTGTTGTTAAGTAAAACAACATCCGCATTTATTTTACTTAGATCTGCGCCCTGTCCCATTGCGATGGAGACATCTGCGCTAGCGAGAACAGGAGCGTCATTGAGACCATCTCCGACTACTGCAACTTTGGCCCCCTGATGTTGAAGATGCTTGACCACGGTTTGTTTTTCGGATGGTGAAAGGTTTGACTTGTACTGGTCTATTCCCAAAGACTGGGCGGTGTTCGATACCACCGAGTGGTTATCTCCCGAAAGAAGCAACAGGCTGAGCCCACCCTGTCTTAGCTTTTTTATTACCCTGTGGGCATCACTTCTGAGCTGATCAGAGAACTCGAACCGCGCGATGATTTTTCCTTCGTTGGCCAGATAACAGACACTCTGGTTTTTCCTGGCTTCAACCAAAGCTTCACATTCTCCTGACAGGCGAGTAGTACTTTTGATGAAGTTTAGCGACCCGATAGTAAATTGCTTGCCGTTTATGGTTCCGGCTATGCCTCCTCCCGCCGTGTGACTGACCTGTGAGGCCATTTTTCCGTTGCTGCCGGGCAGATCGCGAAATGCATCTGCAAAGGGGTGCTTCGATGTCAGGTTTAATGCTGTGGCTATTTGGGTAACCTGTGCTTTATTCCAATTTGGTGCAGTACAGATATGGTTCAGGCTTAAGGCTCCCTTTGTAAGTGTTCCTGTCTTGTCAAACACAATGTGAGTCACGTTAGTGATATCTTCCAGAAACTCACCACGAATAGGGATGATTCCACGCTTGGTGAGTAGGTTCATCGTGGCAACGAAGGCGGTGGGAGTCGCGAGTGAAAGGGCGCAAGGGCATGCAACCACCAGTGTTGAAATGACCACAGGCAGTAAAATTGAACTGTCCCTGAACCACCAATAACCACATGCGAAAAGCGTTAACAGTAAAACACCGAGGACAAATTTTCCTGCTATTTTGTCAGCGATACGAGCAACCTTTGGTTTCGCGCTTTGTGCGCTGTCAGTGAGATGTACAATTCTGCTTAGTGCCGTATTTTGAGCAGTACGGTTTACTCGAACCCTGATCCCGTTTTCGATGTTGATACTACCCGCGACCACTGCGTCCCCTGACTTTTTGAACACAGGGCTGGATTCTCCAGTGAGTATGGATTCGTCTATGGTAGTAGCACCGTTAACAATGACTCCATCTGCGGGAATAATCTCACCTGGGCTAACCAGAACCCGATCGCCAACTCCAATCTCCAGAACGTCAACATGGTTAACCGAGCCGTCGTCAGACAGCCGGGATGCAACCTCCGGCATGGATTTTTCCATTCTTGAAACGGTGGTGATGCTGTTGCGACGTGTAGAAAGTTCGAGATACCTGGAGGATAACAATAGGAAAACGAACATCACTACCGATTCGTAGTAGATTTGGCCTGTGTTTCTCAGTGTGGCATCGAAGCTGCCAAAAAAGCAACTAAAAGGGCTAGGGAGATAGGCACATCTACACCAACCGTTAAGCTTTTCAGATTACGCCATGCACCGATGAAAAATGGTGTTGCACAAAATAGTAGAACAGGGATTGTCAAAACCGTTGCAGCGAATCTTAACAGGTAGCGATAGCGCTCTTCGATGCCGAAGGCATCGCCAAAATACAATGCGGTGGCAATCATCATGACTTGCATCCCCAAGGCGGCGGCAACGGTAATTCGAATGAGAGCCTGCCTGCCCTCCCTTTTTACCTGACTCTCCTGGCTTCGGGTTTCATAGGGAGAAGCAGGGTAGCCAAGGGTATCGAAATAACGCAATAATTCGGCCACGCTCAACGTCTTTTCATTCCAGATTACCTGGGCTCGATGGGTTGAAGGGTTTAGTTGAATGCTCTTGACTCCAGCAATTTTTCTTATCCTGTTTTCCACCTTTGTGACACAGCCAGAGCAGGAGATGCCATCGATGGATAGAATGATTTCCTCTAAGCCCTGGTTGTTGTGCTTGACATACCGCTGCTTTAAACGATTGCTCGGAAATTCGACTGCGTTGTCCAGATAAGACATTGTTTTTCCGGTTTTCGGTTTCGTTGTTAACGGTTGAGTGTCTGTTCTTTTTGAGATATAGCATCAATCTTTGTCTGCACAATTCATGGGCACCCATACTTATACCCAGGCACCCATATCCATATCCATAGCTTCATTTCTTCCATTTAGTTAAGAATCTCAAATCTACGCAAATTTTATTTTAGAAATTTGTAACCAACCATATCCGTTTTCCTGCGCTGAAATTTGATTGGAGTCAAGTTTGGTGGTTATTTTCTATGGCCTCGTACAACCGCCGATGAAAAAAACTGGGAGGAACTTGATCTGAATCAATAACGATTTGTTTCTTTCATCTAAAGTTCGAATGACATTAACAATTACTGGAATTAATGGAACGCTATGTTGTTTAGAAACGTCTGGTTACTGTTGACAGAGCCCCAAGACGCCTGGTCAACAATAAGAGAAAGTGAATGGGCTGTCGTGGAGCTTTACATCAGAGTGATTGCCCCATTGGCGCTTATCTCTCCTGTGGCGGGCTACATCGGAACCACTCAGTTCGGATGGCAAATTGGGGCAGGCCAACCGGTTAAATTATCCGCAGCCAGTGCATTACCAATAAGCATCGTCTATTTTGGCGCCATACTGGTGTCTGTTTTTGTCATCGGTTTGTTGATCCATTGGATGTCTGAAACATACGGTGGCAGGAAACCGTTGGTGCGATGCATCGCACTTGCCGCCTATTAGGCGGTTCCGTTGTTTCTCATTGGGGTGTGTCAGGTTTACCCAGCGCTATGGATAAATTTTTTATTCGGACTGCCTGCCCTTGCGTATTCTGTCTACCTGCTTTACTGCGGTGTGCCCATCGTAATGGAAATCCCAAAGGAAAAAGGGTTCATATTTGCAAGTGCTGTTTTAGCGGTGTGCCTCGTCACGTTGGTGGGGCTGCTTGCGTCAACGGTAATACTTTGGAGCCATGGTCTGGGGCCCTCATTTGTTAACTAACCGATCAATAGAAAATGACTTCTCAATCCACCTATAACTACCGCGTCGTTAAACAGTTCGCCATTATGACCGTGGTATGGGGCGTGGTCGGCATGCTCGTCGGCGTTCTGATTGCTGCACAGTTGGCCTGGCCGGTACTGAATTTCGATTTACCCTGATTGAGTTTTGGTCGGCTACGACCTTTGCATACCAACGCGGTCATTTTTGCTTTTGGAGGGTGCTCATTGTTTGCGACTTCCTATTATGTTGTACAGAGAACATGTGGCGCTAGATTGATTTCCGACCGGTTGGCGGGGTTTACTTTTTGGGGATGGCAACTGGTCATCGTCCTGGCGGCGATTTCATTGCCTCTGGGTATTACCAGTAGTAAAGAATACGCCGAACTTGAGTGGCCCATTGATATCCTGATCACGCTAGTTTGGGTTTCATACGCCATTGTATTTTTTGGCACTATCATGAAACGAACTATCCCGCATATCTATGTCGCCAATTGGTTTTTCGGTGGATTTATTCTGACCATCGCCGTACTTCATGTCGTTAATAGCGCCGCTTTACCCGTTAGCCTGTACAAATCCTATTCGGTTTACGCCGGTGTGCAGGATGCAATGGTGGTACGGACACAATGCCGTTGGCTTTTTTCTGACAGCGGGTTTTCTTGGAATCATGTACTACTTTGTTCCCAAACAAGCGAATCGGCCTGTGTATTCCTATCGACTTTCTGTGGTGCATTTCTGGGCGTTAACATTTACCTACATCTGGGCGGGGCCTCATCACTTGCACTATACCGGATTACCCGATTGGGCTCAGTCATTGGGCATGGTGTTCTCGTTGATTCTGCTTGCACCGTCCTAGGGCGGCATGATTAACGGCATCATGACGCTATCCGGTGCCTGGGAAAAATTACGTAGTGATCCAATACTCAAGTTCTTAATCGTCTCGATTTCTTTTTACGGTATGTCGACTTTCGAAGGACCGATGATGTCGATCAAAACAGTAAATGCACTGTCGCACTACACTGACTGGACCATTGGGCATGTGCATTCCGGCGCCTTGGGCTGGGTGGGTTTTATTTCCATTGGTGCAATGTGGATATCCGGTGTGATGCAAGGTTTGATGTGGCGAGCTATCAATCCGGACGGAAGCCTGACCTATAGCTTTATCGAAAGCGTTCAGGCGATGCATCCCTACTACGTGGTCAGGCTTTTGGGAGGAACGCTATATTTGGTTGGTATGCTGCTAATGGCATATAACATTTTCAGAACCGTTTTCGGTGAGCCACTGTCAGCAATAGCCGCTGAACATGGTGCTCCCGAAGATAGAAAAGTTGCGACTGTTTAAACTGGGTAATTGATGATGTCATTTCAACAACGCGTAGAAAAAAATGTCGGGCTGCTGATAATGCTTACCCTCCTCGTTGTCAGTGTTGGCGGGATTGTGGAGATTGTCCCTCTGTACTTTCAAAAAACGACAACAGAACCCGTAGCGGGCCTGAAGCCTTATTCCGCCCTTGAGCTAACGGGCCGGGACATTTACGTGCGGGAAGGTTGCTATAACTGTCACTCCCAGATGATTAGACCCTTTCGTGCGGAAACTGAACGTTATGGACACTACTCGGTGGCTGGTGAGTTTGTTTACGACCGGCCCTTCCAATGGGGGGCCAAACGCACAGGACCGGATTTGGCAAGAGGGGGGGGAGATATAGCGATGATTGGCATCGGGTGCACATGATCAATCCAAGGGATGTGGTGCCGGAATCCATTATGCCGGGATACCCCTGGTTAGCGGATACATTAATTGATGCATCAGATATTCGCAAAAAAATGACAGTGCTGCGAACCCTGGGAGCGCCTTATTCAGATGAAGAAATAGAAAACTCCATGGAAGAACTAAAGGGGAAGTCAGAGCTAGGCGCAATGATTTCCTATTTACAACGATTAGCACAGTCATCAAAACCCGGAGGTGACGGATGGTTGCATTTCACAGTTTCTGGACTCTGGCATTGCTGGTGTTATTTGTGGCAATTGTCTTTTGGGCATGACATGGCGAACGGAAGAATGAGTTCACAGAAGCCGCAAGATTGCCTTTAGAAGACGATCAACTGGATCAGGAGAGATAAGCGAATGGCTGACTTTGTGAATGACTATTGGCATTGGTTCATCGTTATTGTTTCGATTATTTCCATTATCATATTTTTCCCACTGGTCTATTTTAATCGTGGTAACAAAAAACCCGGGCCAGCTGAAACCATGGGGCATGTCTGGGATGATGATCTTGAGGAGTACAACAATCCACTACCGACGTGGTGGCTTAATATGTTTGTGATCAGTTTGATCTTTGGTTTGGTTTATTTGCTGTTATACCCAGGGCTTGGTCATTTTCCTGGTTTACTAAACTGGTCATCTACGGGGCAATATGAGAATGAGGTAAAAAAAGCGGGTGAAAAATTTGATCCAATCTATGAAAAATACGCAGCCATTGATGTTAGGAAACTAAGTCAGAATAAAGCCGCGATGAAAACCGGTGAACGCCTTTTTGCTAACTATTGCGCCGTTGGCCATGGTTCAGATGCCCGAGGTGCAAAAGGGTTTCCCAATCTGCGGGATAATGACTGGTTGTATGGTGGAGATCCTGAACAGATTAAGATATCTATTCTCAGTGGCCGTTCTGGAGTGATGCCCGCATGGGGAGCCGCATTGGGAGACGCTGGAGCGGAAAATGTTACTAACTACATTTTGAGTTTGAGCGGGAGAGAGCACAATGTGGCCCTGGCGGAGAGTGGGAAAGAAAAATACACAGTATTCTGCGTAGCCTGCCATCAGGCTGACGGTAGTGGTAACCCGGCTCTGGGTGCTCCAAATCTTGTGGATCGCATCTGGCTATATGGTGGTGCTAAACAAACCATAGTCGAAAGCATTAAATCTGGTCGAAATGGGGTGATGCCCGCACATAAGGAGTTCCTTGGAGAAGACCGGGTGCATTTGTTATCTGCCTATGTTTATAGCCTGTCCCAGGAATACGAACAGGAGTGAAGTCTTTCGCCTTATTCCCTCTTTCTAATTTCACTGAGCAGAATTGATATTGGATGTAACGCCGACAACAGGGTCGACATCAGCCGGATCGACATCAGCCAGGCCGACATCAACCATACCCAGGATGGATGCTCAGTTAGACCAGGCTCTGTACGCCAAGCGCCAGAAAATATATCCGCGGCAAGTCCACGGACTGTTTGCACGAATGCGTTTGACTGGTGTGGTTGTCCTTATGGGGATTTATTACCTAACTCCATGGTTTACCTGGAATGACCGACAGGCGATTCTCTGGGATCTAGTGGCCCGCAAGTTCCACATTTTTGGCGTGACTTTCTGGCCTCAGGATTTTATCTATCTGTCAGCATTATTGATCATTGCGGCGTTGTCGTTATTTTTCTTTACTGCATTGGCCGGACGATTGTGGTGTGGTTATGCCTGCCCACAAACAGTCTGGACTGAAGTTTTTTTATGGATAGAGAGAAAAGTTGAGGGGGACCGTTCCCGACAGGTCAAACTCGCGAAGGGGCCATGGAATTTTCAGAAAATATCAAAACGGACAATTAAGCACAGCATCTGGATAGGGTTATCCATCTGGACTGGCTATACCTTTGTGGGTTACTTCACCCCAATTCGAGAGCTAGGCCATGCGGTAGCAACATTCAGCACCGGACCGTGGCAGACGTTCTGGATATTTTTCTACGGCTTTGCAACCTATGGTAATGCGGGCTGGCTGCGGGAGCAGGTATGTATCTATATGTGCCCCTATGCACGTTTTCAAAGCGCCATGTTCGACAGGAACACCATGATCATTTCATATGATAAGGCGAGGGGTGAACCTCGAGGGTCCCGCCGCAAGAAGGATCCTGGAGCATTGGGGTTAGGTGATTGCATTGATTGCACTATTTGCGTCCAGGTTTGTCCGACAGGAATAGATATTCGCGACGGCTTACAATACGAATGCATTGGGTGTGCATCCTGTATAGACGCTTGTGATGATGTCATGGAAAAAGTTGGCTCTCCCAAGGGGCTCATTCGATACACCACTGAAAATGTCCTGCTAGGGAAAACGACGAAAATCCTTCGACCCCGAATTGTTGTCTATGGTTTAATTTTGTTATCACTATTGTTGATAGTGGGGTACCGCATTTCTCAACGAATTCCCCTGGATCTGGACGTCATTCGGGATAGAAATACGTTGTACCGGGAAGTGGATGAAGGATGGATTGAAAATGTATATACCCTGAAAATTCTTAACAAGGACCAGAAAGATCATTATTACCGCCTATCCACATCGAGTGAAATTCCAATGACTCTAAAAGTCGATACGGATGAAATATTTGTTGTCGCTGGTGAAATTGGCGAACTGATTGTCAGAGCGCAAATGGATTCGAAATCCCTACAGAATCAAAGCATGGAATTCGAATTTGAGATTGCTTCCATTGATACCCGGAATTTGGTGGCAACAGAAAAAGCGCGTTTCGTTGGGCCGATTCCGTAGTAAAGAGTGATAAAAAAATGACGAAGTATGCCCCCTGGCATCGAGAGCCCATGGTCTGGATGGTGATAGCGATACCTTCTACTGCTGTCCTCGTCGGCATGATTATGCTGACGCTTTCCTTAAAGTTCTACGATGGTTTGGTTGCCGATGACTATTACAAACGGGGGTTGGCGATAAACCAGACACTGGAACGCCAGCGTCAGGCAGAGAGTCTTGGCCTTAATGCTGTTATCGATCTGCTACTGGAGCAAAATAAAATCGAAGTAATGTTACGAGGGAATCAGCAATTCCTGTATCCACCTACGCTATCTTTCAGCTTGCGTCATTCAACTCGCGCCGATCATGATCAGATTGCGATACTCACGCATACTGGGAATGGTGCATACGTTGGCGAGATCAGGACAATTGTCCCAGGACGCTGGTATCTTCAATTAAACACAGCGAATTGGCGACTGTTTGATGTTATTCATTGGCCGACGAATGGCGGTGAAATAAAACTCGGCCAATAGTGGAGGCCAACAATAGAAGCATAGTAAACCCTAAACGGCTGAAGACGAGACCTCAGTGATTCAAATGACCTGGGAATAGCTGGGGTGTTTTCTGGTGTTAGAGAATAACGGGAAAGCCGTTCACTGGGACTAATCGGCAACCGTCTGGCCTGTGTGAATGAGTCATGGGTTTTTCACTACCTGAGATTACCATTGCGTCCTCAATAAGCAATCGGGGAAGCCCCAGCTTTGAACGTGTCCGTTTGGTCTCGTGGTTAAAACCGATGCTCAACTATCTGGGATTATTTGTCTATGGAAGGTTAAAATTAGCCAATGATAGACAAACAATCCGGGAATACAAACTTACAGGCGGAGCTAACTCCTAGCGGTTTCTCAACATTGCTTGGCGCGGCGGCGGATGCAATTATCATTATCAACTCAGTCGGTGAAGTGCTGAATTTTAATCCTGCTGCGGAGAAATTGTTCGGCTATACCGCCGCCGAGGTGGAGAACAGGAATGTGAAGATGTTAATGCCACAACCTTATCGAAGGGAGCACGATGAATACCTCAATCATTACAACACAACCAGAGTTCCGCAAATTATCGGGATCGGGAGACGAGTAGAAGCCCGGCGGAAAGATTCGAGTATATTTCCCATTGAGCTATCGGTTGGCGAATACCTATCGGATGGGATGCAGTACTTTGTTGGAATCATCAGGGATTTAACTGAGAAGGAGAATTCAGTGAATGCGCTCAAGGAGAGCAAGACACGATTACGTGAGCGAGAAAATGAACTCAGGTTGACCATAGAGAATGCACCGGCGGGTATTTTGACAACGCAGATGGATGGTCGGATTATTAGTGCTAACCTGGCCGTGTGCTCATTGCTTGGGTATTGTGAATCGGAACTGATAGACAGCGATTGCGCCAATGTGGTTTTCCAGGAAGATTTGGCTGAGGTTAAATCCCATCAATTGGATTTGATCGAAGGAAAAAAACATTCGTTTACTTCGAGCACCCGTTTTTTGCGAAGAGATGGAGAAATAATATATGCCATTCTGCATTGTGGTGTCGCGAGGGGAGAGGCTGACCAGAAGCCACTGAAACTCATTGTCCAGATTGTGGATAGAACTGATCAGGTAAAAGCAGAGAATATGGTTCGGCAAACACAGGAAAGTTTAGCCCACGTAGATAGAATTAGCACGATGGGTGAAATGGCGTCCAGGATCGCTCACGAAATTAATCAGCCTTTATCTACCATAAGCGCTTACGTTCAGGCCGGAATTCGCCGATTAAACTCTGGAAGCTTTGACAAGGACAAAATGCTGGAACTGATGTCAAAAACCGATGAGCAATCCCAGCGTGCAGGGACAATTGTAAAACGAATTAGGGCCTTGGTTAGATCTCAGGATCGAATTCATGGGCGAGCCATCGTCAATGAAATTGTCGCAGATGCCGTGCCGTTAGCCAGAGCGGATGCTAACAGTCGGGGAATCACGTTAGCTGTTGATTTGATGGCGGAGCAATGTGAAACCATTGCAGACGGCATACAAATTCAGCAGGTCATCCTTAATTTGGTTCGTAATGCCATCGATGCTACTGAAGCGGCGGATGGAAATGAGCCGAGAATAGAGATGGGGACTAGATATTCAGAAAACGAAGACTTCGTACAGGTATGGGTTCGTGATTACTGAGAGGGTGTTCCGGATGAGGCGAAGAGCAGTCTGTTTGAGCCGTTCATTACATTTAAGGAAAAAGGAACGGGAATGGGTTTGTCAATCAGTAGATCCATTGTCTCAGCCCATGGTGGAGAGCTTCGATATGAGAATCTGAGTCCGGGTGCCATATTCCAATTTACGTTGCTAATCGCAGTAGGAAAACCAGGATGACATCAATGCAGAATGTCTATGTCGTCGATGACGATGAAGCGGTGCGAGATGCCATTTTGGAACTATTGAGTTCGGTCGATATTGAGGCGTAGGGTTTTTCATCCGCTAATCAATTCCTTGAAGAATATACTCCATTGATGGAAGGCTGTTTGATATTGGATATTAGGATGTCAGGCGTGAGTGGTTTGGAACTCCAACAGAAGCTAAACGAGCTTGAGTCTATTTTATCCATTATATTTGTAACCGGGCATGGCGATGTTCCCATGGCT
>WLWD01003612.1_pt1 | contig 65664 bp, 43 predicted proteins | sample 6712731 | NCBI WGS metagenome assembly WLWD01 (sample SAMN12718690, study PRJNA576275) | sponge metagenome | isolation source: marine sponge | host: Mycale hentscheli | place: New Zealand: South Island, Marlborough, Capsize Point | collected 2014-11-01
ACCGCTCCAGCGCAGACGCACCCGGCCGCCGCTATCGGCAGGGCCGCCGGCGGCGCGCAATTTGGCTAGGGTAGTGTAGACCCAAAAAAGGGCGGCCAGGCCCAGCAAGCCCATCAGTAGGACGGGTTTCCAGACGTGGCGCACGGTGGTGCGGTCGGGGTCGGCGGCGCGGGTGCGCACGGCCGTGGCCGCATCTTCGAGGGTGCGGGCCCCTTCGGCCGGGGACATATCGCCGTTCATCACTTTGAAGCGGACGTCGTTGATGGGCTGTTCCATTTCGGGAAAGCCCTCGCCCGGGGCGGCTCCATAGGTGGTGGTGGCGCGTTTGGTAATGCCGATCAGGTCGTGCATATCTTCACTGACCCGGTCTTCCATGACGCCGTCGACGGCAACGGTGATATCGCGCATCTGGGCGAAGGTGCCGGCCATTTGCCGCGAGGTCATAAAACGCAAAAAATCGGCGCCTAGTTCGGGGTGGCGGCTGTTCTTCATGACGAAGTAGTAGCCGGTGCCGGTGAAAATGGCGTTGGGGTCGGCGTGGCCGGCCTCGACAATGGGCAGATTAAAGGCGCCGAGGCGAAAACCGGGGGGTATCTTGCCCTGCATTTCGCTTTTGAGCCAGGAGCCGCAAAAGATCATCGCCGTCTGGCCGGTGAAAAATTCGAGTTGCGCCTCGGTATGGCTCATCCCCAGGGCCCCGGGCTGGAAATAATTTTGCGCGGTGCGCTGGATAAGGGCCAGAGCCTGTTCAAATTGAGGGTTGGCAAAGCTGCCGGGAATCAGGTCTTTTTGCTGGTAATAGCGGTCGCGTCCGGCCAGGTGGTAATAGGCATTGTCGATGACGGCTCCGGCGTAGCCCGGATAGCGGCCTTGAAAGGCCAGCGGCGGAATCCCGGCGGCCTTGATCTTTTCGCACAGGGCGAAGAATTCGTCCCAGGTGCGGGCCGGCTCCCAGCCCTGTTCGGCGAACATATTCTTATTGTACCAGACGGCGAAGACGACGTAGAGGAAGGGGATGCCGTACGTTTTGCCTTCGTAGTGGAAGCGATCGAGGCTGCCGGGCAAAAAGGACTGGCGCCAGGTTTTGTCGCCTTCCCAATTGGGGCCGTCGAGGTAGTCGTCCAGGGGCTGCACCTGGCCGTTGCGGATGAGGGCCCAGTAGTTGAGACCGGCGTTGGTCACTTCCGGGTAGGCGCCCTCCAGGACGCGGACGCGGATTTTGTCGGCAATGCGCGGATCGCCGTACAGATCCACCGCGACGTCGGGGCGGGCCCGCTCGTAGCTGCGGGCGGCTTCGTAGAAAAAAGTCAGGCCGCAACCGCCCTCGAAGATGGGCACTTCGATGGTGGTGCGCTGGGGGGCGGCCTGGGCCTGGACGGCCAGGAGAAGGCAGGCCAAGGTGAAAGGCCGCAGACAAGGAGATGGAAGGATCGGCTTCAGGTTCATCCTTCTGGTCAGTTCAAGGTGAAGCATTTTGAAGTAGCCCTCAACTGCTCTCAGAAGAAAGAGGTCGCCAATACGACCTCCACTTTTTCAGGCAATCGAGGGCGAGTAGCTCTGGGGGTGTTTCTTGCTTGCGGACCTCCTTGACCAAGGTACTTTCAAGATCAGAAGTCAGTGTGATTTTCATTGAGGTTCCTTGTGCGCTTGGAGAATCGACGTTCCCTATCTACCTGTATCCATCTATCTCAATTGTTCTGCTAATCTGTATCGTCATCGTCTTCCTCCGCGATCCACCGTAGCTCTGCTAAAGCCTTGTTCTTCAAAATGGCGATCAAAACAAAAAACTTTGTCTAAACTTAGACGCCGCATTACCTCAAAGCTGGTGCAATCCACCAAGCTGAGTCCACGGCGGAAAGCCGAGAGAACCGAAGTCACCCCCACAGTATGTACCGATTCGTCTACCCATTTAATGCGGAGCAGTGGAATAACATCCCGTTGGAAGACCCCGATAGCTTCCAGCCCTGATAGCTTCCAGCCCTAAACGGCGCTGTATTAAGGCGAAGGATTCCAATAAGACATAATTGCTGGAGTGCAGTACTTGACCTGTTGTTACGAGATATGTCCAGATTCCTTTGGCTTCTTCGTGCTCCTGGTCATCGGAATCGAGTACGGCCAGAAAGCCCGATGTATCAACAAAGACACTCATAAAGCGTCTGGATTCGACCAATAGCTATCGTGATTCTTAGCCAGGTCTCCCAGGTTCGACTGAAAACGTCCGGCCGCCGCCAAAGCGCGCTTTTTTTGATCTTCGCTATAAGACAAAGTTTTAGTTTGCAGCAGAAAATCGATGCCCTCACCAATTAGCACAGAAATGGAAATATGGCGCTGTTCGGCCAATTCTTCTAAAGCTTCCATCTGCTTTTCAGTTAATTCTATCTGTGTTTGAACCATCTTTCTCCACCTCGAAAGAGCTGATTGAAATATATCCCGAGAGGCCGATCTTCCGGCATGCTCGTACTTTATAATATACACTTGCTGGGCCTTTATGTTTGGACAAGTGCTGTTCATCCCTTCAGCGCCTCCACGGTGATGCCCTTGGTCAGGTGCTGCTACAAAAAAAACGTAGCTCAGCATGGTCGGCGCCATGATCAGCACTAGCCCGGTGAAGGCCATGCCCCAATCGCTGCGGTACTCCCCAGTCGTGCCCGGGAACATAATGGCGCATCTCTTTATTTATTCAGGCAGCATTTCTTAAATTTCTTCCCACTGCCGCACGGGCAAGGTTCGTTTCTGCCGATTTTAGTCTCTGCGCGAATTATGGTCGTATTGTCTGGGGCTCGGTTATCGCCATCGAAAATCCACTCAAATTCTGGCGGCGGTGATGAACGGCTGTCGCGAACGCCCAATTCGATTTCTACATCTTCTATATCCCCGAGAATGCTGGGATCCACCCGCTCGGATTTGTAGGCACTGCGAACTGTATCGAGCGAATCAACAGCCTTGAGATCTACGAGATTGCTGATCAAGAAACCGTTTAAGGTAGGGTCATTTTTGGCGAAATTTCCCAACCTTCCCGTTAGTATTTCAATGCACTGCTGTCTGGCATCTGGGTATTTATTGCCGATCTGTTGAATACACCCAGCAACACATACTTTAGCAAAAAGTCCATATCCAGTGTTGAGGTAAGAAGAGAGGGAAGGGATGGCTGGCGGGCCGATCAGGCTGAAGACATCGGGAAATTCCTCTCCTATCCAATCATCGTCTTCGTCATCAATTCTATATAATTGGCTCAACAAGGGTTTAATCGCTTCAACCGCCCGGAGTTGTCCCAGAGCTCTCCAGGCGTGGATTGTCGCCCATACTTCAACACCTTCTGAATCCGCCCAGAGTAACTCCTCATCCGTCATCATGCGGATTAGTTCCGGGATATGTTCAGCAGCCAACCCCAATTCTACATAATCCGGCCATTTCTTCGCTGTTTTTCGACAATCACCCTGAGTTAAAAGGGTGCTGACAGGATGAGTATAATCATATTGCTGCATGATATTCTCACGTATTTCGAATCCAATATAACTATCGATGGGACAACAAATTAGTCAGTTTGTCAATTAAAGGGCCTTCATCCCTTCAGCGCCCCCACCGTAATCCCCTTGGTCAGGTGCTGCTGCAAAAAGACGTAGATCAGCATGGTCGGCGCCATGATCAGCACCAGCCCGGCGAAGGCCATGCCCCAATCGCTGCGGTACTGGCTGACGATGGTGATATTGGCCAGCCCCAGAGGCAGGGTGCGCAGGCTTTGCGAGCCCTCGCCTGAGAGGAACATAAAGGCCATGAAGAACTCGTTCCAGGTGGCCAAAAAGGAGAAGATGCCCACGGTGATCAGCCCCGGCCGGGCCAAGGGCAGCATAATCGACCAGAAGGCGCGCACCTCGCCGGCCCCGTCTATAAGGGCCGATTCGTGTAGACCGGAGGGCAGCGATTTGAAGAAGCCGGTGAGTATGAAGACGGCGAAAGGCATGCCAAAGGCGATGTAGACAATAAGCAAACCCAGGCGCGAATTGAGCAGGCCCATATCCTTGAGCTGAAAGAACAGCGGCACAATGGCCAGTTGCAGCGGGATCATGAGGCCGGCGAGAAAAAAGAAGAACAGCGGCCTGACTCCCGGGAAGGAAAAGCGCGACAGGGCATAGGCCGCCATGGCGGCCAAGAGCATCGACAGGGCGACGGTGGATATAGTTAGCAGGACGCTGTTGAAGAAATAGTCGCCAAAGTGGCCCTTGGTCCAGGCATTGGCGAAATTGATCCATTGCAGATCGTTCAGGGCCGGCAGGCTGAAGGGGTTGAGGAAGATGTCCTGGTCGGTCTTGAGGGCGGTATACAGCAGCCATACCATGGGATAGATGACGACGGCCAGGTAGGACAGCAGCACCAGATAGATAAGGGCTTTGATTAAGAGGAGCCGGGGGGTGGTTTCCATGGGCGGTGGATCGCTTGCGGGCTAGAAGGGGATTATTTAGTACTAATAGATCCACGATTTGGCGCTGTCGAGACCCAATATAGGCAGTTTTTGGGGGACTATCAATCACATTATAAGAAGCACTGATGGCATTATCTGAAGCACTGGTGCCCTGATGTTTGGCTCGTTGTGCTGCGGGCGGATCAAACCATCAGGATGGCTTGAAGGTAAACGGGTATAAGATGAGGGATTGGGTATTGTCGCGCGTGTTGAATGCTAGGGCCAAGGCCCCGGTCTGGCTTCTCGCCCTCTGTTGCGGCGGGCTGGCAGGGCTGGCCCCAGAGGCCACTTGGGGGCAAAAGCAGGTGGTATACGAAGCCTCCGACGAGTTTATCGCCAATCCGGAGCGCGGTTTTTCCGCCTACCGCAGTCGGCCTTTGAGCGAGTCCTTTCTCGCGGCTCTGCAGGACCAGCAAATAACCGTCGTGCAGCGCATTTTTACCCTGCCGCACTTTGCCGACCGTCCTTTTGACGCTGCCTTTTTAGAGGACTTGGAAAGTGATCTCAACCGCGCCCGCCAGGGTGGGGTCAAACTGGTCCTGCGCTTTTCCTATACCGATAATATCGACGGGGCCGACGCGCCGCTGGAAATCATTGCGGGGCATATCGATCAGCTCGAGCCTTTCTTGCGGGCCCACGCCGATATTATCGCCTACGTCGAAGCGGGTTTTATTGGCGCCTGGGGCGAGTGGTATTATTCGACCAACGGGTTGAATAATACCCAGAGTCGCCGCGCCGTGCTGCTGTATTTGCTCGAAGCTCTGCCGTCCCAGCGCATGGCGGTGGTGCGGACGCCCGATTACAAGCGGCGCATATTCGCTGTCGACGAGCCCTTGGCGCCGGCCGAAGCCTTTGCCGGGACGCCCCGGGCCCGCACTGGGGCGCATAACGATTGTTTCTTGGCCAGCGCCACGGATTTTGGCACCTACGGGGCCATCGAGGCCGACAAAGCCTATCTGGCGCTGGACAACCGCTTTGTGCCGCAGGGGGGCGAGACCTGCAATCCCAGTGCCTTTTCCGATTGTGCCCACGCCTTGGTCGATCTGGCGCGGATGCGCTGGTCGGTGCTCAATAAGGACTACCATCCGGAAGTCTTGGCCGGTTGGGTGGAAGGAGGTTGCATGGACGAGGTCCGGCGGCGGCTGGGATACCGCTTTAGGCTGCAGGAGGCAGGTCTGCCCCAGAGGGTGGGGCTGGGCCAGGCCTTGCGGCTCGAATTGGTATTGGTCAACGATGGCTGGGCTAGCCCGTACAATCCGCGCGCTGTGGAGCTTTTGCTGCGCCATCAGTCCAGCGGGACCCTGTACCGGTTGCCGCTGCAGGCGGACCCTCGTGGCTGGTTGCCGGGGGCGCCGGTGCGGCTCGTAGTAGAGGCGGGCATACCGGCCTCGGTGCCGGCAGGGGAGTACGATATGCTGCTTCATTTGCCCGATCCAGCCCCTACCTTGGGGCCGCTGCCGGCGTATGCTATTCGCCTGGCCAATACCGGGGTTTGGGAAGCGGTCAGCGGCTATAACAATCTTCTGCATTCAGTCTTGGTGGATGCAGGGCTGGAAGGGGACGGCTACAGCGGTGAGCATTTCTTCCGGCCCGCCGACGGCGGCGATACGTGGACCGGACAGGTCGAGCCCGTGGCACCCGGAGCTCCGGTCCTGGACGACAATTTTCCCAATCCTTTCAATCCCCGCACCCATATTGCCTATACCGTCCATCGGGCCGCACCGGTGCGGCTGGCTGTATACGACGGTTTGGGCCAAGCGGCGGAGGTATTATTCGAGGGCTTCCAGAAGGCGGGCCGCTATTGGTTCGATTTTGCCCCCGTCGGCCTTGGCAGTGGGCTGTATCTGTATCGGCTTGAAGTGGGTGAGTGGACGGTCAGCAAGAAAATGATTTATATACAGTGAATTCGCCAGGAGATCTTCAATGTCTTATCTGAGTGCGGTTTTTATTTCCGCCCTGTTGTTCCACAGTGGTTGTGGCCAGAACGAAGATGTAGCTATCGTCGCCGAGGTCGGGCCCTATACCATAGACGCCGAACTGGTGCGCGCTTTTGTCGAGGACTTGCCCCAGGGGCTGCGCACTCGCAAAACGGGCGACGAAGCCCGGCACCATTACTTGCAATCGCTGGTCGACCGACGCTTGTTGCTCCTCGAAGCTCAAGTCCGGGGGCTGGACACGACCCGGGCGGTGCAGCAGGAAGTCGCCGATGCCATCGATGGCCGGGTGCGCAATTTGTACCGGATGCGCCATATTGTTCCCGAAGCACGGGTGGAAGAAGAGGAGATCCGCCGCTATTTCTCGGCAGAGGGATTCGACCGCGAGCGCCAGGTAAGCGCCATTTTGGTGGAGAGCCGGGCCCAGATCGACAGTATTGCGCAGCAATTGCAGGCCGGCGGCGATTTCGAGGAAATCGCCCGGGCTCATTCACTCGACCAGCGCTCGGCTAATCAAGGGGGCAAATTGGGTTTTGTCGGGGCTCATATGGCCCCGCGTATGCACATCCCGTCCGAGGTATTCAAGTCTCTGCCCTTGAATCAGATATCCCAGCCCATACCCGCAGGCCCAAATTGGCACGTGGTTCGGTTTGTCGCCGAGCGTCAGGCCACCTACGACGATTATCGCAGCGTCATAGAAAGAATCCTTTTTGAGGAGCGTCTGGTCCAAATTGAGCGCGAACACTTGGATTTGCTGCGGGAGTCCATGCAGGTGCGGTTGCACGGGGCGGTGTTGCGGCAATTGGTGCAGGCGTACCGCCAGCAGGATCTCGCGCCCATAGCCGGCAGCACGGAGGAACTCTATACCTTTGAGGGCGGCGCGGTGAGGCTGGGTCAAGTGTACGAGGAATTGGTGCGCCGCCACGTCAAATACGGCCTTGCCGACAGTTTGCAGGCTGCCAGGACGCTGGATAGCCATTTTTTCTCCGCCTTTATAGTGCAAGAAGCCGCCCGCCGGGCGGGTATCTACGACGAGCCGGAGATGCTCGATCTGGCCCGCCGCACCCAGGAGGAGGCCCTGCTCGAAAAGCTGCGCAAGACGGGGGTCTTGGAACAGATCGAATTGCCCGCCGAGGAGGTACGTCAGTATTACGATCAGCATTCAGAGAAATTTACCGAGGAAGGAGCGGTGTGGGTCGAAGAGGTGCTGTTGCCCACGTTATCTGAGGCCGAGCAGGTGCGGCAATTGATTGAGGCGGGAACTGGCTTCGCCGATCTGGCTCAACGCAGCCAGCGCAGCGACGCAGTCAAATACAGCAACCGCTTCCACTTTCATGCCCGGGGGCGGATTCGCTATCCCCGGCTTATACCTGCCGTACTAGGGGCGCCCCAGGGCCAGTTGTCGGGTCCGCTCGAAGTGGAAGGGGGCTTCTCCGTCTTCCGGGTTTTGCAACACGAAGAGCCGGGCGTGCGGCCCTTTGATCAGGCCCAGCGCCAGGCCCGGGGGTTCCTGCGCATCGAAAAGGAACAGCGGAAGCTACAAGAATTGATGACAGGGGTGCGGGCCCAATACGTCGACCAGGTCCGCATCTACGAAGGGAATCTGGTCCGCGCCCTGCCCGATAGCCTGCTACTGAGCGAGAAAAAATAGTAGGGAATGGAAAACTCACCCATTACATTATTAGTAGAGCCATTTTGCCGTTCCCGTAAGGGCGATATACTTATTCGTCGCTTAGGCGTCTATTATTCAGATGGTTAGGTATGCTGTAGGCAATTTGATTGTATCCGACAAGGGCTCGGCGCCGAGTTTATCCGGTTTTCCGCTGGCAATTCGGCGGCGGTTTTATATCTGCGTTTGCTTATCCAGGAGGCAGCGATGAGGCACTCCCGCTTATTTTGGCGATTCGGGCAAATAGGGGTCTTCGCATTGGGACTAGGGTTGGTCAGTTGGCACTCGGCCTCGGCCCAGCTTAAAGGACATCGGGTCACCAGCAGTCGCGTCGTGGTCAATACAGCCCAGCACTGGCAACGCTGGAATCTGCCGACCCATACGGTGGACGCCACCGGCGACGGCTGGGTCCGGCCCCATTTTTCGCGCACTCGCTATAATATTCTCGACGATATGGAGACCTTCACCCGTGTCCTACCGGATTTTAGGCGCAAGAGGGACGAGACGGCTGTCATCAATCTCGACAGCACCGAGAGCCTGGATGTGCGGGGCAATATCATCACCGACAGGGATGATGCCCCCATCTGGTCCTATTTCCTGCGGCCGGGCATAAGCCGGGCTGGGTCTAATCCGCAAGACGCGGCCAATATTCTCGACGGCGATCCGACCACCTATTGGGAACCCGACCCCGACGACCCGCTGGATACTTGGTGGATAGAAGTGGATCTGGGGCGGGTGGTGGCGGTCGATTCGCTCATCATGCACTTCGCTGAGGAGGGGTTGGGTGATCCCTTCCGCCAATTCCGGGTGCTGGCAGCCCCTTTTCAGGTGCCCATCAACCAGGACCAGGACGAGATTGAATTCGAGGTGCTGGGCGGCACCCGGGCGCCCAACCAGGGGCAGCGGATCTTTGGTTTTGGCCTGACCCAATTCCGCTCCGACTTCAACTGGACAGGTAAAATGGTCGAAGTCATCCGTATTGTCGTCACTGAAACGACGGCAGGCCGTGGCGTCCTAATCAGCGAAGAGGAATGGCAGGCCCTGGCTCCGGGTGAACGGGGCGACGTGGTCTATTTCGTCCAGAACCGACAGGGCTTTGAAGAGCCGGTGGACAAGGCGGTCTACGACGATCTGGATGACGAACGCAAGGGGCGGATCGATTATTATATCCGCGAACGGCCCCGCCTGGCCGATATCGAAACCTGGGGTTACGGCGACAATCTCAGCCTGGGGATGGTGGCCGGCGGCGGTGCGGCCGGTTTTTACGGGACCCAGGATACGTATGTTCCGGCCAGTGCCCTCGATGGGGATGCCGGTACCAATTCGCGCCATCTGGTGTGGTCGCCGGTGGTCGATCGCGGCATCCTGCTGATGGATATCGGCGCGACGCTGTGGCTCGACGCCTTCCGCATGTCCTCGGCCCAACCCAGTACTCTGATCGACGGCTATATAATCCGCGGCTCGGACGGCTCGCGCGACGGCAACGGCCAGCTCAAATGGCGGCGTCTCAGCGATCTGGAGCGCGAGCACAATCTGTCTACCCGCTACGAGCATATTATGGACGTATTTCCGGAGCCGCCCAAGGTGCGTTTCATGGAGATCACCATTGTCTCGGATACACCCTCGCGCCGCGGCGGCTATTCGACGGGGCCGACCATAGCCGAGTACCAGCTTTTCTCGGAGGGCTACGCGGCCGAATCGGTGCTTATTTCGGATCTGATCGAATTGCCGGGTACGCGCAATCTGGGCAGTATTTTCTGGGAGGGCGAAGAACCGGAGGGGACCAGCCTGGAGATTCGCACCCGCACCGGCGATTTGCTGGGCAAGCAGGTGCGTTATTTCGATAAGGGAGGCACCGAAATTACCGGCGACGCCTGGAAGAACCTCCTGGGCAGTTTCAAAGGTCCGGCCGATACGACGTTTGTGCCCACTAGCGGCTGGAGTCCCTGGAGCCGGGCGTATGTCCAATCGGGCGGTCGGGTGACTTCGCCCGGACTGCGGAAATACCTCGAGATCCAGGTTAAAATGAGCAGCATCGACCGCAATGCGGCGGCGGGCATCCGTTCCATTGAAATTGAATTGGTCAATCCCGTGGCCGAGCGGTTGCTGGCCGAAGTCTGGCCGACGCAAGTGCTGCAACCGGGGGTGGTGGACACGTTTGACGTGTATCTGCAACCCAATTTTATCGAAAACCCCGCCTCTTCGCGCAGTACCGGATTTGACGAAATACTCCTCACCTTACCCGGAGTGGAAGGGCTGGAATTGCTCGAAGTGGGACTCGAAGCTGATGCGGCAGGCAATGCGGAGCAGGTATTCAGGCCCGGGGCCGAGATGGGCGTCTTCAGCGATGGCGACGGGGCCCAAATCGAGGTCGTCGCCAGCCAGGCGGCCGACAGCCTGGCCATTGTACTGGGCGACCGCCTCAATATTCTCCCCGATGTCCCCCGCACCTACAATCGTCTGACCGCCGAAGGGGAGCAGGTACCAGTGAGCCAGGACGGACTGCCACTGACCGGGGCTTCCTACGGCGTGCTCGACCCGGAGGAAAGAGGACAAATCCTCTACTTCCGCCAGTCTTTTGCCGCCAACGGCGATCGCCAGCTCGAAGAGGTCGGCCAAGGTGCTTACCAAGAACTGCCTGAGGAGGAAAAGGGCCCGATTCGCTATTTCCGGATTTTGCGCGGCGACGGGGCCCCGTCGCCCTTTAACGACCGGGGCGATTCCCTCGACTCGGCATCCTACAACCGCCTGTCCACCAACGACCGGGGCGCTGTGGTGGGGGCGGGGGAAATGGTGCGTCTGCGCTTTAAGGCGCCGATATTCCTCAATGGCACCACCCTGGAGATGGCGGTACGCAATAGTTCGGGAGGGACAAACGGGTCGGCCCCTTGGCAGGATATTGAGGCCGGCGACGCCCTGCCTTCGTTGGGCAGCAATACCCTGTCCATCGGGGTGCCCCTCGAAACCAAGGTCATCGACCAATTCGCCATCAGCCCCAATCCCTTCACGCCCAATGGCGACGGTATCAACGATATTGCCCAGATCCGTTTTTCGGTGTTTCGGATAACCAGCCAGCGCGATGCCCGGGTGCGGATTTACACCCTGGACGGTACCCGCGTCTGGGAGAACCATGGTGGTATCTCCGACGACCAGAAAGTAGCCAGCGGTAAGGCGGTCATCGGCTGGGACGGTAGAGACGATCAGGGCAATAGAGTGCCCCCGGGACTCTATATCTGCCAGGTGGAACTCGATGTGGACAGCGACGCCGATTCGGCGACAAGGTCGCATTTAATCGCCGTGGCTTATTGAAAAAGAAGGAAATTGATCGACGAAAAGCGGCCATTTTCGCTTATGGCCGCTTTTCGTCTTTGTAACCGCTTGACAAGTCTTGTCGATCTATATTAATATGGGGGCTGAAAGTAGAAGAGGGCGGTTTTTTCCGACTTGGGCGATACGACCCCGGCCATCTACCTTTATTTTTTGCGGTGCTGGCCAACAGGGCCAATGAGTTGGAGGCCGTATCGACAGCTGTATTGGCAACGATATATTTTCCTCTTTTTTAGGAGGAGGCTTATGACCGGTAAGCGTCTGCTTTTTCTGTCTGTTTCTATGCTAATTGTTGGTGTTGTTTGGGGTAGTGGGGTCTATGCGCAGGATTACGGCAACCGTCTAGGGTCCGTGGATCGAGGAGGCCAGGTCTCCTTTGAACCGCGGGGTTCCGGAGTTTTGATGGGGGCGCTCGATCCGGCCAAGCGTCGCTGGTACGTGCCCCAGGAATTGTATAACGAATACCGTTGGCGCCAGTGGGAATATTCCAATTACGCCCGGCAGTACTACCAGCGCTATGTCAGCACGACGCTGGAGGGCGATTATTTTTACGATCTCTACGGCAATTTCCTCACCCAGGGCTGGTTGATCTTTAATAATTCCCAGACCCAACCCAAGCAATTCGGCAGCTCGGTGTTGAAATCGAGCAATTTCGGCGGTTTTTTCGGTGGCCTGGTCGTATCGTCCGATGCCAAGGGCCAGCACCACTACGCCATTACCATCAGCAACCAGATCCGCTCGACGCTGACGCCGATGACCTTTTCCAAGCCCCGGTGGGATGGCATCCAATTCGACTATGCCATGGATAAATATGAGGCCACGGTCATCTATTCGCGGCTCAGTTCGCCGGGCGGTGTCACTACCAACAACCTCGAGAGTCTGGTCACCAACGCCACCACCTTGCTGGGGGGGCGGGTGACCGCGCAGATAGGGGATTTTGCCAAATTCGGTTTAACAGGAGTCAACGCCCACCAGGCCAATACCCTTATCGATGGCTTCAAAGGCAACCCGGTCACCGGCGAGCTTACGGTGGATCAGAACAATACGGTCTCGGCCATTGAGGTAGTCCTGCGCGACGATTCGCCGGAGGACGGCGAGGGCGGGGCGGCCTTTTTTCCGGCCGGTTCTGATATCATCATCACTTATATCGATGGCTCGGTTGACGAGGGCAAGCAGATCCGCTTTGAGCCCACCATTGAAGGCGGTTTCGTGCGCCGCGGTTTCCTTTCGGCCGACGGCACCGAGGAGATCCGCCTGCGCTACGACTTCGACAGCCCCAGCTTTATCAACCGCTCCTCCGGCTCGAAAGAGGAGATCACCAAAGTCGAATTTCGGCTGGTACTGGGCAACGACTACCAGGTGTGGGTGACTTCGGACCGGCAATTGAACGCCTCCGACGTCTCTGTTTTGCTCATGGTGTCTCAGGCCGAGGGCAACGTCAAGGACAATACCAACCTGCGGATCGTCAGTTTTGAATACGGTCTGCCTACCTCCACCCAGATATGGGGCGGCACGCTGGAATTGCGCGAGGTCCTGGGCTTCAATTTCTACGGCGAATACGATCTGAGCTATTCCTATACCAAATACCCCAACGTGTTGGAAGACAGCCATTCGACCTTTTCGGGCATCAAGGGCGATAAGGCGGCAGAGGCCTGGATGATGAATCTGTCGCGTACCGAATACCCCTGGTTCGTCTTTGGCGAGGCCTACAGCATGGATCCGCGCTATTCGACCACCTCTTTCGTGACCTTGAGTTCGGGTTTTATCGATTACGAGGACGAACGCGTCCACGTAGTGGAACTGGTCGAGGACAACGACGATCAGGACCAGTTCCCCGATACGGTGCGCAAAGATTGGTTGGCCGGCGACCAGGAAGTCTATCCCGGTTGGGACGAGAACAACGATTTTATCTCCGATTACAACCAGAACGACAACCAGTTCATCAGCAATTCCATCCCCGACTACGAAGAGCCCTTTTTGCACCACCACGTAGACCGGCCCGAATTCCTCTTTGGCATTGACCTGGACAATAACGGCTGGATCGACCGCTTCCAGAACGACGAACAGCCCGATTATCCCTACCGCCGCAACCACCAGGGCTATAATCTCTACGCGGGGGCCCACATTGTCCCCGAGGTCGCCTTTACCGTCGGCGCTTTGCGCGAGGATTTGATCTCCTCCAACCAGAGGAACCAGATCAATTATTTGCTCTTCACCGCCGATAAACGGACACCGAACTGGGGGCGCTTCCGGTTGTTCGAAATGCTCAAATCGGCCGAGGACGATATCTCCGACGATTTGTTGCAGTGGCTGCCCAACGCCAATATCCGCACCGGCGAGGCCACCAAAATCGAAGATCCGCTGATCGCCCGGGACACCTGGATCAACTCGTTGTGGCTGGGACATGATTTTAACCGCGGTGGCCTGCGCACGGCCAACTACCTAAAGTACGATCTGTATCACCAGCGTTTGGACCGGCAGGAGCGCGTGCCGCTGGGGCTGCGCAAGCGAGATTTCTTCTTTGGTCTGATCAACAAATTGAGTTATCGGATGGATCTGGGGAGCGATATCTGGCTCGAACCGCGCTGGAAGAGCCAATACCGCCAACAGAGCATCGATCTGGTATCGACCGACAGGCGCGAGGAACTGACCCAATTGGGCGGTATTCTCGCCGGTTTCTCGCTGTTGAGTCACACCACCCTGCAGACGGGCCTGGAAGTCACATTCTTCAACGATTTGAAAAACAATTCCCGGGATTTCACCGGCATTGTCGGTTCGGCCCAGTTCACCAATATGTCGGCCTATCAGGGCTATAATGTCATTACCCAAATGGGCGTCCTGATCGACCGCCGCGATCCCAAAGGACAGAAAGCCGAGACGGTGACGCGCAGCTTCATTACCGTCTTCGCCGGTCTGGATTAGCGCTCCGCCATGACAACGGCCTGGCCAGCTTCGGGGCGAGGGGGGCGCATCGCCCTTGCTCTGGGGCTGGCCGGTTTGTTGTTGCGCCTGTGGTATATCGGCGAAATTGATTCCAGTCCCCTCTTTGCCGTTCCCGTCGTCGATGCCCGGACGTATGTCGAGGATGCCCGTTACCTGGGGGAAGAATCCTGGGCTGGGCGTCCCGAACCTTTCTGGCAGCCGCCGCTCTACCCCTATTTCCTAGCCCTCCTCTTCAGCATTTTCGGGGAGGGTTATTATGTGCCTCGGTTGCTACAGGCCCTGCTGGGAGGGGCTATTTGCGCGCTGATCTACCTCATCGGCCACCGTGTCTTTCCCCCCGCCGTGGCTCTGGGCGCCGGGTTGGCGGCGGTGGTCTATGGCCCGCTGATCTATTTCGGCGGCGAATTGCTGCCGACGCTACTGGCGGTTTTTCTCGATCTACTCCTGCTATTCGTTCTTGTCCGCTGGCCGCCGGGGGCGGGGCGCTGGCCCTGGCTGGGAATTGGCCTGCTCTTGGGGCTATCCGCCCTGGCCGTGGCCAATATTCTCCTTTTCCTGCCCTTTTTGATAGGCTGGTTGTGGCGTTACCAACGGGCCGCACAAATGCCCGTCGGGCAGGTGGGGCAGCAAATAGCTCTGCTCGTTGTCGGGGTATTGCTGTGTATTGCCCCTGTGACCGCGCGCAATTACTGGGTAGGCGGGGAATGGGTGCTGATTTCGCATAATGCGGGGATCAATTTTTATCTGGGCAACAACCCCGATTACGACCGCACAGTCGGCATTCGTCCCGGTCGCGAATGGGCCGAACTGGTGGAGATGCCCCGCGTTGAGGCCGGCATTGAAGGGGCGGCGGAAAAATCGCGTTATTTCTTCTCCCGGGCCTGGAATTCTATTGTTGCCGACCCCGTTGCCTACGGCGGTCTATTGGCGCGCAAGGTATATCTGTTCTGGCACGGCAACGAGATTTTGCGCAACCTCGATCCCTATTACAGCCGCGCCGATTCTTCGTTGCTGGGGGTGTTGTTGTGGAAATACGGTTTGGCTTTTCCCTTTGGCGTGGTGGCGCCGCTGGCCCTGATGGGGTTGGCGTTGTGGTTGTTCCAGGGCGGGCGGAGTCGAGAGGAATGGCTGTTGGTGCTCTTTGCCGGGGTCTATATGCTGTCGGTGGTGCTTTTTTTCGTCACTGCCCGTTATCGGTTGCCGGTGGTGCCGCTGCTGTTGCTCTTTGCCGGCTACGGGGTGCGGGCCTTGTGGGCCCGGCGTCGGCGGTTGGGGTATTGGGCTGCCTTCGCAGTGCTGGCGCTGGCGGCCAATCTGGGGGCCGGCCCCATGGATATGGAAGGCGAGGCACAGCAACATTTCTGGCTGGGGTACGCCTATCTGCAGCAGGATATGCCGACCCACGCCAAGCGCCAGTATCGTCAGGTGTTGGAAATGGAACCGCGGCACGAGAATGCGCGCTTGGGGCTGGCTACCCTTTATACCCAGCGGGGTGAATACGACCAAGCGGCGGAACAATACCGGACTTTTCTCGAGTATTATCCAGAGGCGAGCCCCGTGCGTTTTTTGCTGGCAAGCGCCTATCTCAGTACTGGGCAGTACCGGGAAGCTATAGACGAATACGAAGCCCTGCAGACGCTGCGGCCGCAATGGGCCGAATTACAGGGTCGCCTTGGATATGCCTATCTGATGGCCGGCGACACTGAGCGAGCGGTCGGTGCGTACCAGCGCACGTTGGAATTGGAACCGGATTCCAGTTTGGTACGCTATCAGTTGGCTCGATTGCACGAGAGCCGGGGCGACTCGGTCCGGGCTCTGGAGGAATACCAGATCTTGATTGAGAAAAACCCGGCCCAGCCTGAATACCACGTGCGTTTGGCCGATCTGCAAATTGCCTTGGCGACGGGGAAAGAGGGGGAATTGACCCAGGCGGAGCAAGCCCTGCGGCTGGCGCTGAGTCTGGATGCGGATTTTGTCCCGGCGCACTGGAGCATGGGTTTTTTGCTGGCCCGCCAGGAGCGCTACCAAGAGGCCCTGGGGCTTTTCGAGCGACTTTTGCAGTTGCTGCCCGGGGATTTTCTGGTCCACGCCTGTCTGGGCAATCTGTACCAACGCACCGGACGGGCGGAAGAGGCACAGCTGCATTTTGAGCGCTACGAACGGACCAAGGCGGAACGGCGGTTGCGGCGTGCGGCCGAAGAGGACATGGAAAAACAGGTACGGAGGCTTTTCGGCCAGTGAGGTCGATGATCGCAATCCTGGCGGTCGGCTTGTGGGGCGATTTGGCCGCCAGAGCCGAGCCGCCCGCTATACCCTTTACCGATATTACGCAGGCGGCGGGGATCGATTTTAACCATGTCAACGGAGCCGAGGGGGACAAATGGCTGCCCGAGGCCATGGGCGGCGGCGTCGCCTTTTTCGACGGCGACCGGGACGGCGATGCCGATTTGTTGTTGGTCAATTCCCGCGCCTGGTCTCCGGCGGTGGGCGACCAGGCGCCGACCACGGCTTTATACCTGAACGACGGGGGCGGTCGTTTCGAGGAGGCCAGTCGTCGCACCGGCATGAGGGACCATTGTTATGGGATGGGGGCGGCTGTGGCCGATTATGACGCCGATGGTTGGCCCGATATCTTTCTCAGCGCTCTGGGCGGCAACCGGCTCTATCGCAATGAGGGCGGGGGGTACCGAGAGGCGACCCAGTTGGCCGGAGTGGCCGGTGGCGCGGATACTTGGAGTACCAGCGCCGGTTTTTTCGACGGCGATAACGACGGCGATCTCGATCTTTTGGTGGCCAATTACGTGGTCTGGTCGGTGGCGATAGCCAAGGGGTTGGACTTTCGCCAGGTCGAAGGGAGGCCTGCCTATGGCTTGCCGCTCAACTTCGACGGGACTTATCCCTATTTTTATCGCAACCGGGGCGATGGCACTTTTGCCGAAGGGGCCGCCGCGGCGGGCCTGCATATCGACCATCCCGCCAATGGGCAACCTATGGCCAAGGCTCTGGGATTGGCTCCGGTGGACAGCGATCTGGACGGCTGGATGGACGTGCTGGTAGCCAACGATACGGTGCGCAATTTTTTCTTTCACAACCAGGGGGACGGCACCTTTACTGAGCGCGGCGAGGAAATGGGGCTGGCCTATGACAGCCACGGCAGTGCCACCGGGGCCATGGGAATCGATTCGGGCTATTACCGGGACGACGGGCGCTTGGCTTTTGCCGTGGGCAATTTCGCCGACGAGACCACATCGCTTTTTGTGCGCGAGGGAAAGCCTTTAACTTTCGCCGATAGCGCCCTTGAGGAAGGGATTGGCGCCCCCAGTCTGCGCGCCTTGACGTTTGGCCTGTTTTTTTTTGATGCCGACCTCGACGGCCGCCTGGATTTATTGCAGGCCAACGGGCATATAGAAAACGATATCGGCATGATCGATCCAGGACAGACCTATCGGCAGTCTGCGCAGCTGTTCTGGAACGGCGGCGACCGCTTCCGCAGCCGCTTTCTGCCGGTGGCCGAAAACGGCGACCTGGGAAGACCGATCGTGGGGCGCGGGGCCGCTTACGCCGATCTCGACGGGGATGGCGATCTCGACGTGGCCCTGACGCAAGTCGGGGGGGCGCCGTTGCTATTGCGCAACGACCAGGGGACGGGAAACCACTGGTTGCGCCTACGGCTGGTTGGGCGGCCCCCCAATCGAGACGCCATTGGCGCCCGAGTGGAAGTCCGGGTCGGAGGGCGACGGCAATGGCGCCAGGTCATGCCGACGCGGAGCTACCTGTCCCAGGTCGAAACGGTACTTACTTTTGGGCTGGGAGCAGCCGAGCGAATTGAGGGAGGGCAGGTGGTCTGGGCGGACGGGGGGCGGCGGCAATTGGCGGCGTTGGAAGGGGACAGAGTATATATAATTGAGCAGAGGGCCGAGTAGGTTCCTACCCGACCCTCATGCGTCTGATAAATCCTGAAAAATTAGAGGCGGTTTCCAAACTTCATTTGGGCGTCGCGCGGCTGCAAAGCAACTCTGCAATCGCCTCTATTTCAATAGGCCACGCCGACGATGCGGGTGCGTTGATCCTGTTGCGAATCGCCCTCGATGGCGAGACGTACGATATACAGGCCCGGCGGCACAAGGTTGTTCTGGTCGTCGCGTCCATCCCAGGTTTTGTCGACATACTGGCCGGTGATCTCATCGCCGTCATGGATTACCCGCAAGCGGCGTCCGGACAGGTCGTAGATCTCGATGGATACGGGCCGGGGGGTGCTCACCGACAGCAAATTGTAGCGGATGGAAACCCGGTCGTTGATGCCGTCGCCATTGGGAGAGAAGGCGCTCGGGCGCAATTCAACCTGATCGAGCAGCCGCGCCTGGCTGAGCACGGATGGACTCAATACCGTGGTACTGGACAGATCGGGGTCGTCGTCGGCGGCCAGGAAGGCGGCGTTGCCGGCAAAGACGGGCTGGGCGATGCTGGGTTCGCTGGAGAGGGATACTGAAGCGGTGAAGTCGCTGCTGTAGGTCAGGACTTCGGTGCGGAAGTGCACTTTCACCAGCGCCCCGTCGTCCTGGATGAAGGGAATGCGGACACTGAATCGGGTGGCTGCGACGGCGAGGATCTGGAAGCCGTCGGCCAGCGCGGTATCGGCGGCACTGGCAAATTGGCGGCTGGCCACGATCGTCTCATCGCTGTCGAGGATTTCTATGGACTCGATGGCCGCCACCTGGGTGGGTGTTTCAATTTCGATGGTGTCGAAACCATTGCGGTCGGTCTGTTGCACCGAGGGGCGGATAGCAAAGATAAAGGAAGTGGGCTCGGCAATGGGTACCTGGCGCGGGTAGATTTCGCCTGTGAGGGCGTCGGCCAGAGGAGGGGTTAGGAGATCCAGGCTGAGGGATTGCAGCACCCGGGTCGCCTCCAGATCGCTGCTTTCGAAGAGAACCTGGAATTGGAAATAGCGCCGCGGGCTGGGCGAAGCTATGGGAATGCCCGCCGAATCGTTGGCGGCGCTGGCGGGGTAGGGCGTGCTGAAGGGGCTCCAATTTATCAGGTCGTCCTTGACCGTGCCGGGGTTCCATTGCCGGCCCTGGCTGTCATTTTGAGGCAGACTCTGGTATTCTTCCAATTCCATTTCCACTTCGTCGCTGTCGACCGAGAAGGGAATTTCTTCGGCGTCGCGCTTGCCGGACAGGATTCGTGTGAAGACGAAAGGAGCCGGGTCGGTGCCGGTGCGGGTGCGGATCTGCAGGCTGGAAAAGGTTGGATCGCCCGCTACCTCCTCGAGCCAGCGCAATTTACCCCAGACGGCGGGTTCGCCGGCGTCGAAGATATCGGAGATATACTGACCCGACGACAGGAAGCCCTTGCCGAAAAGTTCGATTTCGTCGATTTCAAAGTTGATATTGGAGGTGGCGCGCAGGCGCACCGACTGAATGGCGCGGGGCGGATCGAGGACGACTTCGACGACCGGTTCTTCGTTGCCGGTCTCCAGGAGTATGGGCTCCCAGATGGGATTGCCGCCCTCGGTGAGGCTGAGCCCGTCGTTGGTATAGAGTTCGAAGGCGCGCATGAAGTCGTTCTGGAAGGGCGTGGTGGGCGAGGCATAGGCCGTATTGCGCGGAAAGAAGCGGATGCGATTAACACCGAAACGGCCGCCCATATTGAGCACCACCAGGGTGCCCAAAGCATTGAAGTTTTTGCGTTCAAAAGCCAGTTTCTCGCCGCCTTCGCTGCTGTCTATCAATTCTTCGAGAGCCCGGCGTAAATCGTTGGCGTCGAATATATTCTGCCCGGTGGCCCCCTCGCGTCCAAAATCGAAGACATTGGGCGCCGAAATACTGCCGCCGCGTTCCAGCGAACCGTTGGCTACATTCTGCCCCTCGATGATTTTGAGCAGCAACAGGGCATCCGGATAGGTTTCGCTGGCGAATTCGATCAGGCCGCCCGGGGCGTTGCCCAACAGGAGCTTGTTGGGGGCGAGTAGGGAACGGTGTTGGGCGTCAATGGCGGAGACGGCCGCCGAGCCCGAACCGCGCCAATCCAACTGCCCACCCTGGCCGATGACGACGGTCTCCAAGGCAGTGGCGTGGATGGGCAGGAAGGCCGGGAGAACAACACTTAGTAGCCGGCCGATGCAGCGAGGGAAGAGTCTCATAGATACTCCTCTGAGTTCAGCATAGAGCCCTTGGGGCATATTTCGATTGATAATGGCTATTTTTTTTCCTATTGTCAACATAATATAGAATTTATATAACTAATGCTCGGTGGTAGATTTTACCGCAATCTCTGCGCATTGGCCAGCAGGAGCGTTTGGTCTGGCCGCATCTATGCTATACTTTTAGGACAATTCGCACAGTACGCCCCCGCAAAGGATTGTCGTGCCATGAAGAGGATCGCGTACAGCAAGCTGCAACGGATGATGATCTTGTGCTTGTCTTTTGTGTGGTGTGCCAGCGAGGAGGTGGTTGCCCGTGGTGAGTACCGTTTGGGTGGCGACGGCAATACCTGGCAGGCGGCGCTGGTCGAGACGGGCCAGTATTTGGTGATCGATCCGGAGGGGCAATCGGTGCGCCAGGTAGAGGTGGCAGGGACGCCTTTTGGGGCGGGTATAGATACGCTGATCGATTTTGCCGGTACGGCTATTCAGGCCCGGTATGTGGACCCGCAGGTCAATATGGTCCTGACCGACCCCGAAGCGGACAAGTCAAAAGTCCCCATGGTCTACGCCGGCGGCGAGATCAGTGTATCGCGAGGCGGCACCCACGGTTGCTTCTTCTACGGTCAGCAGGCCCCCCTCATTAAGAGAATGGTCGATGGCGATCCCACCACGGCCCAATTCCGGCCCTTTCAACAGGATCCCAACAGGAGTCCGGGGATTGGCAAAGGCAATCCCTTTCTAGATGCCATAGTGGTGGATTTCGGTGCCAATGTACCGATCAACCGGATCCGTTTCTACCCGCGTCTCAGCCGCCAGGACGACGCCCTGCTGATTCGCGATTTGGCCGATCCAGCACCGTCGGTCGAGTCCTTTGGCGAAGATAGCTTCACCGACAATTTCCTCGCCTGGTACGACATTCGGGTGGGCGATAATTCCGTGCCCTATCAAAACGGCCCCTGCGGCCGTCTACCCGGTCGGCGCTGGGTGCGTAAGAGCGATCCGTTGCTGGATGTGCTCGAGTCGACGCGGGAGAATCTCGACGAGGTCGTCGATCTGCGCTTCCCCACCCGGTATATCCGCTATATGACGGTTGAACCCTATCCGCTGCGCGATTGGGAGATTGCCGAATTCGAGGTCTACGGGGACGGGTTCGTCCCCAAGACCTCGTATATGACGCAGATTCTCGACTTCGGTCAGCCGGTCAACTGGAGCAAGATCCGCTGGAGCGGCGATCTACCCGAGGGCACCCGGGTGGAGATTCGCACCCGCACCGGCCACACACCCGATCCCCAGCTCTACTTCCACGAAAATCTCAACGGCGATCTCGAGCAAATCTCGCGGGCCGAATACGACCGTATAGAGTCGATTGTGCGATTGCCGGCCGAATACGACGTGTCCAATTGGAGTTTTTGGTCGCCGCCGTACCAGTTTGTCGCCGGTCTGCGGGACTCGTCGCTGGCGGCCGAAGGCTGGCAGGACGGCACGCCGCTGTTGTCGCCGGGTCCCAGCCGCTATCTGCAGCTGCATATCCAGTTGTTCGCCACCTTTGACGCGACACCGCGGATCGACCAGCTGACCTTGCAGTTCAGCGAATCGCCCTCGGCCCAGGAAGTGGTGGGCGAGGTCTGGCCGGTCGAGGTGGCGACCTTTGAGCCGACCCAGTTCACCTATGTGGTGCGGCCTACTTTCGACGCCGCCGACACGGGCTTTGACCGGCTGGAGATCCTGACCCACACCCAGCCCACCGTGCTGGCAGTGCTGGTCGACGGGGAGGCCGTGGATCTGGCTGCGTTTACCCCCCAAGAGCTGGATGACCGATTGGTGGTGGGTTTCCCGGCGCTGCAGGGCGAGGGGGACAGTTTCAAGCAGCTGGAGGTGGTCTTCGAGACGCCGGTGTTGCGTTTTGGCACCGAATTCAGCGGCTGGGTATTCTCCGCCGACGATCCGGACCAGATCCGGCAGGGGATCAAGCCGGGCAACGCGACGTTCCGTTTTGCGGGGGATCTGCTGGCGGTGCAGACACCGGTGGGGGGCAAGCTGTTTCAGGATGTGGTCTTGGGGCCCAACCCGTTCACGCCCAACGGCGATGGGATCAACGACCAGTTGCAGCTGAGCTACAAGCTGCGGGAAGTGACGGCGGACCGGCCGGTGCGGGTGCGTATATTCGATCTGGCGGGTCGGCAAGTGGCCGAATTGGCGTCGCTGTCGTCGCAGAGCGGTGCGTTCCAGCGGCGTTGGGACGGGCGCGATGGAGCCGGCGGGCTGGTGCCCCCGGGCACCTATATCTACCGACTTTCCCTCGAAGCCGAAAACGAGCAAGAGCATACGGGTCTGTTCTCCCTGGTGTACTAATAATGAGGAGTCAGCGGCATGCGGCGATTGGCATTGGTCTGTTTGGTCAGTGGGTTATTGGGCCTTTCCCAGGCCGAAGGTCGGAGTGAATATCGGTTGGGGGGAGGTGACGGCAATTCGTGGACGACGGCTCTGGCGGAGGATGCCGGGGGCCAGTATTTGGTTATTGAGGGCGATAATATTCGCCGGCAGGTGTCGGTGGCGGTGACGCCTTTTGGGACGGGGGCCGATACGTTGCTCGATTTTGGCGGCACCTCCCTCCAGGCCCGGCTCATCGATCCGACGGTCAATATGGCTCGTGCCAAACTGGACGCGGGCAAGACCACCATCCCCCTCCCCTATATCCCCGGATCGCGGGTATTGTCGACCGATCGCTGCATCTCCTGGGGCAACCACCAGGAAATTCTCAAGAAAATGCTCGACGGCGACCCGGCTACGGCCCATTTTCGCCAGTTCACCCAGCGCGTCGGGGCACAGCCAGGGGTGGGACGTTTCTGGGACGCGGCCACGGTGGTGGATTTTGGCGCCGAAGTGCCGGTCAACCGCATCCGCTTCTATCCGCGCCTGAGTGAACAGGAAGACGCGCTGGTGATCGAGGGGTTAGACGAACCGGCGCCGGCTTTGGAAAACTTTGGCGAAGACAGTTTCCTCGACAATTTCGTCGCCTGGTACGAAATCCGCACCGGCGAGGACGATTTTCCCTTTGGTAGCGATCCCTGCAACGGCCGCAGCCAGACCACCATCCGTTGGCTACAACACAGCGACTCGGCCCTGGAGGTATTGCAGTCGACGCGGGAGAATCTCGACGAGGTTGTCGATCTGCGCTTTCAGGCTCGGTCGGTCCGCTGGATCACCTTCCGCGTCTTCCCGCTGCGTGATTGGGAGGTGGCCGAATTCGAGGTCTACGGGGACGGGTTCGTGCCCAAGACCTCGTATATGACGCAGATTCTCGATTTTGGCCAGCCGGTCAACTGGAGCAAGATCCGCTGGAGCGGCGAGTTGCCCGAGGGCACCCGGGTGGAGATTCGCACCCGCACCGGCCAAACGCCCGACCCCCAGCTCTACTTCCACGAAAACCTCAACGGCGATCTCGAGCAAATCTCCAAAGCCGACCACGATCGGATTGAAACCGTGGTGCGGTTGCCGGCCGAGTACGACGTGTCCAATTGGAGTTTCTGGTCGCCGCCGTACCAGTTTGTCGCCGGTCTGCGCGATTCGTCGCTGGCCGCCGAGGGCTGGCAGGACGGCACGCCGCTGTTGTCGCCGGGCCCCAGCCGCTATCTGCAGCTGCATATCCAGTTGTTCGCCACCTTTGACGCGACACCGCGGATCGACCAGCTGACCTTGCAGTTCAGCGAATCGCCCTCGGCCCAGGAAGTGGTGGGCGAGGTCTGGCCGGTGGAAGTGGAGACCTTTGAGCCGACCCAGTTCACCTATGTGGTGCGGCCTACTTTCGACGCCGCCGACACGGGCTTTGACCGGCTGGAGATCCTGACCCACACCCAGCCCACCGTGCTGGCAGTGCTGGTCGACGGGGAGGCCGTGGATCTGGCTGCGTTTACCCCCCAAGAGCTGGATGACCGATTGGTGGTGGGTTTCCCGGCGTTGCAGGGCGAGGGGGACAGTTTCAAGCAGCTGGAGGTGGTCTTCGAGACGCCGGTGTTGCGTTTTGGCACCGAATTCAGCGGCTGGGTATTCTCCGCCGACGATCCGGACCAGATCCGGCAGGGGATCAAGCCGGGCAACGCGACGTTCCGTTTTGCGGGGGATCTGCTGGCGGTGCAGACACCGGTGGGGGGCAAGCTGTTTCAGGATGTGGTCTTGGGGCCCAACCCGTTCACGCCCAACGGCGATGGGATCAACGACCAGTTGCAGCTGAGCTACAAGCTGCGGGAAGTGACGGCGGACCGGCCGGTGCGGGTGCGTATATTCGATCTGGCGGGTCGGCAAGTGGCTGAATTGGCGCTGCTGTCGTCACAGAGCGGCTCGTTTCAGCGGCGTTGGGATGGGCGCGATGGAGCCGGCGGGCTGGTGCCCCCGGGCACCTATATCTACCGACTTTCCCTCGAAGCCGAAAACGAGCAAGAGCATACGGGTCTGTTCTCCCTGGTGTACTAACAAGAGGAGTCAGCGGCATGCGGCGATTGGCATTGGTCTGTTTGGCTGGAGCCGTCCTCGCCAGTGGGCGAGTGGAAGCCCGCAGTGAATTCCGCATAGGCGGAGACGGTAATACCTGGTCGGCGCTGCTGTCCACTGAGACGGCGGGTGATTATTTAGTGTTCGATAATGAAGAAATCAGGCGTCGTGTGTCGGTGGAGGCAACGCCTTTCGGGGCGGGTGTCGATACGCTGATCGACTTTGGCGGTACATCCATCCGGGCCCGCTTTATCGACCCGTCGGTCAATTTGGCTCTTGCCGAAGACGACGAGGGGGATTCGCGCATACCCTTTATTTACCTGCGCGGCGAGGCCACTATGGCCGTCAGCGGCTCCTGGGGCTGCCTGCATTCCAGCCAGCAGGTGCCGGTGCTCAAGCGGATGTTTGACGGCGATCCCACAACGGCCCAATTCCGCCCTTTTACCCAGACTGTGGGGGCGCCTTTGGGCGCCGGTTCTGGGTACCGCAATGCTACGGTTCTGGATTTTGGTGCCGATGTGCCGGTCAATCGAGTTCGTTTTTATCCGCGCTTGGGCACGGAGGACGATGATTTGTTGATCGAGAGGTTCGACGAACCGACGCCAGCATCGGGGGGGTTTGGCCAGGACAGTTTCGCCGATAATTTTTTGGCGTGGTACGAAATAAGAGTGGGCGACAATTCCATCGCCTACCAGAATGGTCCCTGTGGTCGGGTGGCGGGCCGGCGCTGGGTCAATAACGACGACCCCTGGTTGAGCGTTTTGCAGTCGACGCGGGAGAGTCTCGATGAAGTGGTCGATCTGCGCTTTACTACCGAGGTCATCCGCTATATAACGATCCAACCCTATCCGCTGCGCGATTGGGAGATTGCCGAATTCGAGGTCTACGGGGACGGCTTCGTGCCGAAGACCTCGTATATGACGCAGATTCTCGATTTCGGCCAGCCGGTTAACTGGAGCAAGATCCGCTGGAGCGGCGATTTGCCCGCGGGCACCCGGGTGGAGATCCGCACCCGCACCGGGCATACGCCCGATTCCCAGCTCTACTTCCACGAAAACCTCAACGGCGATCTCGAGCAAATCTCGCGGGCCGATTACGACCGTATAGAGTCAATTGTGCGATTGCCGGCCGAATACGACGTGTCTAATTGGAGTTTCTGGTCGCCGCCGTACCAGTTTGTCGCCGGTCTGCGGGACTCGTCGCTGGCGGCCGAAGGCTGGCAGGACGGCACGCCGCTGTTGTCGCCGGGTCCCAGCCGCTACCTGCAGCTGCATATCCAGCTGTTTGCCACCTTCGACGCGACGCCGCGGATCGACCAGCTGACCTTGCAGTTCAGCGAATCGCCCTCGGCCCAGGAAGTGGTGGGCGAGGTCTGGCCGGTCGAGGTGGCGACCTTTGAGCCGACCCAGTTTACCTATGTGGTGCGGCCTACTTTCGACGCCGCCGACACGGGCTTTGACCGGCTGGAGATTCTGACCCACACCCAGCCGAGGGTAGAGGCGGTGCGGGTCGACGGCGAAGCGGTGGACTTGGACCAATTCGTGCCCCAGGAGTTGGCCGACCGGCTGGTGGTGGGATTCCCGGCGCTGCAGGGCGAGGGGGACAGTTTCAAGCAGCTGGAGGTGGTCTTCGAGACGCCGGTGTTGCGTTTTGGCACCGAATTCAGCGGCTGGGTATTCTCCGCCGACGATCCGGACCAGATCCGGCAGGGGATCAAGCCGGGCAACGCGACGTTCCGTTTTGCGGGGGATCTGCTGGCGGTGCAGACACCGGTGGGGGGCAAGCTGTTTCAGGATGTGGTCTTGGGGCCCAACCCGTTCACGCCCAACGGCGATGGGATCAACGACCAGTTGCAGCTGAGCTACAAGCTGCGGGAAGTGACGGCGGACCGGCCGGTGCGGGTGCGTATATTCGATCTGGCGGGTCGGCAAGTGGCCGAATTGGCGTCGCTGTCGTCGCAGAGCGGTGCGTTCCAGCGGCGTTGGGACGGGCGCGATGGAGCCGGCGGGCTGGTGCCCCCGGGCACCTATATCTACCGACTTTCCCTCGAAGCCGAGGTAGAACAGGATCATATGGGCTTGTTTTCCCTGGCTTATTGAACCGCTGTTGCCTGTTTGAATTGTCCTCTTTGAAGAGAACTTACAGAGAATTATATGGCCCATACAGTAATAGGCACCGCTGGACATATTGACCACGGCAAGACGCTGCTGGTGCAGGCTTTGACCGGGACCCAGACCGATCGGGCGCCGCAGGAGAAGGCGCGTGGTATTACCATTGAACTGGGCTTCGCCTTTTTTGGCGATCAGGCCACGATAATAGATGTGCCCGGTCACGAGCGCTTCGTCAAGACCATGGTTGCCGGAGTCAGCACCATCGATCTGGCGCTGCTGGTGATTGCCGCGGACGACGGGGTTATGCCGCAATCGCGCGAGCACGTCGATGTGCTCAGATTGCTCGGCGTGCGGCGCGGTATTATCGTCCTCAACAAAATTGACCTGGCCGAAGAGGATTGGGCTGATCTCGTCGAGGAGGAGGTGCGAGATCTGGTCGAGGGCTGTTTCTTGGAAGAAGCGCCCATCGTGCGGGTTTCGGCCCTCAACGGGACGGGGATCGACCAGCTCAAGCAATTGCTCGGGCAAATGATCGAGGACACCGAGGCCAAGACCGGCCAGGGGCCCTTTCGATTGCCCGTCGACCGCACGTTCCTGGTTAAAGGTTTTGGCATGGTCAGTACGGGCACAGTGCTGGCGGGCCGTCTCGACGAAGGGGAGACGGTAGATATATTGCCCGCCGGCCGCCAATTGCGGGTGCGCGGTCTGCAACGGCACGGCGAGACAGTGCAGGCCATTGAAGCGGGCGAGCGAGCCGCCCTGAATTTGCCCGGTATCGATATTGACGATGTTGAACGTGGTGATGTCCTGGCCAGTCCCGGTTATTTCAAACCCTCCTATATGGTCGATGCCCGGCTCGATTTGTTGGCTTCCAGCCCCAAAGCCCTGCTGCACCGGGCCCGCATCCGGGTGCATATCGGTACCCGCGAGGCTCTGGCCCGGGTATACCTGCTCGATCGGGAGGTGCTAGAGCCGGGCGAGTCGGCCCTGGTCCAGGTGCGTCTGGAGACGCCGGTCGTGGCAGTGTGGGGGGACCGTTTCGTGATCCGGCGCTACTCCCCGCCCCTGACCATTGGCGGCGGCCGAATTCTCGACCCCCAACCGGTAAAATACCGGCGCTCGAACAGTGCCTATATCGAGCGGCTGCAGGGGCTGGAAGGGGCACGGCCCGAGCAAGTATTGGCGGCTAAACTGCTCAGTGGCCGAGGGGGGCTCAGAGCTGCGGTTGATCTGGCGGGGGAATTGGGGCTGGAATTGGCGCGGACCGAGGCCTTGCTAGGGGAATTGGAGCGGGACGGCCAGGCCGTCTTGCTGACGGCTGATAACCGACTGCATGCTGTCCACCGCAGCTTGTGGGACGATTTGGGCCAGCGCATCGAAGTCGGGCTAGAGGAATACCACGGTCAATTCCCCCTGAGACCGGGGCCCAACCGCGAAGAATTGAAAAATCGCTGTGTACGCCAATTGGCCGCCCCGCTCTACGAGCATTTATTACAGGGGTTGGAAAAGGCGGGGCGAATCGTTATGGAAGGGGCCGTGGTGCGGCTGGTCGGCCACAGCATTCAGTTCAGCGCCGACGAAGAGACCATTAAGGAGCAGATCGAGACCCGTTTAAAGCAGGCGGATTGGGCTGATATGCCCGATGGAGAAAAACTGGCCCAACAGCTCGAGGCAGACCGCAAACAGATAGACGCGATGTTGCGGGCCTTGCAGGATCTGGGCTCGGTGATACCTCTGGAGGGAGGGTTGGTAGTCCACATCGAGGTTCTCGACGCTGTGCGCGAGAAATTGCGGGCCAAACTGGAAGAGAGCGGCGCCATCAGTGTCGCCGATTTTCGCGATCTAATCGGCAGCAACCGCAAATACGCCCTGGCGCTATTGGGTTTTTTCGATAGTCAGGGGTTTACCCAACGACGCGAAAATGTGCGGGTTTTGCGGACGTAGTACAAAGGCTAACGACCTGCCCGGATGATTGGGAGATCGCTATGTTTGTGTTTGACTTCTCTTTGGCAGCGTATTATATTGGGCCTGAATTTCCCAGAGGTTTTTTCTGGTTGGCATATAGCTTGTAGAAGTCTCTATTATTGGGGTTGTTTATCGTTGTATTTACACATCTTACAACAATACGATGTCTCCTATGCAGAAAACGGCATAGGGAGTTTTTTACAGACCACTGACAATCCAGACTTTGAGAGAAAGGAGGTGGCAGCTATTAGTCTGGCAGCACTTTTCAACACTCAAAGAATCTCCACTTCCACTGAGAACCAAAAGGAGATGCTGTTCATGAAACGCAGCGCGACAATGACTTTAGTTGTCGTTCTGGTCTTGAGTCTGGCTTCTATGGTTGCGGCTCACGAGCCGCCCGGGGAATTGTTTTTTCTCTATCAATTTCCCGATCAAGGTGTTCCTACCATAGACGGCGATCACTCCGACTGGGATGTCGTACCGGATGCCCCTTATGTTATAGACGGCACCCGCCTGTTCGACCCGGCCCAGTTTCAGGAAGCAGGTCGCGGCGAGTTTGATATCTCCGATATCAATATCTTGCACCGGATGGGCTGGAACGAAAATTTCAACAAGCTCTATCTAGCTTCCCGAGTTTTCGATAATATCCACAATGTTGACCGCGACGACCCCGCCCGCCACTGGGACGATGACAACTGGGAAGTTGAAATCAATCCCGATCACTCGGCCCGGGCCGACCAGCTCCTCGAAGGCGAGCCGGTCAATAATATCAGCTACAAATGGGTCGTGCCGCCGGTAGAGGGCGTGTATCAGTCCATCGAGCCCATCGGCGATCTGGCCTGGCTCTCTGACGGTACTGATTACGTCTCCTTCGGCTGGAGCTTCGAAGGCGAGCAGTTTGGTGAGAGCACGTATTTTTACGAACTCTCCCTCACGCCCATCGATGCCCTGCCGCGCGAGAATGCCACGCCTGGCAATACCGTATTCCACGATCTGGAAGAAGAACAGATCGTCCATATCTCCGTTACCCACGGCGATATCGACGCTCCGCAATCGGAGCACGCCTACAACGGTTTCTGGTCGACTTCGCCGGTTTCATGCTGTAGGGGCGAAGAAGATTTCGTGCCTGCGCCTTTTGAACCTGGTGTTGAGAACGATCCCGATTTCACGGCTGTCGAAAGCGTCAGCTGGGGTCAGATCAAAGCCGGTCACGATCGCTAATACCATTTGGTATAGGATCGTTTAGCAGGTATGAAACTACCCGGGCGGTTCGCCTGGGTTTACGGCTTCCCTGTTTTACCCTTCGGGGTAAAACAGGGATTTTTTTGCTAGGGCGCACGACCCAAGTGCTGTCGGGCCCGCTTGGCCAGTCCGTCTGGATGGGGGTAGGAAGGGGCCAGGCGGCGCAGGATCTGCCACTGGTCTAGGGCCAGTTGGTAGTGTCCCTGGGCGAAATAGGTGCGCGCCAGACCGTCGCGGGCGCCGGTCTGGGTGGAATCGGCGGCGAGGACGGTCTGGAAGGTAGCGGCCGCTTCGTCGTAGCGGCCCTGGGCGGCCACCGTTTGGGCCAGTTGGGTGCGAATTGCCAGCCGATCGGGGTTTAACACCAGGGCGCGGGAAAAGGCTTCGGCAGCCTGCCGGTGGCGGCGTTGCAAATAGTAGATTTGGCCCAGATCGGCCCAGGCGCCCACCAGATCGGGCTGCAAGGTGACGGCCTGGCGGTAAGCGGCCACGGCGCGGTCGAACTGACCGGCCTGGCGCAACAGGGCCCCCAGACCGTAATAGGCCGGTCCAAAGTCAGGATTGGCCTCCAGGGCTCGGCGGAAAGACGCTTCGGCCTGCTGCCGCCGGCCCTGGGCGTAATAGGCCTGGCCGAGGAGGTAGTGCGTCTGCGGATCTTGGGGGCTTTCGTGTAAGTCGCGTTCGTACTGGTCGACTTTTTCAGCCAGGACTCGAACCTGCTCAAACAGATCCTGTTGGTCGGCGGCATCTCGGGTGCGACCCAGCTGTCGGTACAGCTGGGCCAGGCGCAAATGGGGTTGCGGCTGGTAGGGGGCCCGACCGGCGGCCTGGTGAAAGGCGGCCAAAGCGGCCAGACTGTCGCCACCGCGCAGCTGGGCAAGGCCCAACCGGTTGGCAATGGACCACGAAGTTGAATCGAGTCGGGCGGCTCGTTCGAGCGCCTGGGTGGCCCGGTCGGGCTGGTCGCGGCTCAGATGCACCGCCCCCAGCAATTCGTAGAGCGGGGCCCGGGTGGAATCTCGGGCAATGGCTTGGTCGAGAATGGTTAGGGCCTGTTCGGGGCGACCCAGCCCCGAATAGAGCGTGGTCCCCAGCGAATAGTGCGCTTCGATATAACCTGGATTCAGGGCAATGGCCCGGGTAAAGGCTTGTTGGGCCTCGGGGTAGCGGCCCTGGCGGTAGAGGTCGACGCCCTGACGATAGTGGTCCTGGGCGTTCCAGTCGGTTTGGCCGGCATAGGGGGCGACTGTAGGCAGACTTGATGAATCTGCTGCGGCGATTGTCGTTGGTGGCATAGGGGGGGGATGCCGCTGGTGGCCATAGGTCCGCAGAGGGGTGTCCTGGCCTTCGCGCACGACCAGGTAACGCCGCAGGGGCAGATCGGTGAGGGTCTGCCGCTGGCCCGAGGGCCAGCGGATGTCGAGGCGCTCCACCCTGGTGGCCCCGCCCAGGCCAAAGAGCAGGCGTCCGTCGTGCTGTGAGTTATAGCCATAGCCGCGCTTGGCTTCCCTGGTTTGCCGTTGGCCGCCGGTCCACAGGTCGACCCGGGCGCCGACCCCGGCGCTGGTGCTGGCCTCTCCCTCCAGATCCAGGCCCAGCCAATTATGGCGGTTGCCGCCGTCGTTGCGCAAGAGAGCGGGGCGATCGTTGAGATTGGCCACTACCAGGTCTATATCGCCGTCGTTGTCCAAATCGCCAAAAGCGGCACCGCGACTGACCTGGGCAGTGGTCAGGGCAGGCCCCAACGAGCCGGCTTCGGCCAGGCGAAAGCGACCGCCCTGGTTCCAATAGAATAAATTGGCTTGGGCGTAGCGCAGACCGGAAGGGTGCGTTTCGAGTTGGGGATAGAGGTGGCCGTTGGCGACGAATAAGTCGAGCCAGCCGTCGTTGTCGGCGTCGAAGAAGGCGGTGCTCCAACCTAAATACGGGCGCACCGCCCCGGCCAGGCCCGCCGCGGCGGTGGCGTCCACAAAGGTGCCGCCCTGGTTCTGATACAGGGTATTGACATCGTCGGAGAAATTGGTGACGAACAGGTCCAAATCGCCGTCGCCGTCGTAGTCGCCGGCATCGACCCCCATACCGGCCTGGGCGCGTCCATCTTCGCTGTAGGCCAGGCCCGCCATGGCTCCGATTTCGGTCGGGCGCCAGGTACCGTCGTTGCGCCAGAGCAGATTGGGTTGTGAATCGTTGGCCACGTAAATATCCTGATCGCCGTCGTCGTCGTAGTCGCCCCAAACCACGCCCAGGCCTGGATGGCGATAGGCGTCCAGGCCGGCTACAGCACTCATATCGGTAAAGGTTCCGGCTCCCTCGTTGCGGTACAGGGCATCGGTTTGGGCCGTCATCCCATGGGGGCCGCAAAAAGTCTCCAGCCCCTTCCAGCCGCGGCAGGGGATGCCGTCGTTGGGCAGGGCGTTCTGGTCAAATTCCAGATAGTTGGTGATATACAGATCGAGATCGCCGTCTAAGTCCCAGTCGCCAAAGGCGGCGCTCGTGCTCCAGCCAGGGGCGTCTGCCTGGTCTCCTACCAGAGCAAAAGATGCGTTGTCTCGATTGCGGTACAGGACATTAGGGCCCCAGTAGGTGACGTAGAGGTCTACCGCCCCGTCGCCGTCGACATCGCCGGTGGCTGCCCCCATGCCCCACCCCGAGCGGATTAGTCCGGCCGCCGCCGTTACATCGGTAAAGGAGGGGGCTTGCGCGTCGCCGGAATTGCGGTAGAGGCGGTTGGTTGGCGGTGGCGAAGGGGCGTCCAGGCGCGTGCCGTTGACCAGGAAAATATCTAGGTAGGTATCGCCGTCGTAGTCGAGGAGGGCGACCCCCCCTCCCATCGATTCGAGGATATAGGCCTGCTGGTCGGTGCCCGATACATGGACAAAGTCGAGGCCGGCGGCTTGGGTGATATCGACAAATTGCAGGCCGCGTTCGGCCGGTGGAGGGGCTGCCGGCGGGGAAACCTGTTCGGACGGGGCGCTGCAGGCCGCCAAGAGGGCAAGCAGGACAAAGCCGCAGAGGCACTGGCTGTTCATCTGCGGCGATACCGAGCAAAGGTTTTCAGGGCGATGAACCTGGATTGGGTGATTTTTATCGAAGTGATTGGCATTAGTTCCATATGATACTAGTAGAAGAAGAGTCCGCGCAAGCTTTGTCGCCGGCCCCTTGCGCCATGGAGTCGATTTGCTGTTTTTGGAACGACCTGACAAACCGTTGTGCGCCCGTTGCCCCTAGCCATCATGCCGCGATTATTCGTCCAATATCCGCTCATCTTCCTCATGGCCCTTGTCTTACGCCTATTCTACTTGGCTGAAGCCCGCGACAGTCCCTATGCCGATACATTGGTGTTGGACGCTTTTGAGTACGACCAGTTGGCCGAGCAGGTCCTGGCCGGCAATTGGTTGTTGGACCAGGAGGATATCTATGTCCACGGGCCGCTCTATCCCTATGGGATGGCCCTGGGAAAATGGTTGGGAATGGGCTCGGGTGGGGTGCGGGGCTTCCAGGCGGTTTTGGGGGCTCTCTCTTGCGTTTTGATCGGTTTTATCGGTCGTTGCCTATTTTCCCCAGGGATAGGCCTGGGGGCGGCTTTGTTGGCGGCGGGTTACTGGCCGTTCGTTTTTTACGGCGGCGAAATCCTGGCCACTACGCTGGTCATTTTTATCGAATTGGCTCTGGTTGCCCTGTTGCTGTGGCGGCCGGAAATATCCTGGAAGGCCGCAGCCGCAGCCGGGGCCTTGCTGGCCCTGTTGGCCACTACCCGTAGCAATACCTTGTTGGCCCTGCCTCTGGTGGTGGGATGGATCTATTGGCGCAATCCCGGGGCCTACAAGCAGCGCCTCAACAAGTGTGGGGTCTTTATCGGTGCCTTCTTCCTGATCTTGAGTCCCTTTCTGCTGCGCAATTATATGGTCCAGGGCAGTCCTCTACCTTTTCAGGGGGGCTTCAGTTTTTATATGGGCAACAACCCCCAGGCCGATGGCACGCCCTATATCCGTCAGGGGCTGGATTTCCAGCGTTTTGAACTTATGCCCCTGCAGCAGGGGGTTTCCGGCCAGGGGGCCAAAGGGATGTTCTACGGGGCTGCCAGTTGGCGTTTTATTCGCGAGCAACCGGGGGCTTACCTGGGTTTGCTCTACGGCAAATTCAGGCTGTTCTGGAACGCGTTCGAAGTGCCGGTCAGCACTGATATACAATACTATGAGCGCACCGCTCTGACGCATCGGATCCTGGTGCTCGATTTTGGCGTTTTGGTGCCGTTGGCCCTGGTCGGTCTGGCCTATAATTGGCGGCGTTGGCGGCAGTTGAGTCTGCTCTACGGTTTTGTCCTGGTCTATCTGGCTTCGGGGCTGCTGTTTTCTGTCTGTGCCCGCTACCGACTGCCAGCCCTGCCATTCCTGCTGATTTTCGCAGCTCAGGCTATAGGGCAGCTGATCGTTTATATCAAGGGCCGTCAGGGGTGGCGGCTCGGTGCTTTTGGGTTGGGCGTGCTGGCGGCGGCGGCGCTGGTGTGGACCGGGGTCGACCGGCACCAGGTAGACCATGTGCGCTCGGCCTGGTTGTTGGGGCATGTGCATTTGCGCAACCAGCGTTACCCTCAGGCCGTGCAGGCCCTCGAAGAAGGCGCCCGCCAGTACGCCGACGATTCGGATATGTTCAACAGTCTGGGGGTGGCCCGGGAGCGCCAGGGCAATCCCCAAGGGGCCGAGGAGGCTTTCCAACGGGCGGTGGTGCTGGCCCCGGACCACGCCCGACCCTGGCTCAATATGGGCGAATTATTCGTCCGTCAGCGACGTTTGCCAGAGGCCCGCCATGCTTTGCAGGCGGCTCTGCGTCTCGATCCGCGGCCGGTGAACCAGGCCCAGGCGTTGCATCATATGGGGTACGTATTCCTCTTTGAGGAGGAGTACCAGGCGGCGCGTCTCTCTTTCTCCGAGGCTTTGTCACTGCGGCCCAAGCCGCAGACCTATTTCGGTCTGGCTAATGCCTGTGCTCATTTGGGCCTGATCGAGGAGCAACAGCAGGCCCTCGAAGAGGTCGTGCGCCGGCAGCCCAGCTTTGCCCCGGCGTTGCGCAATTTGGGGGTGCTCTATGCCCAGCAGGGTGCTTATGAAAAGGCCGAACAAACCTTATTGCGGGCCCAGCGCGCCGAGCCCGATGCGGCCATTACCTACCGCCATTTAGGGGCGCTTTACCAGCGATTGGGGCAAGCTGACAGGGCCCGGGAAGCTTTGCAGCAGGCCCAGGCTCTGCAGGGAAGGGACCAGGGCTACTGAAAGACGATGCCGCCCAGATAGTTGTGGTGCACGCCGGCCAGATAGTCGATAATGACCCAGGTGCCGGCGACGACGGCCTCGCCCAGGATGAGGCCCAAAAAGAAAGGTTTGAGCTGGTTGAAGAGGCGGATGCCGCCGTATTTGAGGATGGCGCTTTTGAGCAGCCAGGCGCAAAAGACGCTGAACCACATTTTGCCAAAGACACAGCTAATGGGAAAGCCCAGGGCGTGGAAGGGCCACCACAAAAAGCGGTATTGGGCCAGCATCAATACGCCCATAATCAGGCCGCCTACGCCCAGGTGCAGCCAGGCGTCCAGACCAATGCCCTGGGGGTCCTGGATACTCTTTTCCATGAAGCGGTAGGGGTACTGGGCGACGTTGTTAAAATAAAAACCCGACAGATTGATGGCCCCGTGCTGGTAGCCCAGATACAAGGTCAGGCCGACCGCACAGGCCAGGGTCAGGGCAATGGTGGCGACAATGCCGCCAAATAGGCGTCGATGGCGCGAGACGACGACTTCGCTGACCAATTTGAGGCCGTTGGCGCAGGCGGTCATAAACAAAATTAGTGTATCGACGCTCCAGGCGTAACTCAGGGCCATACCGGCCATCCCCTTGGTGCCCAGCAGCGAGCCGCCAATGGCCGAAACGGCGAAATCGGGGCCGTTGGTGGGAGGGAACATGGCGGCGACCCCGCCCTGGGCCGCCACCCGGGCCATGGTGAAAAAGCCGACGAAGGCGCCAAATAGCAACAGCGGCACCAAAGGCAGCGGGATGCCGGTCTGCCACAGCCAGATGGTCATGGCGGCAAAGCCGAGCAGGGTGCCCCAGACCGCCGTGCGGTAGGACATGATCTCGTCGCTGTCGTCGACCTCTGGAGCGCCGCGGAAGGCCTTGCGGCAAACGGCGGCCAAATGGCTGCGCCCCACCCACAGCGAGCCCAGCACCAAAACGACCATGCCGCCCATGGCCTGGTGGATGATGACCGAGTCGGTATAGAGGCTGTAAGCCCCCATGGTCTCGTCTTTGCCGCCCCAGGCGAACAAGCCCAAAAAACCCTGCTGCAGCAAATTGAGCCAGTGGAAAAAGGTCAGGCCGAGGGCCACGTTCTGGGGAATAAAATACGAAAACCCCAGCATTGACAAATTGAGATAGATGCGCACCGAGGCCATGCCGCGCAACAGCGGGATACCGGATTGCGACAGGCTGATGAAGGGGAAAACGCCAAAATAATTGTGCAGTGCGTTGACGCTGGCCAGGATAAAGGGCACGGCAAAGCCTAGCCACATGAGCGGCGAGCGAAACAGAGGCCGGAAAAAACCGCCGCGGCTGTCTTCGGTGATCATCGCCAAGGGCAATTGCACCATGGGGTAGGAGAGACGTTCGTGTTCGACCCACTGGCGCCGGACAATGACCATGGTACACAGCATGACGAGAAAGAAAGCCATGCCGAAGACGGCCCAGTGCAGCAGGGGACCGGCCCAGGCCGACCAGGGGACCTGGCCGGCGGCGCTGCCCTCGTAAAAGTCCCAGATAACACCCTGGCCCTGCGGGATTGGCCAGGCGGGCATATAGGGGTGTACGGTCTCGGCCCAGTTGTTTTCCGGGGTGGCGTAATAATAGGCGCCGGTGATGACGGGCAGCAATTGCGCCGGTAGGCCGCGGCTGGACAGGGTATTGGCCAATAGGATGATGAAGAAGGCGACGGCCAATTCGCCGCGTTGCAGCGGCAAACGAGGGTGGATCAGGCGCAGCAGGCTGTTGATTATCACTACCAGTACAAAAAACACGAAAATGGCCGCCGGGGTCAGGTTCCACACGGCCAGGCCCGACCCCTTGATAATCATATCGTTGTAGTTGGAGCCCAGGCCGATGGCGGCGGCCCCGAGCAGGCCGGTGCCCAGGGCTTTGAGGGTACAGCCTTTGGCGATGCTGGCTTGTGGGCTTGGTGGGCTCAAAGAGGGCTCCTTGTATGGATGGGGCTAGCTTGTGGACGGTCGTCGGGGGTGCCGGCCTCTGGCGGTATGTGATGCCCGCTTGCGGCCTTCCCTACCCCACCCGGCTGCGCCGCCTGCCCGGCCTCCAGCTGCCCCGCCCTACGCCCCCACATACCGCCGCCGGCCAACACACCCGACGACCTGCGGTAGAGCTAAGGGGAGAAAGGGGAAATTACTTCCTCCAGTGGGGCTGGCTGTCCGGCCATTGTTTCGCCTGGCCCTGCACGCTGCCGTTATTGGCTGAGGACAAAAACAGCGGGAGACCAATTAACCACCATCGTCCCAGGCGAACTCGACTCGTCCATAAAATAACCCCCGCCGGACGGTCCATCCAGCGGGGGTTATTTCTATTGCGGCTGACGGGAAGCTAACGCAACAGCAACAGCTTGCGCGTGGTCACCTGGTCGCCGGCTCGCAGGCGGTACAGGTAGGTCCCGCTGGCCAGTTCCTGGTCGTTTTGGCCGCGGCCGTCCCAGGAGATGGTATAGGCTCCGGCCGGGCGCCTGCCGTCGATCAGTTTGACCACGGGCTGGCCAGCCAAATTAAAGACCGTTAGTTCCACCCGATCCGCCTGCGGCAGGGTAAAGCGGATGCTGGTGCCGCTGTTGAACGGATTGGGGAAGTTCTGGTCCAGGGCGAAATTCCCGGGCGTATCGCCGGTACGCTCTTCCAATACGGCGGTGATGGGCGCCTCCAGGGCGCTGACCAGGCGGACATCATCCAGATAGAAGGTGCCGCTCAAATTGCCGGCAAAGCGGATGAATTGCACCGCTTCCACTTCTTCGTGGCGGTCGGTTTCGTATTGGTCGAAGGTGATCGAGAATAGGCTCATGGGGATCTCAAAGACCTGCCATTCGGGTGTTTCCAGGTCAATGCGGAAACCCGAGCGGCCGCGGATCAGGTCGACGGTGAAGTCGTTGATGGTCACCAGGAAGGTGGTGAGACCGCCTCCTGCGGCATCGCCTGGATGGAAGGCGAAGCGCAGGGTTTCGTAGCCGAAGGCGTCAAGCGGCACATCGGGGACCAGGTCGACCTCCCAGTTGACAAAGCTGCGCTCGGGCTCGACCTGGACGGCGCTGGCCTGGGTGCCTTCGAATACGGGGCCCGCATCGGTCAGTTGCGGCGGGGCGGCCCCACCGCGGGTGACAAAGCCCCAGCCGCGACCCACGGCGTCGGCAAGAATGCGCTCATCGCCGGCCGGCAGAATGGTGATATTCTTGGTGAAGTGGGCCTGGAAGGCGTCCAGGTCGGGGTCCTGGACGGCGCTGATGAGAATCTGGCGGGGGCCGTTGGGGCCATCGACTTTGATCGAGGTGTCCAGGATATAGGTATTGTCCGGTCCCAATTCCAACGGCACGGCCGATGAGCCGCCAAAATTGCTCAAATCGGCGGTTACTATCGGGGCGCCGCGGTCGAGGGCCTGGCGTTCGAGGTGCACTTCTATGGCCAGGCGCAGATCGGTACCGTTGAAGACCGAATCGGGCAGACTGTGCTCCCAGGTACCGCCGATGGCTGAAACTACGTCAATGGTTTGCAATAAGCTCATGCGGTGGGGAATACCCCCTACCTGCTGTTCGATGAGAACGGATAGGGTGCGGCTTCCCAGGGGGCCTTCCACGGCCAGGCTCTGGTCGAGTTGATAGGTGCTGTCGCCGCTGGCGCTGAGGAGCAGGTCGGAAGGACCGCCAAAGGCGCTCAAATCGGCGGTAATGGTCAATGCGCCGCCGCCTTCGGCCAGGCGCAACAAGCGTATCAAGGCGTCGGCGGTGAGGGTTGAGCCTATCGGAACGCTAGTGGGCAGATTGTGCTCCCAATCGCCGCTGACGGCGCTGTGCGAGATCTTGAGAATGGCGTTGCTGGGCCAGTCGACGCTGACGTACATATTGCCCTGGGCGTCGTTGGTAATGCCCACCGGTTTGCCCCAGATGTTTTCGCGGTCGGGCGGGCCCAGGCCGGTAATGAAGTCGGCCACCTGGGCGTTGGCGCCGTCGGGCTCGGAGAATAAGGCGATGACTTTAAAGCCAGGCACCACGGATAGGTTGCCTTCTATCTGGCCGCCGTGCAGGGCGACAAAGGGCGTATTATGGTAGCGCGGCGGGAATAACTCGCCCTGGTAGAAGTGTATACCCAGAGGCGCCTGGTGCGCCTCGACCAGGGCGGTGGGGGCGGTCTGTTTGGCGGCCAGGGCCTCTTCTTCTGCAGTGAGGGGCAGAATGCCCACTTCCTCGTACAGATCGATGGTGAAGTCCACCGGCACCTGGTAACCATAGACGAAGGGATAGCCCTGGAAATCGCCGTCGCGGATAACGTCGATCCATTCGGGCGGCAGGTGCGGTCCTTCGCGGTCGTGGCCGTTGTGGACGCCCCACGGCTCGTTGGTCAGGGGCGAGATGCGCAGGCCGACAACATTGCGCATACCGTCGGCGTAAATGCGGCGGCCTGTGCCGTCGGCGTTGAATTCGAGCAGCGCGTTCCACTCGGGGTTGGGCTCCAGCCGGTCGAGAGAGGCGGCGCGGAAGGGTTCGTCCGGGGTGCACAGGTCGCAGGGGGCGCCGATGGCGACGTAGAACTTTTCGTTAATATGGTCAAAGGCGATGGCTCGCGAAGTATGCCAGGCGCCTGAGGCCCAGGGCAGATCGTCGATGAAGATTTCCTCGTCCTCGTAGACCAGGTCGCCGTCTTTGTCGCGGTAGTGGATAATCTTGTCAGTCTCAGCCGCGTACAGATCCCCTTTGTAAAAGGCCAGGTCGTTGGTCCAGGTCAGACCCGATGCCGAGACAATGACCTCGTCGGCGACGCCGTCGCCGTCTCGGTCGGGCAAAGCGACAATGCGGTTGGAGTGCGCTACATGCATTACGCCGTTGTCGTCAAAGGCCAGCATCCGGGGGCGGCTCGAACCACCGGGGACGGCAAAGACGCTGGCCGAGAAGCCCGAGGGCAGGTTCAAGGTCAGGGGCGGCAGACTGAATTGGTCGTCAATTTCGACGTCCACTGGCTGTAGGTTCAAATTGACGGTGGGGGCCAACTGGTAGGTCCCCGGTTCATAGCTGTCCTGGGCGATTGCGGAGGGCCCGGAAAGGAGCAGGGACAGGGCCACGGGTGCGAGTAAAAAGCGCAATGTTCTCAGCATGGGGGGATCCTCACAGAGATTGGGCTGGAAAGGAAGAAGTACGGGATGGGAAAAGGCGCGTGTTTTCGGGTGTTTCGGATGTTATAGTACTATGTAATAAATGGGGGTATAAAACAAGCCGGAGCGGGCAGTTATTTCTGCGGCCAGCTACCAGCTCATTACTACATTGCCGCTGGAGCCGGTGAGAAAATCGATAAAGTACCACAACCCGGCGGTGCCGAATTGGCCCAGGATCAGACCCAAAAAGAAAGGGCGGGTGCGTAGATACAACCGCGGGCCTCCGTATTTGAGGACGATACTTTTGATCGCCCAGGCCAAAAAGACGCTGAAGAACATGGTGCCAAAGGCGGCGCTGATGGGAAAGCCTAAGGGGTGGAAAGGCCACCACAAAAAGCGCTGTCGGGCCAGCATCAACAGACCCATCACCCCGGCGCCAATGCCGGTATAGCCCCAATTGGCCCAATGCGGCCCTTCCGGGGCGGCAATACGCTCGGCGGCGTTATTAAAGGGGTAGCTATTGGCCCAGGTAAAAAAGAAGCGGTCGCTGTTGATGCCGCCGTAGCGGTAGGCCAGATCGATAATGGCCCAGATCGAGGCGCCCAAGGTGACAACAATGGCTAACAGTATGGCCCAAAAGACCAGCCGTCGGCCCTTGTGGATGGTCTCCTCGACCAGCTTCAAGCCATTGGCGCAGGAGGCCATGACAAAAGTGAGGATATCCGAGGCCCAGACATAGGTAAAAGCCAGGGCGACAATGCCAGTGGGGCCCAAGGCGCGGGTGCCAAAGCCGGCGGCGACGAAGTCGGAGGCAACCATGGGGGCAAAGATAAAGGCCAGGCCGCCTTCGGCCACCACCCGGGTGATGCCGATAAACAGGATAAGGGCCAGCAGCAGATAAATGGGGGTTATCCAGGCGGGCAAGCCCGATTTCCACAGCCAGACCCCCATGAACAGCAGACTGGCGGCCAACAGGCTAACGGCGGCGCGGTAGGAGAGAATTTCGTCCGAATCGTCGACATCGGGCCGTCGGCCCAGGGCTTTGCCGAAGACCTCTTTGAGATGGCCCCGGGCAGTCCACAGGCCGAACAGTACCAGCACCAATAGGGCGCCAAAGCCCTGATGCACGATAATTGAACCAGTATAGCGGCTATAGGCGCCCAGGATGGGGTCTATTTCCTGAAAGCCTAAGACATTGAAGATGCCTTGTTGCGCTGTATTGAGGAGGTGAAAAAACCACAGGCCAAAGGCGATATCGCGATTGATGAAATAGGAAAAGCCCAGCATTTGATAGCTGAAGCTTATTTTCAGACTAATGGTATCGCGGAAAAGCGGAATGGAAAAACCCGACCAGCTGGCGATGCTGGTGCCGGGGATGAAGGGGAAATAGTGGTTGAGCCCGTTGAGGCTTTGGGTTATGGCCGGCAGCGAGAAGCCGGTCCACATTAGCGGGCTGCGGAAAAAGGGCTTGATAAGGGAAAGGCCGTCGCCGTCGCGGATCATGGCCAACGGCACTTGCACCAGAGGGTAGACCAGGCGCTCGCGCTCGATCCACTGGCGCCGAACAATGATCATAATGCAGATCATTGCCGTATGTAGGGCCAAGGCAAAAGGAATCCAGAAGGCCAGCGGTCTCATCCACAGACCCCAGGGAATCCCCGTCCCCTGGGGCGCGCCTTCGTAGAAATGCTGGATTTGCTGGAAGTCGTGGTGCGGAATAATCCAGTCGGGGACGTAGGGCAGGAGCAATTCGCGCCAGTTGTTTTCCGGTGTGGCGTAATAGATGAGGCTGGTGATATCGGGCAAGAGAAATGAAGTAAAGCCCCAGGTGGGGATCGCCGTGGCGACAATCCACATAATATAGACCAGGGCCAGTTCGGCCCGGTTGAGCATCAGCGGTCGATAGAGCAGGCCCAGGGCCGTATTGCCAAAAAGGATAAAAAAGAAAAAGAGGATAATAGCCGCCGGGGTATTGAAATAGGCGGCGATATAGGAGCCGTGCAGCACCATTTTGCAATAGGGTACGCCGGCGCCAATAAGACCGGCGCCCAGGGCGCCGACCAAGAGGGCGCCGGGGCGCAGCGGCGGAGAGTTGGGCGGCGGTGTGTTCAAGGTCGGGCTCCTGTTGGGGGTGGTCTAATATAGCGCGCCGGTACAGTGAAACAAAACGACTGGAGGGAGGAAAATTTGCTCAGCTGAATCGTTGCACGAACGTCAATTATGCTTATTATCTTAAAACGGCCGGCCCCAGAGCAGCGGAAAGTGGGCTGAGCGACCAGAGTTGGGAGCGGATGGGTGCCTGGTGGCCCCCGCGGACTTCAAATCCGTAGTGGCGTTGCGAGAGTAACGCTGGGTGGGTTCAATTCCCACACGTTCCCGCCATACCTATAAAGCATTGCCAGATCTGGAAAAGGGCGACTTGCCGGGGCCATGAATCACACAGATGAAGGTTAAGGCCATGATTATCCTGGCGGGCGACCTTGTCATCCACAGATTCAACACGGGAACTCCAGGAGTGGTCGCAATGCGCACCCATTGCCGCTCCTTTTGCGGGGCGCTCAATAGCACCTTCCAAAAAAAATATGAAATTAGCAATCCTCGGGGACGCCCATCTCATTGCCGACGGCGATCCCTATCGGCATTTGCACCAGCGGCGGGCGTTTTTCAAAAACGCCTGGCCTTCTTTCCAGCGCCTGCTGGGCAAAGTCAACGACGAAGCCCCTGATCTGGTCGTTTTCCTCGGCGATCTGGTCGATTGGTTTAGCCCCGCCAATATCGCGTTTGGTCTGGATCAGCTCTCTGCCCTGCGGTGCGAGTGGCGTATGACACCGGGCAACCACGATCTGGCCGCTCCCAGCCAAGGACCCCAGCAGCGGGATTATCAAACGACGGCAACCCGCGACCATCTGGCTTATTGGGCCAATCAGGGCGTGGACCTGAGCAACCGTTCATTGGATATAAACGGTACTACGGCTATTCTGTTGGATTCTTCCCTCAGCAACTTGGCCGATGGGACTGAGACCTGGTTGGGGCGTGCCCTCAAAGGGGTGACTGCTCCTTTTATATTTACCCACGTCCCTATCGATACCCCCGCTGCGCGCGATTATATTCTGTCGGTCGATCCGCGGCGCTCCATGGCCAAGTACGTGCTGAGCAGCGTGCCGCATTTCTACAGTCGCTATATAGAAGACCGCTCCGCGCAGGTATTCTCGGCCCATCTGCACTTCCCCGGCGATTTGCTTATTGGTCGCAGTCGCTTCCATTTGCGCACCATGAGCATCACTATGGACGATCCGAACCGCGCCCAGTCGACGGTGGCCACGGCGGCTATCGTCGAAGCAAAAAAAACACCTTCTCGTTGCGCGAGATGGTGGTGGATTGATAGATATAGGCAATGTCGGCTGCTGCCCTGGGACAGGAAGGCCTATCCTCTAGCCTACCGTCATCTGCAAATTTCAACCTGCATTTGATCGTTTGCTGAGAAAATCTTGTATTGCTTTCAGGGTATACGGCTCAATCGGGAGCTTCGTATAGTCTGCTAAAGAAATCCAACGATAATCTTGTCCTTCATCGTTTAAGATCACTTGGGTTTGATCTGTCCTACAGGAAAAATCAAAAAAGATGAAATGCCGCTTTTTCCAATAGACGGAATCAAAGATAAATTCTTGATACGAAATAAACTGGATATCGTATATAGATAGCCCTGTTTCTTCCCGAATTTCTCGCTTGAGGGCTACTTCCATCGTTTCACCTAGCTCAATATGCCCACCTGGTATTACATATTGGCCGTTGAATTTATGCGATTTAACCAGTAGGATTCGGTCCTCTGCATCTAAAATAAGAGCGCCCACCGTGGGTTCGGGAAATAGTTGATCTGGCAAGAGACCCTCCTCGTGATTCTCGATTTCAAGTTGGAGATTTCAGATCTTAAAAGCGTTCAATGGCCTAGACCTTCAATCTCTTTTTGGTCTTGAATGGCTATTCTATAAGGTATGCAGCGCCTCGTCGCCGCGTGGTGACATGGCTCCCAGATACAGCCGCAAGTTAGCAGAGGCTACTCTACGACGATATCCGGTTTTGCGGGTTGGCCTATGGTTGACAGGAATCTTTCAGTGTATAAGAGGTGGCCTACTGCAACTGCGGCCCCGGCGTGCGGTTCCAATTGAGCGGCTCGGCGGTCCCTTTATAATCGGGGATCAGGGCGCCGATTCGCTCCTGGGCAACAGCCGGCCAGGAACCAACGCCGCTGTTGGGATCGGTCTTGCGGGTCAGGTAGGCCTGCATGGGTTCGGGCAGTTGGTAAAAGAGGGGGTGGTACCACAGGGTGATCACGGTGCGACGCTGGTCGGTCTTATTGGCGCGGGCGGAGTGGAGCAGTCGGCTGTCGCCCAGTACCAGGTCACCGGCCTTGACGCAGACGTCGATCTCGTCCGGATGATCGGCGAAGACCGGATGCGAGGGGTCGTTGGCGCGGCGGACGGCCTCGGTATGGGCCTCGGGCACGGCCTCGTGCATAGGGTGGCGCCGCAAGTGGCTGCCCGGGATGAGCCGCAAGCAGCCGTTGGCGGGACGGGTGTCCACCAGGTAATACATCAGGAAAACTTGCTGCGGCACCGCCGTATAGCTGTGCGGGTGGTCCCAGCCCCACCAATCTTGGTGCCAGAACAGGGGCGGGCTGTGCGGCGGTTTGCTAATGACGAATCCGGTGGAAAAGGCCGGGCGCTGGTAGTCCATTGAGCGCAGGGCTTCCAGGGCGGGCTGCCAACCCACCAATTCGGCGAAAAAGGGGTCGTCGTAGATACAGATCAGGCTGCCGGTCGATTTTTGTTGCTCAAAATGGGCCGCTTCCTGGGCGTCTAACAGCTGGTTGGAGGCCTGAGTCACCCGGGCGAGCATCGCCGCATCCAGGATCGATTCGAAGACGCAGAAGCCCTCTTGCAGCAGCTGGGCCCGTTTTTTCTCCCCTTCTACTGTTTTCATCGTTTAGTCCTCCAGAGCGGCCCTGTCCTGGGCCACCATGCGGGCCCAAGAGGCTTCCTCGCGCGCCATGAAATCGCTGTCCTGGCCGAAAAAGCGCCGCATTCTGCGGTCGTTGCGGGCTTTTGCCTGGGCCAGCAGTTGGTCGACGGCGGGCAAGTCAAAGGTATCCCGGTGCGGCAGGCCTATGCGGCAGATGTAGGCGCTGAGGAAATAGCGGATTTGGCCGGTAATATTCCACGTCCCTGAATGCAGCAATTCGTGGTGGGTAAAAACCATATCACCGGCCTGCAGGTCCAGCAGTGATTCGCGGGGGTGGGGTTTGCGGGCGTCTTTCGGCTCGATGAAGATATATTCGCGGTGCGAGCCTTTAATGACCCGCAGGGGGCCGCTATCCTCGTCCATATCCTGCAGGTAAGTCAGGCAGTTGCAGGCCAGCGGCGGTGTATAGGGGCGCGGCGATTGTTCGGGCATGGTCGCGGCGGTCTTCCAGGTCTCGGTATTGTGGAAGGCGTCGCGGTGCCAGCCGTCGACGGAGTCCTTCAGGTCGTGGTCCCGAGAGGGGAAGGCCGAGACTTCGAAACTGTCGAGTTGGACGTAGGGCCCCATGACTTTTTCGGCGAAGTCGAGCATCAGGGGCATTTGCACGTGCTGTTGGGCCAGGGGCGCCAGTTTTTCGTGGGCCAACAGCGGGACGATTCTGCTGCGCGGGGCATCGGGTTTTTGCGGCAACAGGCGGGCAAATTCCGGATCCATCAGATCGCGCCAGGCTTTGACCTTTGTCGCCGACAAATAGCCGCGGAAAACGGTGAAACCATCGCGTTTGTATTGGCGCAGGTGCTGGTCGAGAGTCATGCGGACTACATATCGTCCAAGGATCTCTCAAAAGCGCTCAGGTCGGTCTGGCGCGAAGGATGGCGGAGCTTGTGGAAAGCGCGCTCCTTGAGCTGGCGGATCCGCTCGCGGGTCAGACTCATCAGACCGCCAATCTGCTCCAGGGTCAAGGGCTCGTCCCCATCGAGGCCAAAATAGAGGCGGACGATTCGTTGCTCGCGGTCGTCGAGGCTATCGAGAATTCGGTCCAATTGATTCTGGCTGGCCTGGCGCAAGATATCCGCGTCGGGGGCGTCCTGGCTCTCATCGACGAGCGTCTGCATTAAACTGCGTTCATCGTCGTCGCTCCACTCCTGATCCAACGAATATACTTTGCGTCCGCTCAATACGGTATCGTGGACTTCCTTGGCCGATACATCCAGGGCCGCGGCGATTTCTTCGACTCCAGAGTCCTGGGAGCCGGTATCGGCCAGACGTTGTGAAATTTGGCTGATTTTGCGCAACAACTGGACCTTGTTGAGCGGTAGATGAACGGTGCGGACATCCTCGTTGAGAGCCTGAAAAATCGCTTGTCTGATCCACCAGACCGCATAGGAGATAAACTTGAAGCCGCGGGAAGGATCGAAGCGGCTGGCCGCCGTCATCAGCCCCATATTGCCGGCGCTGATCAATTCCCCCATGGTCAAGCCGCGGTGTTGGTATTTTTGCGCGACGCTAATGACGAACAGTAGATTGGCCTGGACCAGCTCGTCGCGGGCGCTGTCGTCGCCGGCACTAATGCGGTTACCCAGCGATTTTTCTGCTTCCCGGTCCAACGGTTTACTAGAAGAGACTTCGTTTAAGTAGACTTGCAGGCTTTTACTCTCGTTATCCCAAGTATTATAGCTCATCGAGTCTCTTCCTCTGCTCTGTAGGGAACGGATGAATGCTAAGACACAAAGCGGACGGTGCCCACTTGCGCACCGCCCGCTTTAGATGCTGCTGCGTCTGGCTATCGACTACAGGGCGACTACGCCTTCAGCGGCGGGTCCTTTTTGGCCTTGGACGACTTCAAATTCAACCTGCTGCCCCTCGGCCAAGGTTTTGAACCCTTCGGCGCGAATAGCGGAGTGGTGGACGAAGACGTCGGGACCAGAGGCCTGTTCGATAAAACCAAAGCCTTTGGCGTCGTTGAACCATTTGACAGTGCCCGTTTGACGCTGTGACATGATGGGGTACCTCTACTGCTTGGAGTGATGCTGGAGCAAGGCGTTCCAAATGGAGAGCGAGGGAATCTGTAGGTCAGGCTGGCAGGAAACTACACGGTAGGATCTAATGCAGAAGACCACAAGAGTAGGAACTACGAAAACCTAAAATAGAGAAACCTGCGCGGCTTAGAACGATTGCCAACAAGTAGGTTAGGCACAAGTTTGTGCATCTAACACGATCTTAGGAAGATAGTTCATTGGGGCGCAAGTGCAAGAGGAATCGGAAAAAATGCCCATAGCGTTGTCTGTCAAAGTTAAGAGGCGTCTGGTCGCGCTTTGGCTGGGGCGGCTTCCAGACGGATCTAAATCCGGGGTCTGCGACCCTTCAGACACACGGTCCGCCTTTCAGCCGCCCCAGCCAAAGCGCTGGGTAAATGATGTCTCATTAAATAGACAAATAAACGTTTATCAATATTTATTCGTCTAGCGCCCAATAGGTCTTATTTTATAGGGCGTCTGGCAATGCGTAGGTTGTTGTCCTTTTACCTGGAGTCGTTTCGTGAAGGCTAGCCCAATCTTCCCAGTGAGACTAGATAAGCTGGTGCTGCAAAGGCGGCGCAAAAGTCCCGTTCTGGTCTGGGCGCTATGGTTGGCCATGCTGGTGGGCTGCAGCGACAATGGGGCGGAAAAAGTGGTTCATACCGGCGGCGGTGAAAAGCGGTCCAAGGCGGCGCTATTCGTCGAACTGGGCCTCCAAGCGGGGCTGGTAAAATCGCATACCGGCGGCGGTCCGGATAAGGACTATATTGTCGAGGCCAAGGGCGGTGGCAGCGCCTTGCTCGATTACGACGGCGACGGGCGCCTGGATATCTACTGGGTCAACGGGGCCTTGCTCGAAACTCCGGCAGAGGGGGCCGGCAATGTGCTGTACCGCAATGTCGGTGGCCAATTCGCCGATAGCACCGCAGCGGCGGGGGTGGCTGGGGCCGGCTGGGGCATGGGGGCCAGCAGCGCCGATTACGACAACGACGGCGACGCCGACCTGTATGTGACCGCCCTGCAGGAGAATCTGCTCTATCGCAACGACGGCGGCGTTTTTACCGAGGTCGCGGCCCAGGCCGGGGTGCCGGCGCCGCGCTGGAGTACCGGGACGGCCTGGGGCGACGTCGATCTGGATGGCGATCTCGATCTGTACGTAGCCCACTATATCGATTTCAAGGGCGATCAGGTGCGTCCTTTGGGGACGCAATGGAAAGGGGCCCCCGCCTTTATCGGCCCGCTGGGGTTGGCCGCTGCCGCCGATATATTCTACCGCAACGAGGGCGACGGCACTTTTAGCGACGCGACGGCAGCGGCGGGCTTGGCCAACGTCCTGCCGGGTTACGGCCTGGGGGTGCTCTGCGTCGATACCGATCTCGACGGCGATAGTGACCTGTATGTGGCCAACGATTCTTCGCCCAATTTCCTTTTTCGCAACGGCGGCGGCCGCTTTGTCGAAGGGGCCCTGGGAGCGGGGGTGGCGGTGGGCGAAATGGGCAACGACCAGGCCGGCATGGGGGTGGCTTGGGGTGATTTTGACGGCGATGCCCAAGCCGATCTGCTGGTAACCAATTTCGAGGACGATTATAATACGCTGTACCGCAACAAGGGCGACGGCACCTTTGTCGACGTTTCGTTTGCCGTGGGCCTGGGGCGCTCGGTATTGCCCTGGGTGGGTTTTGGCGCCGCTTTCCTCGATTTTGACAACGACGCCGATCTCGATTTAATGGTCGCCAACGGGCACGTCTACCCCCAGGTAGACGCCGCCGGGACCGGCAGCAGCTATGCCCAGGCCAATATGCTTTTTGCCAATCAAGGAGGCCGTTTCACCCTGGCTTTGCCCGCCGGTGGCGACAGTCTGGGGGCCGCCAGGGTCAGCCGCGGGGCGGTGGTGGGCGATTTTGACGACGACGGCGGTCTGGATATTTTCGTCGCCCAGTTGAACGAGCCGCCCGTACTGTTGAAAAATACGGTGCCCAGTCGGGGCCACTGGTTGGGCCTGAGGTTGCGGGGAACGGTGGCCAACCGCGACGCGGTCGGGGCGCGGGTCGAATTGGCCGCCGGCGGCATCAGGCAGGTGCGCCACGTTGTCGCCGGCAGTAGCTTCTTGTCCAGCGAAGACCGCCGTCTGCACTTTGGTCTGGGGCCAACGGCTAAAGTCGATTCGCTCGTGGTGCACTGGCCCGGCGGCGGCCGGCAGGTCCTGGTTGGATTGGCGGTGGATCGCTACTGGCGGCTTGAGGAAGGGGCGCGTCCCAGTCCGGTATCACCTTGATTTTTTGCGGAGTAGGCACGTGAACAGCAAATATATACTGTACTATTTATTGCTTTGCGGGGCGGTATTGGCCGTCCCCGTCCAGGGGCAGGTCCAGCTCAGTGCCCTGAGCTCGGTTCGCTGGGGCAATGCTCCCGATCAGAGGCCCGACGGCCTGCGAACCATCTACAATCAACTGAACTTGGACTACACGAAAGGCGGTTTTCGCCTAGGCGGTCGCACCCAGTTCTTCGATGCCAGCGAGCCAGGGCGAGACTACGGCGAAGTGGCCCAGCGTTTCGCCCAGTACCGAAGAGGCCGTTTCGAGGTCACTGCTGGGCATTTCTACGGCCTGGTCGGGGCGGGGTTGCTCATGCACGCCTTTGAACTGCCCGGTGTCATTGTCGAGGAATTTGATCGCCGCTACCAAATTACTCGGGATCTGGATGGGGTGCATTTGAGTTACGGCTGGTCTAAAGTCGATATCGCTTTGTTACGCGGCATTCCAGTGGACAGTGCCTTGCCCCCCGGACTGGAAGGATTTGATCGAAGACGGGGCAGAATCCAAGGCGGTGCAGTCAATATTAAGCCCTGGCGCTTTTGGGAAACCGGTTTCGGGGTTGTAGAAGTGGACGATGGATTTGAGCGGCAATGGGGGGCGACACTTCACGGCCGTTTGCGATTGAGCCGTCTATTGCGCCACTGGGGTTTAGAGGGCACATACGCCGATGTATACGGCGAATACGCTCAGCGCGATGTCGAATTCGATCGCTGGTTTTCGTTAGATCGGGATTTTCCCCGCGCCCTTTACGGAGCCGCCAATATTGCCGGTGGAAATTGGGGGTTGAGTCTGGAATACAAGGATTATCAGGATTTTCTCACCGCCGATATCAATGACCCCCCCACTCTTATCCGCGAGCACGACGCCTTCCTGCTCAACCGTATCACTCATGCTCTGTTGGCCAGTGATGAGACCGGTTGGCAGGGCGAGTTGACCTATGCTTTTGATGGTGGACAGGCGTTTACGGTCAATTATACTCGGGCCGCCAGGCGACAGAGGAGCAGGGTTGGGGACGATTTGAACTTGTGGGAATTATACGTCCAGGCAGAAGCGCCATTGGGGACAGGGCTTGATGCCCAGGTTTTCGTCGGCCTAGGGAAAAACGAAATTTTCCCCGAAGTCGAAGGGCGCAAAACCACTTTGGGGACAGTGTGGAATTGGCTGGCCACCGATACATACGCGCTCAGCGTCGATATCCAGTATCAAAGCGTCGACCGCAAGGGAGCCCCTTTTAAGGAAGTCTATGCCAATATAGAACTCCATCAGGGGACGGACTGGGCGTGGGGCGTGCTACTCTACCGTTCAACCGATGAGCTAGCGTCTAGGAAGGAGTACGATGGGCCTATTTACTGGTGGGGGGCCAATATAAACTGGCAAGCGGGAGACCGCCATAATTTCAACCTCTTCGGCGGCAAGCGGCGCGAAGGGCTGGCCTGCACGGCGGGCACTTGCTACCGGGTGCTGGGCTTTGAAGGCGTCGAATTGCTGCTGATCAATCAGTTGTTCTGAGTATCCTCTGCGGCCGGCTCCAGCAGCGACATATCAAAATCATTTAACTGTAAATCGAGATCGCGCCAGTAGTATTGCAGCGATTGGTCGGTCCAACCGGCGTAGGTTTCCTCCCAGGTCATAAGGCCGACGTGGGGTTCCAGTGATTTGGGTTCTACCGGCATCGACAGGGGCTGGTAGCGGTAGTCACAGGACAGGCGGATGCGGTCGGCGCTCTGGTTGGGCAGGGCCCGATGTACCGTCTGGCTGTGGAAGATGACCGCGTCGCCGGTCTGGTAATCGCCCTCCTGCCAATTCTGTTCCAGTCCGTCCAGCACGACGGTGCGGCCCCCGGCCCCGTCGGCCGGGCGCACCGGCAGCAAATCCTGGTGGGTGCCGGGCAATAGGCTGAGGCCGCCCAGGGCCTTGGGGCAATCGCCCAGGGGAATCCAGCAGGTATAGGTGGCCCGGGCGCCCTGAACATAGATATAGTCCTGGTGCGGCGGCGTCGGAAAAGTATCCTTGTGGGGCGCCATAAGGCGGGCGATATTGCGCGGATGGACCAAGACCGTCTCGCCGAAGAGCTGCTCGAACAAGGTCAGGATAGCCGAGTGATGGGCGAGCTGGTGGAACGCCTGCAACTGGTAGACAGCCTGGTAGGCCTCCCGGTCGGCGCCGTTGCTGGCGTAACTTTCCACCTGATTTATCACCGGATCGACGATTCCGTCCAAAAGTGCCGTGCGCTCCTGCAACCAACCGCGGTCGTGGTATATCTGCAGCACTTGGCGGCGTAAGTCGAGGATGTCGTCGGGGGGAATCAAACCGCGGAAATAGGCGCAGCCTTCGGTGTCCATATGGCGGCGCAGGGCCTGGGCGTCTTTGAGCAGCGGGGTGACGTCTTGCAGGGGCTGGGACGATTCCATGGGACCTCGTTGGTGCAGCCAGCAGTAAAGTGTGGTTGGCGGCGGGGATTATGGTCGGAGGATGTGCGGGCAGGGCTGTGGTGCCCGGGCGCCGCGCTTTTGACTGGCTGGGAAGCTAACGAAAATCGGCCGGAATTTCAAGCCGACAACCGCCTAATCGGCATTGACTCAGGAGCCCAGGGCGAAGGCGGGCAATTGGTGCCAATCGTCAAATTCAAAATGGGCCTGTCCGCCACTGCTGCTGTCGGTGGAGCGGAGGAGAGCCGCTTGCCAATCGGCTCGGCGCGCCCCTTCGATATCGGCGGCGACGTTATTGCCCACATATAATAGATTAGCGTTGGTCAGCCCGGCCCGTTCGGCGGCCAGGTGGAAAATGGCCGGATCGGGTTTGGCTACGCCCTCGTCGCCCGAATAGATCCGCGTGCGGAAAAATGACAGCAACCCCACACCTTTGAAATTGCGGTCCATGACCCAGCCGGGGACGTGGGTATTGGCGATAAGGCCCAAATAGAGGCCGGCAGCCTGCAATTGGACCAGCACCGGATCGATGTGGGGGAATAGCCAAGAGCGGTAGCGCGGTCCGGAAAAAGCGCCGGTGAGATAGAGGATTTCTTCGGGGCCGGTTGGCAGCTCCAGAGTCTGACACAGGGCTTCGACCAGTTTTTCCTCGTTGTAGCCATCGCCCCAACGATCTCTGGTGGGGCCTTTCAGGGCGGCCAATTGGCGTGCCACGTCCTCTTCTCTGGCCATATAACCTAGGGCGTTCAACGCCGCGGCGGTGCGGGCCGGGGCGGCGCTGTTGACTTGGGCCGGTGTCGGCTCGGCGATGGGGCCCAAGGAGGCGTTATTGTAGATAGTATCGCCCGAATCAAAGAAAATTCCGTCGAACTTCATCGTTGTTCCTTTGTCCGGCCCGCTTGCGGGGGAGGCCAAACCGGCCGGGTGGGTTGGAGAGTAGGGGGCGCTCGGGAGGCTGGTTATAGATCTAATTGGACCAGCACCGGCGGGTGGTCGCTCAGCAGTGTGGGGCCAACCCCCCAGGTATAGTCGCCGGCTTTGAGCTGGCGGTAGTCCAGCAGAGCGGGCCGGTATTTTTTCTGCAACCAAATATAATCGACGCGTTTGTCCTGCGCAGGAGCCGTCGCGCCCGGATCCCAATAGCCCCGGTCTTCCATACATTGGTGGACAATGCTGTGGGGGGCGGCGTTGAAGTCTCCCATGATGATATCGGCTTGGGGTACGGCTGCGGTCAAAGCAGCCAGTTCGGCTAGGCGGATAGATTCGCCCTGGCGGTCGGGGGCGTAGCGGTTGGAGGATAAGTGGACGTTGACCAAGGTGAGGTCGGTGCCGGAGAAGTGGCCGTGGACTTCGACACAGAAACGCTCGAAGACGCGCTGTGGGCTTACCGGACGATTGGTTAGATCGCGGCAGCCTCCCACCTTGCCGCGCCAGAGGAAGCCGCCGCCGTAGGATGGGCGCAGACCACCTTTGACGTATTGACCTTCCATATTTAGCGCTGTTTGCAATTGCACCAGGGACTCGGGGGCGGGAATTTCCTGCAAAGCGAGGAGGTCGACCCCCAGATTTTTGTACAAAGCGGCCAGAGCCGGCAAAATGGCCGGGTGGGGCTGTTGGCGCTCGATGCCCCACAGACTGGGAGCTCCCTGGAACCAGTAGACGTTGTGGCTGAGCAGAGTGAGGGAGGGCATTGCTGTCAGCCTAAGGGGAGAGAGGCGTGTAGTAGTTGCTGCGGGTAAAGCGGGAGCAAGGGGGCCATAGGGCCAATTCCTCCTTATCCTCAATAAGGTCGGGGTCAGCTGTCCGTGATCACAAGGTAATAGGCCGGGCTAGAGGCGGGCAAGCGCGCTTGACGTTTTTCCGGTCAGCGGCATAGATTCGGGGGACGCGACCTTCCTGCTAACCGTCCCCATTACGGAGCCCCAGTTATGCACTTGGACCGGATCGACCGTCCCATTCCCACCGAGCACGGCGTGGTCAGTGCTTTTCCCGGTGATTTCTACGGCTATTTTGGCTGGCCCACCCTGGCCCGCATGGACGACGGAATGTTGATAGCGGCGGCCTCGGGCCTGCGCAATGCTCACGTCTGCCCCTTTGGCCGCAATGTGGTCTGTTTCAGCCACGACGAGGGTCGCACCTGGACGGCGCCCCGGGTGGTCAACGACTCGCCGTTGGACGACCGCGATACCGGGGCCCTATCACTGGGGGGCGGGAAGCTGTTATTGTCGTGGTTTACCACCGATAATCGTCGCCAGCTCGATGGGCTCGACGATGCGGTGGCGCGCAGTTGGGCCCCAGGCGTGGCCGGGGTTACCGACGCTGTGGCCGCCGCCTGGGTGGGGGCTTGGACCTGCAGCAGCGACGACGCCGGCCAGACTTGGAATAAACCCGTCAAAGCGCCACTGACTACGCCGCATGGGCCCATCCGTCTGAGCAGCGGTGACTTGCTCTTTTTTGGCAAGGAATTCCTTGTCGATATGGAGGGATTCAGAGGTGGGCAGGGCGCTATCGGGGCGGCCAAAAGCCCCGATGGCGGCACGACCTGGGAGCGTCTGGGCAAGGTGCCGCTGTATCCGGGCAGTCCGGAGGGCGCCTACCACGAGCCCCATGTCGCCGAATTGCCCGGAGGGCGTCTCCTCGGATTGATCCGATTATCCGGCGCCCAGGAAGAGCTGGGTCGTCTTGGCCTGACCAATTTCTCCCTCTTGCAGACGGTCTCCGACGACGGCGGTCATACCTGGACCCCGGCTGAGCCGCTGGGTTTCCACGGCTCGCCGCCGCATTTGCTGGTGCATTCCTCGGGCGCTCTGGTCTGCGTCTACGGCTCTCGCCTGAAACCCTACGGCCAGCGCCTAATGGTCAGCCAAGACGGTGGCGACAGTTGGACTTACGATTATATTCTGCGCGCCGACGGACCCGATTCGGATCTGGGCTATCCTTCGACGGTGGAATTGGGCGACGGCAGTCTGCTCAGTCTGTATTATCAAAAACCCGACTCCGTACGGGACAAATGTGCATTGTTGTGGACACGGTGGGCCTTACCTGCCTGAGCCACTGGATTATTCACTAGGAGGTTGATACAGCATGAATAAGAGATGGCTTATATTATCGGCCGGCTTGGCTCTGGCCAGTTGCGCCGCGGTTTGGGCCCACGATCCAAATCCCCTGGTATCGTCCTATATCGACAAGGCCCCGGCCATAGACGGCGATCTGACCGATTGGGACCAGATCCCCTTCCACGAAGTGACCCCGGAAAACGGCGTCTTCGACAGTGAATCGGCGGTGGCCGACAACGCCGCCGATCAGAGCTTTACTTTTGCTGTGGCCAACGATGGCCAGTACTTGTACGTGGCGGTGATGATTCGGGACGATACCCTGATTCTCGACACCAACCCCGATCCAGCAGAGAAATTCGCCCGCGCCTGGATGGACGACGCGGTGGAGATTTTTCTCGACGGCGACCACAGCCACAGCCCCGACGCCCGCGACGCGGCCGGCCAGGAGTACAAGACCGGCGGCGAATTCTCCATTGTCGCCAATGGTGCCGTCACCAGTAAAATGAGCGGCGTGCCGGGCAAGGGCGGCGATCCGGCCTATTGGATTTCGGCCGGCAGCTACGGGCCGCCGCCCGGGGCCGCGTATCAGGCGCCCTGGGATACGACGGGGGTGGGTTTTGCCGTGGAAGCGCGTTTCAATCTGGCTATTCTGGGGGCCAATGTCTCACCGGGCAGCACTATCGGCATGACCGTCAGTGCCCACGACGACGACGACGGCGAGGGCCGCGATACGGCCTTGTACTGGAAAGGCCTATCGCCCCATTGCTGGAAGAATGAGGCGGGTTGGGGCGATGTGGTACTGTCGGGGCCGCCGACGGAATAAGCCTTTTTGTTTGATTTATCCTACAGGAGATTGGCATGAGTTTGTTGGAATACACGCCGTTGACCGAGCGCGAGAAAGTCTTGTTCGATCTCAAGGGCTTTCTCTTGTTTCCGGCGGTGCTATCCGCCGACGAGATTGCCCCCATCAAAGAGCAGTGCGAGGCGTTGCGCAGCGAGCCCGAATCGCTGCCGTCGGCGGCGCGCAAATTGCCGGGCGGGGCCGCCGAGGTGCTCATTGACCATCCGGCGGTGATGCGGGTATTGCACGAGATTATCGACGACGACACCGAAAAGATCCGCTGCGAAAACTGCTTCCTCAGCTACCGCTACCGCGGCGATAAGCACAAAGGCTGGGACCCGCACGCCGGCGGCCGTTCGGTAAACCCCAATTACAGCTACCAGTACCACGACGGCCGCATCCATTCGGGGATGACGCGAGTGGTGTGGGAATTGAACGGGGTGGAAAAGGGCAAGGGCGGCACCGAGTTGATTCCCGGCAGCCACAAGGGCAATTTCCGCAAAGGACTCAGCGTTTTCGACGAGCGCGATTCGGGGGTCTGGGAAAGCTATGAATGTCCGCCCGGCTCGCTGCTTATTTTCTCCGAGGCGGTGCGGCATTCGTCCTGTCCGTGGGAGCAGGACGATCCGCGTATGGCGCTGTTTTTCTGCTATAACCATATCAACGTGCGCCATCACAAGCCCGGTTTCCCGCCCGAAATGCTGGAGGCTTTAACGCCGGAGCGGCGGCGCTTTTTCAACGAGGTCTACCACCCGCAATTCGATCGCTGGTAGGCCGAGGCGGGCAGACTGTTAAAACCGCCTGGGGACAAGCGTCCTCGGGCGGTTTTTTGTGGGTGTTTGTGTTTCGTTTTTTGGCCGCTCTGTATCGTAAAGGATACAATCATCAGGCTGGTGCCCTCTATTCTGCAGGGTTTTTCAGTTGGTACTGCATTTGATGTGTTCCGAAAGACCTTTACCACGGCCTTTCATTTAAGGAGCGCATTATGTCCATTCCCTTGCCGCAGATCGAACAGCTGGAAATTCACCCTATAGAGGGCCAGCGCCTGCTGGTCAATTTTCCCTACCATCCCGATAACCTCAAGCGTATCAGAGCTATTCCCGGCCGATGCTGGCATCCACAGGAAAAAGCCTGGAGTATCCCGTATACCCAGCAGGCCCTGGCCTTGTTGGAACGGTATTTCGGCGACAAACCGGTACAGGCTTTCCCCAAACCAGAGAAGCGCCCAGGGGCGGTGACCGGCAAACGGTGGCAACAGCTCAGCGCCGCAGAGCAGGCCTATATAGCCCATATTGAAGACGAGATGAAGTTGCTCGGTTATAGCCCAAGGACGCGCAAGTCCTATCGCAACCATCTGCTCCAATTCAAGCGATATTTTAAGGATCGGGTTTTGTCGGAGGTCGGCGCCGACGAGATTCGCCAGTATTTATTGCAATTGCTCGATAGCAAGCAGGCATCTCAGGCGTATTACAATCAGGCCATCAATGCGATCAAATTGCTGTATGGCAAGGTGCTTAAACGGCCCAAAGAAATTGAGGCTATACAGCGGCCGAGAAAAGAGCGCAGATTGCCGGTGGTTTTGAGTCGGGAGGCGGTTGAAAGAATGCTCGATAAAGTGGGGAATCTCAAGCACCGGACCTTGCTGATTGTCATGTATTCGGGCGGTCTGCGCGTGGGAGAAATTGTCCGCTTGCGGTTAGAGGATATTGACTTTGACCGAAAAATGATCCACGTGCGGCGGGGGAAAGGGCGCAAAGATCGCTATACGCTGTTGTCGGAGTTATCCGTCGCCTTAGTCCGGTCGTATATACGCGAATATCAACCTGTTACGTGGTTGTTCCCGGGGGCCAGGCCGGGCAGGCATTTGACGGAAACCAGCGTGCAGAAGGTCGTCCGAGCAGCCCGGATAAAGGCGGGTATTCCTCAACAGGCCACTTCCCATACTTTGAGGCATTCCTTTGCCACGCATTTGCTTGATGCCGGGGTGGACCTGAGGTATATTCAGGAATTATTGGGGCATAGCAGTCCCAAGACGACGGAGATATATACCCATGTCAGCAGAAAGGATCTGGGGCGAATACAGAGTCCTGCGGATCTATTGACGCTGAAAGAAATTGAAAAGCCGAGTGAGTGAGGTGGGTGGGTATATCTCCATAAGGAAATATATCGTAACCTGTTTGGATATCCGTCGTATTGAGAGTATTATCCAAACCAGTTTGGGAAATGTGCCCTAATGGGACGATAGCCAAACTGGTTTGGATATCGAGTAGATATATGACATAAGAAAAGAGCTGGCCGCAACCTACATGGAAAAAGCTGAATGAGCGTATTTCACCAATCAGATGATCGTCCACCGCAGATTCTCAGAGAGTTGTATCTGGATTCGCTGCCCGAGCCATCTGAGCTATTTTTTGAAGGTCAAGTCTCCGCAGGTACAACATGGAAAGCAGAAGATATTGCTTATGCCGTTACGAATGAAGACGCACTAGTACTCTGACATTATGAATTTGCAGGATAGAGTGATTTCATCTTTTGCCGGGCCTTTTCGGCGGTAAATCGCCATTGGACCGTCTTTTGTTGCTGGTTGCGCTGTTGTTGCCAGGGAGCGATCTCTCGTCGAAGAGTCTCTTGGTCGGGCAGTCGTCGGCCAATGCACTGCTCACTGAGGACCGACAGTTCAATCTCCACCATGTTCAGCCAACTGGCATGGGGCGGCGTATGGTGGAATTCTAATTTGCGTAAGAGGCGGCGGGCTTCCGCCGGGGCAAAGGTTTCATACAGGGCCGCCGGGGTATGGGTATTGAGATTATCCTCGATCACGCGAATTCGTTGAGCCTGTGGAAAATGGATATCGACCAAGTCTTTCATACAGTGGGCATAATCGGTTTTACAGCGTTGCTTAGTGACTTTGATGTGCCGCCAGCCCAAGTGGGGCGCAAAGAAGGCAAATAGGTTACAATGCCCCTGGCGTTTATAGGTATAATCGTATCGGTGCGGTTTCCCTGCTTCCATGGGCAAGGGCGCCCGGGCTTCGCCGATGAGTTGATAGGGCTGCTCATCAAAACAGACCACCGGACTCGCCTCGTCGAGGGGGGCGGCATACAAGTCGAGGATGGCTTCCATGCGCCAGATAAATTCGGCATCGACTCGAGGAATGATCCACTGTTTGCGTTGCCAGGGTTTCAACTCACTTTTTTTAAGCGTTGGCGGACCGTCTCCCGGGAGATTCGGTCGACCACCTGCATCTCGACCAGGCGCTGGGCCAGCAAGCGTATGGTCCAGCGTTTGCGCCCCTCGGGGGGCTTTTCGCTGGCCAACGCTAATAACACGACTTCTTGTTTGCCCGTCAGCTTGAGCCGGTTGCCCGGCCGCGGTTTTTCCGACAGCGCCGCCTCCAAGCCCTCTTCGACAAAGCGTTTCCGAATCCGCTCCACCGTCGTACGATGGGTGTGAAGCCCTTCAGCAATGGCTTGATCGGTTTGGCCTTGGTCGGCCAATAGCAGAATCCGAGCCCGAGTGAGACGACGGGCTTTGCCCGTACCTTGATGGATCAAACCATGAAGTTGGTCCCGCTCGCTGGCAGACAGATCGACCAAATAGCGTTTGCGCATGGATCACCTCCGTTGTAGGGCTTAATAGGATAACGGAGAATCCACTAAAATAAAAATGTCAGAGTACTAGTCGAGTTATACGTCGTCGAATCACAAAGCGATCGCCTGGTTAGTTTATTCAATGAGGTTATGGATTTAAGTGGCGCCTCCAAGGTCCTTTGTAAGGCATTCGATGGACAATTGCTTCACGCATCTTTGTCCCGACCGGCGCACGTATCGCCCTTCGCATTTCTATTCCGGAAAATAGTAGACACTACCTTTCAGCCGTTACCGGATCTCTCTTTCAGAATAGGGACTGTCGAAGATTTCCAGCCAATCCTTGCTATTGACGATGGCTTCTTCCGCAGCACTGAAAGGATTGCAGAGCATGCAAGTCATGATGGTCTCTTTGTTCTCGAATCAAATAATGCCATTCTTGGATGTGGGATTGCGAAGACAGTGATACAAGGCAGACCTGATGTGGACATTGGTATGTTCGTTGCACCAGATCACCGTAGAAAAGGATATGGTACCTACATAATTTCCTTCCTGAAAGACTACTTTCTGCGTCAAGGTAAACGCCCAATCTGCGGCTGCGGCGTTGACAATATCGCGTCGCAACGCACACTCACCAATGCAGGATTTTTCTGTGAATATCGCGGACTTGAAATCACCTACTGAGTCATACGACAACGAGACTGTCTGGATGCAAGGATATTACCAATCATTGGAGTGATAGGAATGTCCTACGTCATATATCATCACGGTTTGCGCAGCGCGACATACGTCGCTTGGGGCTTCGCCCAACCCTCCGCTTCGCTCCGGGTTCGCAAACCGGAGAGCCGTTAGACGGCACGGCCCAATGAGCAGGATTGAGTAGTAGAGTATAGGATTCCTCATTAGCCCATGGAGAGAATGATGCAAGAAAGTACACAGCAAGCCCTTGTAATCAGTCCGGGGGATGTGTCTGCTTGGAACGTCGTGGGCGAATCGATCCGGTGTCTGATGCCGGCAGAGCAAACGAAGGGGCAATACGCGCTCTTCGACTTCGATTCGCGTCCCGGCGGAGGGCCGCCCCTACATATTCATGAACGCGAAAATGAGATTTTCTATTTCTTCGAAGGCACGTTCGAGGTCCAAATTGGGGAGGAAATCATACGACCTCAACCTGGCACCCTGGCCTTTATTCCCAGAGGGGTTCCTCATACCTATCGCAACGCCGGCGATCGTCCAGCGAAAGCGTTTTTCATGTTGACGCCGGCGGGCGAGTTGGGGCAGTTTTTCGAGGCCGCGGACCAGCTGCCCCCCCAAGATCCACCGGACGTGGAAGCATTAGTCGCTCTCGCCCAAAAACATGGTCTTCAGATTGTCGGCCCGCCCTTGGGGGCGCCCGAGTAGTAGAAATCCGCGCCGTCTAACATGCCATCCCCGGCTTCGCTTTGCTCCGCAGTAAGCCGCTTCGCGACTTCGGGGATGGCAAGCTCGTTATGTGCAATGCCACAAACACGAATTTCGCAATGCGTGAAGTGACTTGAAGTTTCGCCCAGTCATATGCGAGAGAAAGCCATGATACTCGAAAACGATATAATAGCGAATCATCCATTTCCTTTGACAAGACCCGATGTCACAATCCTCGAGAGTTCTGAGAAAATAGACGAAGTCGATTGTCCAGAGCTGCGGTGGTGGTTCGCCGTACCGAGATTGGGCGAACATTGCTTTTGGGCAGGCTATGAGTCCGACACGTTGGAGTTAGCAGGGGTAGTCGAGATTGAGTCCACTGTTCCTGCCACGATCCGAGATATCGACTGCGTCGAACTTCGATTGAAAACGTGGTTAGGTCGGGACGATTGGACGATGGAATTCAATCCTGGGCTCATGTACGCTGCGTTGGATGAACAGCACACCCAGTGGCTTTCAGTCGTTAAGACGCGTGATGGGAAAAGACTTATTGAAGCCGTTGGGGACAAATGGTTTGAGCATAACTGGGGTGGAATGATGAAACGCCGAATTGTAGATGATGGTCGATACCAACGGCAACCCAATGGCTCGTACAAAATCACTAAAAGCACGGGCTTAGGAGCAGGCACCTTTGATGTAACAATCGGCGAAAACACGTTTTGCTGTCTCCGCGTCTTTGATATTTTACCCGATATTTCCGAACCGAATGGGGGAGAACTGGTGGAGGCCTTCATCGAGAGCAGTGGACGTACCATCTTCTTTAGACGGTACGATGGTCAATTTTATCGACCCGCTTACGGTGATTTGGTAAAGAAATATCCTGACAATCAGCGAATTGTCATTAATGACGTAGTGTATGTTCATTGTGATTGCACCGGCCGAGCACACGATACTATAACGAGTATAGCCTTGGAGCCACATTGAACAATTAATCTATTCCCTTGCTCAGCTCCTACTGGCGCGATTGGCACAGCACATAACAGCCACACTCCCGGCTACGCGCCTTCGGCGCTTCGCCCAACCGCTAGCGCGGTTCGGGAGTGGGCGGTACGTTACCCAACATGGAATAAGTGGTGTTTTCATAAACACAAAATGGAGATAGCATTTCTTGGCAAAAAAGCGGGATACAACACGACCACTCAGTGGGAAAGTAGCCATTGTTACAGGTGCTAGCCGTGGTATTGGTAAAGGCATTGCCTTGGGTTTGGGTGAGGCAGGGGCCATAGTCTACCTTACGGGCCGCACGCTGAAAAAAGGTGACACGACCATTCCGTTGTCAGGCTCGCTGACAGAGACGGCGCGGGCCGTCAGTCGTTCAGGCGGAGAAGGCATTGCCTGCCAGTGCGATCATCGTAAAGATCACCAAGTAAAGTCCGTCTTTCAGCGCGTTCGTGAAGAACAAGGAAAATTGGATATTCTCGTCAACAATGCATGGTCAGGCTATGAGCATCTGCATCATGAGCAATACTACTCGGGTTCCTTCTGGGAGTTGCCTATCAAACTATGGGATTCCATGCATGAGGTGGGAACTCGATCTAGCTATGTGGCGAGTGTCTACGGAGCTCCCCTCATGATTGAGCAACGTTCGGGGTTGATCGTCAATATTTCATTCTACGCTGCAGCTCAGTATTTCAACCAGGTCTGTTATGGCGTGGCTAAGATGGCAGCAGACAAGATGGCTGTCGATATGGCATACGAGCTTCGGGAGCATGGCGTTTCGAGCGTATCATTGTGGCCAGGTCTGGTACGAACAGAGGGTGTGATGCGAGGCAGAGAGAAGGAAAAATTGCCGCACTCTGAATCACCCCAATTCGTCGGAAGGGCTGTCGCAGCACTTGCTGCTGATCCGAAAATATTAGAAAAATCGGGTCAAATACTCATCGCTGCGGAGCTGGCTCGGAAATATGGATTCAGAGATATAGACGACTCCCGACCGCAGCCACTACATAAGTCAGGAACCGGTAGATACCGAAACTTACGTGAGGGAAAGTGGGAAGAGGTGCGGCAGGCCATGTCGCTTTCTCAGAAATAAATCCACGTCGGGTAACAACCAACCCCCGGCTTCGGGCCATACGGCCCTTCGCCACACCGCTATACGCGGTGCGGGGGTTGGAAATACGTTAGCCGTAAGCAGGCCTATGAATTTCCTAAATAGCCCTCTGCAATTTTTGGATAGGTGTTCACGAGAACACGGGCGACCATACGCTATAGAGGAGATATATCGTTGCTTAGGGAGAATTCCATCAAGCGATAAAGATCTCACCAATTTCAAGGTGCTCAAGCCTAATGCCGTCCAAGAGTTTATTTCTATGCTGGTTGATGACAACATTGCCAAGCTGAAGATATCTGCTCAGAGACGAGACTGGCTCTATTGCGAATCGGAGATCGTCCTTTTCCTAAATGGTTTGCTGTGGCTGATGGTTTTAATCGAGGAAAATTTCGAGGCTGCATATGGCAATCGTTGGGAACATCTGAAATCTATGTGCCGAACACATCTGTCGAATAAGAGTTTGATGCAGACGATTCCTCCCCATCGGTTATCTGAACAGGCTCAGGGGGTTGTGGAAACAGCTTTACAGGTGATACAAACCGGCCGTGCCCTTTATCCAGAGTTAGCAATCGAACAGTATCAGGAGGATCAGTTAGTAAACGAAGTTGAGGATCTCCATGAAATGCCTCCCAACGATGCGGTCGAGTGCCTCGATTTAGCACTTGACGCCGTTAGTCGAGAGCTCTCGCATCTAAGCGGATATCTTGGTGCCCTTGTTGTCGGATCATTTGCGATGGAGTGCAAGAGGGATGCCTACTCGGACCTCGATATCTGCTGTATTTGCAACGAGATCCCAGATGACACAGAGCGAAATAGATTTTTAGAAGGCCTTGATGTTGAACCGAGTTTTCGGATGGGGGCTTTCGAACATATTGGAATGCGCGATGCAGATGTCCACCTCATCTTCGTCAGAAAGAGTGACCAAGACGCCGCTTTACAACAAATTGAGATGGGGAGGCAGAATGTTTTCTTAGACTGGCAGATCGACGGATATGCGGTTTCCCCACACTATTGGATCACAGGACGGATTCTGGCGGATCCAAGTGGACTCATGCATAAGTTTAGGGTTACCGCAGATAAGTATCCGGGCGCTCTAAAGGATCGTATCGTTACCGAATGGAGAGGTGTTTGGGAGGAATATTCGGCCCTATTCTCCCATTCGGACTCAACCGGTGATTCACTAACCAGATATACCGCTCTTCATCGATGCAATGAGGCTCTATTTCGCACAGCCTTTGCAATGCATGAAGTTCACTGCAACGTGGTAGAACCAAAATGGATGCCCATAGAAATGGCCCATATGGATACTGCCAATAAAGAAAAACTACTCAAAACCTTAGGCCCTTTGATATACGAGGGCAATTTGAATGATCGATTTGAAATTTCGAATGATATTTGGGGTCGTTTAGTGAAAGATATGGATACAAGCCGATCGGAATGATATGCCAACGGCTAACATCCCGTAACTGGCTTCACTGCGTTCCGCCCAAATCGCCTACGGCGATTTCAGTTACGGAAAGCACGTTATTGGAAATGGACAAATAAAGGAAATTTAGCGTGAAACGCGTTTACCTGGAAACAACAATCGTCAGTTATCTTACTGCTCGGTCTTCGCGCAATCTTTTAGTCGCTGCCTGGCAAGAGATTACAAAAGAATGGTGGGATCGTCGCCGATCCCAATTCGAGCTATTCACTTCAACATTAGTATTGGATGAAGCCAGGCAAGGTGATCCCAATGCAGCCAAACTGAGATTAGACCAACTCGAAAATATCCCCTCCCTTTCTATAACAGACTCAGCCATCGAATTTGCGAAAACTCTGATCAATGAAGGCGCAATTCCCCAACAAGCCCCTGATGACGCACTACATATTTCGCTTTCTGCTGTTCACCATATAGATTATCTTCTGACTTGGAATTTCAAACATATAGACAATGCGGAGACAAAGCCGTTCATACGCGCTCTTTGTCTTAAACATGGCCTGCCGTATCCTGAGATCTGCACTCCACAGGAACTTATGGGAGATGATATAGATGAAAGATGAAATAATTGAGGAAATCTGGCGATCCAAAGAAGCGATTGCTCGATTATATGATTATGACCTTGATAAATTGGCCAAAGCATTGAGGGCAAAGGAGAAAGACCATTCTATCCACACGGTGGATTTCTCGCGGCCCAACCAACCGGTAGAAATCGATACGTAGCGGAT